>Ga0164313_10000800_pt1 | contig 26482 bp, 12 predicted proteins | sample GuaBasSedimGuay4_FD_113735 | JGI IMG/M metagenome (GOLD analysis project Ga0164313, IMG submission 113735) | Subseafloor sediment microbial communities from Guaymas Basin, Gulf of California, Mexico - Guay4, Core 4569-4, 0-3 cm | ecosystem: Environmental > Aquatic > Marine > Hydrothermal vents... | reverse complement strand
AACATGCGCAAAGACAACAATACAGGGACATCCTGGTGATCATCCGTGATCATTCAAATTTATCATCAAGCGAATAGTGAATTCGCCAGAAAAATGCCTGTACCGGTCTGGGGTGCTCCAAAACTAACGAATACTTCAATTGCAATCCGCCTGAAGTTGTTGATTCCGCGACATGAAGTTGCATTTCTCTGGAATACATGATGTGCTACCACTTAAAGATTTGCAAATCCGAGAAGTCAAAACCCTTCATTCTGTTAATTTTGCGGTTGGAAATAATAAATATTCAAATGCCCAGATTACTCTTGTTGGCCATCCTTTTCTATTTGTCTGGCTTTGCTGTCAATGCACAAGATGGACCGAAGGTAGGTCTTGTCCTCAGTGGTGGTGGCGCCAAGGGAATGGCACATATTGGCGTCTTGAAAGTGCTTGAAGAGGTTGGCATCTATCCAGATTATATCACAGGCACAAGCATGGGTGCGGTAGTGGGCGGTCTATACGCATGTGGATACTCCGCAGCACAACTTGAAGAGATTGCTCTTACAGCAGATTGGGATATTCTTCTTGCGAATAAAACACTCCTGAGCAATATTGCTATCGAGCATAAAGATTTTTATGGGCGCTATCAACTAAATCTCCCGATTGAAGGGTTCTCAATTGGGTTGCCTAAAGGGCTTATCGAGGGTCAGGAACTCAGCGAATTTCTGATTCGCCTTACAACCCCGGTACATGAGATCAATGATTTTGACAATCTGCCCATTCCATTCAGGTGTATTGGTGCAGATATTGCCACGGGCGATCCTGTTGTTTTAAAAAGCGGATTTCTAGCTACGGCAATTCGTGCCAGCATGGCCATTCCTACGGTATTCACTCCTGTCAAAATTGACGGAAGATTACTTGTCGATGGTGGCCTGGTACACAATTTTCCGGTCCAGGATGTGATCAAAATGGGTGCGGACATTGTCATCGGAGTGTCGGTCGGTGACAGCCTGTTGAACGAAGACCAACTTGGTTCCCTGGTGGATATTCTTTCCCAGGCCACATTCATAGCCAGCTACAAAGAAACTCAGAGGCAGATCACATACACTGATTACTATATTAATCCCATCGTCAAACCGTATACAACGAGCAGTTTCAACTCGGGTGATAGTCTGATTTTGCGTGGCGAGCAAGCTGCCCGTATGCAATACGATGTATTAAAGGCGCTTGCCGACTCGCTCAAACAGCTGCGCACATTTAAACCCGCCACGCTTCCAAAGATTGATTCAAGTTTCAAGATATCAAGCATTAGCGTAGAAGGGAATAAGGTGTTTTCCGACGAATTAATTATTGGAAAACTCAATATTCCGCCGGGTTCTTCACTCACTCAAGTGGAGTTGACTTCACGCATTTCTGCGGTCTATGGCATGCTCAATTTTGATCGCGTTTACTACGAACTCTTACATGGCCCGCAGGGGAATACACTCATTGTCAACGTGAAGGAGACTACTCCTGGCACAGCAGCTTTTAATTTACACTTTGACTCTGAAAATGGAGCTGGTTTGATGGTGAACTTGACGTTCAGGAATCTTGGACTTAATAATACCAGGCTATTGCTTGAAGCGGACATAGCAGAAACGCCCTATTTTCATGGCAATTATTTTTTATACATAGGTAAAAATCAAAATCATGCGATTTCAATAGGGGCAAAATATTTCGCCGACGAAATTCCCTCTTTTGATTTTTCGGGAACCAAGGAGTTTATTTATAAATCAAAGCTCACACATTTTTATTTTAACGTCCAAAACACAGAATTCCGAAATAGCACATTTGGATTGCGCGTTTTTTCTGATCTCAACACACTCAAACCTGTAGTTGGTGATTCATTGACCCGATTGTTTAAAAAACTCACCTACACGAATTTCGGATTAAGGCCGTATTTCAATTACAATACCCTCAACAGGAAAGCTCTCCCCACGCACGGCAAAAGAATATCGGTTTCGGGAACGGTTCATTTGTACATGAATGGCAATCTCACTGAACCAACTGCTGAATTCGTTGATATAGATCCAAACTACACACTATTGTCATTTGACGCCGAATATGAACAGTACTTCCCCGTACATCCAAAGATTACGCTCTTTACTTCTCATATCATTCGCTTGACCAATTTTAAAGAGGGCAAAACAAACATCTCGGATTATTACTTATCGGGAGGATTTAAACCCAATTTTATGCTGTCAGGGGCATTTTGGGGCGCAGATAAGTATGAATTTAAATTGAGTTCTTTTTACAGAGGCGCCGGAGGTATTCGATACGCTATGTTTAAAAGTTTATTCCTCACAGGAGCGGTCAATTATCTTGAGACGAAGTACCCGATGGCATGGATGGGTGATGATTTTTTTGACATCATACCGGCAACCGGAAAGGACAGGCGTTTAGGTTGGTTTTTGAATGTGACCCTGAATACCTTGGTCGGACCATTGTCGTTCGGTGTCGCCAATGAATTTGGCCGACAGAATTTCCACCACTATTTGTCTCTTGGATTTAACTTTATGAATTCCCATCAGTTTTAAGATTGTATCGACAAATACTTGTCTATACTGCGTACCTTTGCGCACTTTTAGATTTCAGACGTCATCATCAATAAAGGGAATTTCTCATGATTACAGTATCAAATCTCCTGTTACAATATGGTAAACGCATTCTGTTTGATGAGGTAAATCTCAAGTTTACCGAAGGAAACTGCTATGGCGTAATTGGTGCCAATGGAGCAGGGAAGTCAACGTTTCTGAAAATACTGTCGGGTGAAATCCAGCCGAATCAAGGACATGTATCTATCGAACCGGGTAAGCGCATGGCTGTACTGCAACAGGATCACCAGGCTTTTGATGATCACCAGGTGCTCGATACTGTCATCATGGGGCACAAGAAGATGTACGATATCATGATCGAGAAAGATGCGATCTACATGAATCCTGACGCGACTGATGCAGAGGGCTTGCATGCAGCTGAGCTCGAAAATGAATACGGAGAAATGGGGGGGTGGACAGCCCAAAGCGATGCCGCCGAATTGCTCAGCGTCATGGGTATTACAGAAGACTTGCACTACCAGCAAATGGTCGACCTGAATGGTCCGCAAAAAGTAAAAGTTCTGTTGGCACAAGCCCTTTTTGGAGATCCGGATATCTTATTGCTCGATGAGCCTACAAACGACCTCGACGCCGTGGCTGTTGAATGGCTTTCAGATTTTCTCGCAGATTTTAAGAATACTGTGATCGTCGTTTCACACGACAGGTATTTCCTTGACATGGTATGTACACATGTGACCGACATCGACTACAGTAGCATCCGGACGTTTACCGGCAATTACACATTCTGGTACGAGACTAGCCAATTGATGTCGCGGCAATTAACCAATCAGAATAAGAAGAAAGAAGTGCGCAGAGCAGAATTGATGCAATTTATCCAGCGCTTTAGTGCAAATGCCTCTAAATCCAAACAAGCCACAAGTCGCAAAAAGGCACTTGAAAAACTCAACATTGAGGAAATCAGACCTTCTACCCGTAAATACCCGTTTATAAATTTCAAGCCAGAGCGTGAACCGGGGGATCAAATTCTCAAGGTTATAAATTTGAGCAAAACGGACGCCAGTGGACAGGTGCTTTTCAGCAATGTCAGTTTCACGATGAATAAAGGAGACAAAATAGGTCTCATTGCGCCCGAATCCACTGCGATCACGTCGTTTTTAAATATTCTCGCTGGTATTGAAAAAGCAGATTCAGGAACTATCGAATTTGGACAGACCATTACCACGGCATATCTCCCCATTGACAATGCCGAATTTTTCAGAGATGATAACGACCTTGAGCTCATGGACTGGCTACGTCAGTTTTCTGAAGAAAAAGAAGAGCAGTTTATTCGTGGATTCCTGGGGCGCATGCTCTTTGGGGGCGAAGAGGTCTATAAAAAATCAAGCGTATTGTCCGGAGGAGAAAAAGTGCGCTGTATGTTATCCAGAATGATGCTCGCCTCACCCAATTTTCTGATACTTGACGATCCTACCAGCCACCTGGATCTTGAGTCCATTACTAAATTCAACGACGCACTCACTGAGTTTCCGGGTAATCTGATCTTGTCATCACACGATCATCAGATGATGGAGTCTGTAAGCAATCGCATCATTGAGATTACTCCGGAAGGAACGAGTGATAGCCTGGTGAGCTTTGAGGAATTTTTAAAGAGAAAGAAAGCTCTCGTTTGAGATTTGCCTTTTTCTTGCTTCACGTTCCGGGGATTATGTTGGAATTCAAGGCTGCCATTTTATTCGCGATATTCAATCATATCTTTATTGGGACGCATTATTATACTGAATTGCCGACATGAAGAAAATATATGGCACATAAAAATCATCCCCCTGCGGTCCGCAAAACACTTAAGCAACTCAATGGCTGGCGGATCACAGCATGGTTATTCTGGAAGCTACCCATGGCATTCTTTTTGGGAGTACGTGTCAAATCGTGTACCCCTGACCGGGCAGATGTGACCTTGCCATTCTGGTGGATGTCCCAAAATCCTTTTAGATCGATCTACTTCGCCGCTCAATGTTCCGCGGCTGAGCTTTCGACAGGCGTCCTTGCTACACTGGCAATTGCCGAACACGGAAATATCTCGATGCTCGTCAGCAGATTGGAAGTTGAGTACACGAAGAAAGCGACATCAAGAACAACATTTACATGTGAAGACGGGCAACTCATCTTCGAGGCAGTGCAAAAAGCAATCGACACAGGTGAAGGTCAAACTATTACCATCACCTCTACAGGCCGGCTGGCTTCCGGCGAGGTTGTTTCCCTAAATAAATTCACATGGTCTTTTAGGGTGCGTGGTCCTCGGTAAACGATTTAGAGCCCTTCTGATCGATGTCTGTTGATGTGAGGATTGCAGATCCGATCAATGGATCAATGCAGTGAAATCTATGATTGGCGGAATGTATGCGTATTCGCGAGATTCCGCCAAATATAAACCTCTATAATTGGCGGAATGTATCCATATTTGTGAGATTCCGCCAAATATAAACTTATATAATTGGCGGAATGTATCCATATTTGTGAGATTCCGCCAAATATAAACTTGCATAATTGGCGGAATGTATCCATATTTGTGAGATTCCGCCAAATATAAGTATGTAATGGATGAACAAGAACTGATTGGAAGGTTCACGGAAACACAAGCCCTTAAAAATGCATTGAGGACCAACAAGTCCGAGATGATTGCAGTCATTGGAAGGCGTCGTGTTGGTAAGACTTTCCTTATCAGGCAGGTGTATCACAGCAAAATTGATTTTGAAATGACCGGAATTCAAAATCGACCAAAGTCAGAGCAACTTCAAAATTTTGCATCCAAACTAGCCGAGTTTACCGGTGCGCAACGTGCATTTCAGGCGCCTGCCAGCTGGCAAGAGGCATTCCATGACTTGAAGGTCTATCTGGAAAGTAAAAAGACACGGCGAAAACGGGTCGTTTTCTTTGACGAACTGCCGTGGCTTGCAACGCCAAAATCAGGATTTCTTGCGGCATTGGGTCACTTTTGGAATGACTGGGCATCCGTCAACAATATCGTTTTCGTGATTTGTGGCTCCGCCGCATCCTGGATGATCAGACGTGTCGTCAATCACAAGGGAAGTCTCCACAACAGGATTACGCGACGCATAGACCTTGCGCCATTTACCCTGGCTGAAGTGGAAAAATACCTGAAAAAAAGGGGTGGTATCTACAGTAGATATGAGATCACCCAACTCTATATCATGATCGGTGGTATTCCGCATTATCTCGATCATGTAGACACATCTCAAAGCATCGCTCAAAACTGTGACAGGCTTTTTTTCGCTCCGGACGGGATTTTACGACATGAATTTGAGAACCTGTACGCTTCGCTTTACGATAAACCAAAAGCACATATCGCCGTGATCACCGCACTGGCATCAAAATGGAAAGGAATGACACGCGACGAGCTGGTCCGGAAGAGCAAGCTATCAGACGGAGGGGGCATGACACGCGTGTTGCAGGAGCTGGAAGCCGGGAGTTTTATTTCTCAAGTCTCCTCATTTGGAAATATAAAAAAGAACAGATTCTACCGACTGAGCGACCCCTTCACATTATTCTATTTAAAATTTGTAGCGAAGAGTGCAAGTAGTCACAAACCGGTATTCTTCTCGATAGTCAATACTTCAAAGTGGCGAAGCTGGGCAGGATATGCATTCGAGAACCTGTGCTTCGACCACAGCAAGCAAATCGAAACTGCCCTCGGAGTGTATGCCATTTATACAGAGATTTCAAGCTTTCAAATCATTGGGAATGACGTACAACAGGGTACTCAAATTGATTTACTGATCGACCGAGCCGATGGCGTGATCAACCTGTGCGAAATTAAATTTCATGATTCAGAATTTGTCATTTCCAAAAAATATGCAAAAGCCCTAAGAGAGAAAAGGACGATATTCAGACAGTCGACACGAACGCGTAAAACTGTATTTGTAACAATGATCACACCGTACGGAATCAAGCCCAATCAACACTCGGGTAGCGTTGTACAGAATGAAGTAACGATCGATCACTTGTTCAAGCCATAATCGTCAAAAGGGACTCATAAAGCCGGCTTTAGTCCTGCCTCAGCTTAGATGACAAAAAACGACATTCGTTAATCTGCCCACACATTCGTAACTTACAGCTGCCTCCCGCGGACATATCATTTTAGAATACATCTCTCAGGGGATAAGAAACACAAGGGATTGGCCAGCACCTCTTTACGTATAACAGCTTTGTTATTTGCAATTGCTATGCTTTTGCATACTGCACGTGTGTCGGCTCAGAGCATGTACTCTCTGGGTGGTGCTTCGATTTTGCAAACAATCAATATCAATGATTACAAGGTAGTGGATCATGTTACGCTCATTCCCGCGATGAGCGATATCGCCTTCCATCCGGACGGTACATTGTATGGTGTCAATGAGAGCAACATCTACAAAATAGACACTACTGACGGGTCATCAGTCATCATCAGACAATTGCCTGCTTCTTATGGCTGGCTAGTCGGGTTGACGATCAACCACAAGGGTGTTTTCTTCTTGTCCGGCCTCGGAGCGGATATGGATTTTATCATCAAATACGACCCTGTGAGTGATGACCTGGTCAATCTTGGATCCACAGGATTGCGCCACTGGGATCTCGAATTTTACAACGGGGAACTATATCTCAGCGGAGGTACAGACAACACGAGTCAGGGATTTTTAATTCGTGCCGACCTATCAGCATTGTCTCAAAGCAAAGTCATAGCTGACTTTGGAGCACAGTCATATGGTATCACGTCGTTTAACACGACATGTGGTAGCAATCATTTAATTGCGCTGACTTCAAAAGACTTCATTCGACTTAATCCCGAGGAGGCTTCATTTGTAAAAATTGCAATGAATGATCCGCTCTATACATTTTCTTCAGGAGCGACTTCACGGACAAGTTACCTCGGCTCATTACCTCCTCTTAAAATTGATTTTGTTGATGTGGGTGCACCACTTTGTGACTCCAGCCAGACGACAGCTGTCCAAGTATTGACGGGTCCGGGTCGATCGGGTGTAGAATACTCCATTGATGGAATCATCTATCAAAGCGCATCCAGCTTTACTGATGTTTCGGCTGGTATATATCAGATATACATCCGCGACGCCTTGGGATGTACAGATATGTCAGACCCTTTTGAAATAAAAGTATCGAACCTTTCTTTTACCACCCAATCCCAACCTGCACATTGTGGTGAGGACAATGGAGTAGTCATTCCGATAGCGACATTTTCTGACGATTCGCTTGAATTTTCAATCAATGGGACGACGTTTTTTACGGCCCCAGATTTCAATGACCTTGCGACCGGGAACTATACCATCTATGCCAGGTCCAAATCTGGCTGTATTGATAGTGTTGTCGTACTCGTAGAAGAAGTGCTAAAGCTCACACACCAAAGCACGTCCACACCTGAGCACTGTGATCTGCAAGATGGCACAATCGAGGTCATTGCAACCGGGGGTAAGGAGCCATATTCCTATACCATTGTTGCACTTCCCTTCCAGCCTGCACCCATTTTTACAGGGCTGCACGCATCAAGTTATTTAATCAGGGTCAGCGATGTACTCGGCTGCATCTCAGAGGACCTGATCGAAGTGGCCGAGGCTCCCGTGCCAGTGATAGAAGATATCATCATTCAGGATGCGCATTGCGGTATGCCCGATGGGAGTGCCGAAGTAAATGCCATATCTACATTCGGTGAGTTGGAATACGCAATCGACGGCGGCCCTTATATGAGTGATCCCATTTTTACGAATCTCGAGCCGGGCATATATACGTTGAGCGTAATAGACGCGTTCGGATGCGACACAACAACCTCTTTTATCATCCCGGCAAAAGACGGCCCCACGATTCAGAACATCTTTGTTCAACATGATTTCTGCAATTCAGCGGCGGGAAGTATTGAAATTGAAGCTACCGCAATTGCGAGCAGTCTGACGTACGCACTCGACAACGGTCCATTTACAAGCTCAACCATATTTGCCGGACTGCAATCAGACGTCTACCAGGTGACTGTGCGCGACACTTTTGGTTGCGATGCCATCGCGAGCGTCTTTCTGGACGAAGCACCGGCCCCCGTGATAGAATCTTTCGAAACTGTCGATGCCACGTGTAGTGCTTCAAACGGCTCGATACGGATCATTCAGAACACCACCATCGACGCAGAATATTCACTCAATAATATTGATTTTCAAGAGTCGTCTTTATTCACAGATCTTTCTCCCGGAGCTTACATCTTGTATTTAATAGACCAAAACGGCTGTATAGATTCCACACAGGGAAGTGTAGCGGATATTGAGCAGACAATCATACTTGACATCAATACTACAGATGAAAGCTGCGCCGGCCACGACGGTGTGTTGACTATTATTTCTGATCACGCAAATAATAATATTCAATATTCAATTGATGGGGATAATTTTGCGACAGATGCAAGTTTTAATGGCCTGACAGCTCATCATTACACGGGGTATCTAATTGATGAAAACGGCTGTATAGATTCTATGCAAATCACTGTTGAGGGTAAAAACCCAGTAGTCCTGATTGGTATGGCCACTACGCCAACCAGTTGTGGGAAATCTGACGGGACTCTTACTATTCATGCGGAAGGAGAAGTAAATATTACATTAAACAATGCAGGCACTTCCATTCCCGGTTTAATCGAAGACCTTGAGGAAGGCATCTACACGATCACGTTGACGAATGACAGCCAATGCACGCTTGATACCCTCGTCGAGATCGACGCAGTCAACTGTGATATTTATATCCCCAATGCCTTCTCGCCAAACGGTGATGGAGTAAATGAAACATTATCCCCGTTTTTCGATCCTGCGCAATTTGAATTATTACAATTTCAGGTTTTTGACAGATGGGGAAACAATGTGTTTAGCTGTAATCACCTTTGCGAGTGGGATGGCATGTATTCGGGCGAGCCCTCGCCTTCAGGAGTCTATGTCTATACCATGCAGCTTCGCAGCATAAGTGGTGATATTTCTGAGATGAAGGGAGATTTGACCCTCTTGCGCTAGAGTAGTTTTTTACGCCCTTCAGATTCCTGTTCCTTATGTATCGACGACGCGTTCAGGTTTAAAGGCATGTGGGAACTGGTAGCATACGCGAAATGAAGCCCGGAATGTATCATTTAGTTACGGGTGTCGAAGCCCCGTCGACAATTGTGAGAATGTAAGTACCAGATTTTATTTTTCGCCATTGTTGCATAAATCTCCAATGTGCACATGGAATATGGACTATTTCTGACTCTTCTATAAAATGTCCACTCCTCGCATTGATTCTGCCTTCATTATTTGGGATTGATTCATATGGACATGATCACTTTTCAAACAAGAAAAAACAGCTATGCGTACACATTTACAAATTGCTCTGATGATATGCTGCACGTTTATATTGCCAGACATTTTGACTGCACAATGCCCGGTCACGATTCCTGTAACTGATCAGCAAAGGCTTATCGACACCATGGCGCTCTATCCAAACTGTACACACTATCCAAAAACTCTGAGCATCAGTAACAGGCTCACAGACCTTACGCCGTTGAGCTCACTCAAGTCTGTAAAAAATCTTACAGTTGTTCGGGACACCATGCTTACCTCTTTGTACGGGCTGCACAATATCACACATGTCGAAGGGGATGTGCACATTGAATCATCCCCTCTCATAACAGATCTCAGCGGCTTGGCTGGCTTAACATCGGTCGGCGAAGATTTTAAAATTCAATGGATGGCCTCAATAAAAAATTTGGAAGGCCTTACAAATCTTGAAGAGGTCGGAGGCAATTTTATCATTTTCGATCTCGATGCGCTGGAAGACACCAGAGATGTGAGCAGCCTTGCATCGGTTGGTGATCGCTTTGGCATTACCGGCAATGATAAACTCACGAAAGTGGACGGATTTGGTGGACTCGGTCAAGTGGGTGGGAGGTTTACAATCAGTGGCGATGACCTTGATTCAATCGTTGGATTCAATTCTTTGGCTGTCATTGACGACTGGGTCAATGTGAATGCAGCCAAATACATTAATCTGGATGCGCTCACCCACGCAGGTAGTAGCATCTTAATAAATGGTGCCATAACTGTGTCTTTCGAAAACTTAACATCTATTGAAAGTAGATTCTCATCCGGACAATTGCTCGAAAATTTATTGGGAATGAACAAGCTCGTTGAGGTAGGTGGAAGCATTGTTTTTAATCAATTAAATCTCGAGACAATACCCGACTTCACGAGCCTGACTTCTATCGAAGGGAGCCTGGACATATCGGACGTTAAGAGAATTACAGCCATCAATGGATTCAACGCACTGACTTCGATACAAGGAGATCTCGTGATACGCGGCTACGAATCCCCCACCGTTGAAATAAAAGGATTTAATGCTCTTGAGACGGTAGGCGGGGAGTTTAAATTCGAAGGGAATAAATTTCTTGAGACAATATCGGGGTTTGAAAGCCTCAAAACAATAGGAGGAGATCTGAAAATCTGGTCAAATTCGGTTCTCGACGAGTGTGACGTGTTGTGCCCTATCCTCGAAGGTGGGGGTGTCGCAGGAAATATTTTCATCTTGGGAAATGCCGGTTCTTGCAATAGTGAAAACGTGCTCATTGAATCATGCAACAAGCCATTTCAGCACATGATGCTGCTTGATGCCAATCCGGAATTGCTGAGTGGGTTTTTCTTCTCCATAGATAACGTCACAGAGCTGGACAAAGAGGATCTGCTCACTTATGACGATCTCATACGCGAGTCTGTAGCTGCAGACGGTATCACTCAGGTCGTTTTGATTGCCCAATACAGCGTGCCTGGTGAAGTGACATTTGAATACAACGGCAAGTCCCTCCAGAACCCCTGGGGTACGGCTACCTACGAACAAGATGGCTTGTACTATGCCTTTGCACTCCTGGATGCACCCGAATCATTTCCGGAAGAGGGCTCACTGCCAAGGTCGCCAAATACACCTTCCACAGCGGAAATCACCATACAAGTGATGCACGACGGTCAGTCCGAAACACAGGACGAAGTCCCTGTCACCATCCTGCGGCCACCTGTAATCCTCGTCCACGGTACTTACTCCAATCCAGACGCATGGACCCGAAAATCTGAGGAAATGAGCATGAAAGAAGCACTGACAGAAGCCGGGTTTGATGTCTTTCTCGTTGATTATGAAACCACGAATGGCAGCGGCTCTTTTTTATACTCTTCTTCCTTTGAGGCCAATTCCAGTGTCATATGGGAAAATGAAGGGGGTATTGAGGAGGCCCTTGACTTTTATCGAAACACCCGGATGACTGCGGTAACCCAAGTTGATATCATCGGTCATAGCATGGGAGGTATCCTGCCACGTGTCTATGCTTCCGATCACTTTAATGACACATACAAACGCAAGGAAAATTTCATGGCCGGCGACATCAACCGGTTGATCACACTTGCAGGTACGCACTTTGGATCACACCTTGGTGAAATGCAATTATACCTGGAAGGTGTAAACATCATCGATGTGGGTCTGCTTGGGTGGTTGTCAAGCGGCGCAGCTCTGACAGCTGCATGGCTCAACGGGGCGTCACCGACCGAGGCACTTATTGATCAATTACCACCTTCATCTCAGGAAAATGCATTGTATCAAATTGGCCGGACGCAAATACCCTCGCACGCCATCACCCTGTCAGTGCCAAAAGGCCAACTCAAAGATCCAGTCCACGACCCGGAGGAGGAATATTACAAACTGTATAATTACTTGTCGATGCTCTTTTATTATAACGCGGCTATGACAGAGGACTATCTCGATAGTAAACTTGTACTCTGCGAGAGCGACGTAAAATCAGATGTTACCAAAGGTGGTGTCAAGCCAAAGGATCTATACCCACATTTATCAGAAGAGCAGATATTTAAAGGGATGTTTATCGATGCCATTGATCTGGAAGGTGAGATTTTTGAAATCATGGATGGGGAGTGGGATTTGCCAACTGACATAGAGGTCTTTAAGCATATCACAGCCGAAACAGGAATGAGTGACTGGGATCCCCTGATTGACATTTTTGTGGCAAATGCCGATCCTGTGGATGTGGCAGCTGATCTCTTTATCGATTACATCACGCCTGATCCCCCTGAAAATCCAGCCCCACAAGAGGATATTGTCGAAGCGTTGCGATTTATGATTTTCAATAATGATGACAATGATGGTACAGTCCGCGTGGAGAGCCAAAGCGGTGAACTGGAGAAAGAGTGCGAAGATTGTGTCACAAACCTGGAAAACGTCCTGCATGGTCCGGCACCACAATACAGTGTGGTCCAAAATCGCATTGTTGAACTTCTCTCCAGAGGCATGGATCATTTTGCCCCGGATGGTTTTCCGGCAGCGACTCACCTCCAAACCCTTTACTATCCACCGACAAATATTGACTCTCCGGATGACAAACCGAAAATAAGTCCACTGTGCCAGACAGGGATGGTGAGCCGCCATGCGGAGGCATTTACTCGCGTGGCAGATGAGGAAAATATCGTCATCATCGTTCGACCAGTCAACCCGGATGCTACCATACTTATCCAACACGGTGCAGCCACCAAAGAAATGGACGTCAAACCCAAAAGCGCAAACTGGGGTCCACAAAAAGGCTATTTACCAGTCAACCAACGCTACAGCAAGCTATCTGACATATACTCTGGCGCTGAGCGCGACAATAAAATAATGGAGTACACAACAAAGTCAATGGAGAATATTAGCTCGGGATTGACGGTAGGCAGGCAACTCAAAGTCACGGCTTGCAATACTGAATATTTTGTGCGCGTGGACAGCGCATTTATTATTGACGATCCGCTGGAATCTGTCAAAGATGAGGTCGTCCTCGTACCCGTAAATGATCCCACAATGGTCTGTACATGGGGCGACATGTTTGACAAGGACAAACCCGTCAAAAGCGAGGATTGCAAATCGATCACGAGCTTCAATAGATTGGGGCCATTCGAAGTCATGGCGACACCCAGAGAATTAGAAACGGATGGTACCGAGAAGTTCCTGACGGCCGATTATGATTTGCTGATGATTGGATTTTATAAAGGAGAAAACAATCCATACAATCCCCCGACTGACATTTCATTTAAAGAGGGTGTTGGCCAGATTACACCGGAACAGCAGGACCTGCTTAAAATTTTGAATCAGGCTGTCGAGGATACCGGTCACAAAGGTGGTGATGTCTCTCATCATGGTCCGGAAAATCAATTCAGTAAATCACCGTACGTGGACTATCCACTCACTGTTTTTCTGCCGGGGGACAAGGATGTTCCTGGAGATGGAGAAATTCGCATTATCCGCAAGGGAACGAACCCGGGATTTCGCGATGCCGACCTTAAGAGGCTTGTCAATCAAATGCGTAAAAAGGGATATGACTTGTACGACAATACTACTGCTCCGGGATGGAAATGGACATGGAATACAGACATCGATGGATTCGAACTTGAGGATTCACCTGAATTGAACGATGATGTAGATGAACTCCCGATCCGTGATTGTGACCGCAAACCCGGTGCTCCTTCCCAGAATGCCGAATGTCCGCCGCCATCAATCTTGGAAGGCGTTCTTGCACAGCTTCCTGCCGAAAGCACGCCCAATCGTCCTGTTCTTGAAGTCGAACTATGGCCCAATCCAGTCTATACGTCAGATGTCACATTGACAATGACGACATCTTCAGAAATCACGGTAAGATGGAAAATCATAGACGCCATCGGAACGGTACGGCTTGCAGGTAAATTAGTCCTTCCAAAGGGTGAGTCTGTAGATCAAATACACATGACAGGACTGGAACCCGGGATGTATCATTTCATAACAAGTGACGGTGCCTCAAAAACGTTTGTGAGAATGTGAGGTGGGGTCGTGAAGAGGCTATCAGGTCCCCTCCTGCTCTCCTACTGGCTCGTGCACCGTGCTGAGAACACCCTTTGAGCCATAAATTGAGATATATAAAGGCTTCTCGTACCGAATGGTGTTGATAATCTCATTGAGTCGGTCAAAGGTAAAATACAACTGTAGAGAACCGTTGGGGAGTACTTCTGCATCAGGCGCTTCTCCATCAACAAATTTGACAAACCCTACTGTACGATCTCCCATGAAACAAGTGATCACAGCCTTCTCGGCATTTCCGTGCTGTTGGTGATGATAGATAATGTAATTATCAAATTCTGTACTGCTCATACCTTCAAATTTTTGAGGTGCGGAAAATAGGCTTTATTCACACAGAATTCGCATTTGCGGCTTGCAAATGGCAAAAATGTCAGAACTCATCAAAAGCTCCCACTACCCCCTCAACGCCTCGACCTGATCTACTGTCTTTGGAATTGACGGCCCGAGCACACGTTGATCGGTTTCTGTGACGAGCACATTTTCCTCAATGCGTATCCCTCCAAAATCCCGATACGCATTCACTTTGTCGTAATTGATAAACTCAGTGTGCTTCCCTTCCTTCTGCCACATATCAATCAATGCAGGAATAAAATAAATGCCGGGCTCAACAGTAAGCACATGACCTGGTCGCAATGTTTTGCCAAGTCGTAAATATGCGGTTCCGAACTGATCACTGCGCGTGACACTCTCGTCATATCCAACCATATCCTCCCCCAGCCCTTCCATATCATGGACATCCAATCCTATCATGTGACCCAATCCATGCGGAAAAAACAAGGCATGGGCCCCTGCTGCAACGGCCTCATCAGCGTTTCCTGTCATCAGGCCCAGACTGATCAGACCATCTGCAATAATCCGTGCGGCCAGTTGATGTACATCCTTGTAGGCTTGTCCCGGGCGACATGCGTTTATCCCTTTTATCTCGGCTTCCAGCACGATTTCATAAATATGCTTTTGTTTTTCTGTGAATGTCTTGCTCACTGGAAATGTTCTGGTGATGTCTGCTGCGTACAGCATTCTGTTTTCACATCCGAAGTCTCCCAAAATCATATCGCCCTCTTTAATTACGTGATGATGATCATGATTGTGGAGAATATGCCCGTCTTTGGTTAAAATCATACCATAGGCGAGTTGACATTGGTTTGCCAGGGCAATGCCCTGCGCGATACCGGCGATATTGGCTTCTGTCATGCCTGGCTTGGCCGATTTCATCGCGTGAATGTGCATTTGGGCTGTAATACCAAGGGCTTCTTCCATTTGCTCAATCTCCCTGGCCTCCTTGATCTCACGTTGACTTATCACTGATTTGATCAAGATCTCCGACGGTTTTACCGAACAATCACCATGTTCTGTAACTTTCTGCAACAACGTAAAGTGTTCTGTGCGATATGGTGGAAGACAATGCACTGCGCGCCCGTCACATTTGGTGAGCAATTCAGAAGCAGGTCTGACATTGCTAATTCCCACGCGATCGGCGAGCTCCTTGAGAGATGGCTGAGGGCCCATCCAGACGACATGCTCCATTGTAGCCTCGTCTCCAAACAATGTAGATTCTCCGGATACACAGTCAATCACGAGATTGAGGCCAGGCATATTCAGCCCTGCGTAATACACAAAATTGCTGTCCTGTCTAAACGGATAATAATTGTCCTGATAGTTTATCGGGCTATTGTTATTACCCGCTATAAGTATGACATCGCTGCCTACAGATTGTGCAAGTGTCTTTCTCCTGTCTGTGTAAACTGAAGCCTCAAAAAGGTATTGCATTGCTTTTTCATTTTGTGGATCTAGAAAAAAAACCGATGATTACACCGCCCTGAATAAGCACTGCTTTACCATCCGGTTTATATCTCACAAGATAGTCGAAAGCACGTATCTTACCCCTATGAATGACCTTCGGATTCTCACAATGCACCCAACTGGCAAACAGGGTGTCAACATACAACGGGACAGGTATAACTATACAGATGCGTTTTTTGCATTACCGATAATATCCCCAACTATCTTCTCCGCATGATCCTTCGCATTTTCAATAAAAAACTTATTGGTTTTCATACCGCCGCATACGACTCCCGCCAGGTAAATACCCGGAACCGTTGAGAGATGCGTATCGTCGTTATAAATAAGCATTTGCAGACCGGTTTCCTCCTTTTCTATTCCGATCTTTTTGAGGAATGAAAAATCAGGCTCGTAACCGGTCATTGCAAGCACAAAATCGTTTTCAATGGTTTTTTGTCCGTCAGGTGTATTAAATGTGATCGTTTTTTCACCAATTTCCTGGACAGTGGAGTTAAAATGCGCTGTGATCGATCCCTCCTTGATTCGATTTTCAATATTTGGTTTGATCCAGTATTTGACACGGCGTCCAATCTCGCCCTCGCGTACGATCATGGTCACACCAGCTCCTTTATGATATAGCTCAAGGGCGACATCGCAGCCTGAGTTGGCAGCTCCTATCACCGCTACCTTTTGGCCTACATACGGATGCGGCTCATCATAGAAATGCTTGACTTTGGGTAGATCTTCACCGGGCACATGCATGAGGTGAGGGTAGTCATAAAATCCTGTCGCAATGACCACGTGCCTTGCGGCATACGTACTTGCATCCGTCGTAATTTTAAAATCTCCGGGCTCTCCCGTGACATCCTCTACGCATTCATAGTACCTGATGTCCAGTTGCCAGGCTTCCTGAACACGACGGAAGTATTCAAGCGCTTCTCTCCGCGTTGGCTTATCCTGATGAGAAATAAACGGTACCTCGCCAATTTCAAGTAGCTTGGAAGTAGAAAAGAACGTCATATTCGTCGGAAAGCGATAGACCGTATTTACGAGCATACCCTTCTCGATAATCAGGCAACTCAGCCCTTTCTTTTTTGCTTCAATACCAACCGTCATTCCAATTGGTCCAGCTCCTACAATGATGATATCAAACACGTGTCAATTCTTTACTTTAAAGGAACAAAGATAACAGTCAAATCAAAGTGACGGTAAGCTGCTATAACGACACTTAAGAGACAAGAACCAGACCGCATTTTACGTATATTTGGTCATTCCCCCCTCCTATCGAATCAAATCTATGCAGGCTTAACCTGAACACTATGAGATTAGTTATTTCGGTCCTTTTTATTGTTGCCTTTTCTACCTCGCAAGCACAACAAACATCGGGAATATGGAGCGATCAGCAGGAAGCACGGATAAATACGACAGGAGGCCGGAATATTATTCCTGATGTATACCGCACATTGCACGCTGATATTACTCCACTGCTCAACGCACTTGAGAATGCACCTGATGAGAGCATTACACCACCACAAGCGAGTACCACGAGACTCCGAATTCCCAGACCTGAGGGAGGTTTTGACATCTTCAAAATTGTAGAATATGCCATGATGGAACCCGGTCTCCAGGCGAGGTTTCCGGAGATCAGAACATATCGCGGTGTTGATATTTCGAACCCGTATAAAACAATTCGATTGCAATGGACTGTACATGGATTTGGCGCAATGGTCTCTGGTGACAAGGCGGGAAAATACTTTGTCGTACCGTACGCACGACGCAATCAGTCAGATTATATCAGCTATTACAAAAAAGACTACAGGGCTGTCGGAGATCCGTTTCAATGTCACTTTAAAAATGATAAAACAAGCACTTCGCGACCGACCATTGAAAACCGTATATCGGGAGATTGCACATTCAGGTCATACAGGCTTGCAGTTGCCACTACCGGTGAGTATGCCAATTTTCATGACGCATCGAGTTCAAGTGATGTGGATACCCTCCTGTCTGCGGTGGTCATAGCCGTAAATCGTGTAAATGAAGTGTATGAGAGGGATGTTGCAGTTCGGATGATCCTGATCGAGACGACCACGAGCGTGTTTTACTACGACGGAGTTACTGATCCGTACACTAACGGAAATGGAAGTGCAATGCTCGGAGAAAATCAGGCAACCATTGATGCAGAAATTGGCTCTGCGAATTATGACATCGGCCATGTATTCAGTACCGGAGGTGGAGGTGTTGCCACGCTCAATGCGCCGTGTATAAATACTAGAAAGGCCAGAGGAGTCACGGGACAGAGCAGTCCGATAGATGATCCTTTCTACATCGATTATGTGGCTCACGAGATGGGCCATCAGTTTGGGGCCAATCACACACAAAACAATAGTTGTAACCGGAATAATCCGACAGCAATGGAGCCAGGAAGTGCCTCTACAATCATGGGGTACGCTGGTATATGCAATCCAAATGTGCAAGCACATAGCGATGATTACTTTCACGGAATCAGCATCCAGGAAATTCGGAATTATATCAGTTCTGGCAATGGGGACAACTGTGATGTGCCGATCATCTGGTCAAATAATGCCCCGGTGATAAGCCCCGGCTCTGATTACACGATTCCTGTTTCCACTCCCTTTATGCTTATTGCAGATGTGTTGGACATGGATGGAGACCCCATTCGCTACCTGTGGGAGCAATGGGATAATGAGGTAGGGAGTATCATGCCTCCCAACCCGACAAATACCCAGGGCCCCTTGTTCAGGTCTTTTGATCCGGACAGTGTGCCAATCAGGGTATTTCCAAAAATGCAGGACATTGTGAACGGGACAACATCAGATTGGGAAGTCTTGCCATCGGTATCAAGAAATATGGATTTTCGCATCACCGCAATCGACTTTCACAATGCTGTGGCAGGTTGCTCCGATGAAGATAATATCAATGTTACCACTGACGCCACCGCCGGACCATTTCTCGTCCTTGGACCAAATAGCTCCGCAGACTCATGGACCGAAGGACATTTTGTCGACGTGACATGGGATGTGTCAAACACTGATGGTCCTGGAGTAAACTGCAATTCGATTGATATTTTCTTGTCTCGTGACGGAGGCTATACATATCCGGATACTCTTGCGATTGATGCTCCAAATAATGGCATGGCCTCCATCGAGGTCCCGGTTGGCATCACGACACAAGCTCGTGTGATGGTGCGTGGATCGAACAATATCTTTTTTGATATCTCTGATGAAGATTTTGAAATACTCACCGGTACTGTTGATTATGCGCTCAATGCATCCCCAGCCTTGATCCAGCTCTGCGAAATCGATCCATTTACGGACGTGAGGTTTCATATCGCTGTAATCTCAATAAACGGTTATGTCGAACCAGTCACACTCACTATAGACTCTCTGCCTGTTGGAGCGGTGGGCATCCTTACTTCAACTGTCGTTTCACCCGGAGACACAGTCATACTTAAAGTAGGCAATGTAGGCTCCGTGGCATTTGGATCTCATGAAATAGTCATTTCGGGATCCAGCCTGGCAGGTAGCAAGCAAGTGCGTATGCAACTGGACATCGTCGATACAAATGCTGTAACAATCCTGCATTCTCCTTTGAATGACACAATCGAAGTTGACCTGAATCCAGAATTGCTCTGGGCTGGAAATGAAACGGAATCAACATATCAGGTTGAATTGGCTACTGACACGCAGTTTATAGATGTCATATTTGCGACCACTACGCTAGATACGTCACTTGTCGTTGATACGGTATTAGGTGCAAGCACTGAATATTTCTGGCGCGTGCGCAGGAATACTTCATGTCATACCGGGCCGTGGTCAGCCATTTTCAGTTTCACGACGGTTGACATTTTCTGCTTTGAGATGGCAAGTGCCGATGTTCCGAAGGTCATATCTTCCTCAGGATCACCGACTGTCGTTTCTGAATTGTTGATGATAGATGGAGGTATCATTTCAGACCTGAATCTCCTTGACCTTGATATATCGCACACCTGGGTGGCAGATCTCGATGTGCGTCTCACCAGCCCAATTGGTACAGAGGTCATTTTATTTAACAGCATATGTGGCAGCGATAACGATGTGGACCTGAATCTGGATGACGATGCATTTGGAGACCCGCCTTGTCCACCAAACGACGGGGGAACATATCAACCCCAGGGTCTGTTTTCTGATTTTAATGGAGAAAACGTCCGGGGTGATTGGATTTTGACGGTAAATGACCTTGAAAACAATGATGGTGGAAGCTTACACTCATGGTCGATCGAAGTGTGTGTGACTAATTTCTCATGTAATAAAGTAGTGATCAACACGGATTCTGACGGTCCTGGATCGTTAAAGCAGGTTCTGGAATGTGCTCAGTCAGGTGATACTGTGACTTTTCACTCTGATCTTGCGAACAGTACGTTCAGTATCGACAGCACTATTGTTCTGTCAGAAAGTATCACAATAATGGGACCCGATTCCGGTGAGATGTCGATTGACGGAGGTCAATTAGCCCGAACTCTTACAGTTTTAACAGGGGCCCATGTTGAGCTGATAAATTTTAGAATCGGTGCAGGCACGGGCCTCGTTGGCGGTGCGATACTCAATGAAGGCAGTCTGATATTGAGGAATATCACGATTTTTAATACGCACAACCTTCCATTTCAAACTACTGTTGAAAATAACGGTCCGTTGGTTTTATTCGGTGATTGTGTGATTGAGCAATAATCCGTTTCGTAATGTGACAATAAAATCTTACATTCGGCGGTCTCTAAAAAACTTGGAGACAATCCATAAATAAGAACTATGGGTAGCCGATGCTTTTGCGTCGGCTTTTTATTCTACCCCATATCTATCTGCCAAACTACTGGCAATACGTAATACACCATCAGCGTCAGAATTAGAATTGACACCAGGTTCAGCCAGATTCCCGTACGCACCATATCCTGCATTCGGAGATATCCTGAGCCAAAGACGACGGCATTTGGAGGAGTGGCAACCGGCAACATGAACGCACATGAAGCAGCCAGAGTCGCAGCGACCATTAACATATACGGGTGTACATTGATCGCAACAGCCAGCGAGGCCAAAATCGGCAGGATCATTGAGGCTGTTGCCACATTTGATGTGATCTCAGTGAGGAAATTGACAATTGTAATCAGAATGAGCAGGAGCAAGAAGAGGTGTACGCCCTGAAGCAAAGTCATCTTGGTCCCGATCCACTCAGCGAGGCCGGAGTGCTGAAAGCCCGCAGCGAGTGCCAGTCCACCTCCAAACAGGAGCACGATACCCCAGGGAATCTTGACTGCAGTCTTCCAGTCCATGAGCTTTTTACCTTCGATACCTGACGGGACGATAAACAGAGCGATAGCCCCTATGATCGCAATGATGGTGTCGTTGAGGCCCGGAAGCCAGCTACTAAATACAAACGAACGCAGAATCCAGCACAAAGCCGTAAGTCCAAATACGATTGATACAGCCTTTTCCTGGCGCGTGAGAGCCCCCAATGCCTTGTGCTGTTTGGCAATTTCCTTTCGCCCTCCGGAAAAGCGCTCAGTTTTCATTTGAAAAGCGACGCGCGTGAGGTAGAACCAACTTATGACAAGGAGGATAATTGAGATGGGCAGACCAAAGGTAAACCACTCGAAAAATGTGATCTCCTTACCGTATATCTCTTCCACAATACCTGCCAGAACAAGATTTGTGGGAGTGCCAATCAGTGTTGCTATGCCACCGATGGATGCAGAATAGGCAATGGATAACATAAGGGCCTTTCCAAAACTGCTTTTGTCATTCGCACCCAACTGATGCACGATCGCCATACCGATAGGCAACATCATAACAGAAGTGGCGGTATTTGAAATCCACATAGACAGTCCGGCGGTGGCCAGCATAAATCCCAGAATGATCCTTGGAAGATTTGTACCGATCCGATAGATAATATTTATCGCGATGCGCCGGTGCAGATTCCAGCGTTCGATTGCAACGGCGATGATAAATCCACCGATATAAAGAAAGACGAGCGGATGCCCGTAAGCCTCCGTTGTCTCGCGAATCGGTAAAGCACCTGTCAGCGGAAACAAAACAATTGGGAGCAAGGAGGTCACCGGGATCGGAACAGCTTCCGTAATCCACCATGTGGCAATCCACAGCGTACCGGCAAAAATGTTATGTGCTGAGGCGCTCATCCCCTCAGGGTGAACCCATAGCTTTATCACTATAAATAATAATGGACCCAATATCAGGCCCAGCTTTTTTACGCTCATTTCAAGTTGCCGTTCTTTTACTTCGCTTCAAGGTATCTGAAATACTTCTATGCGAGGTTAACAATTCCAAAGTTTTATCTTGGAGTGTTCAATTCTCAAAAACATAGCACAAAATGACCAGACTGAATATCACCCTGATTGCCTTTTGCATGCTCCTCGCATATCATTCTGAAGGCCAAAAGAATAAGAAAGAAACACAAACCGAACCAACGACTGAAGTTCAGGATACATTCGATGCCTCCTTGCTTGATGCAATGCAGTGGCGGTGCATTGGCCCATTTCGGGGTGGAAGAGCGACCACCGTATGCGGCGTTGTGCAAAACACTGAGACCTATTATTTCGGATCCGTGGGAGGTGGCGTGTGGAAGACAACGGATGGCGGGTATCGCTGGCACAATGTCACGGACGGTCAGTTGGAAACGGGTTCTGTAGGTGCAATCGCGGTTGCCCCATCTGATCCAAATGTGATCTATGTGGGTATGGGTGAGGCGCCGATAAGAGGGGTCATGACTTCTTCCGGAGACGGAGTTTACAAATCTACTGATGCTGGCATCTCCTGGCATCATGTCGGTTTGGACAATACGATGCAGATATCGCAGATTACTGTCCATCCGGACAATCCGGATATCGTGTATGTTGCAGCACAGGGAAATCCCTATGGCCCATCTGAAGATCGTGGAGTGTACCGGTCTACTGATGGTGGCGTCACATGGTTTAAGGTGCACTATGTGGATGAGAATACCGGTGTCTCGGCGCTGAGTATTGATATGCGTAATCCGCGTGTACTCTACGCGGCATATTGGGATCACACAAGACTCCCCTGGTATATGCGCAGTGGTGGAGAAGGTAGCGGTATCTGGAAATCATCAGACAGTGGAGAAAGCTGGGTGCTCCTGACCAATGGATTGCCTGATTCCATCATGGGGAAGATTGGTGTATCGGTATCGCCCGCAAATTCGAATACGGTCTATGCGATCATCGAATCCGAGCAGGGGGGCTTATACCGGTCAGACGATGCTGGCAAGTCGTGGGCACTGATCAATGACGACCGCATCTTAAGGGCTAGAAGCTGGTATTACATGCATGTTTTTGCAGACCCTGAAGACGTGAATACAGTGCACATTATGAATGCGCCTTACATGCGCAGTACCGATGGTGGTAAAACATTCACAAGAATAAACACACCGCATGGCGACAATCATGCACTCTGGATCAATCCAAATGATCCGGATATGATGATCAACGGAAACGACGGCGGAGCAAATGTAAGTTTTGACAATGGTCGCACGTGGAGCACTCAAAACAATCAGCCCACTGCGCAGTTTTATCGGGTCAATGCTGATAATCAATTCCCATATCGTGTCTATGGCGGGCAGCAAGACAATTCTTCGGTATCTATTTTGAGCAGAACGGACAACCGGGGAATCGCCAATAGTGATTTTCACCAGGTTGGTGGATGTGAAAGCGCATACTGTGCCTTTGACCCGGATGATCCGCGCCTTGTCTATGCTGGCTGCATTCAGGGAATCATCACTGAATATGATGTGGCACTTGAGTCCACAAAGGATATCATGGCCTATACAGATCTCGGGCTCGGGAAAAATCCAAAGGACATGAAGTACAGATATAACTGGAATGCACCAATCATCATGTCTCAGCACAACACAGATGTGATCTATCACTGTGGTAATGTCGTCTTGCGATCTGAAGACAGAGGCTTGAGCTGGACAGAGGTCAGCCCTGATCTGACAAGAAATATCGCCGAACATATCGATTGGGGAGGCGGTCCGATTACAAACGAAGGAGCGGGTGGTGAAAACTATCACACGATCATGTACCTCGCCGAATCGCCTGCCGATGCAAATGAGCTCTGGGTGGGAACGGATGATGGATTGGTGCAGATCACGCGTGACGGAGGAGCATCATGGACTGATATTACACCTTCTGGTATAGAGGAAGGCATCGTTAATGCCATAGACCTCAGTGTACACCATCCGGGGACTGCATATATCGCTTACACGCGATATAAATTCGGTGATTTCACACCCTATGTGTATATCACCACGGACTATGGTCAGACCTGGCACAATGCGAGGCACGGTATTGAAGACAAATGCCATGTCCGGGTGGTGAGGGAAGACAATGAGGTCGCCGGTTTGCTTTATGCCGGTACGGAACGAGGCATGTTCATGTCATGGGACAATGGAAGTAATTGGGAGCGTGTACAATTAAATCTGCCGATCGTCCCTATCACCGATATCAAAGTACATCACGGCGACCTGATTATTGCCACTCAGGGCAGGGCATTCTGGATTTTGGATGATCTCACCCCGATCAGAAACTGGCAGAACATTGACAAGGATACATTTGCTTCTTTGCCGTCCCGTGATGCATACCTGTGGGGGGGTAGTCGAAATGATGATCTGCGAAATATGGGAACAAATCCTGACCGGGGTATTGTCACCTATTTTTATTCTCCAGCGGCTGACACGAATGTTACAATTTCAATAATAGATGCATCCGGCAATATGATTCGCGAGTTTAGTACAGATGCAGAGGAGAAGGGAAATAAACTGACAGTCAAAAAGGGTCTTAATAAGCATGTGTGGAATATGCAACGCGAAGATCTTAAAAATGTAAAAGGTCTCATGACATTCGGTGGGACTGAGGGTACGCGTGTAGGGCCTGGAGCCTATAAAGTCAATATTACCTGCGGTGAAGTCAATAATGTGTCATACGCTATCAACATCTCTGATGACCCACGTAGTAACATAAGTACAGAGGCTCACCAGGAGAAACAGGAATTACTCAATACATTGTACTATGCAACCCAAGAGGTATTTGATGAGGTTAAAAACATCAGGCATGTGCGTAGTCAGATAGCATCTTTTCAGGAACGCGACGGTGTCGAGGCGGATTCGATTTTATTTAATAAAGGAAAAATTATTGTCTCAACCCTGGACAGTCTTGAAAAAACAATAGTGCAGACAAAACAGCAGACATTTCAGGATGTCATTAATTTTCCCAATCAGGTAGATGGCCAGCTCATGCATATTCAGGGCGTAATAGATGGATCCTATCCACCCATCACTCAAGGTCAAAAAGACAGGGCTGGTGACATTATGGAAACATGGAATGCAAAGCGTGCATTTATTCATCAGTATTTATCGACCGAACTTGTCGAGTACAATAATTTAATTCGCGAACGCGATGTACCGTTTATTGCACCGATGGCACCTGAAGTGGCTAAGAAAAAATCGAAGACATAAGCATCAAACTTCCATTGACTCACCTTCACGTCCTATGATGACTGGAAAGCTCTGTTTGCCGCATTCGTAGTCCTCGTACATCTGTTCGAGACATGCGTCTGTATGTGAAGGGTCATGATGAAACATGACGAGTTTTCTGGCATTGGCCGTTTTTGCCATTTGAATGGCATGAGTCACAGTACTATGGCCCCAACCGATGCATTGCGCGTACTCCTGATCTGTAAATTGCGCGTCGTGAATCAGCAAATCGGTTTCATGTACGAGATCATAGCCCGATGTCCATTTAGGTGATTGTGGAAAATCACGACTCGCCAGTGCTGGTTCGTGGTCAGGAATATATGTCAATACACGATTGCCATCAGTGATGCGATATCCCAATGTCGGTCCGGGGTGACAGATATATTTTCCCATGACCGTCAATGTGCCTATTTGCATAGGCTTCATTGGCATGTTCTCCATTGTCAGATCACATTGAAAATCTCTGATACGGACTGGAAACAGGGGCGGTGACAGATAGCGATTGAGCCTCTGTACCAAAGGCGACGGACCACTGGGGCCCCACATCTTAATGACTCTCCCTTTCTTGAAAAATGGCGTGAAAAAGCCCAGACCCTGGATGTGATCCATGTGCAGGTGTGTAAGCAAAATGTGAATCGTGTCGTACTTATCCAGTATTCCGCTTT
>Ga0164313_10000799_pt1 | contig 26528 bp, 28 predicted proteins | sample GuaBasSedimGuay4_FD_113735 | JGI IMG/M metagenome (GOLD analysis project Ga0164313, IMG submission 113735) | Subseafloor sediment microbial communities from Guaymas Basin, Gulf of California, Mexico - Guay4, Core 4569-4, 0-3 cm | ecosystem: Environmental > Aquatic > Marine > Hydrothermal vents... | reverse complement strand
CGACAGCCCACAGAACGGGTGGCGCCCTGTACCCAGGGTTCCCAGGCTTGTATACGCGTCTGACAGCCCACAGAACGGGTGGCGGAGGCCAGAGGGCGGTGGTCAGCGGAGGCGTGGGTCGAGGGGGACGATGCGCCAGTAGGCGGCTGCGGCGATGCGGTCTCGTGGTACTTGGCGTGTCGTGACCAGATAGTCGCGTACCGCGAGGATCGCTTCGCGTTCACCAGCGAGCCACCAGTACGCAGAAGGCGGCACGGTGATCGACCGAACGAGGTTGAGCATCTGATCCCCCACGTCGGTGACATCGGTGCCCCGGTGGAGCCAAATTGGGTCACACGGGACCACATCGCTTGGATCGCGTTCGTCGTCCTCGTCGATGACTTCGATGATCACCGTTGTCCTGGCCCCGTCCGGGATCGCCTCGACGACGGTGCCGATCGCTGGTATCGCTGTGTCATCTCCAACGAGGACAAGGTGGCTGAGATCGTCAGGAACATCATAACCACCGGTGACATGCCCGGCCCAGATCACGTCACCAGCGCTCGCGGTGAGCGCCCATTGTGTTGCTCTACCCTCACCGTGGAGGACGAAGTCGATGGTCATCGAGTCGCACTCCGGGAGGAGGTAGCGTGGCGTGTACGTCCGCTTCGGTGGTGTAGCAGCGCCCTTGCCTTCCTGCCAGTCGGACCCGGGGTCGCTGAAGTACAACGACAGATACGATGCCGGAAATGACGTGTCGATCACGATCGGTCCCTCGAAGGTGATCCTGCGGGTTCGGGGAGTCAACTCCTGAGAGAAAGTGACCGTGATCGGCACGGGTCGCGGCGTATCCATGATGTCATTGTGGCACTGCATGTGACCGTCGTTGACGCCGCTAGCGGAGTTTCATCTCAAGTCCAACGCGTACGAGTTCTACGGTCCTCGTCGAACCGATGTCGTCAAGGGGAACCCATGACGCGTGGTCCACAGACCCGTCGACCTCGGTCACTGTCGGATCGCCCTTAAGGGGGACGTCATAGAGCAGGCGAACGGCGTGGAGGTCGGAGTGCAACCGTGAAGCGTGGAACACACGTGAGTTGATACCGAGCAGGGAATACTGCGTCACGGAGAAACCTGTCTCCTCATGCACCTCTCGTATCAGAGCCTCCTCAGGGTGCTCTCCCCATTCCACGCCCCCGCCTGGCAGAGTCCATTTACCTTCACCCGGATAACCAGCCGCGATTCTTGCCAGCAGGATCGAGCCATTGCTGAGCGCAACCGCGTATGCAGCCAGCCGTGTACGCCGAGGTTTCGGTGCGTCCGAGGTCATGCAACTCCGAGGACGATCAGTGGGTCGGCAGATTCGGCTGCAAGGCTGTGTGCCACCGTTGCGTTCACGAGATGTCCGCCTGCGATGTTCACGCCACCGATCAGTTCCGGGCGTTTAACTATCGCATCTGCCATGCCACCAGACAGAGCGTGAATATAGGGGAGCGTTGCGTTCGACAGCGCACGTGACGACGTATAGGGCACGGACCCAGGGATGTTCCCAACGGCATAGTGGACAACGCCGTCGACAACGTAGATCGGTTCCTCGTGGGTGGTTTCTCTGCTCGTCTCGAAGCAACCACCTTGGTCGATCGAGATGTCGACCATGACGGCGCCCTCGTGCATGTCAGCCAGCATGGACCGGTCGACAACGATCGGTGAACGGTCACCAGCAACAAGGACGGCGCCAACAACAAGGTCAGCCTTCGCCGTCCATTCAGACACCGAACCTCGCGTGGAGTAATCGGTGACGATGCGCGACCCCCACCGCTCATGGGCCCGCTCGAGAGCATCGATGTTCACGTCCAGGATCGTCACCCTTGCGCCGAGTCCGATCGCCACATCGGCAGCGTTCATGCCAGCCGCGCCTGCTCCGATGACGACGACCTGGCCCTGGGGCACCCCGGCGTGCCCTCCCAATAACACACCTTTTCCACCGTTCGGTGACATGAGGTAGAACGCACCGACCTGAGACGCAAGACGTCCTGCGATGTGGCTCATGGGTGCGAGCAGCGGCAACCCGCCATTGACCGCAACGGTCTCGTACGCAATGCACGTTGCCCCTGACTCGAGGAGTCCCTCAGCGACCTTGGGATAGGCGGCGAGGTGGAGGTAGGTGAACAAGATGTGGTCCGATCGCAGCATCGCGATCTCGGAAGCCTGGGGTTCCTTGACATGCACGATGAGCTCGGATGCATCGAAAACTTCTTCGGGAGTTGCGAGAATCGTTGCGCCCGCGGCGATAAATGCCTCGTCGGGGGCACCGGCTCCGTTTCCTGCACCGGACTCCACGAACACCGTGTTGTCCCTGTGAACGAGGTCCGATACTGCACCGGGGAGTATGGCAACTCGTCGCTCGTTCTTCTTGATCTCCTTGATCACGCCGATGTTCATCGGTGTCCTCCGTTCAGTTCGTCGAACGGGCTGGATTCGCCAAACGAGGCTTCGGCCAACCGATCGAGTATCTCTTGTGTTTCGTGTCTGTTGTGGTCCAGTGCACTTGTCGTGACCCGGATGAATTCCTGGTCCGGGGCGTCCAGCATGAAAGGTCTCCCCCTAGCCACCCCGATGCCGTGTGCTGCGAGCATCGGCACGGCCAGCGCTTCTTCGCGAACGGGAACCCACACGTTGAGTCCGTGAGCTCCACTAACGGCGACTCCCCGATCGGCCAGACCTTCCACCACCGCGCCTCTTCGTGAGGCATAGACGCCAGATGCTGAGTTGACGGAGGCCTCGGTGTCCGGGTCGCTGAGCATGATGAAAAGGACCTTCTGGAGAAGACGACTCGTCCAGGACGGACCGAGCATGCGTCTGTGCTCGACAAGGGCTATCGCTTCGGATGCTCCTCCAACGGCAGCGAGCCTGAAGTCCGGGCCGTGGGACTTCGAAAAGCTTCTCACATGTACGACCTGGTCCGGGATCAGCGTTCCAAGCGAGTGCAGCCCTGTTCCAGAAACGTCCCCGGAGTGATCATCCTCGAAAACGAGCACCGGGCGACCGGCGATCAAGGTTGCAAGCTCGTCCCTGCGTCGTTTCGACATCGAAACACCCGTCGGGTTGTGTGCTCTTGGCTGGACGATGAGCAGACTCATGCCTGCGTCGAGGGCGGTACGCACAGCGTCGGGTTCAAGTCCTTCATCGTCGAGCGGGATGGGCAGGGTTTCGGCTCCTGCCAGGTCGAGCATGTCGAAGAGGGGAGGGAAGCCAGGGTCCGAGATCCCGACCTTGTCCCCGATCGTGACCATCGCGGCGATCAGCCTGTCCAGTGCATCCATTGCACCGTTGAGCATGGTGATCTTCTCTGGTGTGAACGGCCACCGGGTTCTGAGGAGGTCCTCGAGTTCAGAAACCACTGGACGGTCGAGGTAGGACGCAACAGCTGGAGATTCATCGAGTTGGGTGATCGCAGCAAGTGGATTCGGAAGCAGACCGGCGTCAGGAACACCGCTGCACAGGTCGTGTTTGATGGCGTCCCCGGTTGTTGGCACGCTCCAATATCGGATCGACGGTCCGGCGTTTCTCGAACGTACGAACGATCCTCTCCTGCCCTCGGTGTCGATGACGCGCTGCCGCCTGAGGATCTGCCATGCGTCGCCGACAGTGGTGGGGGAGACGTCGAGTGCTGTTGCGAGTTCGCGCACGGTCGGGAGCCTGACACCGGCTTTGAGCCTGTCGTTGGACACGAGCGAACCGATGCCACGGGCGATACCTTCAGCCGAGAGGTCGCTGAGTGCTCCTGCGATGGTTGTGGTTGAGTCCGTCATGTTTGTCTGGTACGAAAGATAGTTTGTGCAAGTCGATTGGAATCACTCTAGTGTGTGCCAGAGATCGGCGCGGTGCCGATGAGCGCGCCCTGGCAAGAGCCGCGGGCTGAAGGAGTATCCGATGAGCAGAATCGTGCGAGCAGCAGTCCTCCAGACGGAGTGGACCGGTGACAAGGAATCGATGATCGAACTGCACGAGCAGTACGCCAGAGAGGCGGCAGCAGACGGCGTGCAGGTCATCTGTTTCCAGGAACTGTTCTACGGCCCGTACTTCTGCCAGGTACAGGACATCGAGTATTACGGGTACGCGGAAGAGATCCCCGATGGCCCGACCACCCGGCGCTTCCAGGAGTTGGCCAGGGAACTCAACATGGTGATGGTTCTCCCGATGTACGAGCGCGAGATGGCTGGATTCCTCTACAACACCGCGGCCGTGATCGACGCGGATGGTACGTATCTTGGAAAGTACCGCAAGCACCACATCCCGCACGTTGGTGGTTTCTGGGAGAAGTTCTACTTCCGTCCAGGCAACCAGGGTTTCCCCGTATTCGACACCGCAGTTGGCAAGGTCGGCGTGTACATCTGCTACGACAGGCACTTCCCTGAGGGCTGGCGAGCCCTGGGACTCAACGGTGCCGAGATCGTGTTCAATCCGTCCGCGACGAGCCGTGGGCTCTCCCGTTATTTGTGGCAGATCGAGCAACCCGCTGCGGCCGTGGCGAACATGTACTACGTCGGTGCGATCAACAGGGTTGGTATCGAGGATCTCGGCGACAACGATTTCTATGGCACGTCGTACTTCGTTGATCCGCGCGGTCAATATGTGGGTCAGGTGGCATCGGACACCGAGGCCCAACTTGTTACCCGTGACCTTGACCTCGATCGCATCGAGGAGGTCCGCAACCAGTGGGCGTTCTACAGAGATCGCAGGCCAGAAGCATACGACGCACTCACAGAGGGATAAGAACAATGGGAATCCATCAGGAACTCACGGAACGAACAAGGGCGATCATGCCATCGTGGCTTGCCCTGTACTACAAGGAACCGATCGCGATCGATCACGGCGTTGGCAGGACCGTATGGGACCTCGAGGGCAACGAGTATCTCGACTTCTTCGGAGGCATCCTCACGACGATGACCGCGTATTCGCTTCCTGAGGTGACTGCTGCGATCAACGAGCAGGCAGCCAAGGTGCTGCACACGTCAACTCTGTACCTCAATGAACCGATGGTCGAACTCGCAGAGATGATCGCAGAACTGTCAGGCATCCCCGATGCGAGGGTGTTCTTCACACCATCTGGCACGGAGGCGAACGATGCGGCGATACTGCTCGCGACCACCTATCGCAGGTCGAACCAGGTGCTTGCGCTTCGCAACAGCTACCACGGACGGAGCTTCACCGCCATTGCACTCACGAGTCACCGCTCCTGGTCTCCGACCGGGTACTCGGGGCTGAACGTCCAGTATGTGCAAGGTCCGTACAAGGCTCGCAGTCCATACAAGGACATGGATGACGCAGCGTTCATCGAGGCCTCGGTCACCGACCTGACACAGGTCATAGACATGATGACCTCAGGAGATGTTGCGGCGATGATCGCGGAACCGATCCAGGGTGTTGGCGGTTTCGCCACACCGCCAGACGGGTTCTTCAAGGCCTTCAAGGAAGTGCTCGACGACTACGGCATCCTGTTCATCTCAGATGAGGTGCAAACAGGATGGGGCCGCACCGGCGAGCACATGTGGGGATACCAGTCCCACGACATCACACCTGACATGATCACCTTTGCGAAGGGCCTTGGCAACGGCCTCTCCATCGGTGGCGTCGTCGCGTCTGCCGAGGTCATGAACTGCATCGGAGCGAACTCGATTTCGACGTTCGGAGGGACACCGCTCGTGACCGCAGGGGCGCTTGCGAACCTGAAATACCTCCTGGAACATGACCTGCAGGGCAACGCCCTCAAACAGGGAACACGGCTCTATGAGAACCTTCTCCCAACGTGCGACGAGACACCGTGGATACTGGAACTCCGTGGCAAGGGGCTGATGCTGGGAATCGAAACAGTCGAGCCTGATAGTGATGAACCGAGCACAGACCGCGCAGCCCAGCTTCTCGAGGAGTGCAAAGATCGCGGTTTGTTGATCGGGAAGGGCGGCTTGTATGGGAACGTGCTGCGCATCGCTCCACCGCTCACCGTAACAGAGGAAGAGATCGACACGGCGTCACAGATCATTCAAGATGCCGTGGCAGCAATCGACTGATCGACGAGAGGAACCTCAATGAAGACACTCATCTCAGGTGGGACCGTTATCACGGCCATCGACACGGTCAAGGCTGATGTGCTGATCGACGACGAGACGGTCATCGCCGTCGGAGCCCCTGGCACCCACAACTGGGCAGACGAGGCGGAGACGGTGATCGACGCCACGGACAAGTACGTCGTCCCTGGAGGGATCGATCCCCACACCCACATGGAGCTTCCGTTCGGCGGAACCTATGCGTCCGATACGTTCGAGTCAGGAACCACGGCTGCAGCGTGGGGTGGCACGACGACGATCGTCGACTTCGCAGTCCAGGTCAAGGGTGAAAGTTTGATCGACGGCTTCGACACGTGGATGGCCAAGGCCAGTGGGAACTGCGCGATCGACTACGGCTTCCACATGATCGCGGGAGACATCAACGAGCAGTCCCTCGCGGACATGGACGTCCTGATCGACAGGGGATGCACGAGCTTCAAGCTGTTCATGGCGTATCCGGGCGTGTTCTACTCGGACGACGGTGAGATCTTTCGTGCCATGCAGAAGGCCGCGTCGAACGGGTCGATGATCATGATGCATGCGGAGAATGGCATGGTCATCGACATCTTGAGAGAACAAGCCCTCGAGAGAGGCGAGACGGACCCCGTCTATCACTCGTTGACGAGGCCAGCTGCGACGGAGAGCGAAGCGGTTCACAGAGCCATCGTGCTTGCTGAGCTTGCGGGCGCACACCTCTACGTGGTCCACATGTCCGCAAAAGAGGCGCTCGACGAGATCGCTGAGGCACGCGACCGAGGACTCCCCGTATTCGCCGAGACATGCCCCCAATACCTGTTCCTCACGCTCGAGGAGCATCTTGCATCCGAGGGTTTCGAGGGCGCCAAGTACGTCTGTTCGACACCTGTGCGCAAAGAGGCAGAAGGGCACCAGGAAGCCCTGTGGAGAGGACTCGAAACGAACGACCTCCAGGTTGTCTCCACGGACCACTGCCCGTTCTGCATGGATGACCATCCAGTACTTGGAACACAGAAACGTCTCGGCATTGGCGACTTCACCAAGATCCCCAATGGGCTTCCGGGTGTGGAGGACAGGTTCCAACTGATCTACCACGGCGGGGTGGTCGAAGGCCGTATCAGCCTCAACCGTTGGATCGAACTGACGAGCACTGCGGCCGCAAAGCTGTTCGGGATGTATCCGAAAAAGGGCACGATCCAGGTCGGGTCCGATGCCGACATCGTCGTGTTCGATCCCGGTGTCAGCTGGACGAAGTCCGCAGCTCAGCACCACATGGACGTCGACTACTCGGCGTATGAGGGCAAACACGTGCAGGGTCGGGTCGAGACCGTGCTCCTGCGAGGCAAGGTGATCATCGATGGTGATGAGTACCTCGGTGAGACCGGCGACGGGGAGTACCTTCCGCGTGACACGGTCTCGATCGACCATTGACCGACCAGTCCAGGAGCAACAGCGTGAAACAGATCAACCACATTATCGGCGGCAGCGAGGTCGTATCCACCTCAGGCAGGACATCGCCGGTGTTCAATCCCGCAACAGGCGAGGTGACCGCCCAGGTGGGCCTTGGGACCGTCGAAGAAGTTGATCAGGCCGTTGCGGCTGCGGCTGCGGCCTTCGGGCCATGGAGCGAAACATCGCTTGCGAAGCGCACGGCGATCATGTTCCGATTCAGAGACCTCGTGGACAGACACAAGAATGACATGGCTGGTCTACTCACCGCGGAACATGGCAAGGTTCTTTCGGACTCCCTCGGCGAGGTCCAGCGCGGCCTCGAGAATATCGAATACGCCACCGGTGTGTCAGAACACCTCAAAGGTGAGTTCTCCCAGGAGGCGTCGACGGGGATCGACGTGTATTCCGTACGCCAACCACTCGGCGTTGTTGCGGGGATATCACCGTTCAACTTCCCAGCAATGGTCCCCATGTGGATGTACCCGAACGCGATCGCGACGGGCAACACGTTCGTCCTCAAGCCGTCGGAGAAGAACCCGAGTGTGAACATGCTCGCAGCAGAACTCTTAGACGAGGCGGGTCTCCCACATGGCGTGTTCAACGTCGTCCAGGGTGACAAGGTCGCCGTTGACCGTCTTCTCGAACATCCCGATGTGGCGGCGATCTCATTCGTTGGTTCGACGCCGATCGCACGTTACATATACACCACGGGCACGAACGCCGGGAAGCGTGTACAGGCCCTCGGGGGAGCCAAGAATCACATGGTCGTGCTCCCTGACGCCGACATCGGACTTGCTGCGGACGCTGCGGTCAGTGCTGCGTACGGATCGGCTGGCGAACGCTGCATGGCGATCTCGGTCGTCGTGGCGGTCGGGTCCTCAGCAGACCCGCTGGTGGCAGCGATCGAGGGGCGGATACCTGGCCTCGTGGTGGGGGCAGGTACGGACGCAGTTTCCCAGATGGGACCGGTGATCACCGCAGAGCACCGCGACCGAATAGCTGCATTCGTCGAGGGTGCCCCTTCCGAGGGCGCAACGGTCGTCGTTGATGGCACCTCCCAGAACTTCGAGGGCGACGGTTTCTTCATAGCTCCCTCGCTCATCGACAATGTCACACCTGAAATGGCCTGCTATCGGCAGGAGATCTTCGGGCCCGTGCTCAACGTCGTGCGTGTCGATACGTACGATGAAGCGATCGAGTTGATCGCAGCGAACCCGTTCGGCAACGGCACGGCGATCTTCACGCGTGACGGAGGCGCCGCGCGCCGATTCCAGATCGATGTCGATGCTGGCATGGTCGGTATCAACGTACCAGTACCGGTACCCGTTGCGTACTACAGCTTCGGCGGATGGGGAGACTCCCTGTTCGGGGGCGTGCATGCATACGGCCCTGAGGGAATCAACTTCTACACGAAAGCTAAGGTCATCACGAGCAGGTGGCCGGACCCCGCAACGAGCTCCATCGATCTCGGGTTCCCCCAGAACATATAGAGCCAGAACAGGGACAGAACCGCTGAGATGAAGGTGGACGGGTCAGCCAGATGACGATACGTGAAGAGATTGCCTTCGGGGTGACCAAGTACGAACGGAGAGAGGCCAGGAAACGCTTCGTTCGCAAGATCGTCGTGTTCCTTGTGTTCCTCGTTGTGCTGGGCCTGGCGTACACCGGATACAAGGCGTTCGGGCAGTCGATCGATGATGCGCAAACGGACTGGCCAGTCATCGGTGCCATCATGCCCCGTACCGATGATCTCACGATGCCGCCATTGTCAGCGATCCTCGCCGAATTCGGGCAACCACCACAACGAAACTCGAGCAAGCCCCTGGGTGCCTTCATCGCGGAAGCGAGCCTGTTCACGTTTCGAGAAGCCGCACTCGGGTTCTTTATGGGTGTTGGGCTCGGCCTTGGCATTGCAGTGGTGATGCTGCGCTCGCGGTGGCTTGAGCGGGGGTTGTCTCCGTATCTTGTGGCGTCCCAAACGATCCCCCTCGTTGCGATCGCGCCGATCATCGTCATCTGGGGGTCGAACTCGATGGGGTGGCTCCCGTTCGAATGGAAGACGTGGATGTCCGTCGCGATCATCGCCATGTACCTGACGTTCTTCCCTGTTGCCATGAACGGGATCAAGGGACTCCAATCGGCGGATCCCGCAGCACTCGAACTGATGCGGTCCTACGCAGCATCGCGACGTCAGACGTTGATCAGGCTGCAGCTTCCGTCGTCCGTCCCATTTCTGTTCGCCGCGTTCAAGATCGCCGCGACGGCAGCGATCGTCGGGGCGATCGTCGGTGAAATATCAGGCGGGGTCAGAGGAGGCCTTGGCAGGCTGATCCTGGACTTCGCAAGCAGGTACACCACAGGCCCCGAACGCCTCTACGCCACGGTCATTGGATCAGCGGTCCTCGGGATCATTGCGGTAGGCCTTGTGATACTCGCTGAGTACATTGTCCTTTCGAAACGAAGAGCGGAGGCACATACTCCATGACAGACAAACCGACATGTGCCGTTGAGGTTTCACAGGTCACGAAGGTGTTCAACGTAGGGAAGCCGAATCAGGTCAAGGCTCTCGACGACATCAACCTGACGGTGTCCAACGGTGCGTTCGTCTCGCTCATCGGACCGTCTGGATGTGGGAAGTCAACGCTCCTGCGGCTCATTGCGGCACTGACCCACCCGACGGAGGGCACGGTGTGTGTCAACGACAAGAGCGCAGATCAGGCACGCCTCGACAGGGACTACGGCATGGCCTTCCAGACATCTGCCTTGTTCAAGTGGCGCACCATCACGGACAACATCGAACTGCCGCTCCAATTGATGGGATGGTCGAGGTCGAAGCGCAAGGAAAGGGTCGTAGAGATGCTCGACCTGGTCAAACTCTCCGAGTTCGGGGATCACTATCCCAACGAATTGTCAGGGGGCATGCGCCAGCGTGTTGCGATCGCACGGGCGCTGTCTTTTCGGCCGTCCCTGCTCCTGATGGATGAGCCGTTCGGTGCGCTCGATGAGATGACGAGAGAGCACATGCAAACCGAATTGCTCGAGATCTGGAACAGAACGGGCAAGACCGTCGTATTCGTGACTCACTCGATTCCTGAAGCTGTGTTCTTGTCCCAGCGCGTGATCGTCATGTCACCGCGCCCGGGGAGGATCGCATCAGACATCAGCGTCGATATCGGGGAGCGGGTGTTCGAGACAAGGGAGTCGCCTGAGTTCTTCGCAAAGGTCACTGAGGTGCGTGAAGCTCTGCGCTTCGACCACGGAGCAGATGAGTGATGGCGAGGTTGTTGCGCGCCGTGGGACCTGCGTTGATTCTCGGTATCGGAGGTCTTGTCCTGTGGGAGGTCAGCTTTGCCATCCTCCAACCGGAAGGGTTCGTGTTACCCGCTCCGAGCGAGATCTTGGCTGCGTTTTTCGAGAACATCGATGAGATCTGGGCGGCCACGAAGAACACCGGGTACATCGTTGTCACGGGACTCATTGGAGGTGTTGCTCTCGGCGTTTTTTGGGCCCTTCTCGTATCGAGGTTCCGCGTGGCGAACGAGACTTTGACGCCATTGTCGATCGCGCTCAACGCGATACCGATCATCGCTTTGGCTCCGATCTTCAACGCATGGTTCGGGCTGTTGTCGCCAGTATCGAACCAGTCGATCGTTGTGATCCTCGTGTTCTTCCCTGTGTTCATCAATACAACAAAGGGCCTGACCGAGGTTCAGCCCGATGAGATCGAACTGATGCGATCGTACGCGGCGTCTTCGTGGGATGTATCGAGGATGGTCCGCATCCCGAATGCGCTGCCGTACTTCTTCACATCTCTCAAGATCGCATCCTCGCTTGCTGTGATCGGGGCGATCGTTGCTGAGTACTTCGGTGGGCGCCAGGATGCACTTGGGCCGCTTATCGTGCAGAACGCCGGGTTAACCAGGTACGCCGACGCCTGGGCAGCGGTATTGGCGGGCAGCCTGCTCGGTATTGTGCTATATCTCCTGAGTGGAATTTTCGAACGTGCGTCCATGCCATGGGAGCATGCCGCGGAAACAGCAGGGTCGTGACCCTGAATATGGAAATGAAATGAGATGGAGGACTCAATGGGGAAAAACAAGAAGATGGGTATAACGCGATGGCTGCTGATGCTGGCCGTACTGGCGTTGGTCGCAGCGGCGTGTAGCTCGAGCGACGATTCGGGTTCAACTGAGACGACCGCAGCGGCGGCTGCGACAGAGACCACAGCGGCGAGCAGCGGTGCTGAAACGCAGGACCTGAGGCCGGTCAAGTTGCAGCTGCAGTGGTTCACACAGGCGCAGTTCGCTGGATACTTTGCGGCACTGGATCAGGGGTATTACGCACTTGCCGGTCTTGATGTTGAGATCCTCGAGGGGGGCGTCGACATCGTCCCTGCAACGGTTCTCGATTCTGGTGCTGCAGACTTCGCCATCTCGTGGGTGCCGCGTGGCCTTGTGCCACGTGAAGAGGGGCTGAACATCACGAACATCGCCCAGGTGTTCCAGCGTTCGGCAACACTTCAGGTCTCCTTCGTCGATAGCGGCATCACCAAGGCTGAAGACCTTGCAGGTAAGACGGTTGGCAACTGGGGCTTTGGAAATGAGTTCGAGTTGCTTGCGGGCATGCGCTCCGTCGGCCTTGATCCCGATACTGACGTGACGCTTGTTCAGCAACAGTTCGACATGCTTGCTCTGATCAGTGGCGACATCGATGCCGCCCAAGCCATGATCTACAACGAGTACGCACAGGTTCTCGAGACCGTCAACCCTGACACTGGTGAGCTGTTCCAGCCTGAAGATCTTGCGATCATCGATTGGAACGATGTGGGGACCGCGATGCTCCAGGATGCCATCTGGGCCGATGCGGACAAGCTCGAATCCGACGAGGAGTACAAGTCAACGGCAGTGGCGTTCGTTGAAGCGTCATTGCGAGGCTGGGCGTTCTGTCGTGATGAATTCGACGCATGTGTCGACATCGTGCTCGCTGCTGGCCCAACGCTCGGTGAGTCCCACCAGGCGTGGCAGCTGAACGAGATCAACAACCTGATCTGGCCTTCACCTCAGGGCGTCGGCACGATGGACTCCGAACTGTGGGACCAGACGGTCGAGATCGCGGTCTCTGAGGGAATCCTCGCTGAGGAGCCAACGGACGGTGCGTACCGGACGGATATCGCAATTCTGGCTCAGGCGAATCTGGCTGTGAGAGGTATCGATTTCCAGGGTATGGACTGGACACCGAAAACGATCGAACTGCTAGAGGGCGGCGAGTAGAGTCGATACCTGAGGGCTTTGGCGTCCAGAGGCGCAACATATTGCGCCTCTGGACGCCAAAGCGGGGACGCTATGAGGGGAGAGGGATGAACATAGCTCTAACGCCGGTCGTGACAATGACCCCGGATGAGGCACTCGTTGAGGCGTATCGATGTTTGATGTGCTGGGACGCACCATGTACGCGTGCCTGTCCGACGAGTATCGACGTGCCTGGCTTCATCAAGCGAATCGGGACCGGTGACCTTGTCGGTTCCGCGAGAACGATTCTCGATGCCAACATCCTCGGTGCGTCGTGCGCCAGGGTGTGTCCGACGGAGGTGCTTTGTGCGGGTGCGTGTGTGCTCAACGACCTTCACGAACGTCCAATCGAAATAGGCCGCTTGCAAGCGTTCGCGACTGATGACGTCGTCTTTGGGGGAGTACCGCTGTTCGATGTAGCGCCACCAACGGGCAGCACCATCGGGGTTGTCGGGTCTGGTCCGGCCGGGCTGTCCTGTGCAGCGGAACTCGCCAGGCTTGGCCATGACGTGACCGTGTATGACGCACACGGTGACCCGGGAGGACTCAACACCTACGGCGTTGCGAACTACAAGATGGATCGCTCCACTGCGTTGGCAGAAGCGTCATTCATAAAGGGTTTCGGTGTCGATTTCCGACAGAACACCATGATCGGGCGTGATGTCTCGGTCGATGACCTTCTCACCGGGCACGATGCTGTGTTCATAGGTGTGGGTCTCGGTGCCGTGCCACCGCTCGGCATCGAAGGCGAGGATCTCGACGGGTTCGTTGATGCCCTCGACTTCATTGCTGACCTGCGTGCTGGACAGGTCGATATCAGCGGTCAACGCATCGCGGTGATCGGGGGTGGCAACACGGCGATCGACGCGGTCACCCAGGCTGCCAAACTCGGCGCCGACCGTGTGTACCTCGTGTATCGGCGGGGGAGAGACGAGATGAAGGCCTATCCCCACGACATCGAACGAGCCCTGTCGAGCGGCGTCGAGTTCATCCACTGGAGCGCACCGAGACGGGTCGACGGCAACGGAGCCGTGGAGTCCCTCGTGTGTGATCGCACGGAACATGTCACGGACGATGACGGCACCGTCCGACTTGTCGCGGTATCGGGTTCCGAATACTCCATTCCCGTCACGATGGTCATGAGGGCGACGGGTCAGGAGAAGCGTCGATCCTTCCTCAGTTCCATCCCAGGACTCGCAACAGATGACGGTGGCAGGGTCTTGGTCAACGACGACTTCAGGACAGGCAACAACAAGGTCTGGGCCGGAGGCGACTGCGTCAACGGCGGCAAGGAAGTCGTGAACGCTGTTGCGCACGGCAAAGCTGCCGCGCTCGATATCGATCGGACGCTGCGGTCCGATGACCAGGGAAGCACTACACACGGAAGCAGGGGCTAGCCATGGCAGACCTATCAGTCAACATCTGTGGGATCGAATCTCCCAATCCGTTCTGGCTTGCGTCCGCACCGCCGACGAACACCGGCGACCAGGTCGCCAGGGCGTTCGACGCCGGTTGGGGAGGTGCCGTGTGGAAGACGCTCGGTGACGAGGCCGAGAATCCGATCGAGAACGTGTACAGCCGGTACAGCTCCATCGATATCAACGGCCAGCGAATGGCTGGACTCAACAACATCGAGTTGATCACCGACCGTTCTCTCGAGCTGAACCTCATCGAGATCGCCGAGGTGAAGCGCCGGTACCCCGACAACGTCGTTGTCGTGAGCCTGATGGTCGATTCGAACGCCGATGCGTGGGACTCCATCATCAAGCAGGTTGAACAAGCAGGTGCCGATGCGATCGAACTGAACTTCGGTTGCCCCCACGGCATGTCCGAACGCGGCATGGGAGCAGCTGTTGGTCAGGTTCCGGAATACACATGTGACATCACGGGATGGGCGAAGGCATCTGCCACGGTGCCTGTGTTCGTCAAGCTGACGCCGAACATCACCGATATCCGTGTTGCTGCACGCGCTGCAAAGAACGGGGGTGCGGATGCGGTGAGCCTGATCAACACGATCAATTCGATCACGGGAGTCGACCTCGATTCGTTCACGCCGCGCCCTGTGGTTGGGAACCAGTCGAGCCACGGTGGCTATTGCGGTCCAGCCGTGAAACCGATCGCACTCAACATGGTCGCGTCGATCGCTGCGGATCCTTTCACCCAGGACCTGCCGATCAGCGGGATCGGTGGGATCGCGACCTGGGAGGACGTTGCCGAGTACATCCTGCTTGGCTCGACGACGATCCAGGTATGCACCGCAGTGATGCACCACGGCTATCGAATCGTGGAGGACATGACCGAGGGCCTGTCGAACTATCTCGACAGCAAGGGCATGTCGAGTGTCAACGAACTGCGTGGCCTTTCCGTGAACAAGGTGACGGATTGGCAGTCGCTCGACATCAACTACGTGGTGAAGGCGACGATCGACCAGGACAAGTGCATCCATTGCGGACTGTGTTACATCGCCTGTCAGGACGGTGCTCATCAAGCGATCGGTACCAAACGGTCCGATGACGATAAGACCGATGTGTGGATCATCGATGACCTATGCGTTGGATGCAATCTGTGCAGCCTCGTGTGTCCTGTACAGGACTGCATCACGATGGAAGAACGGGAGTTCGGGCAGACACACATGTCGTGGAACGATTTCACGGGCGAAGACCCACCAGGGGAGTTGTTCCCAAGACCGAAGCACGGCATCACCATCGGTGAATGAAGATAGGCAGAGAGCACAGAGCACAGAACACAGAACACGCTTCATGATCGATGTGCGCCAGATTCGTAGTCACGAATGGGAACGGCTTCGTGACATTCGATTGGAAGCCCTTGTGGACACACCAACTGCGTTCGCCACGACATTCGCGCAAGCAGAGGCGTTCCCAGACAGCCTGTGGCAGGAGCGCACCGTCGCTGGTGCCACAGGTCATGATCAGATCACGGTGCTGGCGGTGTCCGGCGACCGGACAGTCGGAATGACAGTTGCTCTCGGGCGTCCCGACAACGATCGCCGTGTTGTGCCGGTCGTGTCTGTGTACGTGACGCCGCGTGAGCGTCGCAAGGGTGTGGCTCAGCGACTCTTGAACACTGCAGAGGAGTGGGCCAGCGACCAGGGAGGATCGCGTACATCGCTGTGGGTGGAAGAGGAGAACGTTCCGGCGCGGTGTTTCTATGAGTCCATCGGATACATAGCGACGTTGGATCGACAGAAGATGACGTCCCCGCCTCTAGCGTGGGAGATCCGGCTGGAGAAGGGCCTCAGGACTGCTGAATGAGCTGCAGTTGCCTGCTCATCGCCACCAGGCGGCCCTGGTCGTCCCACAGGGTTCCGGAGGACTCGAAGAACGTGCCTCCGATGAGATCTGTCCTGAATGCCACTGCGAGCCATTCGGTTTCCGGCCTGCGCCGGACGTGCAACGTGAGTTCGATCGTTGGCGTCCACGGGGCGAATGCCCCAACGCTGAACACGGGTGGGGGCAGAGCATCGGCGAACATCGGTAACGACAGTTCATCAATAGGTCGGTGATCTGCGAACCGCACCCATCCCATCATCGTTGCGCTCTCAAGTGCAACACCGCGTGTCCAGGCGACCGAATCTGGCGTGAGGAGCATCTCGATATTCCTCCCCATCTCGGGGATGAGCGGGCTTTGATCCGGGTCGGCTCTCAGACAATCGGAGCGGTCCGGGATGTCAGGCATGGATACGGATTGGTAGGTCACATCACCAGCCGTTCCGAGGTCTCCGAATGTGGAGATGGTCGCGATGACCACCTTGTCCTCCTGGATGATCTGAGCTTCAACAGTTGCGAGTGATCGTCCAGACTTGATGAGGTTGGTGCTCAGGTGTGCCGTTCCAACGCGTCCGGGGCGTACGAAGTGGGCACTCATCGTGACGACATCGGGCTGTGGCGAGACTTTCGCAGCACCAGCGAGTGCGACGGACATGAGATAGCCACCATGGGCATATCCAGGGCCCATCGTCCACCTCTGTGGGAGGTGAGCGAGGTTGGTTTCACCTGTGAGCGCGACGGCCTCGTCGAACTCGAAGGTCACGGACTGTCACCCATGCAGATACCAAGCGAGCGGGCCGTGCGCACCCAGGGATGGTCGATGGGAACCATCTTGCGTCTTCCAGCGACCTTCGAGAGGCGCAGCGCGCGGTATCCATCGCCTTTGCTTGCGATCATGACACCGAACTGTTCGTTCGCTATCGACTCCGTAGCAGCTGCGCCGAGGGTCGTGGCAAGGATCCGATCCGAAGGAGATGGTGTCCCGCCTCTTTGGACATGGCCGAGGATCGTGACCCGGGATTCGAGTCTTGTGCGCTCCTCGAGCTCCTTTGCGATGTCGAATGTTGAGGTCCGTCCGGCGAACAGCGCTCTCCCCATGCTCTTGAGCTGTGCGCGTTCAGGGCCCTTCACTGATTCCCTCTGGGCCTTCAACTCGCGGAGTTGGGTGGCCAGTTCGGTATTGACCGCTCCTTCAGCGACCGCAACGATCGAGAAGGGGCTTCCATCGCCCTTGCGTTGCGTGATCGCCGTAGCCACCGCATCCATCGAGTAGGCGATCTCGGGAATGAGTATCACGTCTGCCCCGCCTCCGAGTCCGGAACCGAGCGTGAGCCATCCGGCGTTGTGGCCCATGATCTCAACGACGATGATTCGGTGATGGCTGTGTGCAGTGGAGTGGAGTCGGTCGATCGCTTCTGTGGCGATATCGAGCGCAGTATCGAACCCGAAGCTACGGTCGGTGCCGTAGACATCGTTGTCGATCGTCTTTGGAAGCGTGATGACCGGCATGCCGGCCTCGTGGAGCTTGAGAGCGTTCTTCTGTGTCCCACCGCCACCGAGACACACGATTGCTGCAAGGTCGTGAGCGTGGAACGTTTCGAGCATCGCAGCACGCATGTCCATGGTGTTGCCACCGATGTCCATCGCATCGACCTTGTCTCTCCCTGTGCCAAGAATGGTCCCTCCGTGGGAGAGAATCCCTGAGAGCGCGTTCCCGTCGAGCCGTACCGAGCGATCCTGCATGAGCCCTCGAAAGCCATCCCGGAAGCCGATGACGGACCATCCATGGGATTTGATCGCTGACTTGCCAATGGCGCGAATGGCCGCGTTAAGGCCTGGAGAATCTCCCCCAGCGGTGAGGATGCCGATGCTTTTTCTCATGTCGATTCCGTTCCGGTGTTGGTGGCGGGCGAACGATAACGGATGCCGGATGTCAGATGCCGGATGCCATCTGCCAGAAATGTGTCAATGCCGTGGACACCCGGGTCTGAGTGGTCTAGGGTGAGTTCCACTCGAAGGGAGGTCGATACACATATGCACCAACACAGCATGACAAAGGCCTACGAAAGCGGGTTGGTCTCCTAGCGAGGCAGTTCGCGGCCGCTTGAGGCCACCAAAGAACACTCCGAAGCCCCGATACGTCGGGGCTTCGGCGCGTCTATGGTTTCTCCCATGGACACAGACTTCTACATGACGACTATCAGACACGACGCCGAGGCGATGGTCGATGCGGCGAGGGCTGCGGGGCTCGATGCGGAGGTGCCCACCTGCCCTGGATGGACCGTGAGGGACCTGATGGTCCATACCGGCCGGGTACATCGCCACAAGACGGAGGTCGTCCGTGGCGGATATGTCGATTCCGACGCCGCGTTCCCTCCTCGACCAGACGGGGACGTCCTTGAATGGTTCGTTGGAGGTTTTGACGAGATGCTCGACGTGTTCAACAAGGCTGATCTTGACGCACCATCGTGGACCTGGTGCGACCACGAGCACAACGCCGATTGGTGGGTGAGGAGAATGGCTCACGAGACAGCGATCCACGGTGCCGATGCGTTGATCGCTGCCGAAAGAACACCGACGGTCGACGACTGGTTGGCGATCGACGGTGTTGACGAGATCCTCGACGAGATGATGACAGGTATCCCGGAGTGGGGCACCGTCAAGGCAGGAATCAAGACGGTCGCTCTCGATGCCGGTGGTCGCAGGTGGGGACTACGGACCGCGACATTCTCCGGTGTCGGACCCGATTCGGGAACAGCCCATGAGGGGCTCGTGACCTTGCTGAGGGACGATGCCGTCGATCCCGACGCCGTTGTTCGTACCGATCCTGAGACTCTGTACCTGTGGCTGTGGGGCAGAGGCGAACTGCCGTCAGAGGCGATAGCGGGTGACCGGTCCGTGGTGGATCATGTGCGCGCTGTTGCTGTGGAAGCTACCCAGTGACAGGCCTTGTGACGGTACAGATCTATCCCTACCGTTCCGATGCTGACATCGCAGTAGCCCGCCTTGGATCGGATGGGATCCGTGCAGCGGTCCGTGTTGACAATGAGGGAGGACTGAGCCCAGGGTTCTTCACCCGATTCGGTGTCCGTGTGGAAGTCAACGCCGACGATCTTGAGGATGCGTACGAGAGTCTCGGTATCGAACGTGTGACGTTGGCGAGAGAGATCGTAGAGGCGATGTTCGCCCATGCGGTTTGGGCCTACCCGAATGAGGCGTGTGGATTGTTGGCGATGGATGTCGACGGGGAGGTGAAGATGGTGTTGTGCCTCACGAACACTGATGCAAGTGAGCATCGTTTCACCATCGACCCGGTGGAACACTACGGATGTGTTGCTTTCGCTGAGAAACTCGGATGGCATATCGGTGGGATCTTCCACAGTCACACGAGATCCGAGGCGTATCCCTCCGATACCGACGTCGGTGGTGGCGGCGATCCCTCGTGGCTCCAAGTGATCGTCGGCCCCGTCGTCGGCGCCAACCCGGTGGTTCGTGCGTTCCGTTTCGGTGAGGGCATCGTGAACGAAGCCTCGGTCACTGTCGAACCGTAAACTTGAACCGATGACACGGTCCGAACACAATCGCGAGGCATACAAACTGCTGTTTGGGTACGTCGGTGCTGGCATCCAGGTCTTCGCAGGCCTGATGATCCTCGTCTCGATTCCCGTGACTCCACCACTCGCGATCTCATTTCTGGTGCTGTTCCTCGTGGCATCGTCGGTGTGGTCATGGAGAAGGTTCCCTTCGAACTTCATGATGCCGACGTTCACCGGCACGATCTCTGCGGGCCTGTGGATGCTCGTGGTGGGTCTTGGTGCGATGCTGTTGGGGTGGGGGCCGTGAAACTCACTGTTCTCGGATCGAATGCGAGTTCTCCATCTCGAACCAACACCGCATCCGGGTATCTCGTGCAATTCGACGGCACGAGCGTTCTTATGGATGCAGGTCCAGGCGTGTTCATGAAGTTGGCTGAGATCATGGATCCCGGTGCGCTCGATGCGGTTGTTCTGTCTCACACCCATGTCGACCACTGTGCTGATGTGCTTGCCCTGTTCACGTACATGGCTTACGGTCCATCGGGGCCGATCCCGATCCCCGTGTACGCACCTGAGGGTTCTCGCGACCACATTGCAGCGTTCGCACGGGCAGGGAAGGACCACGTCTTCCACCAGGTTCTCGACTTCAGGGAGCAGGAACCGGGCGATCAGATATGGATAGGCGATGCTCACATCAGGTTCGGGAGAGCGATCCATCCGGTGCCGGCTCTCGTTACCCGATTCGATGTCGGAAACCGGTCCCTCGTCTACTCTGGCGATACCGGTCCAGGGGGTGATCTTGCGAACATCGCCAGCGGTGCAGCGCTCGGGTTGTTCGAGGCGTCTCTCCAGGGTGTACGGGGTCCAAAGACCTTCGCCCACCACCTCACTGCAGTCGATGCGGGGGAGTTGGCTGCATGGGCCGATGTTGGGGAACTGGTGCTGACGCACATCCCCGCGAGGCTGGATCCCATGGTCAGCGTCGAGCAGGCGTCGAGTGTGTATTCGGGTCCGGTGAGCTACGCAGCTGCAGGATCGACGTTCGAGATTTCAACAACGAGGTAGAACATGAGGACAGACAGACAACACGACCAACTCCGAAAGGTGAAGATCACCCGCGGATACACGGAGATGACTCCGGGATCTGTGCTGATCGAGATGGGCAGGACGAGGGTGCTGTGCACAGTATCTCTCGAGAACGACGTTCCGCGCTGGATGCGTGGGTCTGGGAGCGGTTGGATCACGGCGGAGTACTCGATGCTCCCTGGTTCAAGTCCCCAGCGTGTTGGAAGGAACTCGATCAGTGGTGGGCGCACCAAGGAGATCCAGCGTCTGATCGGGCGGTCGCTTCGGGCGGCCGTCGACATGGACGCCATGGGTGCAGTGACAGCGCGTATCGATTGTGATGTCCTCCAGGCTGATGGCGGCACCCGGACAGCTTCGATCACAGGTGCCTGGATCGCTCTTGCAGATGCTTTCGACCTTTGGGTTGACGAGGGCAAGATGGCGGTGAACCCGATCACAGGGAACGTTGCAGCGATCTCGGTTGGGGTTCTCGATGGGATTGCACTCCTCGATCTCCAGTACACCGAAGATGTGGCCGCCGACGTTGATGCCAACATCGTGATGACAGGTTCCGGGGAGATCATCGAGGTACAGGCCACGGCTGAAGGTGCGCCGTTCTCGAGAGAACTCCTTGATGACATGCTCGACTTTGCGAGCTCCGGAATAGCGACCCTGGTCGAGCTGCAGAACGAGGCTCGGTCGTGAACCGTCCCCACGGTGTGGTCGTTGCGTCAAAGAACGCGGACAAGGTCGCAGAGGTCGAGGCAGTCCTTGCTTCCATCGACCCACCGATCGTCGTCATCGGTGGGCACACGTGGCCAGATGTTGATGAAACCGAGGACACACTGGCCGGTAACGCGCTGCTCAAAGCGCGGGCCGTCGTTGCTGCCACGGGGCATGCAGCAGTTGCTGACGACACAGGACTTGAGGTCGACGCACTTGGGGGTGCGCCTGGCGTGACTACGGCGCGCTACGCAGGCGAGGACGCAACGTACGATGACAACGTCGACAAGATGCTGCGAGAGCTCGAAGGAGTGGAGTCCCGATCTGCCAGGTTTCGAACAGCGGTTGCTCTGGTGACACCCGACCGTGAGGAACTTGTGCTTGAGGGAGTGCTTGAAGGTGTGATAACAACAGAGCGTCGTGGCACCGGCGGTTTCGGCTACGACCCGATCTTCGAGGTTGGCGGCAGGACGCTTGCAGAGATCCCGGCCGAGGAGAAGAACGCGATCTCCCACCGGGCGAAGGCGTTGTATGCTCTTGCGCACGCCCTCGAAGGATGACTCGAGGCACAGGGACGAAGGGACCGCCACATATGCGTCGATCAGTACTCCTCCTTATGACCTTCGCGATCCTGGTCGCGGCATGCAGCTCCTCAGACGACACGTCAAGCGACCCGGCCGAGGTCACGGTCGCGAGCCTCATTCCAGAGAGTCCGGATCGATGCGAAGAGCTCGATCCTCTTGTCCTCGACTACCTGCGTACCGGGATCGTTGTCGAAGGCATCACGCTCCCATGGGGGTTCGCGGTCAAGTCCCAGGACTTCCCTGACGTGTGGATGGTCGCGGCTGCAGTTGAGAACGACACGGATATCGACTTCGGCACGTGGGCGATCAGGGCGGGTACATGGCCGACCGACTACATCGGCGCTGTTGCAGTCGACGAGATCGCCAAGCGTGTTTCGGACTGGGGTGAGGGCATCGATGTCATCATCACGCCAGCAATCGACGGTGTTCGGTCCGCAGGAGCCTGTGCCATCGCTCGTTTGGACGGCTGACACCATCTCGTGCGGGTGAGAGGACTCGAACCTCCACATCTCTCGATACCAGATTCGAAGCTGGTGCACTGGCGTGGGTCTTGCTACGACGTCGCAGTTGGAACGCACCGGTCGAGATGCCCGCCGCTCTGAGGTCTTGGAAGACGATCGCTAGCCAGCGGGGTCCACGGGCGGAGCGTCGACAGAGATGACGGGTACCTTGGGCCGCTCATCGACGACCAGTTGGAAAACATCTGGACGTGCGTAGTGACCGATAGGGTCGAAGTCGAAGGTCCCCCGGGCGATCTCGGAGAGGTCGATCTCTGCAATGAGGATCGTTTCTCCTACGCGGTTGGGCTCGACGAGGAACTGGCCGTGCGGATCGACAATGCAGCTTCCGCCCCCGATGAGCACGGTGTCCGGATCGTCACCGTATCCCGTCTCATAATCGTCCGGGTAGTCGCCGCGCACCGAGAACTGGTTGGCTGAGAGAACGAAGACCCTGCCTTCGAGCGCGATATGGCGCATAGTTGCAGACCAACGCTCTCTGGAGTCCACTGTTGGTGCGCACCATACCTGGATGTCTTTCGAGTACAGCGTGGCGCGGTACAGGGGCATGTAGTTCTCCCAGCAGATGGCTGCGCCGACACGTCCCACAGTGGTTTCGACAACTGGCATGGTCGATCCATCCCCGAACCCCCAGATCAGCCGTTCTGCAGCAGTTGGCATGAGCTTGCGGTGAACACCCAGGAGCTCGCCGCCGGTCCCAAGGAACACGACCGAGCAGTAGAGCGTCCCGTGTTCACGTTCGATCACGCCGACGACGAGATTGAGACCCCGTGAGGCCTTCGTGATCTGGTCGAGTTCCGGCCCCGGAATCGTGATGGCAGCGTCGAAGTACCGTCGGTACCAGTCCCGTCCCTCCTCGGTTCGTTCGCCCACAACTGCGCCGAAACTGTGTCCCTTCGGATATCCGCCGACGAAGGCCTCGGGAAACACCACGAGGTCAGCGCCCAGTGCGCGAGCCTCAGACGTAAGGTCAGCGAATTTGGTGATCGTGGCAGGAGTGTCGAACGCAATAGACCCCGCCTGAACGACGGCAGCGGTGAACGGTTCGGGCCACTTCGAAGACATGGCCTCAGACTAGGCGAAGCCGACCTGGTTGTGCGGGTGCCCGGACTCGAACCGGGACGCCTCTCGGCACCAGGTCCTAAACCTGGCGCGTCTGCCAATTCCGCCACACCCGCGCGTGGGACGATTCGTGCACACGAAGGTGCAGCAACGGGAAGGCCCCCGAACGGGGGCCCGGTAGGCCGCCTGGGACTTGAACCCAGAACCTATTGATTAAGAGTCAATTGCTCTGCCAAATTGAGCTAGCGACCCGCCCTGCGATGCTAACAAGGAGGGTCTTCTACCGGCCCTAGCCAGGAGGCGACAACATCGATCCAAACCATGATCCGATTCCAGTTATCGGCCGCTCGCAAAGTGCGGACTCGGCATACGCCATGTTCGAGATGATTCTTCCTGTGCCCAGTTCCCGCAGGCTTGATGAAGGTCTTCGTGAACCGTGGCGCGTGTAAGCCGACCGCGTTTCCCCAGTACTTCCTTGCTGCTAGTTCATCATTGCCTTCGTGTAGATGCAATGCCAGGACGAACTCAGCGTGTGGGTCGAGGTATGTCCTTACCCAGCGGATGAATGCTCTCAACGCTGCAGGATCAGAGTTAGTGAGGTCGAGGTAGCTACGCGTCTTGGCACCCTCGCCCCAGTAGAGAACCACACCGCCAACGAAGACGGGATCGTCGAGGTGCGATTCGGCGAAGGTTCTGGCCTCAGCGCGGATCGTCTCGACTTCCAGTCGTCGTCGCCACTGCGTGTCCCTTGGAACACCACGCTGAGTATGCGATCCGGTTCGCATCTTGATCGCTTCGATTTGGACTGGGGTGAGCACGACTTCACGGCTCCAGTTGGACAACGTGCCACTTGGTACCGGCACGATTGCCTGGATCTCGGAGTAGGTCAAGCCGAGGGAACGCAACGCCTTGCCAAGCTGGCTCTTCTCCCAGCGGTGCAGGACGTTCCAGTCGGCAGCTTCGTCAAGTAGTTGTTGTGGGATGTCTGGGGTCATGCTTCAAGATATCGCTCCGCTGTGACACATTTGTGCGGTGCCAGCGGGGATGGAGTATCTTCCGGGTTCCACATCGGGCTGTGGCGCAGCTTGGAAGCGCACCTGCTTTGGGAGCAGGGGGTCGTCAGTTCAAATCTGACCAGCCCGACAAACGATTGAGCCCGCGCGAGTTGCGCGGGCTCTTTTCGTTCTACGATTGATCAGGTCGATGGTCGTGTTGCCCACACGACGAGGTCGATGGCGGTTGCGTCTGCAGACTCGACGTAGCGCTCCCGCTCCTCAAGTTCGATCACGTCGAGGCCAGCAAGCAGCGGAGCGATCCCATCGACGGTCCACAGGATCTCGGGATATGGGGGACCGCCGACTCCGTCTTCGATATTCGCCAACGCGTGTCCGACAGCGAACAGGGTGCCACCAGGCGCAACGGCGTCGACGGCGTGAGTGAACGCCTGCGTGAACGCCACGGTGGGCAGATGAAGGTAGAAGATGACGACCAGATCGAACTTCTTTGTGGGTTCGAACGAGGTGGCATCCGCAATGATCCATTCGAGGTGCGTATCTCCTGCGTGCTCTCTGGCTTTGTCGATGCCCACGGCAGAAAAGTCGAAGGCGGTGACGTCCCATCCTTGTTGAGCGAGCCAGATTGCGTTGCGCCCTTCACCGCAAGCAACATCGAGAGCGCTGCCAGGAGCGACTCCTTCGATGAGCGGGGGTAGGAAGATGTTCGGCTCGGCAGACCACACAAGGTCCGAGCCTTCATATCGTTGATCCCACGTTGAACTGTCCATGTCGACATGGTACGTCAGTGGATGTACGAAGATGGCGGGATGAGCGACACATGGCGACCGCTGACGATCGATGAGGTGCAGGATCGATTTGCCAGATTCGACGCGGACTGGTGGATCGCCGGAGGACACGCCATCGACCTGTTCGTCGGTTGGGTCACGCGGCCACATGACGACATCGACGTTGAGATATTCCGAAAGGACCGCGACACCCTATTCGATGTGTTCGACGGCTGGGACCTATACGTCGTGGGACATGGCGGCCTCCTGCCATGGGTGCGAGGGACAGACATCGCACCCCATGTCTTTGGTGTATGGGGCCGTCCCTCGCCGGAGGAACCGTGGGCGGTCGAGGTGATGCTCGCCGATGGGGATCGCACTCGTTGGCGATTCCGGAGAGACCCGGACGTCAGCCTCCATGGGGAAGAACTCATCCGGACTTCGCGCACCGGTATTCCGTACTGCACGCCCGAGGTCCAAATGCTGTACAAGTCGAAGATGGCACGCCCCAAAGACGACATCGACCTTGCGCGCATCCTCCACCTCATGACGAGGTCGCAGCGCCAATGGCTGGCGGATGCGATCATTAGAAGTGATCCAGATCATCCTTGGATCGGGCTGTTGGCATTGGCGGATATGTCATCATGACTGAAGCGGGAACGCGGTAACCTAGAGCGCCATGCGGGTGTAGCTCAATGGTAGAGCCCCAGCCTTCCAAGCTGGTCACGCGGGTTCAACTCCCGTCACCCGCTCGACCGGTGGTTTCCAACACCGCTGGATGAGCCCCCGTAGCTCAATCGGATAGAGCAACGGACTTCTAATCCGTAGGCTGGAGGTTCGAGTCCTCCCGGGGGTGCTTAGATAGCCCTTATGTACCAAGGGTTTCCGTGCGAAATGGAGGATCCACACCTTTCTTCCTGGAAGCGCTCAGGACGCGTTTCGATTGCCGAGATGTGATTCGTGTGCTCGCCGAGGCTATTCGGCCAGCGGGGGAACTCCGGTCACGAGTCTCTAGTGCCGCGTCAGTGAACCTTTGATGGTTTAGGTCCGCGCGTTGGGTGACGAATCGCGCATACTGGTGCCTGTCGTCTTTGAGGGAGTGTGTATGGCTGGCAGGGTTCGTGTTCGTGAGATCACCAGTGACGAGGGGAATCGGCTGTTACGGATCGTG
>Ga0164313_10000798_pt1 | contig 26548 bp, 23 predicted proteins | sample GuaBasSedimGuay4_FD_113735 | JGI IMG/M metagenome (GOLD analysis project Ga0164313, IMG submission 113735) | Subseafloor sediment microbial communities from Guaymas Basin, Gulf of California, Mexico - Guay4, Core 4569-4, 0-3 cm | ecosystem: Environmental > Aquatic > Marine > Hydrothermal vents... | reverse complement strand
CTGCTCCCGCTGCAGAGGGTTCCCCGGTCAAGGCCGGAGCTGGAGCAGACAAGTTCAGCGCCTACAGGCCGGACATAGACGGAATTCTTCACCTCTCCATTGCAGAATCCCTTGGACTGGGTTCCATGGAATACGAGCTCGTAACAGTCTAGTGTTTGATACTCCCGGGAGAAAAGCAGCGTTGTACATGATCCTGGGTGCTTTCTTCCTTTCAATAGTATCTCTGATTGTAAAGCTTATCCCGGCGGATTCCGGGATCCTCACAACACAGAAGCTTTTCGCAAGGGGGCTTATTGCGACAATTGTTCTGGGGGTTGTACTTCGAGCGAAAGGTATCTCCTTCAAACCTGGCAATCCGGTTCTTCTGGGGGCAAGATCCCTGTTCGGGATGGCGGGAATGCTCACCTTTTTTCTGGCAGTAGAGGGAATGCCTCTTGCAGAGGCGGTGACGATAAACAGGCTCAGCCCTTTCTTCGTACTTATACTTTCATGGCTCTTCCTGGGCGAACGATTGAAGAAAATCCAGATACTGGCCGTATTCCTCGGGTTCACAGGAGTGATTGTAATTCTCAGACCGGCTTCAATTCCACTTACTCTCCCAGCCGGACTCGCCGTCCTTTCAGCTCTGTTCGCGGGAAGCGCCTACACCACTTTAAGAGCCCTTCGGAAGACAGACAGACCGCTGCTTGTCGTTTTCTGGTTCTCGGCTGCCATCACACTGTTCTTTCTCCCTTCAGTAATACTTGAAGGAGTTGTGCCCGATATCAAATCGCTTGTATTCCTTCTGTGCATAGGTTTATCGGGAACTGCGGGACAATTACTCATGACAAAGGCATACCGCTGCGCCCCCGGCGGAGAAGTAGCCATATACAGTTATCTTAGTGTAGTGTTTGCAATGTCATTCCAGATATTGTTCTTCGATTCTGTGCCCGATACAGCAGTTTTCATCGGCGCAGGATTGATACTAGTAGGCGGCTGGATAAATTACAGGAGCAGGGGAAATAGGGACGGAGGTAATTGAAAAATCTAATTACCTCCGTCCCTCTTACATTTTAATTCAAAAATGTGAATAATTGTATTATACTTGAAAAGTAATATGGAAATGATTCGTTTGAGGAGGGGTTGTATGAAATATCTGTTAACTGTACTCAGTTCTCTTTTGCTGATCTCCGGATGCGGCGGAAACGGGCAGGAGCCCGCTGCTGTTCAGGACATCCCGGTTCTCCCTGTGGATACTCTTGAGGCAGTGCTTGAAATAGGAGTTGAGCTGGGAGACTCCACGAACACCTTCGGCGCAATAATCAGCGCAATTATCGACCATGAGGGTAGAATTATTGTTCTTGATCAGGTTGCTACATGCGCAAAAATCTATGACCACAACGGAACTTACTTGCGGCAGGTTTCAAGGCAGGGCAACGGCCCCGGTGAGCTGGGCATGCCGTGGGGTATGTTTCTAATGTCCGACGGAAAGCTCATGATTCTTGACTTTGGAAAACGGGGGTTTGTTGTATTCAATGATTCGCTGCAATTCATAGAGGAATTCGGTCTATGGACACAGCAGCCTCCACTCCAGGGAACTCCGGTTTCAAACAATCAGTATGCCGCGTACAAAGTTGATTTTGATATGGTGGATGAAAAGATTTTGATAAACCGCAGAGTAGCTCTTTACTCATATGGAGAAGAAGAATGGGATCTGATCCTATGGCAGGATTCCCTTGAATTGAGCATGAATGATATTGTTGAGAATCCTTCCGTATTCTTCATCGATCTTCTTGATCCTCTTGTAATAGGCGGGAACAATTCGGACAGGATCTATTTCTCGCTCAAGGATGCTGAAGAGTATCGAGTAACAGGATGGAATCCGGAAGGGGATGAAGTTCTCAGTATTTCAATGGATCTCGCTCCGGTAGAGAAGTCAGCAGAAGAAATGGCCGCTGAAAGCACCTATGTAACCAACTACATAGGCAGAATGGGTGGAGGAGGAGGTTCTTCCATGGAATTCGAACCTGACCCGTTCAAGGATATGGTTATTGGTGTGGATATAGGACCGGATGGCAACCTCTGGGTAAGACGCGGCACTATCGATACTCCCTTCTTCGATATCTTCGATACCTCGGGAGAACTTCTTCATCATGTTGTCTTCCCCCAGGAGGGCTGGAGCTGGAAAACAAGCGTCTCGCAGGAAGGTATCCTTGCGTGGGAGGAAGACCCGGAAGAGGGATATCAGGTACTGTACTTACTGGAGTAAAACAAATGGGGACGGAGGTAATTGAAAAATCTAATTACCTCCGTCCCTATTTAATTACCAGGCGCTGCCCTTGTTGTCCGCCATGTAATAGACAGGCATGGCCAGAGCCACCAGGTCAGCATACTCTTCCGGTTTTCTTCTCTTTCCGAAATTCATCATAAGAGCGTTGCCATTCATTTCAATTGTCTTGAAGGCTTTCCTGCTTTGAAGCAGATGCTGTCTGAGTTCAGGCCCCACGATCTGCGGTGTACGTACTTCATCACCCTTGAGAACGAAAGCTTTTGAGAATTCAGTATCCTCTTCGAAGTTAATGTCCTGAGCACCGAATTTATTTCCAACCCAATCCAGCAGTGCCATCTGCCTTCTCAGGTACGTCCTGGGAAGATCCAGCCCTTCCTTTTCCAGAATGCAGACGGTTTGTCTGAATGTCTTTGATGTTCTGTTCCTTCCCGTATAGCTATGTATGGTGTACTGATAATCGCCCAGGTGAGTGGTAACACCTTCGGATTCCCACTGAAGATGATTCTTCATCTTCCTGTTCGACCCTGCATTGAAAAGCTGGAATGGAAAGGTCGCAAAAACGCTAGATCCTTTAGGCGTAAACGTGGCGCCAAGCCTCTGGGCGACCCCTTCCCAGGCGGCTGTACGCTTCCTGCCCGTCATTATCGCTATCCATATAATAATGCCGGCGATTGCCAGAACTGCTATTATCGGAGTTACTGGATTCATAATCATCCCTTTCTTTTCAGGACTGCATAACTTATTGATAAGGACACAATGATACGTTGGCGTTAAATGGTCAAGCATGACAACTACCCGAAGATGTGAAGATGATTGAAGTAACAGTATCGATTAGCATTTCAGAAGATGAACTTGATTTCGAATTCGTCCGCTCGGGAGGCCCCGGTGGGCAGAAGGTCAATAAAACATCATCCGCGGTTGTACTGAAATTCGATATATGGAACTCACCTTCCCTTCCTGAAGAAGTAAAGAGCCGCCTTGAGGAAATCTGCGGCAAACGTGTAAACAATGAGGGTATCCTTGTAATTCATGCAAGACAGTACCGCTCACCGATAAGAAACAGAGCCAGTGCTTTAAACAGGCTTGTCGAACTGATAAAGAAGGCTTCAGAAGTCCCGGTGCAAAGAAAGCAGACGAAGCCTTCAGCAACATCAAAGAGGGAACGGCTTGCAGAGAAGAAAAAACGCGGTCTTCTTAAGAAAAGCAGGAAATACAAGCCCTCAGAAGAGGATTATGAATAACTGTTCCCAACCTGTTGCTTTTGTATATTCCCGCAGTAGGAAATTTACACCATTATCCTATGAAATGAGATGATTTGTCAGAATCTGAACTCTATAACGGAGAAAATTGTCCCTGTCCCTCCGACTGCAAAAGACGGGGGAACTGTCCGGAATGTATAAAATTCCATCATGACAGGCATCAGCAGACATACTGCGAATTTCTCCAGGAAAAACTGCAGCGGGACGGTATTCCACAGCGTTCTCTTCCATCGGGTAAAGAGATAAGACTGACGGAGTACGGCCCCTGCGCCGGTTGAGCAGGTAAGCTAAACCCGACCAGGCTGGCCGGAATACTTGAAAAGCTGCCTCTGCCCGATTCCCCTAATCTCATTGTCGGGATGCAAACGATGGACGATGCAGGGGTCTACAAACTCACTGACGAGATAGCTCTCGTACAAACCGTTGATTTCTTCTTCCCCATAGTTGACGATCCGCGAAGTTTCGGAAGGATAGCAGCCGCAAACAGTCTTTCTGATATCTGGGCCATGGGCGCCAAAGCTATTACGGCGATGAACCATCTGGCTTACCCGGCGGGTAAGATCCCGCCCGAAGCTATCCTGGAGCTGCTGACCGGAGCCGCTGAAAAACTGCATGAATCCGGTGTAGTGCTGCTGGGCGGACACACCATGGAACAGGATGATTTCAGTTTCGGTATGAGTGTAACTGGAATCACCAGCCCCAAAACAGTTCTGACGAATGACAACGCTAAACCCGGTGATCTTATAATCCTGACAAAACCTATCGGTACGGGAGTTTACTGCGATGCCATGATGAACGGCGGCCTGACCGATGACCAGTACAGTACGTTTGTCTACTGGATGGAGCGATTGAACAAATATGCCTCCGGAATAATCCAGAGATTCGATGTGACCTGTCTTACTGATGTTACAGGTTTCGGCCTTCTGGGGCATTCGCTCCCCGTTGCCAGAAATGCGGGAGTCAGGTTAGTGATAAATTCAAAAGATGTGCCGCTCCTGCCGGATCTTCCCGGTCTGCTTGATAAATTCAATCCAAAAGGTGTATGCAAGTGTTCCGATTACGTCGATCCTTATTTGAAAATCGGAGAAGACGTTGATAGAAAATATTATCTCCTGTTCGCTGAAGCCCAGACCTCCGGAGGACTGCTTGCCACAGTCAGACCTGACCAGGCGGATGCTCTGGTCAGAGCGCTCATAGAGCATGGGGATACCGAAACAGCTATTATCGGACATGTTGAGGAACTGGACGACCCATCAGTACTGCTTGAGATAACTTAACTCCTGATTATTCTCTTCTGGAGCAGCACACGAATTTGAAACTGGCGATATGAACTGCCCAAAATGCGGACTTGAACAGAATGATGAAAACAGGGAATGCCTCAAGTGCGGACTTATCTTCAGCAGGTATAAACCCCTGGATTACGATCATCTGCTGAAAAGGCAGACATCCTGCGTGACTGAGGAACGATCAGGGCTGAAGCGCACAATCGATTACATGTTCCATACAAAGGATAAGACTGAGATCGTGTACTTCGTTGGAAGGCTCATCGTTTTCCTCTTTCTGTTCATCTGGAGCATAAAATTCTTCCAGTCTTCCATCGAAAGCAACTACGTGGGAAGATCCTTCATGCATCTTGTCAACCTGCCTTTCCACGAAACGGGACACATAGTGTTCAGACCCCTTGGCAGGGTTATGCACTCCCTTGGTGGAAGCCTGGGACAGGTCATTATGCCTTTGATCTGCACCCTTGTCCTCCTGATCAAAACCCGTGACACCTTCGGCGCCTCTATAGGTCTGTGGTGGATGGGGGAAAGCGTACTGGATCTGGCCCCGTATATTGATGATGCGAGATCACTCAGTCTTCAGCTTCTTGGCGGTAACACAGGTGTCTCGTCCCCTTACGGATTTCATGACTGGAATTTTATACTCACCGAACTGAATCTGCTCAAACATGATCACCTGATCGCCGATCTGGCAGCAGCCGGCGGTAAGCTGATAATGTTCATTTCTCTTCTTTGGGGACTTTTGCTTCTAATCAGGCAGTTCAATCGCCTGAAAGGGTGATCTGAGTAGAAAGACCTTCGGTCATGCAAATCCTACCTGATAACAGATATCCCCCTGGCTGAGATAAGGTCACCTTGTTCCAGCTGAATCAGATATACTCCTGCGACTAACTCTGAAACGGAAATACTGTGAGCGCCTCTGCTCACATTCTCAATGATGCTACGTGCCAGTCTGCCGGACACATCATAGATATCCGCAGAGACAACACAATTCTCTCTGACCGAAATCTCAATCCTGAATGATCCATCTGAAGGATTAGGAGCGATTTCAAATGAAGCAATGTCACCGGTCATTCCACCTTCCACCGTTGATGTGGAATCCGTATTCTCCCACCAGGTGACCGAGCTAAGATTGTAAGCACAGGAAACTACATCAACCCTGCCATCTCCATTGATATCACCTGCGGCCACCGGTATCGCTCCGTTGTAATCGGTACTGATGTGATTCATTGTAAAAGACATGAATCCGTTATTCTCAAGCCAGGAAACATCGTCATCGTTGTATGCAGCACAGGCTATATCCAGGTCACCGTCACCATCGAGGTCCGCAGGGCTGATAAATGTGGGCCAGTCGTAATTTTCTGCAATGATGTACTTCGTGAAATCCTGCTGCCCTTCATTCTCATACCATGCTATCATGTCCCCGTCTCTTGCCGTTGCAGCAATATCCTCATCACCATCGCCATCCAGATCCCGGATGATAACAATATGCGCTCCGTCAAAGCTATCATCTACAATGTGCCCTGAGAAATTGCAGCTTCCGTCGTTCTCAAACCATCTCACCTCATCCGCAAGTCTATATGCAACAGCAATATCAAGGTCACCATCACCATCGATATCACCGGGATATGCAGTCCAGGGACCATCTACTCCAACTGCGATAATTCTCAGCGTGAAGTTTTCTGATCCATCGTTCTCAAACCAGCAGACCAGTTCGTCGTCAAAGGACACAGCGATAAGATCAATGTCATTGTCACCATCCAGATCTGCTGGATAAACAGAGTGAACACCCGCGAAGCTGTCGGATACCAGATGCCCTGTGAAAATTTCCTCTCCACTGTTCTCCCACCATTCGATAGTATCGGACCCGTTGGATGATGCTACGATATCCATATCACCATCACTATCGATATCTTCCGATTCCACGAATATGGCACCTGAAAACCCGTCATCGATGGTATGCATGGTGAACGAGCCGCCTCCGTTTTCCCACCATGAGATTCCGGAGTTCCAGGCAGCTCCGAGGATGTCCATATCCCCATCTTCATCTATGTCTGCGAGTTTTATTGAAATCGCTCCTGAGAATGAAACCGTAAGATTGTGCTCCAGCCAGGCCGCGGATAATTCTGAAACAGCAGACCATGCGAACAGCACAGCCAGTATTAATATCAATATGCTATTCATGATATCTCCCTTCATAGTGACATATTGTAATAGGCATTATTTCTTATTTTCAATTCACAACTCATTGTTATTATTTGTATATAACTAATAATATTTTTTTGTCAAAAAATTAAACCGAAGTAAGGTCTCTCAGCAGTTAATTATCAGTGATTATTGCGAGTACTTGAATATCTGAAGTTGTCAGTTATCCGGTTTTCGAAGAACTTGTTCAAGGGCTTCCTTACCGGAATCGTCGTAACCCCAACTGTCCCAGAGCCGGAGGAGTTCCGTTCTGATTTCCTTCAGGGAGTTTCCATCTTCCCCGACCATCATGCTTATCCTGTAAAATAATGCCTTGATCATGTATCCTCTGTAAATGCAGGGCGCCAGAAAATTTCTGCTCCAGACTCCCTGGATCAGCGATCGCATATCCTCTGACATGAACGCAATGAGGTATTCACTGCTGTCAGCTATTAATACCAGCATATCTCCCTGCCAGCCTTCGGTAACGCTGCTTATGAATTCACATCCGGGCATATTCATAGTTTCCCGCCCGTGAAGCAGAACCCTTACACCACGTTCAGCTGCAGAAAGGAAATTATCGGACAGTTTCTTCAAAGGAAGATTATCTGCATCTGCGATAAGTGTATCACGGGCATTCTCTATCATTCTTTCTGCCCTGACCATAACCTGATGAACAGTTGACAGCTTGTATACACCATCCTCGGATTTCGGTCTGTGAATTCTCTCGAGGCCCCGCTCTATTTCATCGGCAAGCATATCAAGTCTGCGGTTTTTCCGAAGGACCTGCTCCCTGATCGGCACAGCGGTGAATGTTCTGCTCCTGCTGCCTTCGTCAGCAAGGATCGCACCTTTGTTCACAAGAGAATCAAGGGCTTTGTATGTATTGGGAGCAGGTTTTCCAAGTACCTGCGAAATTCTGTAGCCTGTGCTGTCAGGTTCTGCAAGAACAGCAAGATATGCTTCGGCTTCAAGCCCGGACAGGCCAATTTCCATCAGAAGGTACTCCAGAGAATTGCTCAAAACTGCCCCTCCCGAACATTTTTTGTGATGATTGGATGCAGTAAACAGGTACTATATATTACAATTTCCAAGATGTAATAACAAGCACCCCCGTAAATCGTCAAGAACGGAATCTATTGACAGGCCGGAATAGCATCCGGGGTCATACGCAGTGTTGTAACTTGTATTGCAGTTGCGTATTTTAGCCTTCTATCAGCTGAGAGTTAAACTGCAAGTAAGACAGGAGACTGAATATTCCTTCCGGGCCGGATACTCTGAAAAACATCTCAGGGGTGGAGAGGTCTTCAAGAGCTGCAAACACCGGATTCATGCTGCTTGGCCAGTTCATAGGAAAAGGCTCTCTCTTCGTTTCGATAGTCTTCCTTTCAAGGTACCTGTCCGATGGGGATTTTGGAGGCCTTCTTTTTGTAATAGTGCTTGGGCAGATTTACCTGGGCTTGTCCGATATGGGTGTTTCACTGATTCTTAACATGCGCTCAAGTATACGCCCTGTCGATACTCAGGAACTCTTGTCCGCATCCCTTACGCTCAGGATAATCCTGTCATTTCTGAGTTTCCCGCTTCTGTTGCTCGCGGGTCTTCTTCTTAACATGACTCCAGACAGAATGCTTGTCCTAGGAATAATCGGTGCCTCGGTTTTCTTCGAATCCTTTGCTGAATTGTTCTACTCTGTTTTCAGGGCAAGGGAAAAAATGATATACGAATCCATCTGCAGAATCCTGATGGGCATAACAGGTCTGGTTGCTGTACTGCTGCTGATTCAATTTAAAATGGACCTCACTGCAATTGCTTCAGCTTACGTTGCTCGAGCTTTTGCAGCAACCGTTGCTGCTGTGGTATTCCTCAGAATGACAGGGTTTTCTCTGATGCCCTCCATCGATAAGGAAAAACTGAGAAACCTGTTCATTACCGCACTGCCTCTGGGAATCATGGGGCTTGTAACTGTTGTACATCTGAGGGCGGATAACATCCTAATAAGACAGATACTCGGTGAAAATGCAGTGGCAGCATGGCAGGAGTGTCTCAGGATAATTGAGGTGATGCTCCTTCTGGTCGTTCCCACGTTGTTGCCCGGCGCCCTGTTTCCGTCTCTTTGCAGAGCTTTCAGAGATGGTGGATACAAGCATCAGACCGGACATATGGCCAGAATATTCACCGGACTTGCTCTGGTTCCATCTCTTGCGATCCTGTCCGCAGGAAACAGATTTCTAAGGTTCGTATGGGGAAACGAATACATGAGGGGCATCGACGATTCAGAACTGCAGTTATGCCTTAATTTATGTCTGGCAGGACTTGCGATAATGTATCTCATGATCATAGCGCTATCATCTCTCATGGCTGTGAACAGGCTCAGAATAGTTGTTCCCGTCACCAGCGCCGCACTGATACTTGTTGTCGGCGGTAACCTTCTGCTTTTGCCTGTACTCGGATTAGCCTCTGCTGGAGTTTTCTTTGTTGCTGGAAACCTTCTGATACTTGTAAGTTACTGGGTGTTTCTCAAGTGGAGAGGCTATTCCCTGCCGATCTGGAGGGAAGCGTTAATCTCCATTCTTGCTTCGGTGCCTGCATTCGCCGTTATTCCTCTGACCCGCAGATTACCATTCATTCCAGCTCTCCTGATACCTGCTATGATCTTCGTACCGATATGGTGGTTCTCAGGAGGCGGAAAAGCGATAAATGAAATCTTTCCCCGCAGACCGGAATGAAAAAGCAAAACTTCACCCGGTGGAACGGTGTTCATCAATGGTAATCCATAATCCGCTGTAGCCGAGGATGTGAATGTTGCCTTCCGAAGTCAGTACAATCAGATCACTATTCTCAACCTTACCGCCGGCCGTAACACTTTCCGCCCATACGGATACTTCCCCTGCAGCCGAGATCCTCTGAACCTCGTACCTGTCATCCTCCCCCTCGGTCAGGACGAAGGCTTCCCCCTCGCTATTTGCAACGGGTCTGCCCCAGGTGCGGCTGCATGGAAGCTCAACGGAGTACCTCATCTTTCCATGTGTATTGAAGGCAGCTAATCTTTCGCTGCTCAGTAGATAAAGCGAACCATCTGCCCCTGAAGCCAGCTCAACAGTGGAATCTTTAAGTTTATCAGGGCGGTCCCCAATGTTTTCAAAGTATGGGATATCACGCTTCCGTGAAGCTCTGGAATTCCCTCCGAAAAGCCGGGCAAAGAAACCGGGTTTACGCTCTTCTCTCTTTTCTTCAGGTTTCCACAATTCAAGGGGATTTCCGTCCTTATCAAACCGAAGGAAACCCCGGTAATAACCATAATCCGTGTCAAAGGATTTCAGGAGCATGATGCTTGCATCGGGAAAAGCCGTCATTCCCTGAACTTCATCCATATTGAAGGGTTCTGTGATATCAAGATCTGCTTCTTCATTCTTTTGTGTACCCTTTATGACGCTGGTAACTGAACCATCCTTCAGGGATATGGAATAGAGATCCATCCTGTTCTCATGCATTATCAGGATATTGCCGTCATAATCGGCAACCGGTCCGGGAATGGAACCTTCGGAATCACACTCCAGCTCCAGGTCATCCCGCATCCACACCTCTGTTCTATCCGCTTTGAGGCATGCTGTTATCGGCATATCTCCGTAATCATTCTCGACTGCCAGACATATACCGCCAGCATCAACGGCAATACCCCCAAAGATGTCGCTCTCCCATGTAAAAGGTCTGCTGCCGTAATCGAACAGAAAGTACCAGCGAATCGCTTTTCGTGTGGGATGAAGTATCTTCCACAGACCATCGGGAAGGTGAACTTCGGTATCACAGAATCTGCAGGTCTCAGTCCTGTTCTCCCCCTGTACGATAAGGCTTCCGCCGCAGTTGGGGCATTGCAGTGCTACCGGATTACCGGAATTCTCTACCTGAAGCTCTCTGCCCTCTCCCCTTCGGGGTATTAAGGAAGCGTCTTCACCGATAAGTGCTGTGATCCCTGAGAATTCGCCGTTGTAGATATTCGGGGATTTGCGGATGAACGTCTTCTCTCCAGTCTCGGGATGGAATACATATCCATCCTCAAGATGCTCCAGGATATCCTCGATGGGAATATCATCCTTCGTTCCTGCATATCTGGGTTTCAGTCTTCCATATTCGATCCTGTAATTGAAATTACCGAATACTGTAGAGCTGGATCCCTCACCCTCCTCGCTATGGGGCGCTTCTTTGATGGCATCATCCAGAACGGTTTTCCAGTGATCAACCGTAAGATCGTGCTCCGTGCCGCATGCAGGACACCTGAGACTTTCAACCAGAGCATTCATGGGTATATAGCTGTCGCAATCGGGGCAGGTGAAACCCGCCTTGATACATATCCCTATCATACATCCCCCTCTTTACGGTAAACAGAAATTCATATTCAGGATATACTAATTACCTGAAAGTCCTCCCCTGCCATGCCCAGTTCTCACCGGATACATCAGAAAATGTAATGTATATCCTGTCGGAGGAAATCCCGAGTGTCTCTTCAAGCACAGTGGAGAGGGCAACGGCGATACTTCCGTTCACTGCTGAATTCAGGCCGCCGATGCTCATAACCTGAACAAGCGCAGCGTTTCCGGGTTCTCCTGACAGCAGGATGCAGCAGCTGCTTATGGCAGCCATTACATACTCTACAGGTTTGCCGAGTTCCTCTGCCACTAGTTCACTTAGCTTCCCTGCGAGGTCAATCTCCTGCTCCCTGTTTATGATGACATTGGTCTCCAGCCTGATCAAAGGCATAACAGCGGCTCCTCTCTTTTTTTGAAAAGTTGATATGCATTTAGCATGAATGTAAGAAGAAGCAAGCCTTGATGTCCATCCTTGCTGATCAACAGAACTTCGTGAATATTCAGATCAGTTTCTAATGAGATACAATATACCGGAGGGGTGGTTCTGAAGAAATGGAATCCGGAATAGAACAGCTGGAAAGCACAGACATAGCCAGGATCACAAGTGCGTGTGCAGAGGTTTCGGTGGAAAAGGGGAAGGATCTTATAGTTAAGGGAGAACCTTCTGTCGATCTGTATATAGTGACGAGCGGTTCTTTCAAAGTTTACGATGACACATTGGGTGAGGATTTCGTTCATGCCATTCTGGACAAGGGAGCCGTTTTCGGTGAGATGTCATTCATCGATGGAACTCCCCGCTCGGCATCTGTTATGGCTGTAACGAACGGCACTCTCCTCCGAATGGGCAGGAAAGAGTTCGACAATCTTCTCGCTTCCAACCCTGATACTGCAATGCTTTTTATCTTCACACTTGCAAGGGTGATCACCAGAAGGCTGAGGAACGTGAATATTGCCCTGCGAAACATGACTTTTAACGAGCACGACCGTGAGAGAGAAAGCGTTATAAGAGAGGTCATCGCTCAGATGGAACATGCCGTTCACATCGAACTCGCCGAAGAAACTGGAGACTTTCTGCAATAGCCGCAATCATCTGCCTTACATCTTTCATTTAGATCAAGCGTCCAAACCTTGCGTTTTGGCATCGGTAAGTATATTTGAATTCTGAGAATTCAATTTCACGGCGATAGAAATCATGTTCGGGAGGCTTATTTCCCGAGAGTGAATTTACCCGCCACTGCGCAACAGGATTATGAACTATCGGATAAACCGGAAAGGATAAGACGATGAAAAGAACAATACTGACTGCATTCTGCATCGTTCTGGCTGGAGTAATGCTCTCTGCATGCGGAGAGCGCGGCTCCGATATCTCGCAGGTCACCCCTGCTGAAACCGAAGAGAGGGTTTCCATCGCTATTGTTGATTCGATTGGCCTTGAAATTGGTGACAGTGATTACGTATTCGCCAATATCATGGCACTGGAATTCGGACCGGACGGAAACATCTACGTTCTTGACCGGGGTGCATTCTCGGTGCCTGTATACTCCTCAACCGGAGAATTCATCAGAAGAATAGCAAACCAGGGGAGCGGCCCGGGAGAACTGTTGATGCCATTTGCAATGGCTGTGCTGGGCGACGGAAGAGTTGCCGTCTGTGATCCAATGCAGGGCGGAGTAAATAGTTTTTCTTCCGAGGGACAATGGGAAGGTGTTTCAGCGGAGTTCAACAACAACCCGCCCATGAGAATGTCAGGTGCCGATTCAAACGCCTTCGTAGCACTGAAACTCACCATAGAGTTTGAAGGACCTCCCGTAACCGTTTTCACCATCGGAAGGTACGAGGAGGATTCCGAGCCCACAGCCATTTACTACAGGGATGAGTTCCCCTTCGATCCGGAAGACTTAACTGAACTGCTTAACAGAACTCTCTTCAGCGCCGAGTATACTGCCGATCGTGACGGAAACGTATACTTAGCACCAATGTCGACCGAAGATTACATTGTTCAGGTCTTCGACCGGGATGGAAATTTAACACTGGAATTCCAGCGAGAAATGGATAGAGTGGAAAAATCCGCAGAGGAGATCGCCGAGGAAAAACTCTGGATGGAGGCATGGTTAACCAGTATCGGTGCCCAGGGAGTACTGATTGAGTATGAACCGAACCCTTACAGATTCATGACGAGTGACATCGGATACGATTCTCAGAACAGAATATGGGTAAGACGGGGAACGGAACTTATTCCTGTATTCGATGTTTTCGATATGGATGGCGAACTCCTGTTCACAGCTGAAGTCGAAGGTGCAGGGGAGGACGCTCTTTTCTGGGATTTCATAATCGATGAACATGGAATGATAGCCTATTCCCTGAACCCGGAGTTCTTCCATAAGATATGGATAATGGAACTCCCTGAATAGACGTTCAGGATATTGGAAGGGGAGGCCGAAACCTCCCCTTCCAAATCGATATCAACCGCCGAAGTCTACAGCTTCAGGAGTCTGAGTGAGGATGATCCGGAGTCATCTGTCACTCTGACGAAGTACGTTCCGTTTGAAATTCCCGAACCATCCCATGCAAAACTGCCCGAAAATGGTACTTCCAGAATTGTTCTTCCGTAAACATCGAAGATGTGAAGTGTTCCGGCAGAGAAACCTTCTCCGGTAACGGTTACCAGTTCCATGAACGGATTAGAACTTGCAGAAAGCGTTCTGGAAGGGGAGGGTGCAGTGCCTTCGGTTACACCAGTTGTCTGCTGAATCCAGATCCAGACGTATCCGTTGTAGTCACTTGTCAGCATATCCGGCAGACCGTCCTCATTCCAGTCATCGATCCAGAGACGCATACCGGCATACTTGTTCGCAATGGATTCCGATCCACTGAATACCGGAGCGGAGTTTGTACCGACGTTTTCATAATAGTAAACGTTGTAATCGTTAGCTCCGCAGATCAGATCCTTTTTTCCGTCCTGGTTCAGGTCGTATACCTGCGGGCAGTTCCTGATGTGACTGATATCGGTCCCGTTGCTCTGAATGTTAGTATAGCTGTTGAAGACAGGTTGGGTATCCGCACCGTCATTCAGATAAAGTCGAACTTGACCGGCTTCGCTGCCGAGCAGCATATCGATCTTGCCGTCGCCGTCCCAGTCGACTATTGCAGGAGCCGCGCTGTAACCGCAATCGATGGTTACTCCCCCACAGGTGATGTCGGGTTCTTGCGTCAGGGTTGCGTCCATATTCGAAGTGCGCCTGTAGTAATGAATGAAACCGTTACGATCACCAACAACTATGTCAAGGAGCCCGTCATTGTTAAAATCCACAACCTGTGGATTCGTCGAGCCCGTGCATCAGCCATAAGCCATGGATATCGGACTTCCATCCGCGTAGAGCTGCACCGCTCCGTTAAACACTGGAGCACTATTTGTGCCAACGTTCTTGTAAAAGTAGATGTAGCCGTAGGAAAACTGACCGAGGATAAGGTCTTTAAGTCCGTCCAGATCCCAGTCCACCACACATGGTGCTCCGTAATAACCAACGTCGATAATGCTTCCGCTGTTCAGCAGCTGGTACTCGGTTTCCCAGATCGGAGATAATGCAGTTGCCAGTCCAGACAGAAAAAGAACGAGAATACAGTACTTGAGCATACAACACCCCCTGTATATGAATAATCACAATACCGGTTTAATTAATACAAATCAAGTCGGAATAATGCAATAGCTCTCTTTGGAACAGGCATGCAAGGATGAAAGAAAAATAAGGTTTCCTATTGATTTATCAATGTATCCGGGGAACTGACTGCAAGGCCTGCGTACAGGTATTCCGCCATCCAGGCGGCAACCTTCTCGTTACCAGACGCATTGAGGTGGCACAGATCAATAAAGATCTCCATCTCCTCTTCATCAATGATATCCTGAACCGGAATCAACCGGGGGTAATCATTCCGCTGATCGAGGATCATGCTGTAAGTAATTCCCACAAACTCAAGAAACCGCTCGTCCTCGGTTTCAAGAAGTTCTGATGCACCCGGGTGAGAGTCATCCGTTTCAAAGCAGAGCAAAGGCTGAAGGAAGAAATAGAACTGAAAGTTGTATTCCTTTGACAGTGCTTCAACTATCCTGTAGTTCTCCAGGTAGTGGGCGGCTGTTGCACCGGCAAGGGGAGCCATATCGAATCCGGGGTCATCGAAACAGGTTGCTGCAGCGACAAATCGGACATTCGGGGCGGCAACCTCCGGTTCGATCCCTATCAGGTAATCCATGAGCATGAAAATGTTTGTACTCCGTAGAAGCAGAGTTAATCCATCTGGGGAGGCACCGGACTGATCTTCCTGCACAGACAGCCTTCCTGCTATACTCCGGTTACCAATGATCATTCCAGCTCTGCCATTCTCGAATGATGCGAAGATATCATTTGCGCCGTTATAGAAGATCAGCAGATCGGGGATATCACCTGATCTCAGTCTGAGCATGAGTTCCGTAACCTCCTGAGTAGATACCCAGGCATTCTGTGCCAGGTTCGTCACCGATGCTTCGAATCCGGGGATTGAGTTGATTTCTTTCTGAAGACAGGAGGGAATTGTGGACGAGTCAGGCACCATCCACCCCCACATAGCCGAGCCGCCCAGAGCAAATATCCTGGTTCCTTCAATCCGCGGAACCCAGTATGTGCGTCTTATACCGCTCTGATTCACATTCATAAGCGGCAGGCTCACAGGTGCAGATCTCCACATGACGAAAGGATGATACTCCTGGTCGGGAAACATCAAACCGCTCTCTCTTACATCCCTGGTCTGTATCTGCTCTCTCTGATTCTCCTGATGAATATTCTCTATTCCGATCGTTTTAATCAGAATCAGAGCTGAGAATTCCAGTAAAGCAAGAAGAATGAGTGTATTGAGGATCATTATCGCAACCGATCTGTAACCGTTGACAAATCTCCTGCCGAAGGCTCCCGCCAGCACGATCAGAATACCTGACAGAGCCATGAAGATCTGACCGAATCCAATACCCTCGCCGCTGCTGAAACCTATGATATTACCGAACAGTGCTGCCAGAAACAGCAGGATCCCGATGAGTATTGCTATTTTTCTGTATCGTTCCATCGGACTTTTCGGAGTATTGCTTAGCATTTCATCCGTTCCCTGGATTTTTCACCTGTGATGTACTGATCGAAACAATTATAAACCACATATATTCGCAGGCAAAGTGTCTGAGTGTCTGAGGAAGCTGCATATATGTATTATTATTCTTATTCATATGTATTGACTACTTTGACTTTAAGAGTGATATCTACCCTGGAGAGGCAAATAGATAGTATCAGACTGGAATCGAGATCTCGGTGAATACAGAATGAATACCACAAGGATATCAGAACCGCTCTCCCTCCCTGAAGTGGAGAATCTTCTCGAGAAGGCTGACGGAAAAGCAAGAGCAGATCTTCTGAACAAACTTGCAGCTCTTGTTGTGAAAAACGATAAGGCACGTGGTCTGGAAATCAGTTCCCAGGCCCTTGAACTATCCGGTAACCTTGGATATCGCAGAGGAAAAGCAGCTGCATTGTTCGGGCTTGGTGATGCGGCCAGGATCGGTGAAGAGTACCGCGCTGCACTGGAGTATTATGCATTATCTCTGGACATCCATAAAGTACTTGGCGATCCGATTCAGCAGGGCCGCTGCCTTCGCAGACTCGGAGATGTACAGTTCTATGTGAACAATCTCGACCTCTCATTGAAACACTACCTGAACTCACTTAGTATCTTTGAAAAAACCGCTGAAAAGGATGGATCGCCTGAGGCAAAAATCAACTGCGGGCATCTTATGGCCACCATCGGTAATGTACTTAGAGATTCCGGTGACCTTGAAGCCTCGCTGGATTATTACCATCGCTGTCACTCGATTTACATTCTTGAGGGCTTCACTGCGGGTATCCCCGGCATTTTGTACAACACAGGAAACATTTTTCATTCACAGGGCCGACTTGAGGAAGCACTGAATGTCTACAGTGAGGCTCTGAAAGAGGCTGAGGAAAGCGGTGACCATTATCTTGCCTCAATGGCTCTAAGCAGCCTGGGCTCTGTGTTTATGGCCAGGGATGATCTGGAGGCTGCTGAAGATCACTTTATGCGATCGATGAATATTGCAGAAAAGCAGGATAGAAAAAGAGGAATCCTTTCAGCAACCTTAAAACTTGTTGAACTGGGCAGGCTGCGGGGAAATCTGGATGAAGCTCTGGATCAGTGTGAGCGGGGAGAACAGCTTGCCGGGCACCTGGAAGACCGAAGAAGCTATGCAAATATTCTGAACGAAAGAGCTCTTATCTACAGCAGCATGGAGGAGTACGAAAAAGCTCTGGAAACCAGTCTGGCCTTTCATAAGCTCAGTGAGGACCTTCTTTCCGAAAAGCGTATCCAGGAAATTGATATCCTCAGAGTTCGTTACGAAACCGAAGCGAAAGAACGTGAGATCGAACTGCTTAGAAGAGAAAGAACAATACAGCGAAGAATGATGCTCGGAGCTGTGGCGGGACTGGTATTAACAGGGGTATCTCTTGTTCTGGTCTACCGTAATGTCCGCTTTCGAGCCAGGGTTAACAGAGAACTGGCAGGTGCCTACTCCCGGGTCGAGAAGCTGTCAAAGATCGATACTCTTACCGGACTTGCCAACAGAAGGGCAATGATGAAGAGCCTTGCATCTGAGCAGACCCGTTCATCAAGAACCGGAAGAAGCTTCGGTCTGATCATGGCGGATATCGACGATTTCAAACTTGTGAACGACCGTCACGGTCATGCCTGCGGGGATGAAATACTGGTGGAGGTTTCGAAGCGGTTAGAGAATGCTCTTCGAAGTCAGGACATTGCTTCTCGATGGGGAGGGGAGGAATTTCTTCTCCTTCTTCCTGAAACATCGCTTCATAGTGCAGTAAAAGTTGCGAAGAAGACAAGGGCTCTGATCGAAGACACTCCCTTTGTATGTAACAATGCTTCTATCAATCTGACCATGACATTCGGGGTTTCTGAGGGTGGTATGATCCCTGTAGAGGACGCTATTCAACTGTCCGACACCGCTCTTTACCGGGGTAAGCGCACCGGAAAGAACAATGTGAATTTCCAGTCGATCAACTGGAAAGTTATTTTTGACAGACTAAGATCAGCTATCAGAAGAGCTCATCCCGCCTCTGAATGATAAGATTGTGATCGTGTAATTCCAGTCCCCCATAACTAGAAGGTGACGAACTCCAGTCCATTCCAGAAGTAGTTGGTCGTGTCTTGAGAAGTGATGAAGTAGTCCATGATATCGTCGTCGAACTCCTCTGATGTAGTGACCAGCATGATACGGGCGCTTAAGGGAGCCTCCTGTTCCGGGAAGATGAATTCCTCCGTATAGTGGAACACCCCCGCTTCAGATACAGTGCTTGCGGATATGCCGCGCACAAGATAGCTGCCTGTCCAGACGAAGAGAACATCACGGTTCTCAAAGCCGCATGCCTCGTATATGAACGAGAGCATGACCAGATTGCCGAACGGGTAATCCTCTGCATCGACCTGCCTGCTTGCGACTCCGTACCTGTAATCGTTCCCCCCGAAAGAACCGCCGGGCGGGTAGAATACTGATTCCCAGAGTATCTCGCCTCCGCTGACGGCTCGCGCTGAGCCCACAAAACGGTAACGATCCGGGTAGTAGGTGTCTATGCCGAATAAGAAGAGGGTATCGCCGGAGAGAGTCTGGTCGGTAAGGGCAAGCCACGAATGCGGGATGTAGCCCCTGCAGGTGTCACCATCCATTGCGTAGAAGGCCTCCATCCAGGTGCATGACATGCCATCCCCCTCGTACTGAATATCAACGGCGGCCAGCTGGAACAGCTCTTCTCCTACAGGGAGTGTGCAGACTATATGGGAGGATTCGCCGGGTTCTTCAAAGAGGGCTGCATCTTCCCTGAAAACAAGAGCCCTGTCTCCGGTGATCATACCGTAGTAACTATCCGCCAGAGAAATCCCCGCAGCAAGCGACATGAGCAGCAGGAAGGTCATCAGCTTCGTCATATTATTCTCCTTCTCACAAATCGGTTCATCGGTCCGGGATGCAGATATATACTTTCAGAAGCACTCCCGGGCTATTTTCCAGCCCAGCTGCCCGCAATAGAAGCCTCAGCAGCAACCGGAACATCTTTCATGTACCTGGAGCCAGCTTCTTCCATTGTATTTTTTAGCAGCAGTGCGGTTTCCTGTGCAGCAATTTCATCACACTCGAGTACGATCTCATCATGTATCACAGCCACAATAGATGTATTTGTATCCTTCAGAACCACATACAACATACCAAGTGCGTTTTTCAGTATATCAGCAGCTGTGCCTTGTACCGGGGTGTTGTAACGTCCGGACATTCCCGAATCCTTACTGTAGGTATGTTTTCTGCCTGCCAGAGTCCTGGAACTGCCGGGTTTCTTCCTCTGCAGCTCTCTGTGCCATGCCTCAATCCCCTTGTATCCTGAAAAAAACCTTTTCTTGAACACCTCTGCTTCATTTGAAGACATTTCCACACCGTAAGTTTCAAACGCGTAAGCTCTCAGCCCTGAGGCACCCATCCCGAATACAAGCCCGAAATTCACCGCTTTTGCAGCCTGTCTCTCTTTCTTCGTGATCATGCCGATCTGTTTCTGAAGAATCAGTGATGCTGTTAATCTATGCAGGTCCTCACCGTTTTTGTATGCCTCGATCATTCTCTGATCGCCTGATAGCTGTGCAATAACCCGCAACTCAATCTGCGAATAGTCCGCAATGACCAGTTTTCTCCCGCGTGGTGCTGCAAAACACTGACGAAAAGCCTTTCCTCTGGGAATTTGCTGAATGTTTGGCCGGCCACAACTCATCCGCCCGCTCCATGCGCCTATCTGACTGTACTGAGGGTGCAGTCTTCCAGTGGATACGTTGATTTGCTTCGGTATCGAACACAAAAAACTAGATAGAGCCTTGGATGCCTGCCTGTATTTCAATAACGAAACAACAATCGGATGCTGACTGTAATGAGCAAGAGTGTGTTTCGATGTATTTTCAACATGTATACCATTATCATTGAGCATCTTCAAGACCTGTTTGCTGCTGTTTGCATTATGACCATAGCTCAGGTGGCTATCAAACATGTCTAATTGAACTGTGGGAAAACCGATAAATGGATACAGTTCAGACAGGGCATCCGCCTTCATCTGCTCTGTTTCCTCGCGAAGATCTGACCATTTCTCCCTGTCCAGGTAGATCCCGTCGTACTCTATTGATGCTACTGCATATACACATGCAAACTCCAGGCGGGCAGCTTCAATCAAATGATGTTTCTTAATATCATCCAGAAGCTTACGTCTCAACTCCAATAGTATCCCGGCATCATCTGCGGCGTAATCCAGCTGCCTTGTGGTTAATTGCGAGGAAAAATCACTTTTCTGTTCCTCTTTAGATAGAACCCGGTTTAAGTAGTGCTCTGCAAGAGAAGCTAACCCGGCCTTGCGTGGGCCGCCGGATGTTCTCAGGAGTTTTGCAGCGAGCATCGTATCAAAGATCCACCCGGATACTGAAATCATTTCCGATCTTAAGAACTGCAGATCAAACTTGGCATTCTGGAATATCTTTATCGACGGCGATGACAGTATCGCTGTAATCTCCTCTGCTGCCTCCGGCAACAGCTTAAAACAGTCGAAGATAACTGTTTGGGAACCTTCAACAGCTATCTGAATTAATCTGAGTCTGGATGTGTGAGGATCCAGCCCTGTTGTTTCAGTATCCACTGCGATTACCTTCGCTGATAACAGCCTTGCAGATACTGCTTCAACTTGATCCACGGTTTCAATCAGCAACCATTTTTCCATTGCATAAACCAATCCTGAATATGTGTTCAGGCATATATAACTCTGTATTATTTCAAGGAAATGGGTGTTCGTTACAATCTCAAGAACAAGTCCTCACAGTTCTCCGTGGGCGGTTCGAGAGATTATCTCCGACTGCAGGGCCGAGCTAAGGTCGCAGAAGTAGTCGCTGTACCCGGCCACCCGCACAATAAGGTCGCGGAATTCCTCCGGGTGCTTCCTTGCTCTCTCCAATGTTTCCGAGTCAACCACATTGAACTGAATATGGTGACCGCCCATTCTGAAATACGCTCTAATCAGGTGAACAAGTTTCAACAAGCCCTCATCGGAAGATAAGATTTCCGGAGTGAACCTCTGGTTCAGCAGTGTTCCCCCGGTAAGAGAATGGTCAAGCTTGGCAGCCGAGCAGAGTACTGCAGTCGGCCCCTTCCTGTCCGCCCCCTGCACTGGGCTGATACCCTCAGACAAAGGCTTACCTGCATGCCTCCCGTCTGGTGTTGCCCCTGTGACAGAACCGAAGTAAACATGGCAAGTAGTGGGAAGCATGTTTATCCTGTAATACCCACCCCTTGTGTTCGGAATCCCGTCCACAGCGTTGAAAAAGGTCATGAAGACACTTTTCATTATCGAGTCGGCAGCTTCATCATCGTTTCCGTACCTGGGCGTGCGGTTAAGGAAAAGCTGTCTGGTTCTTTCCTCTCCCTGAAAGTCGCTCTTTAGAACAAGAAGCATCTCCTCCATGGAAAGAAACTTTTCATCGAACACGTGGGTTTTCAGTGAACTGAGAGAATCCGTGATGGTACCAAGCCCCACTCCCTGTATGTATGCCGTGTTATAACGGGCACCTCCGCTGTGGTAGTCCAGCCCTTTATCAATGCAGTCGTCTATCATGCAGGAAAGAAAAGGCGCAGGCATATGTCTGCTGTACAGCTCCTCAATCTTCCTGTTGCCTTCAATCTTCACCTCGGTGAAGTGTTGAAGCTGTGATGCAAATCCGCCGAAAAGTTCATCATAGGAGTTGAAGGCTTCAGTTGATGGCCCCAGCTGTTTTCCAGTGCGCCTGTCGAAACCCCGGTAAAGTGCAATCTCAAGGATCTTAGTCAGGTTGAAGTAACCTGTGAGGCTGTAGTTCTCCCTGCCGAACACGCCGGTTTCCACACAGCCGCTGGTGCCCCCCATCCTTGCGTCAGCAAGGGTCTTCCCCTGCCGCAACAGCTCCGCAATAACCATTTCAGTATTGAACACCGACGGTTGCCCGAAACCCGTTCTGATAATCTCCGCAGCCCGAAGAACGAATGAATCCGGATTAAGCGTGCTTACCTGAATCGATGAACTTGGCTGCAGCAGCTTCATCTCCTCTATTACATCAAGCAGCAGGAAAGTAACCTCATTCACCCCGTCTAAACCGTCCGGGGTTACTCCACCGAGATTGATCTGAGCGAAATCTGTGTAGGTGCTGCTTTCAGCGGCTGTAACACCAACCTTAGGCGGTGCAGGCTGGTTGTTGAACTTAATCCAGAAGCACTCAAGCAGCTCCAGGGCAGAATCACGGGTAAGTGTCCCGGCATCAGTCTCCGCGGAGAAGAAAGGAAAAAGATGCTGGTCCAGTTTCCCCGGACAGAAGGAGTCCCAGGGATTCAGCTCCAGTGTAATCCCCAGGTGTACGAACCAGTAGTACTGCAAAGCTTCAGCAAATGTACGGGGAGCATTCCGGGGAACATGGAAACAGGTCGAGGCTATCCTCCTGAGCTCACTGGCACGAACTTCATCGGTTTCAGCCTCCGCCAGCACCAGAGCCTTTTCCCCGTGCCTCTCGGCGAAGCGGATAACGGCTTTCATGGAGATTATCATCGCCCGAAGTTCCGCCTGTTTCAGCTGGTCGCACTCCAAACCAAGGCGGTTCTCAGCCTGAGTAATGAAATCATCGAAACCACGATTGTAAATCTTGTCATCCAGCACCGTATGCCCTGGTGACCTCTGCTCCATGAACTCGGTAAATACACCGGCGTAATAAGCATCCAGCCAGGAAGAGGTCATGGATGACAGTATCTCCTCGCGCATTGTCCTGCCCTGCCAGAAAGGAATGATCTTCTCACCATAAATCCTGAAAACCTCAGGCGGAACCCGGTAGGGAATCTTTTCCCTGGAATCAAGAATTCGAAGGTCCTCAAGTGAATGACAGCAGAGTTCAGGATAGGTTGGAACAGCCTTGGGAGCCGGGCCCTTCTCCCCCGCTATCAGCTCTCCAGCGCCGATGTACACAGTTCTGTGCTCAAGTATGTAGCTGAACGCCATTGCTCGCTGCTCGGGAACAGGTAATTTGGCACAAGTATCTGAAAGGTAAAAGTCTGTTAAAAGCGATGCCCTCTCCGCTGAAATCCGAGGTACCTCCGAAAGGCTTTCAGCCCTTAAGCGACGCACCCTTTCATTCACGATATTCCACCTTCGGGCTCCCTTGCAGAAAGAATATCCTTGAAAAGATCCATCGACTTCTCCGAAGGCACAAAATCACCGGGATCAAGCCCCAGATCACTGTACTTAACAGAAGCATATGCGTGGCATTTCACCGGTTCAACCCTTTTCAATTTCACAAGCCCCTCAAGAAAGGAAGCTATATCATCCAAAGACTTTCGGTCATCATTAAAGCCCTTTGCCACCAGTACCCTTACAATGACATTACATCCGGAAGAAATAAGCTTCGACAGATTTGAAAGAATCAGTTGGTTATCAACTTCCGTATACTCAAGATGTTTCACCGGATCAACATGCTTCACATCGAACAGAATTAAATCGGGAAACTCCAGAATACTTTCAAAGCTGTTCCATGAAGCATATCCCGATGTATCAACAACAGTACTTATCCCCCTGTCAGCACACAGCGAGAGTATTTCCCGAAGGAATTCATGCTGCAGAAGCGGCTCTCCCCCTGAAAATGTAACACCCCCTCCGGATTCCAGGTAAAAGGGTATGTCCTTTTCAATCTCGGCAAGCAGTTCAGAAGCAGAAATCCAACGCCCGACAGTCTCCCGGGCCCCCGAGAAACACCCTTCGGAACACCGACCGCACTTAATACATAGGGAAGGGTGAAAAACATCGAGAGGTTCCGCTGAAATACTCTCCGGATTGTGGCACCATGCACAGGAAAGAGGACACCCTTTGAAGAAAACCGTGGTTCGTATTCCAGGTCCGTCATGTATCGAAAAGCGCTTTATATCGAATATCAGCCCCAGGTTTTCCATATTGCTTCTCCATCATTCCCGATTCCTAATGAACTGAACAAGTGAAAGATCAAATCCAACAAGACCGGCAACAAAAAGAGCCCGATACGTCAGAAGAAGAAATTACTGATCAAACCTCCGATTCCTGCCTGAAACCAGCATGCCAGAAGCTTGTGGTTCCCGGGTGATCCCGGAAATTGACCATACTATCTGAACTCCTCCGTCGTCAATGAAGAAACCCTCTGATTCTGGTCGCAGAGGGATGTTATGAGATCATTCTTGAATTTATGCTGTATCAGCAATTTCCTGTTCAGCACCTTAAAGGTTACAGTACAATATTATATGTCATTATAGAGACAGTTGATTTGTTGATTCGTTCCAGTTTTATTATTTTCGTATCGGAAAAGTAAGGAGGCTATCATGAAACTTGCTCTAATTCTGATTTCCATTCTCTTTATCCTGTCTTCTATTGAAGGATGCGGTGAGCAATCTGAACAGGAAGCGGCTCCTGAACAGATTCAGGAAGAGATGAGCATCGATACAGTAGCTCTTTCAGTCACCGATACCATTGGAGTGTTCTACGGGGATACAACGCTTGAGTTCGGAAGCCTGAACCGCGTACGGATCGATGAACATGGAAACATCTTTGCCCTGGACGGAAGGAAATCAACTCTGAAAGTATTCTCATTCGAAGGAGATCTTCAGGAAACCATTGGAAGATTCGGATCCGGTCCGGGTGAATTTCAGTATCCCACAGGTTTTGTTTTTCTTCGCGACGGTGGGCTGCTTGTTAGCGATTTCGGCGGAAATGCTCTGCTCTTCTTCGATACAACCTGTGCTTTCGATCATCAGATACCTAGATTCTTTCCTGTTGCACCGGTTGAACCGGTCACAGGGCCGGGTAACACTTTCATAGCAGGTTCTATGGATATTCATCAGAATGAAGACGGTTACTCGGGAACAAGCTTCCTCGGAAGATATACGGGAGAGGACATGGATCCAGAACTGATATACCGCAGTTATCCCCTCATTATCACAATGAGTATTACGAACGGGGAGCAGAACGTTAATGTCGATAATGTAGACTGTGTGTGGGAATCAGACCTGAATGGTGCGGTATACTTCGCTGTAAGAAGTGACAGCACCTACTGCGTGGAGCGATTCGATCCGGATGCAAACCCGTCCATCATTGTGGAGCGTGGATGGGAGCGTATTCCCAAAACCGAGGAGGAATTGGCGGAGGGTGTACTGAACGAAGGGCTGAGCCGGCACGATGACGGTTCGACAACCGTTCGTCGTGAGGAAGCTGAGGATCAGGATCTCTACCATCTGGCTATCGAGACTCTAAGCACCGATCAGGATGGAAATGTCTGGGTAGGTCAGGGTTACACGAGCATACCAACATTCGAGGTTTATAATGAGGCTGGTGAACTTCTGAGAGTGGTGACCATACCTGAACTTGAGGGAATCAGAGGTCTTCGATTCTGCTTTTTGAATGGAATGCTTGCATACGATTACGCTCCTGTAGACTACCCAAAGATTTATCTTCTGGATTTCCAGCTCCCCAGGTGATCTGTTCGAGAGCTCTCCGATCAGGGCTTGCACTACAGGAACACTGTCACCTGGCAATAGGAAAGTGGATCTTATGTAATCCGCATCGGGTTCACATACCATTTCCAGCGGCTCTGGCGGAGGTTTGGGGTCTTCCCATAAATCAAGGTGTTTTAGAATACGCCTTATGACAAACGGCTGCTCCGATATCATGCCTTCACAAAATGCCTGTTCATCCGGGCATCCTCAGCTTGAAGAAGTGGAATCATCTTCCAGAAGGAAATCCAGGACCAGATCCGAAAACAGTTCAGGATATTGGTACATCACGCCATGTCCCCCGTTCTCGATCAGCTCCAGCCTTGACTCGGGGATTCTCTCATGAAGCATCTGTGAATTCTGAGGAGGAGTCAGCACATCTTCGGTCCCGGTTATCAGCAGGGTCGGACAAGTTATCTGCCCGAGTCTGTCGGCTGCACCAGTCCAGGAATCCATTGCGTCAGCCTGTTTCTGGATGTTCTCCGGAGAAGAAGTTTCTGTGAATCCCGAGAACAGCTCCAGTACATGGAACATGTTCTGAT
>Ga0164313_10000797_pt1 | contig 26553 bp, 15 predicted proteins | sample GuaBasSedimGuay4_FD_113735 | JGI IMG/M metagenome (GOLD analysis project Ga0164313, IMG submission 113735) | Subseafloor sediment microbial communities from Guaymas Basin, Gulf of California, Mexico - Guay4, Core 4569-4, 0-3 cm | ecosystem: Environmental > Aquatic > Marine > Hydrothermal vents... | reverse complement strand
GATCCATCCAAGCGAGACCCCGACCGTCTCTGGTGCAGCGAGCACGCGCGCTACGAGGACCGGTGCTGGGTCTGCCAACCCCAGCTCGAGGACAAGGACCGGATGTTCTGTCAGGAGCACGGTCTTTACGAAGACGAGTGCTTCCTTTGCCGTCCAGCACTTGCGGATACGGCCGCCACAACAATCGGCGGCGAGCTCTTCTGCAATGAGCACCAGGTGGCGGAGCACGAGTGTGGCATCTGCCAGCCGCAGCTCGCATCTCTGCTCGCGCCGGGTGAAGAGCTCAAGGTGAGATTCGAGTCGGCCCGGTCTGCGGAGAAGGCCGGCCTGAGCACACAACTGCCCGAGACATCCCGGACCAGCGCGAGAGTCGCGGCGCTTTGTGAGGTGCGCTACAACGAAAACTCGGTCGCCCGGGTGACACCATTCGCACCGGGCATCGTGAGACGGGTTCGCTCGGACGTGGGCGCGACGGTGAAGCGGGGTGACGTGCTCGTCGAGCTGCACTCGGCAGAACTCGCTGAGGCGCGCGCCGCCTTCGTCTCCGCCATGGTCGACGCGAAACTCAAGGCACGCTCTTTCGAACGCCAAGAGTCGCTTGCCACGAAAGCGATCTCATCGGAGAAGACATTGCAGGAAGCGGAGGCGGCCCACCAGACCGCGATCCTCTCTCTCGCGGCGGCCCGTCAACGACTGATGAACTATGGGCTATCCGACGGAGAAGTGTCCCGCATCGCCGAGACAGGGGACGCATCGGCGACCCTCCTCGTCCGCGCGCCCTACGCAGGCACCCTCGTGGAACGCGACGCGGTCATGGGCGAGGCGGTCGAGCCCGGCCAGGCATTGTTCACTCTCGCCGACCTCTCGACCATGTGGCTGTCCCTCGCAGTGGCCACCAACGATGCCCATCTCCTCAAGCCCGGCCTCCCGGTTCGCGCGCTTCTGGGTGGAGCGCGCGAGATCGATGCCGAGCTGATCTGGGTCAGTACATCGGTCGACGAACGAAGCCGAATGGTGAACGCGCGCGCCGTCGTCAACAACGAGGCCCGCAGTCTCCGGGCCGGGATGTTCGGCGAGGCAAGTATCCTGCTGACCACCTCCGAACCAATCCTGAGCGTCCCGGTCGATGCGGTGCAATACCTCAAGGGTCGTCCGCACGTGTTCGTCCGGCACGAGGCTGATCTCTACGGTTTGCGACGTGTCGATGGCGCGCGCACCGGGAATGGTCAATTCGCCGTCAGCGCAGGGCTGCAACCTGGAGAAGCGCTCGTCGTCGACGGTGCCTTCACCGCACTTTCCGAGTTCCTCAAGTCCCGCCTCGGCGCGGGATGCGTGGACGAGTAAGGGCGCGGGGGTCAACAATGCTCGAACTACTCGTCCGGTTCTCACTCCAGAACCGCATCCTGGTCCTCCTGCTGCTCGCAGCTCTCATCGGCGCGGGCGTTTACGCGCTGATCCGGATGCCGGTGGACGCGTTCCCCGACACGACGCCTGTCCAGGTGCAGGTCAATACCGTCGCACCCTCGCTCAACCCGGAAGAGGTCGAGCAGCAGATCACGCTGCCCGTGGAGCTCTCGATCGGCGGGCTCCCCGGTCTCTCGAACGTGCGCTCCGTTTCGAAGTTCGGCCTCTCGCAGCTGGTCGCGACCTTCGAAGACGGCACGAGCATCTCGGACGCCCGGCAGTACATGGCCGAGCGATTGTCGTCAGTATCGCTCCCAGCCGGTATTGAGCGCCCGCAGCTCGGACCGATCGCCACCGGGCTCGGCGAGGTGTTCCACTACGTCCTCCGATCAGAGGAGCCGACGCGCACTCTGGAAGAGTTGCGCACCCTCCATGACTGGGTCGTGAAGCCCGAGCTGATGAAGGTCTCGGGAGTCGCCGAGGTGAACTCCTGGGGCGGTCACGAGAAGCAGTTTCACGTCGTGATTTCCCCCCCGGCGCTGCTCGAATACAACCTCACGCTCGGCGACGTCTTCGCGGCCTTGGAGAGAAACAACCAGAACGTGGGTGGCGGCCTCCTGACCTCGGGCGGCCGATCGCAGCTCGTACACGGCCTTGGGCGCGTAACTACCACCGACGAGATCAGCGACATCGTCATCGCATCGTTCGACGGCGTTCCCATCCGCATCGGGGACATCGCGGAAGATGTCCGTATCGGCCACGAGATCCGCCGGGGGGCAGTGTCGGCTGGAGGTGAAGGAGAAGTCGTCCTCGGCCTGGCCTTCATGCTCATGGGCGAGAACAGCAAAGCGGTTACCGAGCGCCTGAAGGCGCGACTGGATTCCGTTCGCAAATCGCTGCCCGACGATGTGATCGTGGACGTCGTCTACGACCGCACCGAACTCACCCGGGAAGTGATCCGCACGGTCGAGCACAATCTCATCGCCGGCGCAGTGCTCGTTGTGATCGTGCTGCTGGTCCTGCTCGGGAACCTCCGCGCGGGACTCCTCGTCGCCGTGATCATTCCGCTGGCGATGCTGTTCGCAGTCCTTGGCATGCAGCGCTTCGCGATCGCGGCGAGCCTGCTGAGTCTTGGCGCGATCGACTTCGGCATCCTGGTCGATGGTGCCGTGGTCATGACCGAATCCAACACGAGACGTCTTGCCGACAAGGCACGGACTCTAGGTCGCAAGCTCTCTTCCGAGGAGCGACTCGAGGTCATCCAGGATTCGGCGCGCAACGTCTCCCGGCCCATCGTCTTCGGGATGCTCATCATCGCGGTAGTGTTCGTGCCTGTGCTCACGCTGGAGGGTATGGAAGGCAAGATGTTCAGACCGATGGCGATGACCTTCATCTTTGCCATCGCTGGCGCGCTTCTCCTGGCCCTGACCCTGTCCCCGGTCCTCGGCTACTATTTCCTGCCCCATGGGTACCGGGATTCCGACGGGCGTTTCTCGCGCTGGCTGGTCGCGGGCTACTCGCGGATGCTCACGACGGCCCTGCGATTCCGCACGGTGACTTTCGCAGTCGCCACAATCGGCGTGCTTGGCGCCGGGGCTGTCGCCACCCAGATGGGCGGGGAATTCATCCCCCGCCTCAGCGAGGGCTCGATCGTATTCAACGTAATCCGGCTTGCGGGCGTGTCCCTCGACGAGTCCGTGCGTTACAACACCCGGATCGAGCAACACCTGCTGCAGGAATTCCCCGACGAACTCCGCCATGTGTGGAGCCGGATCGGTACCGCCGAGGTGGCGACGGACCCGATGGGCCTGGAACTCACAGACATCTTCCTCTCCCTCACCCCGAGGGATCAGTGGACGAAGGCTGGCTCCCAGGCCGACCTGGTTGCAGCGATGCAGGAGGAACTCGACGACCTCCCCGGCACCAACATCATCGCCACACAACCCATTGAGTTGCGGATGAACGAGATGATCTCGGGAATCCGGTCAGATCTCGGAATCAAGATCTATGGCGACGACTTCGATGAGCTGGTCCGGATCTCCGACGAGGTGCAGCGCATCCTGCTCGAAATCCCGGGCCAGTCAGACATCGCGGTGGACCAGCTGACCGGCCAGCCAACGCTGCGCATCCGGGTCGACCCGAACGCGCTCGCCCGTCACGGCGTGGCGGCCGCAGACGTGCTTGATTTCGTGGAGATCATCGGAAACCGGCAGGTGGGCGAGATTTTCGAGGGCCAACGGCAGTTTCCACTCGCGGTGCGGCTGCCGGACCGGCACCGTGAAGACATCGACGTACTCCGGTCGACGATCATCCCGACCGAGACCGGGCTGCGCCTGTCCCTACAGCAACTCGCGGTGGTGACAGAGGAGGAGGGCATTTCCACGATCAATCGCGAGTGGGGCCGGCGGCTGATCCGGGTGCAGTGCAACGTCCGCGACCGCGACGTCGCGTCGTTCGTCGCCGAGGCCCAGGAGCGCATCGACGGCGAACTCGAATTGCCACCGGGCTACGTAATCGATTGGGGCGGGCAGTTCGAGAACCTTGGACGAGCCCGGCTCCGCTTCATGATCGTCGTCCCAATGACCCTGATTCTGGTCTTCATGTTGCTCTACCTGAGCCTGCAGAACATTCGCGATGTGCTGATCATCTACACAGGAATCCCGTTCGCTGCCGTGGGCGGAATCGTTGCGCTCTGGCTTCGCGACATCCCGTTCAGCGTGAGTGCATCGATCGGGTTCATCGCACTCGCCGGGATCGCGGTGCTGAACGGACAGATTCTGGTCTCGGCGATCCGGAATTTGATCAGGCAGGGACGGCCAGTCGAGGAGGCGGTCAGGACCGCAGCCGCGCAACGACTGCGACCGGTACTCGCAACTGCGATCACTGATGCAGTCGGATTCATCCCGATGGCGATGTCGATCGGTGTCGGCGCCGAGGTCCAGCGACCTCTAGCGACCGTCGTGGTAGCCGGCGTGCTCACCTCGACGCTGCTCACGCTCTTTGTGCTGCCGCTTCTCTACTTGATGGTGTCGCCCCGGGACAAACATACAAGGGATGCCTGAGAATTGTTGCGAGTCACAGCAACAGGGTCAGGCGCTGCAATTCGCGGTGCTCACCACCGTCTCTTCCCTGTGCCTCCTGTATAACTTCGCCCGCGTTGCTACTGCTAAGCTTACGCCTTCCCGCAGCTCTACGGACAGACATGCTCTATACGATATTGAGATCTCTCATCACCGGTGTATTGGTCCACCGAATTCACCTGGCCGTTCCGTGTCGATAAGTGACTACAATCGCACGTGTTATGATCTACGCGTCGTCAGTACTCACTAGAATTCAGGAGCGCGACAATGGGCTCTGCTCCGCTGCCGCGTCTTGAATCTCGGCGAAAAGAGTGCCGCAAGTGACTATTCTGAGGTTCGTTCGAGTATTCGCACACTACCGGCGGGAGCTGCCACCAAGCGTGGACACGTTGCCCTTCGCGCGACTTCCCCAGGCCCCGTCACTCACGAGCCAAGGCGCTGCCGTTCGAAGCTCGCGGTTCCATCTCACTTCATGAGCATCACCTTTTGCGCCTGCGTCCCTTCGTTGCTCGTCAACACCACGAAGTACACACCCGAGCCGACCCGAGTTCCGTTCTGGTCGTCGCCGTGCCAGGTCAGTTCGATGTCATACTCCTCGAGATAGACCGTCACCGGGACAAGTCCAGTCGCCACGGGGCTTGGCAGGGAGATGTTCCCGTGGGCGTCCTCCGCGGCAACGACATAGATGAGGTCCACCAGCCCGCTCTCGCTCTCGCCGAGAAAGACCGTATTGCTGGAAACAGCCACCGGCTCTCCGCAACTCACCGTCCGGCGAAGTCATGAGACGTCGAACAGATTCTCCCAGAAACAACTCACGCACTGCAATTGGCTTTTCGAGTGGCACACCCGCACACGACGAGGGAAGCGCGGGGAAGCATCGGAGCCCGTAGTACACCCTGCGCACGTGGCATATGCATTGCGTAACTGCGCCGAACGCCCGCGTGAATTCCCCCATGGACCAGGCGCCACGCCTCTACCGGACAGGGAACGACGCGGCTTGACGGACGACTTCAGGACCCTTGCAGTCGAGCGAACGTTATGACCCAGCGTCTCAGTACAATCTTCCTCTGTGTGGCCCTCGTCCTGATGGCCGGCTCCGCCGTGGCTTTCGATCACCTTGAAATCACGGTCGTCAATCCGCGGATCGCCCAGGGTCTTGCTTCGGCGACCGTGGACGTGCCGATCAGCGTCCGCGTCCGTGCGGTCAACGCTGACAACACGACCGATTTCACGGCAGACTTCATCAATGCCGAGCTGTATTCGCCTGACGTCCCCGCGAATCTCCCTTCCAGCAATTACCTGCAGAATGGTGAGCGCCAGTTCGACAACGTGGCCTTCCTGGCTTCCGGCCAGCCGATCCGGCTGCGCGTCCGCGACGCCGACGACGGATCCGTGCCCAATGCCGAAATCCTGATCAACTGCTACAACCCGGTTAATCGCTTCACGGTGGCAGTGCCTGCGGGTAACAAGTTCGTCGACACACCGGTCAACGTGACTCTCACTGCGCTCGATGCTCTGGGTGGCAGAGTCTACAACTTCGGCGACGACGTCGAGCTCGACGCGCTCGTTGGCGATTTCGATCTCGGCCCGACCGTTACGATCTCCGGCGGCACCTTCGTCGACGGCGCCTCGTCCCAGAACATCGTGTTTTGGGGCACGGACCGGACGACGCGGGAAAACATCCTGACCGCGACGAACTCCATCACCTACTCCGGCCAGGGCGCACCTGCGACCGGCTTCGTCGTCGTAACGCCACTGCGACCCGGACCACTAAATACTGTCGTCCTGCTTCTGCCCGGAGAAATGCTTACTCCGGGGGTCAGCCCCGGTAAATCGGGCACGCCCAGTCCCCAGATCTCCGGCAACCCCTTCAACGGGGTCGACGTGTTTGCCACGGACCAGCACTGGAATCCCGTGGAGAGTTCGCCCTACCCGTCCCTCTCCTGGACCAGCGATGACCCCAGCCCCGGCGTCACCCTGCCCCCGGGCGGCTTCATGGCCAGCAACGCGCTGATCGATCAGACCGCCGAGCTGATCCTCGCCGGGCAACGTCGGGTCACCGTTTCTGCATCGGGTCCGGTCAATGCGAGCAACGAGAGCATCGTTACGGTGAACCCCCAGGGGCTCGACCACTTCGTCTTCGACTACACGGTGCTCGACACCACGAACATCATGGTCACGACGATCCCGTTCCAGATGCGGGTGCGCGCCGAGGATTCCAACAACAATCTCTTCCCGTTCAACGGTCAGGTCACGATTCGCGGGCTGCTCGGCACGTCCGATGAGTCCGAGGACTACATCATCGTCGACAACACGACCTTCGTGAACGGCATCCTCGACGCCAACGTCCAGGTGACCAAACGCGCCTTCAGTGCGCGCGTGATCGTCGACAGCAACGGCTCGGTCGTGGGTAACACCGGCAGCTTCCAGGTGAACAGTGGCCCGCTCGACCGGGTGCTGATTACCTGGCCCGGCGAAACCTGGGTCCCGGGTCTGAACGATGAGAATTTCTCCGGCAACGTCGGCGTGCCGAACCCGACCGTGGCCGGACAGCAGATCACGATGACGGTCCGCCCGGTGGATCCCTACGCGAACATCGTCAGTGGCCTGCGTAACGTCACGGTCACGTCACCGACCGGCTACTTCGAACTTCCGGCCTTCCCGAATAACCTGATCACGTTGAGCAACCCGCTCGACGTGGACGTCATCTTGCGCACGCACCGGAACCAGGTTCTTGCCGCCGACGCCAGTGGCGTCGCGCCGAACAACTCGAACCAGATCTTCGTTTCCGCCGCGCCCTACGCGCACATCGTCGTCGAGGCGCCGGGCGAGACACTGGATCCAGGCATATTCGATTCGATCGAGGACGATGGCAAGATCGGGCAGCCCTCGGTCCAGGACGCCGGCGTGCCGTTTGACGTTCGCGTCTACGCGACGGATTTCTTCTGGAACCCGATCACCGATCTCGACCCCGTCCTGCCCTTGTCCGTCGACTTCTCGAGTAGCGACATCGCAGCCGGGCTGCCGGCCGCCCTGCAGGTACTGAACGACAACTCGGGCGATTTCTCGGTCACGCTCATCACGCTGGCCGATCCCAATGAGCAGAGCATCCGCGTCGATGACAACGCGGGGCCCGTGTGGGGCGTGACGACGATCCCGGTCAAGGCCGGCGTGATCGACCACTTCGACATCGGCATCAACAACGGCAGCAACCCGACACCTTCGGACACGCTGCAACCGATGCCGGACCATCAGGCTGGGTCGTTCCTGCCGAACGTGACGGTCATCGCACGCGATATCTTCAATAATCACGTGGCCGACTACGCCGACTCGATCTCGCTCTACGTCGACCACGGCAACAACGTGCTCACGCCACTGCGCGTAAGCATGGCGGACGGCTTCGGCTCGGGGACCTACCGGGGTGCCTGGCGCGGACCGATCCAGATCACCAAGGCGGGAACGGACGTCCTCCTGTTCGCGCGCGAGGATCTGTTTGCGAAGTCCGACAGTTCCAATCCGTTCACCGTGTTCGCTGGACCCTACGCCGACCTCGTCGTGCTCCTCCCGGGTGAGACCGCCACTCCCGGGCTCGCGCCCGGCAAGATCGGAACCCCGCTGCCCGTGACCTCTGGACTCTCGGTCCCTGCCACGGTCCAGGCCACCGATGCCTGGTGGAATCCGGTAGCGGATCAGCCGGCAGTTCATTTCAGCAGCAGCACCTACTTCCAGATGATCTCCGCGAACGACCAGGCGCTCGGCGTCGGAGGGACGCGGAGCTTCGACGTCTTCTTCAAGGCCGCCACGACGCAGACCCTTTCGGTCGCGGATCTCATCCAGCCGTCCAGTAATGACTCGAGCGACATCGTCGTGACCCCCGGGGCATTCGATCGCCTGATGGTCATCGCTCCCGGCGAGACGCCCGATCCCGGCGGTCCCGAGGCTGACGGCAAGATCGGAACCCCCTCGACGAGAACGGCCAGCCTGGAATTCAATCTGCGTGTGCAGTCGGTCGATCAGTTCTGGAACCAGGTGGACAACTCCACGGAGAACATCTCGCTGGCCAGCGACGACAATTCCCTCACCCCGACCAACCCGATCAACAACGGGCAGTCGATGGTGAATGGAGAGATCATCTTCCCGCTGTTCCTCACGAGCACGGGTTACGTGACGCTCGGGGCCACGGCGCTGAACAACACGGACATCATCGGGCAGAGTGTCACCATTCCGGTGGAACAGGGTGCACAATACCTCATCACCGTGCCGCTCACTGCCACGGTTGGACCGCCCTCGACCTTCTCGATGAGCATCGCCATCGTCGACAGCGTGGGTAACCCGCTGCAGGACGCGAACAACTGGGTCGAGATCAAGGCCTTCCGCAGCAACCTCGAGCCGGCATCTTCGTCGATCTTCATCGATCAGGCCCAGCTCCAGGGCGGGTCGGTCACCGTCAGCAACCAGGCCTACGATACGGTCGAGGACATCGTTCTCCAGATCAGCGACGCCTCCGGCCGCCTGTCGTACAGCGGTGTGATCCAGATGCAGCCCAATGGTCTCGAGTACATCGTCACCGTTGGCACCGACCCGGCCCCACGCGCGGGCCCACCGGCAACGTTCCCGGTAGCTGTCCGTCTCCAGGACATCGACACGCAGACCATCATCGCGCAGGACCGCCCCTTTGTGGTCGAGATCTTCAACTCCCTCGGAGCCCCCGGCCTCGGCGCCATGGGGGTCACCAGCTACCGACTGGATCGCGGGCAGATCAGCTTCGCGCAGAGCTACACGCGTGCGGAGAGCATCTACATCTCTGTAACGGACAGCACGGGTCTGAGTGGTTCGTCGCCTGTCTTCACGGTCGAGGATGACGGCTACAAGCGCCTGCAGATCGTCGCGCCGGGTGAAGTCACCGAGGCCGGCGTATTCAGCTACGATGCCACGGGAAAGAGCGGGGCGCCGACGCGCTATCGTTCGGGCGAACTCTTCCCGATCACCGTGCGCGCCGTGGACCAGTACTGGAACCTCGCGGACACGACCAACATCGGGCTGGTCCGCCTGGTGGCAAGCGACAATTCGTTCACGCTGCCCGGCAACCCGAACACCAATTTCGTCCCCTTCGTGAACGGACGGCGGACCTTCACCGGCTTCCTGACCGATGAGGGGACTGTGACGGTCACGACCTACGACGACGCGAACATCGACAAACCGGAACAGGCGGTCGCGATTCCCATCGACCCGCCCTTCGAATACGAGATCACGGTGCCGGCCAACGCATCCACCGGCTCGAATCCCGGGTTCCTGGTCACGATCAAGCTCATTGACCCGACCACCGGAAACGTCGTCCCGACTTCGCAGAACCGCATCTACATGACACCGCTGCTCGAGAGTATGGCGGTCGCAAACGGTACGCTCGGCGCTCCCGAGTCCCAGCTCGTCGACGGCGCGCGCGTCGTGCCCCAGAACTACGACATGGTCGAGAACATCCGGATCCGGGTGAGTGACGACTTCGGCCGCGAGGCAATTTCCGATGTCATCGTGATGGACACCGGCGGCCTGTACTACCAGGTCACGGTGCCGGACAGCGCAGTAGTGGGTCCGCCCTCGAGTTTCCCGCTGACGGTCGAACTGCTGGACAGCAATACCGGCCAGCGGGTCACCACTCAGGACCGCATCTTCAACATCGAAGTTCGCAGTGCCAGCACCGGATTGATGGGCACCGGGGCGCTGGGAATCCTGCAGGGCCAGCTGACCTCCGGCATCGCTTCGATCAGCCAGACCTACACCAGGGCCGAAGACATCTTCATCACGGTGAACGACACGAACGGGATCACCGGCTTGTCGAACACCTGCCGCGTGCTCGCTGACGGATTCAAGCGAATCCAGCTGGTCGCGCCGGGCGAGACGCCGGATCCAGGTGCGCTGACCGGCAACGGCAACTCCGGAACCCCGCTGACGCAGCAGGCCGAGGTGCCGTTCGTGATCACCGTGCGAGCGGTGGACCAGTACTTCAACCTGGCCACGGACATCAGTGACGGCAGCATCGAGCTGAGCAGCAGTGGCGGCTCGCTCGACGTCGTCGATCCCGTGGACATCAGCTCGCCGTTCATCAACGGCAGCCGCGACATGGAAATTATCCTCGGTGATCCGGGTCTGGTCGCAGTGTTCTCCGTCGACAGCACGCGCCCCGGCGTGAGTACCGGTCGGGTGGACATCCCGGTCAACGAGGCCGAATACCGCATCATCCTGCCGGATCCCCCGGTTGTGATCGCCGGCCCGCCGTCCACCTTCCCGGTGACCGTGCGCCTCGTGAACCCGGAAACCGAGGCACGCATCGCGGCCGGCAACGACTTCACGATGCAGGCCGTGCGGCCGGATCGCAGCCCGGCCAGTAACGTGCTCGGCATCACCACCGGCACGCTGGTCGCAGGCGAGCACGTCGTCGGGGGCCAGAATTATTCGACCAGCGAAGACATCGTCATCCGTGTCACCGATGCACGCGGACGCGTGGCGTACAGCGACGTGCTCAGCGTGGTGCCGGTTGGCGTGACCTGGGCGATCGCCGTCCCGGACACCGTGATCGCCGGCGAGCCCTGGGTCATGTCCGCACGCCGCATCGACATCGTGACCAACCAGCTCGTGACCAGCGATGACCGAAACTTCACGCTTCGCGCGTTCAGCGGGAACCAGATCCGCCCGGACTGGAACCTGACCCCGGCCGGCGTGCTGCACGACAGCACCGGCACCACGTCTTCCGGTGAGCTGACCTTCAGCTCCCAGAGCTATGACCGGGCCGAGACCATCTATCTCGAGCTCGAGGACTTCTTCGGTGACCGCGCCTACAGCGGATCCATCGTCGTTCTTCCCGGCGCCCCGGCGTCCCTGCAGCTCAGTGCCACCGAACTCAACGGCACGCCGTTGGTGCGGGCACTGCGCCCCAACGAGCAGGCCATGCTCCTGGCCAGCCTGACGGACGTTTACGGGAACATGATCACGGGCCAGGAAGTGCAGTTCAATCTGTTCGAAGGCGACGGTGTGCTCGGCAGCGCCCGCGCGGTGGTTGCCGCCGCCCCGACCAGTAACAGCGGCATCGCGCAGATGGTGTTCTGGACCATCGCCTATGCCCGGGTGGACCTGCAGCTCCAGGCGGTTTACGCCGGGATCCAGTCCAACCAGCTGTTGATCGAGGTCACCGGCCCACCACAGATCGCCCTCAGCTTCGATCCGCCGGCCAGCGCCTACCAGGATGGCTATTACCTCAGCCCGGACACACGGATCACCCTGACGGCCACGACCGAAGACCCGGGCGGTATTCAGGCCGTGTTCGCCGATGTCGACATCGTCGATCCGCCGCTGCCCTCGTCGGTCTACGCGGGTCCGTTCACGCTTCGAGAGCTCGGGATCGTCGATCCCGGTCAGCACAACCTGCGCTTCTTCGCGGAGGAAGCGACCGGGACGCGCGAGGACCTTCAACAGGTTCCGCTTTACACGACGACCTCGCTCTCGACCAACCGCGACGTGACCAACCGACCTAACCCGTTCCGCGCGGGACAGGAATCCACGGTCATCCTCTTCCAGCCGCCGCAGAGCGGAACCGCGACGCTGGTGATCTATGACCTCTACGGGACCAAAGTGTGGTCGACCCAGACGGACGCACCGGCCAGCAGTCTGGCCCAGGTGGTCTGGGACGGGCGTGCTGGCAAGGGCCACGTCGTGGCCAATGGCGGCTACATCCTTCGGGTCACCGGACCGGGCTATGACCTGCGGCGCAAAATCGCCGTGGTGAAGTAGGGGACGCCATGAAACGCATCACGATCCTCTTCATTCTCCTTCTCGCTTTGCCGGCCCATGCGGGCGAGGACGGCGGCGCTCCGGGTTCGTTCCTTCGTTTCGGGACGAGCGCACGCTCGCTGGCACTCGGCAACGCCATGACTGGCGTCGCCGACGACGCTTCGGCTGCGTACTGGAACCCGGCGGGCTACGCCCGGCTGCGTACGGTCGAACTGACCGGCATGGGCGCAACGTTGTTCGAGGACACCCAGTACAGCTTCTTCACCCTGGGCCTCCCGACCGAGAGTTGGGGCAGCTTCGCCCTGAGCGGCGCGTACATGTCCAGCGGCAGCTTCGAACGGGCCACGCTGTTCGAGGACCTCGACGAGACTTTCAGTGAGAGCTCGGGATACTTCGGGCTCAGCTACGCACGGGCACACGGCCGTTGGGCCTGGGGCGCCACGATGAAGTCGGTGACCCAGAATGTCGCCGACGCCAGCGGTGGATCGTTCGGCGCCGATCTCGGCCTGTACTACCGCCCGCACCGGACCATCAGCGTCGGGCTGGCGATGCAGAACGCACTCGCCCCGGAGATCAAGCTCAACGAGACGCCTGACACCTTCGCGCGGACGATGCGCGTCGGGACCGCCCTTCACTTCTTCCGCAACCGCTTCACGATCACGACCGACGTCGTGAAGACCGAGCTCATGGATGTGGACCTGCGCAGCGGAGCCGAGTTCTGGGTCGACCGCGCCTTCGCTGTCCGCCTCGGCTTCGATACGGTCCGCGAACAGCTTTCGACAGGCGCAGCGTTTCGTTGGGAGAACTGGCAGGTCGACTACGCCTACCTCATGCACGAACTCGGCTCGACGAACGTGTTGAGTGCGACCGTCCGCTTCGGTGTCCCCTACGGTGTGAAGCTGAACCAGGACAGGGAACTGTTCAGCCCGTCGGGATCCGATCGCAACGTCAACTTCGGCATCAACACTGCGGTGCAGGGTCGGGTCGAGGACTGGCGCCTCGAGATCAGGGACAGCGAAGGCAAGCTCGTCCGGGTCGTCGAGGGCAACGGTAGCCCGCCAGAGGAATTTTCCTGGGCTGGCGAGGATGATCAGGGACGACTCGTCCCGGACGGCAACTACAAGGTCAGGGTCAGCATCCTCGACGACATGGGCGAGATCTGGGACTACGACGCAAGCGTCAAGGTGCTCGGATTCAAGGAGCGCACCCGCGAACCCATCCGGATTGAACTCAGCGGTACCTCTGAAGAGGACCAGGAGGGCGAACGATGAGCAAGTCGACCGCATGGCGTTCGCTCGCGACCGCGGCACTCGTGATGCTCGTGACCGTTGCGGGCCTGACGACGGCCCGCGCCGGCAACGAGCTCGAGATCCCCAGCGAGACAGCGCTGTGGGAAGCTGCCGGGAAGTCCTTCCGCACCGGCAACGACAAATCCGCCGCTCTGCAGCAATACCGGCTGTTCGTGAGCAGCTACGGCAAGAGCCAGCGGGCAGCCGAGGCCCAGTACATGATCGGCGAATGTTACTTTGCGATCGGTGATTACGAGACCGCGCTGCTCGAGTACGACCGTGTCGAAGATCGTAAGGGCCGCGACGAATACCTCGACGCCTCGGTGCTGCTCCGACTGGGCGAGTGTCACTTCAATCTGGGCACTTTCGACGATGCACTCAAGTCGTGGACCAAGTTGCTCGACGACCACGAAGACAGCTTCCTCGTCTCCGAAGCCCTGTACTCCTCGGGCCTGGCCTACATTGCCAAGCGCAATTTCCTGAAGCTGCGCGGGGTCTACAAGGAACTTCTCGAGTCGCGTCCCGGCTACGCCGAGATGCCCCAGGTGAAGTTCGCCCTCGGCCTCTTCGCCTATACCGAACAGCGTTACAAAGATGCGGAGGCGTACTTCTCCGAGGTCGGCAGCGATCGCGGACTCTACTACCTCGGCCGGACGCTCGAGGACACCGGTCAGTACATCCTGGCCATCCAGCGCTACAAGCAGGTCCTGCGACAGTACCCCGACAGCCCGCTGCGCGATGACGTGGCATTCAGCATCGCCGAGGCCTTCTATCGGAGCGGCCAGAACGACGTTGCCGTACGCAGCTACCGCGAGTTCCTCGAGAACTTCCCGGACAGCGCGTTCGTGCCCAACGCTCGTTACAAGATGGCCTGCGTCACCTACCAGGAGCGCCGTTACGACGAGAGCATCCGGCAGCTGCAGGAAATCTGCGCCACCTTCGGCGATGACCTGGTCTGCGCCTACGCCGGCTATCTCATCGGCGACTGCTACATGCACCTGAATAACCGCGCGGGCGCCATTTTCGCCTACACCGACGTGCTCAAGCGTTTCGGCGAGACCAGCGTCGCCAGCGCGGCCTTGCACAAGATCGTCTACGCCTACGTCGAGGATGCGAACTACGCCCAGGCCATTCAGCTGGCCGGGGAATTCGAACGCCGGTATCCCGGTGATCCGCTGCTCGCCCGGGTGCATCTGCTGCAGGGATTTGCCCACTACCAGCTCGAACAGTACGATCCGGCAATCATGGCCTTCCAGAACGTGCTCGACAAGCACGTCAACACCGAGGTCGCCGAGCGAGCGTTGTTCCTCGCGACGATGGGCTACCGGCAGCAGGGCCAGCTCGACCGGTTGATCACCAACTACCGGCACATCGCCACGCGACTGCTTCCGACGCCCAGTTCCTGGCGCGCCCGTACCTACTTCCAGCTCGGCGAGGCCTACTACGAACAGAGTCTCTACCGTGAAGCCGAGGGGATGTACCGCCTGGTGCTGACCGGGTACCCGCGTAGCAACGTCGCGGCGGCTTCGCTGCAGGGGCTGGTGGCCAGCCTCTCCCAGACCGGCAACTACGACCTGGCACTGGAGGAGCAGCAGCGATTCCTGCTCGCACTTGCCAACTCCGACAGCGAGGAAGGAACGAACTCGCTGGCGGTCGGATCGATCTATTTCAACCAGGGCGAATACGAAGACGCCCTGCGGCAGTTCCAGGAGTACCTCTCCCGACACGGTGACGCGCCCGAGGCTGCGACCGCGTTGAAGAACTCCGGCGACTGCTACTACCGCCTCCAGTACTACGAACAGGCGATCGCGAGCTGGAGCGAGGTCCTCGCACGCTTCCCGTCCTCGCCGGAAGCCAATGAGTCGCTCTATCGCATCGCGGACACGCAGTTTGGGCTCGGCGACTTCGAGAACGCCCGCGCAAGCTACGCGCGCCTCGAGATCCAGGACGGGAGCGGCCCCTATTCGGCCGATGCCTCGTTCGGCCTGGCCAACTGCGCCTACAACCTCGGTCAGGACAACGCTGCGATCGCGGCGTTCACAACCTTCATCGAGACATACCCCGACGACCCCCGGGCTGACGACGCGGAACTCGCGATCCAGGGGAGTTACTACCGGTCCGGGCAGGACATGGAAGAATACCTGAAGCGGAATCCAGACAGTGCGTTGGCCGCCGACGTGTACTGGACCAAGGGCCAGGACGCATTCGCCGCCGAAGACTTCCGGACTGCGGCCCGTGCGTTCGAGCGCGTAACCCTGGACTATCCGGGTTCGGAGAGCGGGCCAGGCGCGCTCTTCTACCTGGCCGAAAGCTACTATCGTCTGGAGGAATGGGAGCAGGCGCTCGCCGGCTACCGGAACTTCACGACGACCCATCCCGACCATGATCTGGTCGAACTGGCCCATTTCCGGGCCGCGACGATGTACTTCCAGCTCGAGCGTTACGCGGATGCCGCCGACGCATTCGAGCACCTGCGCGATCTCTATCCGCGCGGGGAATACGCGGCGCTGGCCTCGTACAACGCTTCGATCGCTTACCAGAACGTCGAGGATTGGCCCGCCGCCATCGGCTCGCTGATGCTCATCATCCATGATTATCCCGAGTCCGACAAAGCGGCCGGGGGCTGGCTCCAGATCGCCGCTCTTTACCAGGAAGAGGTCGGCAACTACGACGAGGCCCTCAAGGCCTACGCGAAGGCGCTCGAGCGCGGTGAGGCCGGTCCGAGCGAAATCCACTACCAGCGAGGCCAATGCCTCGAGAGGCTCACTCGCGTCGACGACGCGCTGGCTGAGTACGAGGCTGGCGGCAACGGTCGGGACGACTTCGCGCTCGCAGCCCTGAGCCGGATCGCGGAAATCCACGAGAAGCGCGGCAACTGGAACGCCGCGCTCGCCGCCTACCAGAAAATCGCAAGCTCCGGTGCCAGCCAGGATTGGGTGGGCATGGCAGAGGGGCGCATCGAGTTCATCCGTCAAGAGCAGGCCGCTGGACGTTAGTCCGTGGTTCCACTTCAACCCAGAGGATCCGTGCGATGATCGGAAATCTTTCTCTCCTCGAGCTCTTCCAGGGATCAGCGACGATGGTCGTGCTGCTCGTTTGCAGCATCATCACCGTGGCCTTCGCCGTGGAGCGCTCGCTGTACTTCCACCGCCACGCATCAAATGCCGGGCAGTTCATGAAGAAGCTCGCACCGAAGGTCGCCTCGGGCGATGAGCGGGGTGCACTCGACATGTGCCGCAGCGGCAAGAGCGCGGTTGCGCGAGTGATGAAACAGGGCATCACGAACTGGGGGATGGCCCGTGACCAGCTCTCCCAGCGGATGACCACTGCGATCGAACTCGAACAGGTCGAGATGGAGCGTTTCCTCAATGTGCTCGGCACGATGAGCAACATCGCCCCGCTGCTCGGTCTCTTCGGGACGGTCATCGGCATCATTCGCGCGTTCGCTGCGATCGCCCGCACCGGCAGCGGCGGCAGCGCCGTCGTGGCCATGGGCGTTGCCGAGGCCCTGACGACGACCGCGGCCGGTATCATCGTCGCCGTCATCGCGACCGTCTTCTACAACACCTTCGTGCGCGTGATCCGTTCCCGGATCGCCCAGCTCGAAGATGCCCGCGAAGAGTTCTTCGTGCAGCTCGAGAAGCAGCGCCCGTCGCAGCCTGCCGCGCGTCCGGCTCCCCGTGCGGAGACGCCGGAGCCCGTTTACGTCGAGCCGGCACCGCAGGCCCGCACCGAGCGTCCGATGACCCCCGCAGAGATCCTGGGCTGAGCACCATGTTTCTCCGACGTAAAAAGCGCATCGAACTCGGCGGGGTGACCGGCGCCAACGTGACGCCGCTCGCGGACGTCACAACGACGCTGATCGTCGTGTTCCTCGTGACGATGCCCACAATCATGTGGAGTGGCATCGACGTGAAGGCGACGGAGGGCGAAGGTGGCGACCAGGTCCTCGTACGCGAAGTTCGCGACAACAAGGACGATGACCTGCTCACGATCGCGGTCCAGCCGGAGGGTGTAACCGTGAATCGCAAACAGGTCGAATTCGCGGATCTTTCCGGCGTGCTCGTTGAAATGCTCGCCCAGCGCGAAGACAAGACCGTAGTCATCGTACCGAGCGACTACGTCGAGCTGGGTCGGGTGGTCGAGGTCCTCGATGTGGCCAAGGCCAGCGGGGCCGGGGCACTTGCGCTCCTGAACATGAACGAAGACACCCGGAGGGCAAGCCGTTGAAAAAGCTTGAGGTCGATCGTACTACGGATGTCGCTCCGATCATCAACGTGTCGTTGGTGATTGTCCTGACCCTCATGATCATCGCACCGGGTCTGGACAACAGCGAGCATCCCGTTGAGCTGCCATTCGCGCGGGCCCAGGAGGTCGAGGATTCCGACCGCATGGAGGTCACGTGCACGATCGACGGCAAGTTCTTCTTCGATGACGTGGAGGTGACATTCGAGGAACTCCGACCCATGGCCGAGGCCACCCTGCTGGAGCTCCCCGGTGCCATCGCCCTCGTTCGTGCGGACCGTGACCTGCTCTACGGAGAAGTCGAACGCGTCATCGCGGAGCTGGAACTGGCCGAGGCCCCTCAGATCGCCATCGCTACGACAAGCGATACGAGGGAGGCCGATCGCCCATGATGCAGGTCGCCATTGCCCGCAGGCAGAGCACCCAACGGAGCTTCGCTCTGAGCACGGGATTGCACGCGCTGTTGTTCGTCGGGGTCGTCCTCTTCGCCGGACGCGGCGTCATCGAGAACGGCCAGGAAGCGGACGAGCTTACGCAGATCTCGTACATCGAGGCGCGCTACGGTGAAGACGTGGCCGCCAAGGTGAGGATGAAGACGCGCAAGGCCGTGGTCGACGCACCGGCAGGCCCGGGCATTGAAACGCGCTCTGCAGTGAAACCGAAGACCCCCGCGCCGCAGCCGGCGCTCTCCACCGAGCTAAAGCTGGCCGCCGATGTTTCGGCGCCGAGGCTCGAGCGGGAGGACCCCACCTTTGCGCAACTCGAGCGGGCAGAACTCCGTCCGCGCACCCAGCCCGCGGCCGCCAACCCCACGCTCTCTCCGGAATCGGTGAAGCGCGATCCGTCCATCGCGGACGTCGGCGGAACGCCCAGGCTCAGCTCCCGGGTATCCGGCAGCCCCAGGCTTCCCAGCGAGGGCAGCGCCCTCGTGTCTCGCGGCAAGGCCAGGATCGACGAGGGCGGACCTGACGTGCCCGGTCGCAGTTCCGGATCAGGCGGGGGACTCGGAAACGCCGAACTCAGCCCGAGTGCGCCGGCCCTGCAGAGCCGTGGAACCCCCGGTGGCAACGCAGACCATGCGGCGCCATCCGGTTCGCTCACCCAACGCGGCGGCGGTCAGGCCGATCTGGATGCCGTCGGTACACCCCAGCCCGGCGGCGGAAGCGCCGGCACCAAGGGTCGCCGTACGATCCTCGACTACGGCAGTGGCGGCGGTGGCGGCGGCCTGAGCGGCCGCGGCGGGACGCTGCGCGAGGCACCGGCCGCGCCGGCACCCGACTCGGCGGATCCCGCCGACAACAACATCGCCGAGGCCGCGCCCGTGAAGATCAATGGGGAAGGCTCGAACATGACCATCAGTGGTCAGATCTCCGGACGCAAGATCCTGCACAGTGTTCCGCCGGAGTACAGCAAGGCCGCGCGCGAGAACGGATGGGAAGGCGTCGTCGCCGTTCACTTCACCGTGCTCGCCGACGGTCGGGTCAAGGACAACATGTACTACGAGCAGACTTCAGCCCACCGCGACCTGAACCAGGCCGCGATGGCCGCCATCAAGCAGTTCAATTTTGCTCCGCTCCCCCCCGGCCAGGCCGCGGTGGAACAGTGGGGCGTGATCACCATCGTGTTCCGGCTGAACTAGCCAAACGAAAGGTCCGCAGCGATGCGAACTCTGATTTCATGCAGCGCTCTCGCCCTCCTGCTCTTCGCCGCTGGTGCGCAGGCCCAGGAGAAGGCCGAAGAGGGGGGCACCTTCACCGAAGCCGGTGAGGGCGGCGCCGTGCTGCCCGAGATGGTTGTCGAGGCGGAGAACGAAGTGCGGCAGCAGATCGAGAAAGAGGGTTACGAGTTCGAGTTGAGCGCTGCGATCATCGATTCCTTCTTCACGATCACGGACGAAGAGGCGCTGGCCATCAGCCCTGTCAGCGGTCTCCAGCCGCACTTGAACAACCTCGAGCGGCTGGCGAGTAACCAGCCGCCTCACTACTGGCTCCGCGAGATGGCGGGCCAGCCGGTGGCGACATTCTATCCGCAGGAAATGGAAGGCCACGACGCCAAGAGCTGGCGCCTGGACATCACCGACTTCAAGGGCACGACCTTCAAGAGCTTCAGCGGCGGTAGCGGCGCGCCCGACGACCTGGAATGGGACGGCCGCGGCGACAACGGCGAGATCCTGCAAGCCGGCTATCCGTACAGCTATGTCTTCACCGTGACCGACAAGGGCACGAACACGTACACCCACGCCGGTGTCAGCTTCCGGATCCCCGCGCTGGACCACCGGGACAAGGACGCACGTGTCCTCGCCCTCGCAGGCGACGAGCTCTTTATCGCAGCCGAGGCCGGATTCCGCCCCCGCGGCGAACGCTGGCTGACGAAGGCCACGGACATGGTGCGCCAGCATCCCTACTCGCCCGTGCGAGTACACGTGGTAGCCGAGAGCATGTCGCTCGCCGTGGCGCGGGCAAATGCAGTGGCCGATTTCCTCTCCACCGAGATGATCCTGCCGCGTGAGCAGATCGAAACCGAAGCCGAGCAGCGCCAGGACCTCCGGGCGGAGCTGGACGGAACGGTGAAGATCGTGATCGAACACGCGGACTGAGGTGTAGCGAAGCCGGTGTGCGCGAAGCCGACTTCGCGTGCCTCGAGCCCGTAGTGTCGGAAAACTCGAACGGGCGGCAGAATAGTCACTCACGGCACACCTGATAGAATTCTGAGATGACTCCAACAATCCAATTGCAGCTCCTCCTGGCTACGTTCGCCGGCCGGGTAGGGCATCAGCAATCTCGCGCCATCTCCTACCTGATCGAAGAAAACCGAGTTCTCAAAGAGCAGCTCGAATCCAGCGGCAAACGGATACTCTTCACCGCCGATCAACGACGCCAACTCGCTGCCAAAGGCAAACCGCGTGGCCGGAGAGCCCTGGAAGCGATCGCCACCATCGTCACGCCCGATACTATCTCGCGCTGGCATCGCAGGCTCATCGCCGAGAAATGGACCTATCCGCGCAATAACGTCGGTCGCCCCGGTGTCATGAAGGAGCACGGAATTGAACCCGCTCCTGACCGACCCACGAGCTGGAGGACATTTGTCCGTTCACATGCTCATCTGATTGCTGCCGCCGACTTCTTCACGACCGAGGTCTGGACGGCACGCGGCCTGGTGACGCACTACACGCTGTTCGTGATCGACATCGCTACACGTCGGGTTCACATCGCGGGTACGACGACGCATCCCACGTCGGAGTGGATGGAGCAGATCGCTCGCAATCTGACGGATTGCCAGGATGGATTCCTTACAGCCAAACAGTTCTTGATTATCGATCGAGATGCGCTCTTCTCGCCGAAGTTCAAGGCAATCCTGGGAAGCTCGGGCGTCGAGATTCTGCTGACCGCCTACCGAGCGCCGAACATGAATGCCTTCGCCGAACGATTCGTACGGTCGATCAAGTCCGAATGCCTCAGCCAAATGGTGTTCGTGGGACAAGGCTCCCTGGACCGGGCGATCGCTGAGTTCGTCGCACACTACCATGACGAGCGCAGTCATCAGGGGATCGGCAACGAGATTGTCAGCGGGGCGATGCCACAGCGAATAGGGCAGATCGAAGTGAAGGACCGGCTCGGTGGGCTGCTCAACTATTACCACCGGAGGGCGGCATAATGGCCTCGTTCGAGTTTTCGGACACTACGGCCTGCCTGCTTCATTCTTTCAACACCCGGATCTCGTCGCCGATGATCTCCAGCACCTGCATGTCTCCGCCATAGTGAGCAGCGAGGCCGACGTCAATGCGCCAGGCCAGTGAATCACAGGCCGGATCAATGCCCAGTTCCTGGACGGAGTGGCCCATGATGATTCGCTTGGCACCCAGTTGTTTCAACACCCCGCCCAGTACGGCGCACGCACTTGAATCGGGTTCGTCGGAGTAGAGACGCGTCCATTGAGGACTATCGCTGCCCTCGAGGATCTCAGGCCGCTCCGCTTCGCCTCTCATCCAAGCTTGCGTCCCTGCGTTGATCCTGTCGATTCCGTAATCGACATGCTGGGGAAGCACACCTCCATGAACGAAGACATTGTCACCTAACTGCAGGATCACAATCCGCTCTGCCAGCAGCAGTGCATAGGGGCGACCAGGCAGAAATGCCGCCCTCCGCGCACGTTCAAGCTGTGGGTACCGCGCCAGAGATGAATCCGCGGAATCCTGGTGGACGGCATCTTCGAAATCCTTGAAGCCGCCCTCTGTCACATAGCGGAAGTCCCCCTTCGCGTTCATGATCTCATGATTCCCCAGAAGCGCATGGAACGCTCCGCCCGCTTGCCGCGCCTGGATTCGTAGTTCCTCGAAGAGATCCAGAATTTCTTGTTCGTCGTCGCCCCGATCCAGCTGATCACCTGTCTGAACTACGATGAGCTGTCCACCAATCCAGTTGTCATCATGATCGATCGCTCCGCCGAGTCGAAGTGCGCGCCTCGTTGCGTCCAGATCCCCATGCAAATCGCCGATCGCGACAATGCGAGGAATCTCCGATGCCCCGCTGGAGGAGGCCACGAGAATGAATAACAACGAGATGAGACAGGACGGGGTCGTCATGGATCTCCAGTTCATGATGCGTGGACCTTGTGCCCCTATCGCTTGTTCCAGCCGATAGTCCGATTTGGGCTCAGGGCTCGTGGGCGCCTGATTTGATTCTACACCTGTTTGAGCGTGCGGTCCGCAGCGGAAGATCGACCACTTGGCTATTGCTGACTATCCCAACTGTTGCCCCAGGCTGTGCCTGCGATCACCAACACCAGGGCAATCCCGGCTGCAATACCGAAAACAAGGAACGGCATTCGCACTTCCTTCGATTCCCGGATTTGAAGGGAAACAACATCTTTCCGCGCAACACTGCCACTACGGTGTCCAGGACGTGGATCGCGTGATCGTCCAGATGGCCGTGGCGGTGCAGCCATCTCAAACCCCGCTGGCGCATCTTGCGTTGCACGGCTTCGAAGTCTGCACTACGTGCAGTTCGGCGACGATCTTCCCCAGGGCCTGCGCGACGAGCTCGACGCACTAGGCAAGCGCCTGGGCTAGCCGGTTCGATTCAGTTCCTGACTGAGCAAACGAACGGGCGGCCCCTCAAAGGGCCGCCCGTTCCCATGTCCGTACCCGCGGAACTGGACGGGCTTGCTTGGGAAACAACCCGCAGCGGCCCCAATGGCCTCCCTGCGAGCTGCCTTCAACCCGCGAGGACGTTTCCCGAGCAAGCCCGTCCAGTTCAATCGCAAAACGCTGAGGAGATCTCCGCCAGCGTCGGATTCAACGCGTTGCCTACTGCCGCATAGGTTCCGTTGAACCCAACGGACAGGAGGTGTTGCAGCCCGCAGTAGTTGGCGAGCTTGGGATTGTCCAGGAAGAACAGCCCTCCGCCAACACTCGACAGATTCGACAGGCCGGAGAGATCGGCGACGAGGCTGTTCAGGTTGATTAGCAGGGTCCCACCGACAGACTCGAGGCCGAACAGGCCGTTCACGCTCCCGAGGCGGGGATTCTCGCTGATCCCCAGAGACCCGCCAATGCTGACCAGAGTGCCCAGGCCGCTCAGGCTTTCAATGATGCCATTCATGCCGATGAACGTATCGCCACCGACAGACTGCAGTCCGATCAGGCCGCTGATGCTCGTGAGGCTCGGGTTCTCCGAGATGCTCAAGTGACCGCCGACCGTCGTCAGGTTGTTCAACCCGTCCAGAGTCGCGATGATCCCGTTCATGCCGATGTAGGCATCACCACCAACGGATCGCAGGCTGCTCAACCCGCCGGTACTCAGAAGCCTGGGGTTTTCTTCGATGATCAAGTCGCCGCTGACCGTCGCCAGGTTATTCAGCCCATCCAGGCTCTCCATGAAGCCATTCATGTTGATGAACGCAAGGCCACCAATCGACCTCAACCCGATCAACCCGCTCAAGTTCGTCAGCTTCGGATTCTCCTCGATCACCATTCCATCGACCCCGATGGAGGTCAGGTTGGCCAGCCCGCTCATGTCGACGAGCGCGTCGTTGTAGAAGATGGCCAGTCCCTTGACCGAGGTCAGGCTGCTCAGCGCATCCAGATTGGTGATCGAACTGTTGGATTGGTTCTCTACGCCGATCACCAGCCGGTCGGCATAGTCCGTGTGTCCTTCAGCTCCGAAGGCATCGACCTTTGCCTGTGTGTCCAGCGTCGTCGTGTCGTCCGGTGGCGCGACGATCGAGTCGTCACTGGAGCAGGCAGCCAGGCCGGAGAGGGCGAACGCCGCAGCCAGGAAGAGTCCGCTTGTCGTCTTGATCATTGATTGGCCCTGTTCGTTGGATGTGCTTGAGTCTGAACCTGAACATCAATTTCATTATGCACTACTCTGATACCAGTTCACGCCTAATCTGCACCGATTGTGCGAGAGAGGGTCGGTGTCGGGCCCCAAGGATCAGTTCGCGCGATGCGGGGCCCCGAGAATTTCGCCGACTGAGGTTTCGATCACCGTGCAGAGACGGGTCAGATCCAGCGCATTCGCATCGGCGCCAAATGGCTGCTCGACGATGACCGCCGTGCTTTCGCCCAGGACCAGGAGAAATGTAACGGCCGCCACTCCGGCCACGGCCCACCAGCCCAGGAGGGGTGTATTGGTCCACCGAATTCACCTGGCCGTTCCGTGTCGATAAGTGACTACAATCGCACGTGTTATGATCTACGCGTCGTCAGTACTCACTAGAATTCAGGAACGCGAAAATGGGCTCTGCTCCGCTGCCGCGTCTTGAATCTCGGCGAAAAGAGTGCCGCAAGTGACTATTCTGAGGTTCGTTCGAGTATTCGGACACTACGGGCTCTCCGGTTGGGCGCCATTTCACTTCTCGGGCGTCCGCTCCTCAAGAACCATCCAGGCATGCTTGGCAAATCCGAGGCCTGCTTCGCTGTGGACATTGAAGGCGGCCTCGACACCCAGTTCCTTCAACTCCTCGACCTGATCATCGAACTCGGCGATCGCGGCGATCGCACCGGAGAACCCAATGTCCATCAAGTGTCTGGCTGCAGCCAGGTTGGACTGGTGCTCTGTCATGGTCAGTAGAGCAATGGTTTGCGAATTACCCTGCAATTCGATCCGCGACCAGAAATCAGGATCAGTCGGATCAGCATAGACCACCTTCCGGCCAGCCAGAGTGTGTCGCTCGACCTGCCTCGTGTTGAAATCAAAGCCGAGAACCGTATCGCCGTACTTCTCACGCATGTAGTCGTAGGCCATGGTCCCTATTTGTCCCATGCCAAATATGCCGATGGCAGCATCGCCCTGATCGACCGGTTGATCATCGGGATGGCGTGATCTGGTCTCGAACTTGAGAAGCCGCTTACGATGTCTGACGTAGAGAGCATCGGCCGCTGTATTCAGTGGTGAGGCAATGACGAAAGTCGCTGAAAGCGCCAGGGCAATGATCACCAGCCACTCTGGCTCCAGCCAACCCTGTGAAGCCCCCAGGGCCGCCACGATGAGTCCGAACTCGCTGTAGTTGGCCAGGCTGAGAGAACCGAGAAGCGAGGAGCGCGCCCTCAGTTTGAAACGGGTCAACAGAACGAAAAAGAGAGCGACCTTCAGGGGCGCGGCAATCACCAGCAGAGCCGTCACTCCCACGATCGTGAGGTCCGGCGTACCGGACAGCCCGATCGTAAGGAAAAACCCGACCAGAAGCAGTTCCTTGATCCCCAGCAGCGTATTGGCCAGTTCGGAACTCCTGGCATGTCCCGCCAGCAGAATGCCCAGAATCAGAGCTCCGAGGTCGGCCTTGAGACCCACCAGCTCAAAACCAGCAGCGCCTGCCACAAACGCAGCAAACAGACCGAACAGGAGCAGAAGTTCGCCGCGCCCACTGCGGTCAATCAATTGGAACAGGATCGGCTTGATCACCCAGAGTGCCACGGGAATCAGGAGGGCCCAGGGAGAGGGTAGCTTGCCGAGCGAAATAGTCAGAAAGAGCACTGCAAAGATATCCTGCATGATCAGAATGCCGATGGACACACTGCCGTGCATCGCCCCCATCTCACCCTTCTCTTCGAGGATCTTGACGGCAAAGACCGTGCTGGAAAAACTCAACGCGAACGCAACCAGAACTGCGAGCGGGAATGTCAGATCGACAAAGAACGGGAGACCAGCCATCCCCAGCCCAAACACTCCAACGCTGAAGACTCCCACCGTGATCAGCATGTGCAGCGAGGCCCCGGCCCAGACCTCAGGCCTGGCGAGGGTTCTAAGGTCGAGTTTGAGGCCGATGGAGAAGAGCAGCAGGGTGACGCCAAGATCAGCGAATGTCTGTAGCGTCTGACCGCCCTCGATACCGAGCGCGTTGAGGATGAACCCGGCAGTCAGAAACCCGACCAGCGGCGGCAGACCAATCTGGCGAGCCAGAAATCCGAAGGCGAATGCAACGGTGATCAGGATGGGGTCCATGGTGACCTTGCGAACAGAGATTCAGGCTGTAAGACGAGTTCTGGAAAGGATTCGGGCCCCATCCAGCATGGGCGGACAATGTCAATCGGAAGCTCCGGCTGCAAGGGAAAAGCAATCACGAGCAGTGGGTTGTGACCAGTGTCGACGATTGTCACCATCCAGCATTCAGCTAGCTCGAAGTGTCCGGCGGATAGGCATTTCAACCGCATAGTCGGCCCTCCGGCGCCAGTGTGACCATCGAATCCCACCACACCTGGACACCACCAGCGACTGACTCTCGCCCAAACGACCCGCGCGCGCCTCTCCCAT
>Ga0164313_10000796_pt1 | contig 26555 bp, 30 predicted proteins | sample GuaBasSedimGuay4_FD_113735 | JGI IMG/M metagenome (GOLD analysis project Ga0164313, IMG submission 113735) | Subseafloor sediment microbial communities from Guaymas Basin, Gulf of California, Mexico - Guay4, Core 4569-4, 0-3 cm | ecosystem: Environmental > Aquatic > Marine > Hydrothermal vents... | reverse complement strand
GGCCTTGGGGATGGCACTGACTCGTCTCTCGTCCACTTCGCTCAGCAGATCATGAAGAAATGCAATGTGACCGCCAGGTACTTCCGAACGGACAGACACGGTCGTTTTCAGCTGGCTCCCTCGGTAAGTAGTTCGCTGATCTCACCGACCGAGGGGACGCGTCCAACAGTTTTCACTTCGCCGTTGATCGCCAGGGCCGGCGTTGACATGACTCCGTAGGCCACGATCTCTCCATAGTCGGTGATCTTGTCCACAGGGACATCCATTCCGAGCTGGCTCAAAGCTTCGTGGGTCGCTCTCTCCAGAGATTCGCAGTTCTTACAACCAGGCCCGAGTACTTCGATCTTCATATGTATTCCTTTTCTCGATTCTTCTAGATCACAGCGTTGAAGATGTAGCCGACGGTGAGGATCCCTGCGCCGACTACTCCGACGAATGCTGCGAGGAGCTTTGGCTGAAGTACACGCCGCAGCAGGATCATCTCGGGGAGCGATAGAGCGACGACGGCCATCATGAACGCAAGGACGGTCCCGAGAGCAACACCTTTATCCGCAAGGGCCTCGACGAGTGGTATCACTCCCGCGGCGTTCGAGTACAACGGGATGCCCATGAGGACGGCGAGTGGCACTGCAAGCGGATTGCCCTGACCCGCCCACCGGACGAACAGGTCCTCGGGTGCCCATCCGTGTATTGCAGCTCCGATCGCGACTCCAACCAGTAGGTACGGCCAGATCTTCGTGATGATCGTTTTGACTTCCTGTCTCCCGAGAGCAAGCCTGTCGTCCCACGGCACATCGGTCGAAGGTTCGATTGCCTGCCCACGCAGCTTCGTTTCGAACACGAAGGGCTCGACCCAGCGTTCAAGCCGCAGTCGACCAAGGATGTAGCCCGCACCAATTGCGACAATCAGACCAAAGGTGACGTACATTGCTGCGACTTTGAACCCGAACATGCCAAAGATCAGGATCACTGCGACCTCATTGACCATCGGTGAGGCGATAAGGAAACTGAGTGTCACCCCCAGGGGCACGCCTGCGGCGACGAATCCGATGAATGCAGGAACGGCAGAGCAGGAACAGAACGGTGTAACGACACCTAGACCTGCAGCAGCAACATTTCCCAGACCCTCTCGCTTGCCGCCAAGGAGGCTCCTTGTTCGCTCGATGGTGATGAAGCTCCGCATCACAGTGACGGTGAAGATGATGCCAGCGAGGAGAAGCAGAATCTTGGTGGTGTCGTAGACGAAGAAGTGCACGGCTTCCCCCAGCTTCGATTCGGCGTCGAAGCCGAACACGTCATAGATCAACCAATCCCAGAATTGTCCGTTGACTACGTAACCGATAACCCACGCGACCGCGGCGGCAAGGAGCAGACCCCAGAGCCTTGCCGGGTTCGCCTTCGTCCGTGGGTCAGTTACGAAGACACTCACGGAATCAACTCTTTCGGGAGCGCCGCCGCAATACGTGTGTGTGCCTCAGGTGTAAGGGCATAGTCCACCCACCTCCCTCGCTTGGTCCCTTCGATGAGGCCTGCCTCCCGGAGCACCTTGAGGTGGTAGGACAGGAGGTTCGGAGCGAGGTCGAGCACTTCCTGGAGGTGACAGTTGCATCGGATCTCCGGTGACAGGATCTCAAGGATCTCAAGCCGGCTCGGGTCTGCGACGGCTTTGAGAAGCTCGGCTCGTTCTTCAAGATTCATTGATACAAGATCCGTTGAAGTGTCCATGAGGCAATCGTACCACCACTTCGATAACACTTCAACGTTTGTTGAACTATTGATTCGAGTGAATGCCAACGACGTCAGCGCATCGTCGTCGACACGGAGCACCGCTTGGATCAATCGGAACCTGATCCCCACAGGAGTAAAGACGCTCGCAGTGTCGAGGCATAGCGGGGATTTCGGGCCCGCACCTTCGGAACCCTTGGAACGCCTTTTGACCCATATGTCCCACGGGTTCACGCCTCGGCTCATCCTTTGTTGCATATCGGTGCAATTCAGAGTGTCTCGCGGACACCTCTGGAGGACGACCGCGACATCTGCCAAAGGAGCCACCGTGTTCCTACACCACAAAGCCCTGCTGGGAGTGCTTTGACCACTGGACCATTAGGGGCTCTTCGGAAATGAGCGGGGTCGGTAGGTAGCAACGTTCCCGCGTTTCAACCTCAATCCACGAGCTCTGCCACAAGCGCCAGTCCCCCTTTCAAAGGGGGACGGAGACGTTGAACACCCGTATCGAACACATACACGCATACGCCGTTGATGTCTGTCACAGCCACTCGCCTGGAAGTTGGACCCGCGAATCGTCTTCGGACTGAGATCGGCGAGGCGACGTTCCAACCGAAGGACCTGTAGTGCTGAACCGCCGTGTCACAAACCCGCTCATTTCCGAAGAGCCGCTTTATCGAGGCCCACCCCGAAATCGACACGCTCATACTCCACGCCGTCCCCGGATCCGCCAACGATGAAGTCAACATGGAAACTGGTCGCCTCATCCGTAAGCCCGGATACACCACCATCGTGCCATCAGACGGAGCTGCGGCGTCTGGTGGCGCCGATCTGTTCACCGCTGGTGTTGTCCGTATCGTCGAACCTGGGGGTCAACTGGGAATCCACTCGTGGTGTTGTGGCCCCAACGGTGAAACCGCAGCAGAACTCGACCGCAACGACCCGGCCCATGACGCCCAGTTGGCGTACTTCACAGAAATGCTCGGTCCTGAGATTGGTCCCGAGTTCTACTTCGCCACCCTCCAGGCGGCACCGTTTGCTCATGTGCGCTACATGACCACGGACGAGATTGCCCGCTACAGGCTCACAACCGATTGAGAACGCCAACGCGACGGCTGTCCCTCCGCTGGCTCACGCAAAGGCGAACGTAGCGGCTCTGGTTGGTTGGGATCAAACGGTTGGCCGATACTTCGGCACTCCCACTGCGACGGGAGGACCCGGGTATCGCCAACTCTCCGAGCCGGATGTGATGACAGCCTCCATCTAGTCGAGAGCAGACGCGGAGGCTGGTTGCCAGATCCGGCGCGGTCGCCTGGCTGCCCGATCTGCCATAGCCGAGAGTTCAACCCTGGATGGGGTCACCCGGATACAGCAGTAGTCGGGGTTCGTCGGACCATCAGGAAAGAAGCGGTGCGGGTCGTAGCCATACGCACCTTCACCTGCGGCAAACAGATTCCATACGCGACGTTTCTCGTCTGGATCCTCGACGATCTCGGCGGTGGCCTCGACAAAGACCATCTCATGAGCTGGATCCCAGTAGCTGATCGACAGGTACGGGTTGTTACGTAGGTGGCGAACCTTCGGTGATTTCTCACTGGTGATCAGCCAGCCGACAGGAACGTCGGCTTCAGTTTCCCACACCGGCTGTAGGACACGTAAGCGGGGTCGAGAATTCGAATCGACGGTCGCGACGATCGCGAATCCAATCCTCTGGACGCGAGCATCGAAATCTGTCACGATCTCGCTGAAGTCGGCTATCTGCTGTGTCGGGTTGGATCGGGCTGATGCCATGGTTGCCTTTCGTATCTGGCCACACATTACATAGAGTTCCACTCTATCCAATAGAGTGGAACTATCGTTGAGGCGTTCGACAGAGAGAAAGGGCAGAACACGGTGGCCACCCGTCGCTATGACTCATCCAGTCGTCGTGCCGCGGCCGAGGAGAACCGGATTCGACTCGCTACCGTTGCCCATCGGCTCTTCGTCGAGCAGGGATACGCTGCGACCACGATCACCCGGATCGCTGAAGAGGCGTCACTCGCACCACAAACGGTCTATGCCACGTTCGGATCAAAGCCCGCCATCCTTGAATACTTGATCGCTTCGACTGTGAACGTCCCATCTCCACCCGCTACTCAATCTTGGATGATCGCCGCAACACAAGCGCCAAGCGCTGCTGAACGGATCGCACACTTGGCGAACGGGAGCGCGATGATCCTGGAACGAGCAGGAGGCCTGTTCGTTGTTCTCAACCACGCAAGACTCACCGACCCTGAGCTGCTTCCCCTGTGGGATCAAGGCCAGTCCCGACGCCTCGACGGAATCACGAGATTCGTGCGCGCGTTCGACAACAGCGGCTTTCTCCTGGCTCCCGTTGACCCGGAGTTGGCGATCGACGCGGTCTGGGCGCTCACCAGTCCCGAGATATTTGCACTCCTCACCGAGCAACGCGGATGGCCACCGGAACGCTACAGGGAGTGGGTGCGCTCAGCCATCACCGCCGAACTCCGACCGTCCCACAACGCCTAGCCATAGGTGTCCTGGACCCGAACGCTGAAGGCCTCGACCGAATCGCGTCGAGTTCATCAGAGGTTGATCTCCCCCAGGTTCTGCCGTGTCGAGTTGGCGATTCGGACATGCCAACGTAAGAGGGCAACTTGACGAGACGCCCATCGGGTGCCACACCTGTCAGTCCCAGCGAAAGGCCCAGATGGCGAGCAGTCCGAACACAAGCCCATACGCGGCCAACACCAGGAGGCTGGATGTCTGTGGTACCTCACCTGCCCAGCTGGCCGAGAGGGCCTGTACGGCTGCCCCGCTTGGTGTGTAGCTGCTCACGGTGCGAACGCTTTCCGGCATCACCTGGAGGGGGATGTAGACGCCGGCGAAAAAGAGCAACGGGAGGTATAGAAGCATCCCGACTGCCTGGCCCGAGGCAGCTGTGGGCACTACTGCTCCTATCAACAAACCCACGCTGAGGAGAGCGACGGCGCCGAGGGTGTAGGAAACGAGGAACCAACCGGGACTTTCGGGGAACGGGACGCCGAAGGCCAGCATCCCGATCAGGATCGCCGCGACGGTGGCGAGAGACACCACGACCAGCTGCACCACGAGGTGTGCGGCCACCAGTGTCCTCGGATGAACGGGAGTCGTGGAGAGCCTTCGCAGGATGCCTTTCTCCCGATCGCCACCGAGGGTCGTCGGCAGGAGCGATAAGGCAACTGTGGCGAGCCCGAGTACGATGCTGACCGGTGCGTAGATCTCGACGAGACTGCGTCCCCCCAGGTCGGCGTTCGGTTCGGTAGCACCAGGAAACACAAGCCCAATCACGACAAGAATCAGTGCCGGAAAGACCAGACCGAAGAAGACGGCCAACGGCTCTCTCAAGAAGACCTTCGACTGGGTTCTGGCCAGAGCAACAATTGCGGTCATGAGATCTCCTCAGCCGATTCGAGTTGGCGCCCGGTTATGGCCACGAACGCATCGTCGAGGGTGGTCTGGTCGACCTGAAGCCAATCGGGGGCAATCTCATGGTCGGCCAACAGCGAGACAACGGAGAAGAGCATCCTCTCGTTGCCCGCGACCACTATCTCGTCACCCGAGCGTGTCACCCCTGACACATCCGAGAGCGCCGTAAGCCAGGTGTCCTCGATGGTCGCCGTTGTGGTAAATCGGAGCCGTTGCTCCAGACCGATGCTGTCAACCAGGCCACGCGGAGTGTCCAACGCAACGAGACGCCCTTCGTCGATGAGAGCCAGTCGGTCGGCAAGCCTCTCTGCCTCCTCCATGAAGTGGGTGACAAGAACGACCGTGACACCGCTGTCCCGAAGCTCCTCGACCAGCCCCCAACTCTCACGCCGGGCCTGGGGGTCCAGTCCAGTGGTCAGCTCATCGAGGATCACCGCCTGGGGTCTACCCACGAGGGCAACCGCTATCGAAACACGTTGTTGCTGGCCTCCAGACAGACGCGAGTAACGCGTGTCGGCCTTGTCACCGAGGCCGAGACGCTCCAGCAGCGTCGCCACATCGAGCGGCTCCCGATAGAAAGAGGCGAACGTCTCAACGACCTCCCTCACCTTCACACGGTCCTGAAACCTGCTCTCCTGGAGTTGCACCCCGAGCCGGCTTCGCACCTCCGCCCTATCCACGAGCGGATCGAAACCGAACACTTCGATTCTCCCTGAATCGGGAGTCCGCAGTCCGGCGATCGATTCCACAGTGGTCGTCTTGCCAGCCCCGTTGGGTCCCAGGATGGCGAAGATCTCGCCCTCTTCCACAGAGAAGGACATATCGTCGACGACGGTCTTGTCGTCGTAGCTCTTGGTTAGTCCATCGACTTCGATCACAGGCACGATGGGTCCTCCTGGATTCGCTTGGCCAGCAGGAGCCACAGCCCGAACCAGCCTTCGACGACGATAGAGGGCACCGCTGCAAGAACAACGAAGCCCTTCTCGTAGTCGGCGAGGAGCGAATGGGTGACGGTGTCGGCCAGATATGCCAGCCAGGCGGTGGGTGTCTCGATGGTCGTCATCGTTCCCCTCCTTTGCTGTTGGGATCGGTTGATTCGATCTCACCGGACCGGTTTGTGCGATTGTGTGACGAGATGAGGGTGATCGGACCGACCGTGATCGCTATCCACAGGGCCAGCCACAATGCCGGCTGGTCAGTCACAAAGATGACGACGGCCCAGGCGATTGATAGCCCCAGCCATAGGAATGGAATGAGCGTCCGCACGCGCGGCGGCCGGGCTCGCACCGTTTCAGGCACCATCAGCGGCGATGAGTGCTTTCCACCGGCACGCCAGCCCTCGTGCCCTGCGTGCGCAGTCCCTTGATCAATGCGCAGTCCCTTGATCAGGAGGTACCCGATGATCCAGAACTCACCGATCGCTGCAATCCAAGTGAGAGAGTCAGCGGCGTCGGCCGCGTTGGGGAGGAGGAACCCGACGTAGGTGGCGACGATGTAGCCGATGCCGCCTGCGATTATCACGAACCCCAAGACTCGGGGCATGGTCCGCGATTTCAGTACAAGGTAGCCCATTGGTATGAGCCACAGTCCGAAGAAGATGCCCGCGACTGACCAGGTGACTTCGTTGAGGTCGTAGAACATCTGGGCATTGGCAGCCGAATCGCCGCCCGGAGCGGGCGTGTCGCCGATCGCCGTGGCGAGGGCCATAGAACTGAAAGCTGTCGCGATCATGATGGCCACGGCATTCACAATTCCGAGAGCGGCTACCGAGGCGGCTGCAAACGAGTCGACGCGACGGAACAGACGGTAGAACCACAGCGCGGCCATGGTCTGCGTAATCACGAGCCCAAGGTCGAGAGCGATCCCTATGCGGGCGCGGGTAGCGTTTTCGATCAGGTTCGCAGCGGTCGCGGCGGGGTTGCCGCCGACGTACAGGCTTTCACGGATGAGGATGAAGCCGAGGATGCCTGTGATGGCGACGACGAGATACCAGAGTCCTGTCGCTCTGGCTGTACGGTTCAGCGAAGCCTGCGCCTGGCCTGCGTCTGGCAGATTCGGATTGGTCGATGGGGATGTTGTCATGGATGTCATTCGCGTGCTCTTCCTGTATGCGTTCGCGTTGATTTGGTGCTGATTGGAGTTCACGGCGCGACCTTGCGTCTCCCTGGTCAGAGGGCTTCTGACCAGGTCTTACTCATTGCGAGTGAGGCCGGGCATTCACTCTGCCAAAGCCTCTCCAGACAAGGAACACGCCGAGGGCTAGCTCAAAGAGACCACCAGGGACGGCGAACGCCATCGCCACCGAACGTCCCGACACCAGCTCGACCAAAGCACCAGTTGCAAGCAGGGCGTAGCCGACGACGCCCCAGATGGCGAACCACCCGGTCAGCAATCGTCTTCGCCTGAGTGCGAGGAAAAAGGGGATACTCCCCACTCCCAGAACGAACATCCCGACCAGGTATGCGGTCTGGTCGAGTCCCGACGGAGCGCCCAACGCAACAGCTGCGACACCCGCGAAGAGGAGTGTCGCCTCTGCCAACCGGGTTACCAGGTAGGCAGTGCCAACCTTGTGATCGCTCGATCGGAGCAGGCGAAAGCCGATCCCTCCAAGGAGTACAACCGCTACCGAGTTGAGCCCGACGAGGACGATCCCAATCGGACGATCTGCGAGGCTGCTCCCGACGCCATACAGCACGAACGCTGCCAACACGAGCGATCCGAACAGGCGGCCGCAGCGTCGGACGTCACACGATGTCAAGACCGTGCGCGGCGTGAGAGGCGTCGGATCGGTCTCTGGTTGTGTGGGCTCCCCCATTGGCGGGGCTGTAGTCCTCGCGGCGGTCTCCGGCACAGGGGGTGTTTTCGTCTGCATGTTGGGTTCCTTCAGATGATTCCTCGTACTAAGTACGAGGCGAGAGCATAACCTATCGTACTTAGTACTATCTGTCAAGAGGTGAATCACATGTCCAGTTCCGAGAAGCGTCAGACACTGAGTAGAGGGCGAATCGTGGAGGGCGCGCTCGCCCTTGCTGATGATGTCGGGATGCAAGCATTCACGATCCGTCGCCTGGCGTCAGCGCTGGGAGTTGCACCGATGACCATCTACCACTACTTCCCTAACAAGGAAGCCATCATCGACGCCATGGTCGACGCTGTCTTCGCCCAGATCGACGTCCCACCACCCGATCTCGACTGGAAGCCTGCCATACGCATCCGATGCGTCTCGGCACGCGAAGTACTGAATCGGCATCCCTGGGCACCGCCCTACATGGAGTCCCGAACCTCACCAGGCCCCGCCACGCTGCGACACCACGACGCCGTCCTGGGCTGCCTTCGGCGTGGCGGCCTTTCGTTCCAGATGACCGCACACGCCTACGCCACTCTTGACAGCTTCCTCTACGGGTTCGCCCTCGAGGAGGCGTCGCTCCCAGTTGGTGGAGGCGAGGAGATCCAGGATGTCGCAGCGGAGATGGCGACGGCCTTCGATGCTGAGAGTTACCCGCACCTCGTCGAGTTCGTCACAGAGCACGTGATGCAACCCGGCTACAGCTTCGCCAACTCCTTCGCGTTCGGTCTCGACCTGATCATCGATGGCCTGAGCACCGCATCCAGGCGAGAGTCGTAGCCGGATCCTACGCGATCCAGCCAGCGACTCGATTCCCGAGGGCTTCATTCGTGGGGGAACGGGATGTGCACCTTGAGACTCGGCCGCCTACCGGGGATCACCGTTGCTAGCTGACCTAGCCGCCCACACGTGGCCACGGACTTTCGCCGGCACCACTCTCCTGGACCTTCCGCTCCGCCTGCTCAGGCGCGTGGGGATGTCTCTTCGTGTGGTCATCCTCCCATTCCACGGGAATGGACCCCCACAACAGGTGGACCACTATCGGGGGTTCAGATCACAATCAGCTCAGCACTCCCGCAATGTCTGTCACGTTTGTGGGGGCGTACCTTCGCAGTTAGACACAACGGCATCGATCTGCACGAGAGCACCCAGGGGGATAGCTGAAACACCAACTGTTGTCCTGGCGGGGAGGTCGCCTTCGAAGAATGTTGCACAGACATCGTTCACCGCATCAATGTCTGACATGTCCTTGACCTGGATATTGAGCTTGACAACATCATCCATGACGTGGTCGACGCTCTCCACAATTGCCTTGATATTCGTAAGGCATTGCCCGACTTGTCCTTCTATGCCACCAGTCACGATCTGTCCGGTTGCTGGATCTACGGGTAGCTGGCCTGAAATGTGATTGTAGTGAGAAAACGCCACCGTGTGTGAGTATGGGGCTGCTGGCGCCTCTGCCGTATTACTCGCTTCTATGACGAGGAGTTTGGTGTCTTCAGGCAGTTGTGGGGGTGTGCCATCTCCATGTGAAATAACCGTGTCAATCTGCACCGAAGCACCCAACGGCAGGACTGAGGCGTTGACCACGCTTCGTGAGGGAACATAACCGGGGAAGACTTCAGCAAATACCTCATTGACGGCCTCAATGTCTGAGATATCTGTCACGAAAACGGTGGTCTTGACCACATCATCCATCGAGTGGCCGATGCTTTCCAAGATCGCCTTGATGTTCGTCAAGCATTGAGTCGCCTGCGCTTTGACATCACCATCTACGATCTGGCCAGATTGAGGATCCAGAGGCAGCTGAGCCGACAGGTTGTTGTAGTGAGAAAAGGCCACCGTTTGCGACGATGCGGGATCTATCGGTGCGGTCGGTGTGTTCCTGGAGACTTTCACAAGATCGAGAGAATCCTGCGGGGGTGTACCTTCGCCGTTCGAGACGAGTGCATCGATTTGCACCAAAGCGTCAGTCAACGGCAAGTCTTCAACCGCGACCACCGTCCGAGTAGGAAGGTCGTCGTTGAAGAACGCCGCATAGGCGTCGTCTATGGCTTCAACGTCTGAGATGTTCCTCACGAATACGGTGGTCTTGACCACATCATTCATCGTGTGGTTGATGCTCTCCACGATTGCCTTGATGTTCGTCAAGCATCGAGTCGCCTGGGCTTTGACATCACCATCTACGATCTGGCCAGATTGAGGATCCAGAGGCAGCTGAGCCGACAGGTTGTTGTAGTGAGAAAAGGCCACCGTTTGCGATGATGCGGGGTCTATCGGTGCAGTCGGTGTGTCCCTGGAAACCTTTACGATATTGCCACTCATATTGATCCTTCTCCTACGAAAACATAGTTGACGTACATTCTTGACGATTCGGTAAGGCACGCACGACGCTAGCCCCCAATACTGCCGCTGTCCTGTGACAAGAACAGTATCACGAGGCGCCGTCAACAGACTTGTCATCGTGAGGGACTCCACCCACAGTTCCAAGCGGAACGACTCTCTCCCCGGCAGTCAGCGTGCATGCTGGCCTACCAGACCCGTTCTATCCGTTCAGGCAACGAAGGCTGCTGATGTGCGATGGTCGTGGAGCGGCCGTGGCGGTCCAGTCCTGCTTTGTCCATGGACAGAGCGATCCGCGTTCATGCGGCGACAGTCTCTTCGGTGGATGCCTTGGTCTCCTTGTTGTCGGTTGGTGGCGGGTCGATTCCGGGTTCCTCGGGCAGGAGACGAAGCTGGCGCGTTCCAGGACACTGATGGCGATCCGGGACCGGCGCTCGGCGGTGCGAATCAGGGTGACAAAGATGGGCTTCATCACAGACTTGTCGTCCAGCAGTCTCGGGATGACTTTCGTGCGGTGGCGTTCCTCGACAAAGGACTGTTCCACCAAGTTGGTGGTGCACACGGTGACACCGGGATCCGATGGATCGCCAGCAGCGACTCAAGATCATCCTCGAGGCCGGACCGGTCCGGGTTCAGATGGTGTCGCACGTATGCCAGCGACGGCAGACGCGTCCGAGCCGCTCAACAGAGAGCACAAAGACGCACGGCACAAGGTCGAACCCGAGAAGGATTCGACCGAAGTGAAAATCTCCTCAGGTGGACAAGCGACGAACATCCGGGCGACCTTCCGGTTATGAGTCGGGCGATATGAGAGGGGTGCAGCCCGTATCGAGCGTCAACACGATCCGTTGCGATCTGGCCATGCATGGTCCCAAACTCTGAACTGCCCGCCGGCAGGTTGAAGCGTCGGATGCTACTTTCGACAGATCACAACCTTTCGGTTGTCTACAACTTAAGGGTTGTAAACAACCGAAAGGTTGTGCGTAATGGTGATATGGGAAAGTTTGATCCAGCTCCAACGCTCGCAGCCGGTCTGCTACGGCTTGCAGGGGACAAGGCAAACATGACCCAAACCGACCTCGCTCTTCAAGCTGGTATCACCCAGCAATCCATCTCGGCATACGAGACCGGAAGGAAGGAACCGACCATCCCCACGCTCGTACGTCTTCTTGCCGCAGCGGGTTCCGAAATGCGCATCCGGCTCGAACCGATCGACGACCACGACGCCACCCTTGCGGCGTTCATCGAAGCCTTGCCGCCCTCCCGACGAGGCGAGCTCGATGAGGAGAGTCGGATACGGGTCGCGGCTGAGCGACTCAGTCGGATTCGGGGTCAGTGATGCCAACACCGGATGTAGATGTCGCGACGATTCTCGATGTTCTCGAAGAGTACGAGGTGTCCTACGTCGTGATCGGTGGATTCGCTGCGGAGCTCCACCAAGTTGCGATTCCCCCTACACGAGACATTGACGTCACGCCAGACGCCACCAATGACAATCTCCGAAGGTTGGCAAGGGCGCTACGCCAACTAAACGCTCGCTTCCGCCTGTCAGATGCCCCGGCCGATGGAGTCGAAATCCCTGGCGGTATCACTGCTGACCTGCTCGCAACCATGGCGACAATCACTCTGTGGACGGACGCTGGGCCACTCGACATCGCTATGAGACCAGACGGCACCGCGGACCACAAGAGCCTCCAGGACCAGGTGATCCGCTAGAGCGCTGAAGCTGGCAGACCGCCGACCCATTGCAGCGTGTACTCCCAGGCATCTCGGTCGGGTGGGCACCTGGGAATCTGTACGCTCCCCCAGTCGGCTGTTGGTCGGACCGTGGCAAGGACGCCACGTGCCGCGGCGGACCTCACAGGAACTGGATCCGATGCACATTCATCAAGCACCAGTAACTTCTCAACGATCTCACCCAGTGCAAGGAAGCTTGTGTTACTCGCCGGTAGAGGGGTGAAGAGAGTGCCAAGAGCAGCGTGGTCAGTCAACGACCACATCAGCAACGTACCGCCCTCGATTCTTGCGATCCAGCCGCTCGTTCTAGCGACACGAGCGCCTTTTCAGTGTTCCGCTTGGTATATCCACACAGTCGGGCGAGATCAGACGACGATCGTCGTGTACCGGGTATGTCGAGCACGAAATGTCGAATGATCTCTGCCCGTGCGCTCACGCCAAGAGCCGACCGCATCCTTAGCTGCACGGCAGATGCGCCCGAGACGACTGATACAGGTGAACCTGACATCGTGCGGGATCGGTTCTTCCCCGGCTCCCACGTTGCAGCCCCAGCCCCAACGCTTCACGGAGGTGTGCCACGTCCCTGATGTAGATATCGCTCTCAGACATAGGACGACTCAATACATGACGAATACATTATTCCTCATGTATTGAGTCGTGTTCACATCGTCGACTCCTGCGCATCGCGATCCACATACCCGATACCACGATGCCATTCGGCACCAGGAGAGCATCCGCACCGAGCGCCCAAATCCTCGAGTGCCTACCAACAGCGAACGCCGCTGGCCGCACGGGACAACAGAGGGCGCTTGTCACGGCTTGACACGGGATAAAGCGATCTACATCCCGGACGCGAGAAAACCCTTGAGAATGTAGGTATCCCAAGGGTTCTCTTCGTAGCGGGGGTAGGATTTGAACCTACGACCTTCGGGTTATGAGCCCGACGAGCTACCAGACTGCTCCACCCCGCGCCGGTGTGGAATGCGGAAGTATACGGTCAGCGGACCAGTAGCGCTCTGCGGCTCGAGGCTTGCTACCCCTGACGACGCGGAGCATTGAAATACTCGTTCGAGCGGTCATCGCCATACAAGGCCCACAGGATGAACAACGAGAACGCCGCCGAGATCAAGCCCGTGTAGAGGTACCCGCCGGTGCCATGGTCAAGCATCACGAAAACGGTCACCGCAAGCTGGATTCCGACCGCGATTGCAACGATCAGACGCGCCCCCTTGCGTCCCTTCAATAGGTACCACGCAACGAAGTACAAGACCAGAGCCGCCATCATCTCCACGATTGCGCTCGTCATCAGGCTGTTATCTGATATGCCAGCAGTCGCCGCCTGATCACCTCCACGCGCGAGAAGCAGAGCGGTCCCCGTCACGAGGGCTATCCCAGACTTGATCAGGACGAGAACACCAACGAACGTGACTACACCGGGACGTTCCATGTCAAGTCTTCCTCCTACAGGCGTTGCGAGCAGCCAAGCAACCCTAAAGACGTTCCTTCCGCAAACAGCGACCCGCGGTCGGTCCCATGATCCTGGGGTGTCGAGGAGCGTGCTGACACTACGCTGAGGATACATGAGCCAATCCGGCCCCAGAGTCCGATTCCATACGCACCTCAGATCGGAATCATCGAACCGTGGACGTCAGCGGAACAACCTGAACGACAATGGGCCGGCTATCCAGAATGGGCTGAGCCATGACGATCACGGCTGGATGTCGGAATCCAACCTTTTCAGTTCCTCACGTGTCACGACATCGATTCGTACGCTTGTGCTCTGCATGAAACACCGTAGACAGAATCGCATGCATGCATCAAGAGGCCTGACGGGGAGAGTCCGTCACCGGAAGAGTCAGAACGAATGACGCTCCCTGGCCTGGGCCCGGCGATGAGACCGTGAGCGTGCCGCCATGGGCTTGCGCGATACCGCGGGCGACGGGAAGACCCAGACCGCTACCGGAGCGTCGCCCGGAGTCGGCACCTCGGAAGAAACGATCGAAGACGTGGTCGATGTCGTCGAGAGCGATGCCGCTCCCATCGTCAGTGACTGTGATCCATGCAGTATCCCCATCCTGGTCGACTGTCACGCTGACGGAGCCACCCTCCTCGATGTGACCAAGCGCGTTCGTAAGAAGGTTCGTGAGCACCTGATCAAGTCTTCCCTCGTCCCCCAGGACGACAGGATCAACCTCTGTGACGGCCGTGAGCGTCTCGTCGCGATCGATGAAACGCGGTCTCAGACGATCGACCGTTGCTCTGGCGAGTTCCCCAAGTCGAATCGGGCCGAACTCGAGAGCGAGCGCATCTTCGGAGGTCTTCGACAGCACCGAGAGATCCTCAACGAGGCGCACCATCCTCGCCGTCTCATCTGTCACAGCTTCGTACATCTCGTGTGTGGTGAATACACCGTCCACCGCGCCCTCGACGTAGCCATCGATCGATGTGAGGGGAGTGCGCATCTCGTGGGCAACGTCAGACAGGAGGCGTGCCCTCTGCTGTTCAGTATCGGCCAGCCTTCTCGCCAACTGGTTGACGTCATCTGCGAGAGCGTCGAGTTCCTCGATGTCTCCGCCGCTCGCTCGCTCATCGAAGTTCCCATCTGCGATCGCTCTCGTTGTCGACCGGATCTCGTCGATAGGGCCCGCAAGCCACTGTGCAACAAGCCAGGCGATAACCGCCGCAATAATGATGCCTACACCAAGAGACACCAGCAGAGCAATGTCAACAGAGTCATTGAACGTCTCGATCAGCCCTGAGCCTCCCGGTCCAGCGCCCTGACCGCGACCCTCAGGAGGGCCGCCAGCACCGAGCCGCCGACCGAATATCTCCGGAGCAAGCAGGCGGAACGTCACCGCAAAGGAGAGCGCACCCGCCGCAAGGACCGCAAGATTCGCCATCAACAGTCTCGACGAGAGCTTGCGAGGCCACGTCACGTTGCAGATCCCACGAACTTGTAGCCAACTCCGCGCACCGTTGCGATGAAGCGCGGATCAGCGGGGTCGTCGTTGATCTTGGAGCGGAGGTTGCGAATGTGCACATCGACAACGCGCTCATCACCGAAGAAGTCCCAACCCCACACCTGGTCGATCACCTGTCGACGGCTGAGAACCCGCCCCGGCTCCGAGGCGAGGGCAACGAGGAGGTCGAACTCCAGCGCGGTGAGATCGGGTTCTATGCCGTCGACCGCGACCGAGTGTGCAGCAAGGTCGACCGTGAGCGCATCGAACTGCATCGCATCATCGGGAGTTGGCGACGCCGAAGACGTACGCCGAAGAATCGCCTTGACTCGGAGAACAAGTTCACGAGGACTGAAGGGTTTCGTCACGTAGTCATCGGCACCCACAGACAACCCGATCAACCTGTCGGTCTCCTCAGCACGGGCTGTCACCAGCATCACAGGAACATCTGAGCGGGTGCGGAGTTGACGGAGAACCTCGATCCCATCAATGCCTGGCAGTCCGACATCCAGAATCACAAGGTCAGGGTTGCCTCCGGCGAGTTGCAGAGCGGCCTCTCCATCAGATGCCTCTGCGACATCGAACCCTTCCTCTTCCAGATACGACGTGATGATGCGCCGGATCTTCGGCTCATCATCAACTACGAGAATCTTGGGCGGCTTCATGGTGAAAGTGTAGGAAGGACGCACCGGGAGAGGTGGTGCGCCCTTCCTCGGGCGGCTAGTAGGGATCGATCTCCTAGCCGTTGCGACCTCCCCGACCGGCGTTGCCTGCACCCTGGCCACCCTGTGGCTCCTCATCATGGGGGCAGTCCTCAGGGTCACCGGTCCCTGCTCCGGCCATCGGAGCGTCCGAGTTACCCTTGGCCTTCTCTTCGTTCTGGTCCTGAGCCTGAGTCTGGTCCTGAGCCTGAATCTGGTCCTGAGTCTGGGTCTGGGTCTGGGTCTGGTCGGCATCATCTACATTCGGACAATCGGTGCCTTCACTGGAGCACTCACCGGCACCTGCCTCGCCCCTGGGAGCGTCCGGATTGCCCTTCACCATCTCCTGGTTCTGATGACTCTGCATGTTCTGAGCATGGCCTGGGTTCTCATTGCCTGGGCCCATACCGAGCGGGTCGTCGGCGTGGAGGCGCTGCTGGATCGGTTCAAAGCCCTCAGGAGGACCGGTTTCAGCATGGACGCGGAATTGCTGACGCACCATCGTCTGGTCGGACTGCTGAGTGGCGATAGGATCCACGGCGTTCGGTGATACCCACGGTCCGGTCGGCTCGATCGGTGCTACCTCTGCGAGGTTCTGGGTCTGGACCGTTGCCTGGACGGCGGCAGGCGCTGCATCGGCCGGCATGATGACATCAGGGAATTCATCGGTTGTTACTGCGAGGGCCACAAACGGGAGAGCCACAGCAAGGGCCATCCCTCCTGCTACGACGCTGATCTTCTTCCACATTCTCTGGATCCTTTCATTTGCCTACCCATAGACAAACAATCGGATATCAAGAGATGGGTATCAGCTATGTGAAGATTGGATGAAGACGGAACACTGTCTTCAGTTCTGGGCTTCGGCAACCGCGGCGATGTCGTCGAGATCAACAACAAGGGCCTTCCTCATCGCTCCCGTGAACATCCTTCCAACCGTGGCTCCCATGAAACGAGTCATCTTCCCCTTCGGGTTCGCGCTGAACTCCATCGACAAAACACACGCCGTCTCACCCGTTGGAAGGATCGACATCACGGTCCGGTAGTTCGCCCCGTCCGGGCGAGCAACAGCCACATAGGACGCACCCTCGATGACCTCAGTGACCTCCAACACCTCGGTTGCCTGCCTGCCGAACATCGTGCGTGTTTCACGCCATATTGTGCCGACACCGAATTCGGGCGTACCCGAGAGTATCTCCACCTTTTCGATCGCCGAGATGGTATCGACAGAACCCTCCAGATCGGTGATGATCTCCCACACGGTCGAAGCCGGTGCCTTCACTTCCCGTGATACCTGAATCGGTTTCATCCGCTGTCCTCCCCCTCTTGTGCCCCACACGCTAGTCGGAGACACAGCAATGGATGACGGGCATCTGGTGTCTGACTTCTGACACCCGATATCTGACATCTGGTGTCTGGCTTAAGTACTGCTTCCCGTGGCATCGGCGACCGCGTCGGCGATGATCTGGTTGGCCTGTTCGACGTAGCCTCTGGCCTCGTCGATCTTCTGCTGATAGAGCGCAAGATCGCCAGCACGGAGTGCAGCATCGGCTTCCTCAAAGGCAACCTGGGCCTGGGCGAGCAACTGCTCAACCTGTTCCTGGATCGTCCCGTCAAGCGGTGGCGGCGTGGTGTCGCCACCATCTGAACCGCTTCCGTCGCCGACCGATGGTCCCGAGTCGCCGAAGAGTTGAATGAGTACCTGGTCGAGCGAGTCCGCGATCTCGATACGGCTGTCGAACGACGCTACAACCCTCTTGAACTGCGGGATACCATTGCGGCCTCCTCCTGTGTCGGCAGCGAGATAGATCGGCTGCACGTACAGCAACGAGTCATCAATGGGCACCACGAGCATGTTGCCCTTGATGACATCAGAACCCACCTGACCCAACAGAGTGAACTCCGCCGAAACCGTGGGATCCTGCTCTATGAAGTCGCCTACCTGGCCAGGACCATCGACCTGGCGGTCCTCAGGCATCGTGTACGAGATCAATGTCCCGTACTCCTCCAGAGGACCGGACTTGGCCACGACGAAGGCGGACATGTTCGGACGAGCAGCAGGAGTAAACGGCTGCATCAGCAGGAACGACAGCCGCTCTTCCTCAGGCAGTTCCATGAGCAGGTAGTACGGGAGCATCGGGCTGGTGCCGAACGTTCCGCGCAGCGGTGCCTTCGGGCTGTTGGATGGGTCACGGGCGATCTGCCAGGGATCGTTGACCTGGAAGAGGTCCGATGGGTTCGTCATGTGATAGAGCGTGTAGACGTCGGTCTGTATCCGGAACAGATCCTCCGGATACCGGACGTGTCCAACGAGTCCCTCAGGGAACTCCTCGATCGGCTTGAACAGGTCTGGGAAGATCTGCATATTCGTCTTGATCAGCGGATCATCAGGATCGATCACGTACATGTCGATCGTGCCGTCGTACGCATCGATGACAGCCTTGACCGAGTTGCGAATGTAGTTGAAGCTCCGGGGCAGATCAGCAGAAGCGTTCAGCCTTGCCGTGTTCGCCATCTCAGAGTACGGGTACTTGTCCGTGATCGTGTAGAGATCCATCATCCACACGAGCCTGCCCTCATGAATGACCATGTATGGATCATTGTCCGTGTACAGGAACGGAGCGATCCTTGCGATGCGATCCTTGATATTGCGGGCGATCATGACGCGGCTTTCCGATGTGAGCTGGCCCGATATCAACGTATTGAGATCACCAAAGCGAAGTGCCCATCCGAAGCGTTGGATCGTATTCCCGAGCGGAACACCGCCGATGCCGTCATAGTGATTCGTCTCTATCTCGTCGGAATTGTCCTGCGGAATGTCGACCTCGCCCTCTTTCGAACCCGCGATCAGGAAATCACGATCCGAGCTGTCAGAGAAGTAGATCCGGGGCTGGTCGATGTCGAGATTCTCGCTGCCCGAAACGTTGACAGGAGGAATGTCAGACACAAGGAAGTCCGGAAGTCCGTCAGAGGTGACATCGTTGGCGGGGCTCAAGACGGTGCCGAGTCCGTGGGTGTATATGAGCCGCTCATTCACCCAACCTGACCCTGGGATATTGCGCTCGTCGAGGTCACGGGCAGCGGTCATCACCTGTGTCAGCTCACCATCGATCACGTACCTGTCGACATCGACATCCGCAAAGTCGTAGTACGTCTTGATATTCTGGAGTTCTGGGTACGTCTCGGCGAGGACGCCCGGATCCCACAGGCGAATATTGTCGATCGTCGGCCGGTTCGTCTCGACATCCTCCGCGGACAGGACGGGTGATGCCTCGAAAGGCTTGACGTCAACGCTGTCTAGCCCATAGGCAAGGCGCGTGAAGTCCAGGTTGTGTTGTACATAGGGCAGCTCCCTCGTCAACTCGTTCGGTTCCACAGAGAAACGTTGCACGACGGCCGGGTATATCCCCCCGACACCGATCGACGTGACGAGCCAGATGCCCAAAGCAACGGCAGGCAGCATCCAACCTCGGAACCACACGTTGACAAGGAGGATGATCGCTGCGGCCACAGAGATGAAGATCAAGAGGTTGAGCGCAGGGATCTGAGCGTTGACGTCGGTATAGGACGCGCCGAACACCTGGCCACGGCCTGAATACAGCAGCTCCCACTTGTTGAAAACGTAGCCGACCGCCTTGAGGAGGGCTATCGCAGCGACCAACACAGAAATGTGCCCTTTGACACTGCCCGAGGTCTTCTCCCCTGGTGATGCGATCTTGATTCCGCCGTTGAGATAGTGCGCAGCAACAACGACAAGTGTCGTGATGAGAAGCAGTTGGAACAACCAGCTGTAGATGTCGCGATAGAGAGGAAGACCAAAAACGTACAAGGAGATGTCGTTGTTGAATATCGGGTCAGCCACGCCGAACGACACACCGTTGCGCCACCGGAGCCAGTCCTGCCACCACACTGCGGCGCCAAGACCGAGCAGCAGTCCAAAGAACAATGAGAACATGGTGCGGACACGGAACGCTCGTGGCGAAATCCAGATCTGGTATCGCTCGAGAAGCTCCTGATCGGGTGTCCCTTCAAGCGACATGAGACTACGCGGCGAAAGCCTGTCCACAAGCCACAGATTCACCCAGACGACCACGAACGCTATAGCAGTCGCTCCCACGACGAGCCAGACCTTCGTGAAGGTCAACGTGGCCCACACCGACGAATTGCCAAGCTCGGAGTACCACAGGTAATCCGTCCACAGCGTCGCGAACCAGCGAGCCGCCAGCAGGAGGAAGAACCCCCCAACCACTACGAACGTAGCGATCCTTCGAAACTTCGATACCTGGGGCATGTTGACTGGTTCTCTATTGATCACGAATGGGATTCTATGACCGCGTCAGGAGTGTCGCGCCGTGAATGGTCCAGAGCCATCAGCGCTCGGATAGAACCGATGCCGTAGCAACAACTCGGCGTTCTGCCTCATCTGAACGCCATGTTCGAAAGACCTTCGATATCGCCGCCGCAATCGCCCTATCACCCGAGCCAGCCTCGCGGGCTGAGATCACGGCACTCGACACAGCGTCGTACAGGTCTGTCGCGAACACCGATGCGGCACCGTTGTCATCACCGTCGTCAGTTATCGCGATGGCAAGGATGCTGAAAGGCTCAGAGAATTGATCCGTGAACTCCTCACCGGGAACCCAACCTTCGTCGGTCCGAAGGTGTTCGAGGGCATCGTTCTGTAGATCGACGAGCTGGCGTTTGATCGTCCGCAACGCAGCATTCTGGGCAGGGATAAGGGAGCCGATATCGGGCTCAACGGTGCTTTCTGTGTCGGAAGCGATTTCCGCTCTCCGCTCTCCGCTCTCCGCTTCGGAGCTCTTCGCAGAAGAGACTTCTTCTGACTGTGAACTATCAACTGTCAACTGTGCACTGTCCTGGTCCGACTGTGGGCTGTCCTCGCGAAGTCTGGCGAACAACGACCCGATGGAGTCCTCAGGCGCGGACGGCTGACGGCTGACGGCTGACGGCTGTTCTTCTTCTGGCTGTGAGCTGTCTTCGTCAGGTATCTGTACTCCGGCATCTGGAATCTCTACTCCGCCGACCTCGACATCTCCCCCAGCAAGCTGAGGGAGAGAAGCATCAGGATCCTTCGCCCCCTCCGACTGCAATTCCGTATCTGGAACCTGTACTCCGGCATCTGGAACCTGTACCCCGGCATCTGGAACCTGTACCCCGGCATCTGGAACCTGTACCCCGGCGACCTCGACATCTCCCCCAGCAGGTTGAGGGAGAGAAGCATTCGGATCCGGCTCTTCTTGCCAGACTTCTTTTGCTGCTGACCTGTGCAACTCGGCTACCTCAGCTACGAAGGAGTCCGCATCAACCGGATTGAGACGTGCGGGCCCGCCCCCCGAGATGATCTTGACGGATCCCGTATCGGACTCGTGGTGAGTCCTCCCCTCGTATTCCGGTGCAACAACTGGAGCCGGTTCCTCGAGCGCCTGTCTCTTCGATTCGAATTCAGTCTCGAGATCGCCGATCGACGACCGCGTGCTCTCAAGTTCAACAAGCAACTCTGCGCGACGATCCTCAAGCGCTCTCGCGCGCTCCTGGGCCAGTTCGGCGGATTGATTCGCGGCCCTCATCACCCGCTCGCTCTCAGCACGAGAGGTCGAGAGAATGCCCTCAGCCTCGAGCTCGGCTGCACCGAGTACTTCTTCGCTCGTTCGCTTCGCATCGGCGGTGTACCGAATCGCTTCGCGCTCAGCCTCGGCCCGGATTCGCAACGCATCAGTTTCGGCATCAGTCACCATCTTGGCTGATTCCGTGGTAGCTGCGTCAAGCATCGACGAGCCTTCGTCCCACGCAGACCCTCTCGCCGCATGCGCCTGGTCGTCAGCCTGTGATGTTGAGTCTTCGACGTACGCTTTGGCCTCTGACGTCCACGATTCAGCGTCAGCTGCAGCGCGGGATCGCATCCCCTCGGCTGCCGATCGGGCAGCTTCGAGGATCACATCGATCTCACCACCGATGGTCGACAGTTCGCGAGCATGCGTCTCAGCGTCATCGATTCCGAGAGGGATGTCCTTCCCGGAAGCCTCGACGATACTGGTCTCGAGCTCATCGAACTGGCGTGCGATCTGGGCAAGGAACACCTCAACCTGATTGCGGTCGTATCCCTTGCGAACAACACCGAACTGGCGAGTACGAATCTCGCTTGAAGTTACTTCATCAGCCATAGCCGCGAGCGTACCGCCACAGGTGCCTGAGACCGCGGATTGTTCAGAGCGTTTTGAGGAACGCTATTGCATCCTCGATCGTCTCGATGCGAACGATCTCTATGCGATCACCCGCTGCAGCGACAGCATCATCGAAGTTACCTGCAGGGACAAGCACGGCACGCGCCCCTGCATCGATGGCTCCGAATACCTTCTGCTTCACGCCGCCGATCGACCCAACAGTGCCATCTCGTGAAATGGTCCCTGTACCAGCGATACGCTCACCATGGGTTATCTCCCCGTCGGTGAGTTGGTCCATGATCTGGAGCGTGAACATCATCCCCGCAGACGGTCCCCCGATGTTCTGGGAGTCGATCTCCACATCAACAGGGAACTCCACGATCGGTTCATTGTTGTCGAGTAACACGCCGATCATGGGCCGAGTCGGGTCGTCAACGTGTTGGCCAAGCACAATGTCGAGGTCGATCTCCTCGAAGTCGTCCGTTGACTCGTCGACCGGACGCTCAACGAGCATCTCGACAAGATCGCCTATCTCGGCATCGGAGAGATCACTGATGATGTCGTCACGGAAGGCGACCTGCTTCCCATCCATCTCGATGATCACATCGTCCGCCATGAGCACACCATCTGCAGCAGAGTCAGGGACCGTCTCAATCACGAGAGCCCCGGTGCCGACGAGCGTGACCTCATAGCCAAGCTGCGTAAGGGCAACGAACGTTGCAGTCTGCTTCGACTGCTCCATTGCGGCGAGGCTCTCACGGCGCAGTTGTTCTGGCGAAACCCCGATAGGCCTCACACGCTCGCGCTCACGCACATCCACACGTGGATCAACGTACCCTGCTGCCCACTCGAAAACGTTCGCCTCCTTGAGCGAGACTGTCAGGAAGAACAGTTCGCCGTCAGAACTGGTGGCTCCATCTTCAACCATGATGAAGTCCGCAGTGTCATATACAGGTCCAGGGCTCAGCGTGTAATACGGAACAGTGAGCGGCCACGCGATAGCGATGGCGATACCGATCGCGATGAGTACACCCGCGACGATCCATGGCCACTTGGGTGACCGTTTCGTGGGGCGTACCCCTGGGGGAAGATCAGAGAATCCATCAACGGCTTCCTCTGAGATCACATCGCTTTCCATGCGGCGAGGTTACCGAAGGGCGAAAGATGCTGTAACGCTCACGAAATTCGTCGACCAGCGACGAGATCAGCGGTCACAACGATCCGGTGCCGCGATGACCCTTTCGGATGGCACGCGAACAACGTCAGCATCGGCTTGGCCCTGTCGTAGGTGATCCAGAGATCCTGAGGTTCCACGATCGAGGTCTCGGCAACCTTGTACATCACCGCAAAACCATGCCCATCAGTGACATAGATGAGATCGTCGATACCGAGGCGATCGAGGTCAGCGAATGGTTTCGAGTGTGTCGTCCTGTGGCCAGCGAGCACGAGGTTGCCGTCCTCACCGGGCCCAACTGTCCCTGCCCAGTGGGCAACGCCCTGGTCGATGACGTCCAATGAGACTCCGCTGCGAATCGTCTCGTCGAGGCCAATGGCCGGGATTGTGATCGAGCCAAGCACGTACCCGGAGGACTGCGTGCGATGAAACGAGGGCTGACGTGCCGGGTTCGGAACCGCGTCGTCCGGAGCATTCGCACCAAGCGCCGAACCAGAAAGGTTCGCGAACATCCCGATGATCACGAACAGCGGAACGAGCAGCCGGACTGGCCTCATCATCGGCATTCACATTCGGTCGCACATCCGCGGTTCACAACGCCTAGTATATCGCCAGACCACAGGAGCCCTTGATGCAACCAACCTATCCCGCACCGACGATCGCACGCGTGGTCGTGCCGAAGTCGGCCGTGACCACAGCCGCGCTTATGGTCGGGTTCGCCCTGTTCACTGCGCTTTCGGCTCAGATCGTCATCCCCGTCCCTGGGAGCCCGGTGCCGATCACCGCTCAGACCCTCGCCGTCCTTGTGGCCGGGGCAGCGCTCGGGGCAAAAGCTGGTGCTGGTTCCCAACTGATCTACTGGGCAATGGGTGCGGCGGGCCTTCCGTTCTACAGCGATGCCACAGGAGGTTGGGAAGCCGCCACAGGAGCGACCGCAGGCTACCTCTTCGGGTTCATCGCAGCTGCATGGCTGATCGGCATGATGTCTGAACGTGGCCACGATCGGACCATCGACTCGGCACTTCCCGCCTTCCTCGCAGGCAACATGGTCATCTACGCATTCGGTGTCACCTGGCTTTTGATCTCGGTCGCGTCGATCACGACGATCAACCAGGCGTTGACACTCGGGTTCCTCCCCTTCGTGATCGGTGACGCCGTCAAGATCCTCGCTGCGAGCGTCCTGTTGCCAGCCGCGTGGAAGATGGTCAGCAGCCTGCGGGACTGATCCGATGCCCTCACGCACAGACATCGTCCGCGCATCTATCGCCAACGACCCATATGCGAGCGCACAGGGGTTCAAACTCGTTGAAGTGACCGATGACACCATTGTCGTGGAGATGAGTGTGAGACCTGACCAGGTCAACTTCCTCGGAGGCACACACGGTGGTGTCCTGTTCTCACTCGCTGATTGCGCTTTCTCGCTCGCCTCGAACGCCTACGGTGAACCAGCCGTTGCCATCGACACCCACCTCGCGATCACAGCCGGGTCAGACGTCGGCGAAACGCTCACGGCCACCGTGCACGAGATGACACGAGGGCGATCACTGGCCACGTACCGGGTCGACGTGGAGCGAAGCGATGGCCGAACGGTGGCCCTCTTCACAGGAACAGTCTTTATTCGTAAATCGTAATCCGTACACCGTACACCGCCAGAACGTCGCACGGCCTCCGTACGGAATACGTACTACGGAATACGTACTACGTCTTCTTATACGTCCAGTTCTTCGCCAAGATAGGCCTTGATCACGTTTTCGTCCTTCTGGATGACCTCAGGAGGTCCGATCGCAATGACTTCGCCGAAGTCGAGGACAAGTATGTTGTCTGCGATGTCCATGACAAGACCCATGTCGTGTTCAACGAGAATCATGGCGATCTTGAGTTCCTCACGGATGTCGAGAATGAACCGTGCCATGTCCTCGGTCTCCTCGAGGTTCATGCCTGCCACAGGTTCGTCGAGCAGCAGTAGTTCAGGCTCCATGGCGAGTGCACGACCGAGTTCCACCCTCTTCTGGATACCGTACGGCAGCATGCCCACAGGATGATGGCGCCATGACTCGATCTCGAGAAGGTCGATGATGTCCTCGACCATCGCCCTGTTCGCGATCTCCTCCTTCTTGGCCTTGCCCCACCAGACCGCACCTGCGAGCCAGCCAACATCCGTGCGGATGTGACGGCCCAATTCGATGTTCTCGATCACCGTCATGTGGGCGAACAACTCGATGTTCTGGAACGTCCGAGCGATCCCCAGGTCCGCGATCTTGTCAGGGCGCCACCCGATTATGGACTCGCCCTTCCAGCGGATATCGCCCTCCTGAGGCTTGTACACACCGTTGAGGCAGTTGAACGTCGATGTCTTTCCCGCGCCGTTGGGGCCGATAACAGCGAACAGTTCGTGTTCGTCGACAGTGAAACTGATGTCGATGAGCGCCTTGACACCTTTGAACGAGAGGCTGACATTCGAGAACTCGAGCAGATGGTCGGTCACGACAGCCACCTCTTTCGACGCTTGTAGTGTTTCACGTCCTTGAACGACTTTCGCTCGCCCTCGCCGTGAAGACCAAGGTAGAACTCCTGGACATCCTCATCATCAAGCAGTTTGGAGGGATCTCCATCCATGACGACCTTGCCGGTCTCCATGATGTACCCGTAGTTGGCGATCGACAACGCCATGCGGGCATTCTGCTCGATGAGCAGCACACTTGTTCCCTGCTGGTTGATCTCGACGATGATGTCTCGTATCTGACTGACCAGCATCGGCGCCAGGCCAAGCGACGGTTCGTCGAGGATCAGGAGTTTCGGGTTCGCCATCATTGCTCTTCCGATTGCGAGCATCTGCTGCTCACCGCCTGACAGGTAGCCCGCGGTGTCCTTTCGACGTTTTGCCAGCGATGGGAACATGTCCATGACACGTTCGTACGATTCCTTGACACTGGCAGAGCTCTTGTTCGTGACGGATCCGGTCCTGAGGTTGTCGTCGATGGACATCTCGGCGAACACCCGCCGACCCTCCATGACCTGGGATATCCCAGCTTTGACGATGTACGAAGCATCCTTTTTGTCTATCCGTTGATCGCCCCAGTTGATGTGCCCCTTGGTCACATCACCCTCGTGGATGTCGAGAAGCCCAGTGATCGCCCGCAGGCATGTTGTCTTGCCTGCACCGTTCGCACCGAGAAGCGCGACGATCTGCCCGTCACGCACCTCAATGGAGAGTCCGCGCAGTACGAGGACGACATCGTTGTACACGACCTCCAGGTTCGCCACTTCAAGCATCAGGGCTGGTTCCTCTCAACAGGGATCGGGGTGGGGTGCGGCACTGTGCCGCACCCCACCATTAGTTCGTTCCTTACAGTTCGTAGCAGGCCGCACTGAAGTCGTACGCTGCTGCAGCATCCGACGTGAAGAACCCGTCAGTAGGCGACT
>Ga0164313_10000795_pt1 | contig 26555 bp, 17 predicted proteins | sample GuaBasSedimGuay4_FD_113735 | JGI IMG/M metagenome (GOLD analysis project Ga0164313, IMG submission 113735) | Subseafloor sediment microbial communities from Guaymas Basin, Gulf of California, Mexico - Guay4, Core 4569-4, 0-3 cm | ecosystem: Environmental > Aquatic > Marine > Hydrothermal vents... | reverse complement strand
GCGGCCCTGGTGTCCTCCCTGCTCGATGCCTTGCCGGATGTTGCCAACGTTCGGCATTATGCCGACATCGTTTTTGACAAGGCGGTCAAACGACGTCTGATGCACGCGGCCCGGTCGATTCTCGACACCTGTTCCATCGACAAGGGCGAGGCCAAGGTCGCTGTAGAGAGTGCACAAAAGGCGGTCTATGCCATCGCCGAAGGAACCCTGGGTGGCGGGCTGGAATCGATCGGAAAGCTGACCGAGACTGCACTGATCAGCCTGGAAAAGGCCCAGGAAACCCACAGTAGCCTGACCGGGATCGATACCGGCTATTACGAGCTCAACGACAAGACCGGAGGACTGCAGGACACCGATTTGATCATCCTGGCTGCCCGTCCATCGATGGGCAAGACCTCGCTTGGATTGAATATCTGTGCCCATGCCGCAATCAGGGGCAAAAAAAAGGTGGCGGTGTTCTCGCTGGAGATGTCTTCCGAACAGTTGGTGAGGCGGCTCTTGTCCTCGGAGGCCAGGGTTGACCAGGGGCGGTTGACCCACGGTTATCTGGCCAAGAATGACTGGCCCAAGATCACCACCGCTGCCGAGACGGTGAAGAAAGCCGACCTGTGGATCGACGACACGCCCGGCATCACCGTGATGGAACTCTCGGCCAAGGCCCGGCGTTTGAAGCAGGAGCACGGCCTGGATCTGGTGATGGTGGACTACCTGCAACTGATGTCCGGCGGCCGGGGCAATACCAGTCGCACGGAAGAGGTCTCTGCGATTTCCCGTGGGCTCAAGGGTGTGGCCAAAGAGCTCGGAGTGCCGTTGCTGGTTCTGTCTCAGCTCTCCCGACGCCCGGAACAGCGAGGGTCGGACCATCGGCCACAGCTCTCCGATCTGCGGGAGAGCGGTAGCATCGAGCAGGATGCCGATATCGTCATGTTCATCATGCGGCCGTGGGTCCACGACAAGGAAGCCGACGAGCGTGAGGCCCAACTGTTGATTGCCAAGCAGCGCAACGGTCCGACCGCCGACATCGACATGGTATTCCAGAACCAGTTCACGCGGTTCGAGAATGCCGAACGTCATCACCACAATGAAGACGGGCAGCCGTTCTAGGGCTGTCAGCTCTCAGCTCTCAGCTTTCAGCTGAGCCTCTTGCAATAATCCCCAATAGTCATCCTGAGCGGAGCGGCCCGAAGGGTCGCGCAGTCGAAGGATCCCCACAGGGAAAAGAGCGCGCACCTCGCATGAGCAAAGCGCTAATTGAAGTGGGGACCCTTCGACTCACTCGTCGAACTCGCTCGCTCAGGGTGATAAAAGAGGCGATTTCGATTCAGAATTCCGAATTATCCAAGCACCTCAGCTGTCAGAGCGCCGGTGACCACCCTTATACTCTGGTCCGGGGGATGAATCATGGCATCTGACACCATTTTCTTTTGCACCGACTGCGGGCACGAGTCCCGGAAGTGGTTGGGCCAGTGCCCGGGGTGCGGCAGTTGGAACACTTATGTCGAACAGCCTCGAGCGCCACGCAAGAAAACGAGCAAGGGTGTGCAGATGCCTGCCACGAACCAGGGGCCGGTGTCCGTGACCGATGCCGTGGCTGTGGTCACCGAACGGGTCCATTGTGGTATCGAAGGAATCGACCGTGTATTGGGCGGAGGCATGGTCCCGGGTTCGTTGATCCTGCTGTCCGGGGCGCCCGGCGTGGGGAAATCGACGATTCTGCTGCAGATGGCGGCGGCCCTGGCGAAAGAGGATTCACCGGCAATCTACGTTTCGGCCGAGGAGAGCGCCCGGCAGGTCGCCCTTCGCGCCGAACGGGTCGACGGTGTCCGTTCTCAGCTGCTCTTGCATGCCGAAACTTCAGTCGACGCGGTGATTCAACACCTCGAAAAGAAGAAACCTTCGGTGGTCGTCATCGACTCCGTTCAGACGATGGTTGCCTCCGAGGTCGAGGCGATGGCGGGTTCGCCCAGCCAGGTGCGTGCGGTTGCTGCCCGTTTCCAACATGTGGCCAAGACCCGGGGCATCCCTGTCATTTTGGTAGGGCACGTGACCAAGGATGGGTTGATCGCCGGGCCGAAATTGCTCGAGCACCTTGTAGACGTCGTGCTCAGCCTCGAGGGTGAACCCGGTCATGATCTCAGGGTTCTCAGGGCAACCAAGAATAGATTCGGCGCAGTGTCCGAACTGGCCCTGTTCTCGATGACCGGGGCGGGACTCGAGGGTGTGCGCAATCCGTCGGCATGGTTGCTGGAGGATCGGCGGGCAGGGGCGCCGGGTTCGATTGTGGCGGTGGCGTTGGAAGGAACGGCGCCGCTGCTCGTTGAGGTTCAGGCTTTGGTGTCGCCGAGCAATCTCGGCACGCCCCGAAGGGTCGCCCAGGGGCTGGACAGTTCACGTCTCTCCCTGCTGCTGGCCGTCCTGGAACGGCATGCCGGCATCCGTTTCGGGGAGCGAGACGTCTTCGTCAATCTGGTTGGCGGCTTGGCTCTCCGGGAGCCCGGATTGGATTTGGCGGTGGCCGCTGCCCTGGTGTCGTCTGCGGCCGATCGTCCCCTCGCCGCGGACCTTGCGGTCTTCGGGGAAGTCGGTTTGATGGGTGAGGTTCGGGCGGTCAGTCGTGCCGCAGAGCGGGTCCGGGAAGCCGAGGCTTTGGGATTTGGGAAAGTCGTGCTGCCGGCCCGAAGTGCTTCGGGAGAATTCACCCTCCCCGTTCATGCGATCACTGAGGTTTCGGGTTTGTTGGATCTGCTGCGCTGAGAGCTGAGAGCTTAGGTGCTAGCAGAATTCACCACAGAGACACAGAGAACACAGAGGAACACAGAGCCCATCCCCGAAGGTGAACTAGACGTTCGCCCACCCGCCATGGCGGGTCAATCTCAAGGGCCGTTCGCCCCTCAGAACTCAGGGAGTCCCGATGGCCGAACGGCCCTTGAGAAAGCGGACTTCGTCCGCATGGGCGACCTAGCAAAGTACGCTCTTTCTGCGCGAGTGTGCCAACACTGGCAACTCTAAGCCCGGCATTACGCGAAGCGTATGCGGTTTGAGAGGGACGGTCGACGAAAGTCTGTTATCGGAGGACGTTTCTCTCAAACCGTTGGGCGGGTGGAACCCGCGTGCCGGGCGTCAAGTAACGGTACTCCTCTCTGTGATTTTCTCTGTGCTCTCTGTGCCTCTGTGGTTGATGGTCTTCCGGGTTTTTGCAAGCGCCTCAGCTGACAGCTGAGAGCGCCCGGCAGAGCCGGGCCTACCCCACATACACCTGCGGGAATAGCGAATAAAAGGCCATTGCCGGTTGCAGTTGCGCCAAGGAGATCTGGTCGTTGACCGTGTGGGAGTCCTTTTCATTGGCGGGGCCAAAGCCGATCGTCGGGATTTCAAAAAGGCCTGAGGTGACGCATCCGTGGGAGGAAAAGGCCGACCGGTGCAATCGAGGCTCTCGGCCGAGGACTCCGCGGGCCGTAATCTGTGTCGCCTGGAAAGCCTGACTTTCTTCCGCAGTCTCCCAGGCGGGGAAGATCTTTTTGGTGGGATATGAGAAGCCCCGCCAGGATGGTTCCGCGTATTCCAGGAAGCGGACTTCGGCGCCGGCGGCTTGCACCTCGGGAAGAGCCTTGACCTCGTCGAGGGCCGATTGTGCAGTCTCGCCGATGGTCAGGCGCCGATCAACTCGTATGGTGCATCCGTCGGGGATCGCGGTGAAGGAGGGGGAGTCCGCCGAGATTCCGGTGACGGCTGCGGAGCCGCGGCCCAGCATGTCGTGGTCCACCCGAAGGTCGGCGTGCATTCGGGTGATGGCATGTACGATCGGCACCATCGCGACGATGGCGTTGGCCCCCCGGCCGGGTTGACTGGCATGAGTTGAGATGCCTTCGGTGCTGATTTCAATTTCCAGACGCCCCCGTTGGCCGCGGCAGATGCCGAGGTGAGACGGCATGGCGATGACAACTGCCTCTGGATTGAGGCCGTATTCCTTGATCAGATACTGCCACGCCAGTCCGACACAATCCTCCCCGTTGACCGTGGCTGTCACCCACAGGGTCAGGTCTTGAGGAAGCCCCAATTGTTTGGCCTGGGCCACTCCGTGGACCAGGGTAGCGAGTCCACCCTTCTGGTCGGAGGCGCCCCTGCCGAAGAGAGTGCCCCCGAGAGTATGTCCCTTGAAGGGATCAAATCTCCACAGGGCGGGACGGGAGATGCCGACGGTGTCGATATGGGCGTCGAAGGCGATAGCGCGCGGTCCGCTGCCGATTCTTCCCAGGACATTGCCCATGTCATCCAACAAGACCTCGTCAAAGCCGAGGCCTTCCATCTCCCGTATGACCCTCTCGCAGGCCAACCTCTCACCACGCGGAGGTGAGGGCAGAGCGACCAGGTCACGGAGAAACTCGATGCAGGCCGGCGTCGCGTCGGTCGCCAGCCGAGAGGCCTCAGCGTATGCGGCCGTCTGAACGGTTGAAGGCTCATTCATAAAATCCCCACCCCTTCCCTGGATGCGCATTTTTTCACAAGGTGGAGGTTCTGGCAAGTGCACGTTGGGGTTGATGTCGCAATGTGCGTACCTGTATCGGGTTGAAAGGAGCCGGGAAAGCCATCGTGGCCCTGGGTCCGATCCAGCTACGCACATTGCGAGCCAGAAAGCTAGGAGGCGAGAACGCTGGAATGCTCGGGAGCCAGGAAGGAAGGACAGTAGAAAGATTGGAAGCAAGGACGTCAGAATGCTTGGACGTGAGGACGATCGGATGTTTGATTGGGGTCAAGATTGCGATGGAGATCCGTGTTTCATGGGGGTGGTTCGAGCTGCCTGCTGACCTGAGGAAACTGTTTCCCCGTTCGACTTCCTGGACCCTTGGCCCAATTTGGGTTCTGCTGTCCAGCCTCCCAGCCTCCCAGCCTCCCAGCCTCCCAGCTTCCTAGCGTTCCAGCCTTTTCCCAAAAATGGCAGTTCCGACTCTCACCATTGTCGCTCCTTCTTCGATGGCGATCTCGAAATCGTGGCTCATGCCCATCGAGAGGGAGGGCAGTGCTGTTCCGAGTCGTTGACTGAGGTCTTGACGGAGTTCGGCCAGGGCCTTGAAATATGGGCGGCTTGCCTCGGGATCACGGCCGAAGGGCGGGATGGCCATCAGTCCGTCGAGCTGCAGGTTCGGACAGTCATCGAGGACCCGCCGTGCGAGGCCCTCGACGTCCTCAGGGAGGACGCCGGCCTTTTGGGGCTCTCGCCCGACATTGACCTCAAGCAGGACGGGGAGCCTGCGTCCGGGCCACTGCTCGTCGAGCAGCATTTGCAATCGGTCTGCCAGAGCGGGCCGGTCCAGCGTGTGGATGACGTCGAAGACTTCCAGGGCGGTCTTGACCTTGTTTCGCTGGAGGGGGCCGATCAGATGCCATCGGGCATCGCCCTGCACCTTCGGCTTCTTCGCGAGTGCCTCCTGGACCCGGTTTTCGCCGAGGTGGAGTACTCCGGCATCCAGGGCCTCCGACAGACATGACGAGGGCTGGGTCTTGCTGACGGCGATGAGAGTGATGCCGGAAGAATCGCGGTCCGCCTGGAGGGCGGCGCGGTGTAGCCTGGCCTGGACTTCGGCGAACCGTGAGCCGATGGTGGGATTCATTGATGACCTTCCAACCAGGTCGAGAAACGGGATCGAGTTTCCAGTTTCAGTTGTGCAGCTCCCGGCAAAGCCGGAACCTCAGCTCTCCTCTTCGCTACAGTCGGCGAGAGCATCATCCCGATAGAGGACCCGGTGGCAATACTCGCACGCGATGATCTCTTCGCATCGCCGAACGCGCTGCATCAAGTGGGGACGGAGCTTAAAATGGCACACAGAACAACTGCCGTCCGCCACTGCAGAGATGGCAATTCCCTTTTTGCTCTTGAGCAGCCTCAGGAAGCTCGCCCTGTTCTTGGGGTGGAGTTCCTCTTCGAGTGCGTTTGCGTCCAGAGCCAACTGGTGGACCTTGGCCTTGAGGTCCGTCTTGGTGGCCTCCCAACCTGCGGTGATCTCTTTTTGGGCGGTCTCTTCTTCAGGCTGCGCCTTCCGCCGGGCCTCAATATCATCGCCGATCTGTCCGATGGTGGCCTCCAGCTCTTCACGTCGAGCCTTGCGGTTTTCCAGTTCCTTCGTGGCGTAATCGATCTCCGAAATAACGGCGGTGAATTCCCGTTCGTTGGTCACCATGCCCTTTTGCTTCTGAAAGTGTTCGAGTTCCTGCCGCCACTCCTGTTCGCCCTTGTGGACTTCTTTGAGTTCTTCTTCAAAAGCCTTGATCTGTGCCTCAAGATCAACCAACTCGGCATTCCTCTGTCGGTTGGTTTCCTCCAGGGCTTTGACCTCCGATGGGGGGCTCTGCCTGTCCTGAAGAGCTTGGGCGATACCGTCGTAAAGGCTCTGCAGCCGAATCATGAGAACGAGGTCGTGGTGTGCAGTGTTCAATGGGCCCCCTGAGAAACCGACTATGGCCGGTTGATTTTTTCGGTGGTCAACCACCATCCGCCGCCTTATTTTTCGTGGGCCCACCAGGATTCGAACCTGGGACCGACCGGTTATGAGCCGGCGGCTCTAACCGCTGAGCTATGGGCCCGACCATATGGTAACCCGAGGGCCGGAGTCCAGCAAGACCTGTGAGGCAGTTATCCTCAGGGAGTCTTGAATACTCGAAGCAACCCGAAGGATAAGAGGCTCTTAGATATCAAATTTTTGAGTTATCGGCGTCGGAAAAGGGCTTCAGCAACTGCGACCGTGTTGGATGACGAAGTTTCCTCAGTGCCTTGTATTCGATCTGGCGAATTCGTTCACGAGTGACGTTGAAAGTACGACCGACTTCCTCGAGCGTATGCTCGGTTCCGTCACCGATCCCAAAGCGTAGCTTGAGCACCTGTTCTTCCCGCGGGGTCAGCGATTTGAGGACCGAGTTGGTGTGATCCTTCAGGGTTCGCATGATCACGGCCTCGATTGGCGACACCGAGGCTGTATCTTCGATGAAATCGCCCAGATGTGAGTCTTCTTCCTCGCCAATCGGAGTCTCGAGCGAAATGGGCTCCTGTGAGATTTTGTGGATCTTCCGAATCTTCGCGACCGGCATCTCCATCCTCTCGGCGATTTCGGCAACCGACGGTTCCCTGCCCAACTCCTGAACCAGCATTCGAGTCGTGCGGGTCAGTTTGTTGATCGTTTCTATCATGTGGACCGGGATACGAATGGTGCGGGCCTGGTCGGCAATGGCTCGAGTGATGGCCTGCCGAATCCACCAGGTCGCGTAGGTGGAGAATTTGTACCCGCGCCGAAATTCGAATTTGTCGACGGCCTTCATCAGACCGATATTGCCTTCTTGAATCAGATCGAGGAATTGCAGTCCCCGGTTGGTGTATTTCTTGGCGATAGACACAACCAGTCTGAGATTCGCGACGATCAGGTCCTGCTTGGCCCTGTCGGTCATCCCTTCGCCCCTCCGCACCTCTGCCAACAGGCTTTTCAAATCGTCGTATGGGATCCGGAAATGCTCTTCAAGCCGTTCCAATTCCTCCTCGTAGCGTTCGATTCTTTCCTGGTAGAAATGGCGTTGTTCTTTGTTCCTTTCCCGTTGCACCTTTTTTCGGTCCTTTTTGATGGTGATAACGGGAATGGAAAACCGACTGTCCACCTCTTTGAAGAAGGCCAGGAGCCGGTTGCGGGTGGCGGTGGTGAAATCCGCTTTTCGGACCTTGACTGCGATTTCGGCCAGGTTGAATTCGATCTTTTCGGAGAGCTCCTGGAATCGTTTACCGGTTTTCTTGCAGCGGTGAAGCCGGATCTTGAGCTCTTTGCTCTCCTCATCCAGTTCGTTGATCTTCCGGAAGAGCCCAAGGCCCTCCTTGACGCGTTCTTCGCCCTTCTCGTCGAGCACGGATTCGTCATTCAGGAGCAATTCTCGGACGCCTCGGCGCTCCCGACGAGCCTGTTCGTTGGTCCTCAAGAAAAGCTCAAGGATCGGAACCTCTTTGGAGAGGGCGATGAACACCTGGGCCTCGCCGGCCTCAATGCGCTCGGCAATTTGGACCTCGCCCGCGCGATCCAGCAACTGAACCGTGCCCATTTCCCGAAGGTACATGCGGACCGGGTCATTGGTTTTTTCAAGTTGTTCCGGCCGGACCAGAGTCTTGACTGGGACGGTCTTTTCCTTTGGATCGCCTTCCTTGGCATCGGCGGGTTGGCCTTCGCCTGGAGACGTTCCTTTTTCGTCGACGCTGTCGGCGCCTTCCCCCTCCAAGACGTCAATCTGGAGTTCGTTGAGGCGCCGGTAGATCTCGTCGAGTTCCTCGGCGATGCCGGTCACCTCTTCCGGGAGCTTCTCGAAAAGATCTTCATAGAGGATGTAGCCTCGTTCTTTGCCGGTCTGAATCAGGGTGTTGATTTCAGGGTATTTCTCTTCAATCAGCACGAATAGGCCTCCGTCAGTTTCTTGCATCATCGTCTCCGGCGTCGAATTGACTACGTAACTCACCGAGGCAAGCCGCCGGTCGTTACAGTGCAACACAGGCGGTTGCAACTTCCTTCCGTCTTGCCGGTGATTTGTCTGCCTGGTTGGGCGTCGCAGGTCACGAAAACGCCTCCTGCGCCAGAAAATCGGTCTCGCAACCGTTTCGTCGAAAAGGAATATGGGTCCCGGAGAGAGATTTGGCAAGTCTTTTTGGAGAAATTCGACGAAATTGGCTGAAATTTCCCAAATTGGCGGAGCTGGAACACGAGGAATGCCGCGCTAGCCGGAAACTGGAAACTCGAAACTGGAAACTCGAAGCGTTTTTCGTGCCGGAGTAGATCACTCGTGAAACGGTCGAGTTAACCCCTTTGTTTCCAGCGAGGATGGTAGTTCTTCGCGGTCCTAGTTTCGAGTTTCAAGTGTCAAGTATCGTCAGGGAGTCTTTTTCGTTTTTCGAAGCCGTTTCGGTCAGCGCTGTCTCAACCGAGTCTTTTCCGCCAGCAACTGGGCCAGTTGTTCGAGGTCGCCATCCAGTGATGCCTTTTCGATGGCCTCCTGGAGCGTGAGTGCCGCCGCTCTGCGCTGGCGGTATATCACCTGAGCCAGGTTGGAGGCCGCCTTCTCTTCGGTGACCGGAGAGGTCTCGGATGTGCACAAACGTGCGACGAGGGTGCGAAGGTCTTCGTCCTGGCTTTCAGCCATCACTCTGGACGCGATCTCCTGATCGGGGCCCCATTCCTGTACCAGGAGCAGCAGCGACCGGACTCGCGGGTCTTCTATCAGTGTGGCATCGACTTTTTCGGTGGCCTCTGCCCTGATTTTCGGCGAGCCTTCGAGCAGGATTCGGGCCAGATCTGTTTCGCCGGGGGCCGTGGTGGTGTGTCGGGATGCCGGCAGATCCGAAGTCGTCGGTGGTCCGCCCCGGGATCCCGGCTGTCGGCCTTTGCTTTCGATATCGCGAGGCCTGAGGTTGAGGCGCCTCGCCAGTTCTTCGATCAAATTCTGTCGGTATGCCGGATTGGCGGCGGAGCAGACCAGGGGTGCCAGTTCAAGGCCGGCACGCCGTCGTTCAGCGGGGTCCGGCGGCATGTTAGTCAGCAGGAAGTCCAGCAACGAGGTTGGGCTGGAGGCCATCGAGTTGAAGGCCTCGATGCCGCCTTCCCTGATGATGTCATCGGGATCCTTGCCGCCTTCGAGGGTGATCATGGCAACATCGACACCTGCCTGGAGGAGCACGCCGGCGCCGGATGCCGCTGCTCGCTGACCGGCAGAGTCCGCGTCGTAGCACAGGAGAACCCGTCCGTCTTCGCCCAGCAGACGACGAAGAGATCGTCCATGTTCCGGGGTCAGTGCTGTGCCCAGGGTGGCCACGACATTGACCAGACCGACCCTGTGCAGGGAGAGGCAGTCGAAGTATCCTTCGACGACGATGACTTCTCCGCTCGAAGCAATAGCCTTCCTGGCCATGTCGAGTGCAAACAACGTTGAGCGCTTGTGGAACAGCGCCCCCTCTGGGCTGTTGAGGTACTTGGGTTCGCCGTCTCCCAGGATTCTGCCGCCGAAGGCCACGAGACGACCATCGCCCGACCGGATTGGGAACATCAGGCGTTTTCGAAAACGATCGTAGGGGCTCTTGCCGCTTTCGGGCTGCACGATCAGACCGACATTTGCCAGCACGCCCTCCGGGTGGCGAACTCGCAGGCTATCGACCAGTCCCCGCCACTCATCCGGGGCCCAACCGAAACCGAATGTCGCCCAGCAAGACCTCGGAAAGCCCCGCCGCTCGAGTTCTCGAGCTGCTTCGGCGCCCCCAGCGGAGGACAACTGGTCAACGAACCAGCGCTGGGCCTCTTCGAGGATTGAACGCTGTCTTTCGGATTCTTTGCGCCGTTTCTGTGCCCCAGGACTCCGGGCGGGCAGGTCGACTCCGAATCGTCTGGCCAGGTATTCAACAGCTTCGGGGAAGTTGAAGTTCTGCTGCGCCATGACGAATTTGAAAACGTCGCCGCCTTGGTGACAGCCGAAGCAGTAATAGAGGCTCTTTTCGGCGTCCACCGTGAACGAGGGCGTCTTTTCTTCGTGAAAAGGACACAGACCCTCCCATGTCCGCCCGCGATGTTTCAGGCGGACCTGGTCTGAGACGACCGCAATGATGTCCGACGCCTCGCGGACCCGGGTGATGACCTCGGTATCGAGGTCGAAATCGGTCATGAGGTGATAGTAGCGGGTCTTTGAGGAAAGGGTGAGGTTTGAAGTTTGAAGGGAACGCCGAACGATTTGGCGCAGGCGGTTGCTGATAGCGTGCCAGCGTCCCAGCGTCCCAGCCTCCCAGCTTCCTAGCTTTCGAGCGTTACTTCTGTTGCGCCGGTACCGCCTCGATTTCCAGGGGGGTGGCCGAAGGAGACGACCGCAGGATGGGTCTTGACGACCTCGGTGACTACCCGTTTCAAGGTTCCGGTTCCGTGGCCGTGCACGATCCTGAGGGTCGTCAGGCCTCCGGCGTGGGCCCGGTCGAGATATCGTTCGACCCGATCGCGGGCCTCTTCTGCGTCCAGCCCCAAGAGAATCAACTCGGGTGCGTTTCGATCCTCTACCTCGAGGTTGATCGTCTTGGGCTTTTTCGTTGCCGCCGGTTTGTTGGTGGCTTCGATATCGCCGGCCGCAACCCAGAGGCGTTTGCCGCCAACCAGCACACGTGCCTGCCCGTCCCGAAGATCCTGCAGAATCCCCTCCGCTCCCAAAGATCGGAGGCGGACGGTCGTGCCGGGTTCAAGGGCGCCGGCAGGTTGTGTGTCTTGACCCTCATTGGCAGACCCGAAGTTCAGGGCCTCGTCTCGGACCTTCTGCCGGGCCTTCCTTCCGATGTGGCGGTGTTCCTCTGTGGCTGTGTCCAGTCGGGCCAGGGCCTTGTCGAGTTTCGCTTTGGCCCGGTCTTGTAGCCGACGGCGCGCCTCTTCGAGCAGGGAGGGCAGCCGCTTGCGGTCTTCTTCGAGCCGACGTCGTTGGTCGTCGGCGTGGGCTCGAGCATCCTTTGCTGCGGTCATCTCTCGACCGACATCGGCCCTTTCACTCAGCATTTCGCCTTCAAGGACCTCCAGCCTTTCCAGCCAGTGGTCCAATTTCAGATGGTGTCCCCCCAGGAGTTCTCTGGCGTGGTCGATCACCGAGGGCGGAAGACCCATTGCAGCGGCAATTTCAAGGCCCCGAGAACGGCCTGGGCGGCCCATGCGGATCTTGTAGGTCGGGCAGGAGCGGTCTTCGTCGAACTCCATTGCGGCGTTGTCCATGCCGGTGGCCGATGAGGCTGTCATGGCGATTGAGGCGAGATGGGTTGTGGCAACAGTCCGGCAGCCTCTGTCGGTCAACGTCTTTAACACCGCACAGCCCAGCGCTGCGCCCTCCAGCGGATCGGTTCCGCTGCCAAGTTCGTCATAGATGACAAGGGAGGCCGGCCCGGCCTCATTGAGCAACTGCGCCGTCGTTGCCATCGCTCCGGAAAAGGTCGAGAGGTCAGCCGAGACGTCCTGGTCGTCGCCGATCCGGCACCAGACATGGTCGAACCAGGGAATGGTTGATCCGGGCGCAACGGGGACCGGAATGCCCTGGTAGCACATCAGGACCATCAGGCCGACGGTTTTCAAGACGATTGTTTTGCCGCCGGCATTGGGGCCGGATATCAACAGCGTTGTGGTGTCCCCCGGAAACTCAAAGTCCAGGGGAACGACAGATTGGGCCCCACCTTTTCGTTCGCCCTCTTCGAGAACTTCATGACGCAATGCCTGCAGGCGCTGGTCCAGCAGGGGATGTCGGGCCTGATTGAGCACCAAGGTCTGGCCGTCTCCCGGTTCAAGGAGCAGACCTTCGATCCGACGCCCGAACAGCATTCGAGCCTGGACGGCGTCGATACGGCCGAGCGTCTGCACTGCTTCGGCCAGATCCGACTTGATCGCACCGAAGGCTGCAGCGACTTCGAAGAGAATGCGTTGGACTTCCCTGTGTTCCTTGGCCGAAGCCTCCGTCAGGTCGTTGTTGAGGTCGACGACCTCAAACGGTTCTACGAAGGCAGTCGCCCCGGTGCCGGAGCTGTCCAGAACAAGCCCCGGAAGCTGGGCTCGAATCGAGGCCTTGACCGGGAGGCAGTACCGGTCTCGGCGGAGGGTGGGGGGAGCATCAGTCGTAACTCCGGGATGACTGCGGCGGACGGTTTCCAGTTCGGCTACCAGGTTTTGCCGAATGCGGGTCATGGCCCGGCGGGCTTTTTTGAGTTCGGGGGATGCGTCATCGGGAACTCTTCCGTCCCGTCCTAGTCGAGGTGCAGCCCAGGTGACCAGCTCTTCGGTGTCCGGGAGATCATCACCCAACGTCTTGAGATGGTGCAGGGCGTCAGGCGCCGTCGCCAGCTTGCGTCGTATCGAGGCTATTCTGCGAGCCAGGCCGAGAAGTAATAGCAGCTCACCGGGATCGAGGGGCATCGACGCCTCGGGTTCGAGCCACTCAACGGCCTCGTCGATGCCGGCAAGCGGCAGCCGGTCGCCGTCGTCCAGGAGGCTGCCGAGTTCACGGGTCAACGCCGCGTTCTCAAGCGCCTGTCGGCGATCGGGCAGGGTGGGAGTGCCTTGAATGAAAAAGCGACCCACGCTCGTTCGGGCGTGGGCCGCTACCAGTTCTAGAATCGTGTCAAAGTCCAGCTCAGTGGCTGCTGAAGGCATCATGGCCGGGGCCTAGAGCATGCCTGCTCGCCGTTGCTTGGCCATCTTGCGAAGCATCTTCTTTCGGGCTTGGACCAGCGCACGTTTACGGAGTTCCGAGGGTTTCTCGTAATACCGTCGCCGCTTGACTTCGGAGAGGATGCCGGCCTTCTCGCACTTGCGCTTGAATCGGCGCAGGGCCTGTTCGAAGGACTCGTTGTCGCGAATAACAACACCTGTTGGCATGGAATCACCCCCTCTTTTGCGAATTTCGGGCGCCCGGGGCGCTCCTCGCAGAGGGAGAACTATAGATCATCAGCCCTGTGACCGTCAAGATGGGTAGGGGAGAGGGGGAGCAGGGGAGCAGGGGAGAGGGGGAGAGGGGGGTAAGGGTCAACGTTCAACGGTCAACGCAGAACGAGGATGCGCCGGGAAGGCAAAAACAGGGGCGCCGAATGGCGCCCCTGTTCGATATTCTTGAGCGGAAATCCGTTAGTCGGTGACGACCTTCGTCTTGATGACGTCCCATTTGGCCGAGTACATCTTGCCGGTCTTGATCTTGAAATAGACTGCGGCTGCACCGCCTTCTCTCTTCTTGTAGAGCCAGGTCTGAACCCCGCGCTTTTCGTCGTCCTGAATATTGGAGTGATACGGAACGCCGACGGTCGCTTTGACCTCGTCCATCGTCATGCCTTTGGAAAGGGCGTCGAAACGCTCCTGCGTGATGAAGCGCCAGTCTTGAAGTTCTGCGATTTTCTCTTCAATCGGCGGGTAGACCGGGGCGTTGATCGCGGTGTAGTAGCCCTTTGCGCCACCCAGCCGGTCGATTGCCTTTTTGTAGTCGCCGGACTTGGCGACGATGTCATCGGAGACGATGATCGCTTGGTCGGAGTAGATGACCAATGCTTCTGCAGTTACTGCCGACTGGGGATGGTCGTTCAGTCCGACGTTGAGGAAATCGACGAGCTGTGCCTGAAGATTGTCGTAGGTCGTTTCGGACTGGGTCACCAATCCCGGTATTTTCGCGGCGAGCTCTTCCAACTGCGCATTTTGCTCGTCCGTCCTTTTCTTCTCGACGACGGCCTCTATTTCGGCCGAGGTCGCCTCTGCCGAAGCAATCTCCCCACGGAGTGACTGCAACTCTTGATAGGTTTGTTTGACTGTGTCCAACTGGACCTGAAGCTCGGCCAAGGCCAACTCTTCGTCTGACGGGCCGCCACCGCAACCGAGGGTCAAACCGGCCAACGCCGCGAACACCAGGAAAACCGATAGAAAACGAATGCTTTTCATGCCTTCCCCCTTCGCTGTGAACCTAGCAGAAATGCCGCCCTGTGGCAACGGATTGTGATGAATTGCACATACGAATATTTCACAGGTACATATTTCGACATTCGAGCATATGATAAAGGATGATGATTGTATTTCAGGTTCTCGGCGCGTCGTGGACCCTTTTGGGAGAGATGGCGCCTTATCTCCTCTTTGGGTTCTTGGTCGCCGGGCTGTTGTCGGTCTTCGTTTCGCCGGAGTGGGTGGAGCAGCATCTGGGGCGTAAGGGGTTTCCCCAGGTAACCAAGGCCAGTCTGTTTGGGGTTCCATTGCCTTTGTGCTCGTGCGGGGTTCTGCCTGTAGCGGCTTCCTTGAGGAGGCACGGCGCCGGAAAAGGGGCGACAACCGCGTTTCTACTTTCCACGCCCCAGACGGGAGTCGACAGCATTGCCGTCACCTGGGCCTTGCTGGGGCCTGTAGTCGCGGTCATTCGACCGCTTGCGGCCTTCATCACCGGCATAGCCGGCGGAATGGTTGTTCAGGCTGTCGAACCCGACGGAGATCTGCAGACCGCAGGGGAGCAGGATGGAGAAGGTGTGGATGAGTGTTGTTCTTCTGAAAGAGAAGAACATGCTTTGCTCAAGGCTCTGCGCTACGGGTTTGTGACCTTGCCCCGGGATATCGGCCGGGCCCTGTTCATCGGTTTGATTCTCTCCGGTGTCATTGCTGCATTTCTCAATCCTGACCATGTGAAGGTCGTCTTTGGGGGAGGCGTTCTGCCTTATCTGGTGGCGATGGCCGTGGGGATTCCGTTATACGTCTGTGCCACGGCTTCGACTCCGATTGCGGCTAGTCTGATCGGCGCCGGCCTGTCTCCCGGCGCGGCCCTGGTTTTCTTGATCTCGGGCCCGGCCACCAACGTCGCTTCGGTCACGACATTGCTGAAAATCCTCGGGAGAAAAGTTGTGGCCGTCTACCTGGCCACCGTCGTCATCGGGTCATTGGCGACAGGCCTGGTGGTTGATTTCTTCTTGGGGAGGTGGGTCCTGACCGGGATGCCGACCGCGGCCATCGAGGCGGCCCACCGGCATGCCGATGGCACGATATGGATGGGTTGGGGGTTCAAGGAAATCAGCGCAGTCGTGCTGTTGGCCGTTCTGGTGGCGGCAATGTGGCCCCGTCGTTCCCAAGCCTCAGCTGAGAACTTGGCGACTGAAGACCTTGAGGAACGCGTGGAGTTGTCGATTGGTGGTATGCGCTGTAACGGTTGCGTTACCAGTATTGGGCGCTCTCTGCGTGAAGTTGAGGGAGTCCGTGACGTCACGGTTGATCTTTCAAATGCGAAGGCCGAAGTGACCGGGATCGGACTTGATTCTGAGGTCTTGTGTGCCGAGGTCGAGGCGCTGGGGTTCGTTTGTGAAGAACTGGAAACTGGGGATGAGGGATAAAGGGTTCAGGGTTGAGGGATTAGGGGAAGGCCTTGCACGAAAACCTTCACGAAGGGGTCGAGTGTTGCGTTCCTAATCCCTAATCTCTAACCCCTGATCCCTATCGCCGGTGATGAGCCTCATTTTTCAACCTCGGCGGAGAAGCAGTCTCCAGAGAGGCCACAATTCTGGAGCTGGTGATATTCTGCTGAAGGTGGATACGCCGAAAGAAACCCGCCGGGTCGTTGTTGTTGACGATTCCATGCTGCAGTGCGTTGTGTGGCGACGGATGCTCGAAAGCCGTTACCCGGACCGTGCAGTGGTGGAAACCTACACCGATCCCGTCGAGGCAGTTGCAGTTTTCGGGCCCGATATCCACTTGATGCTGTTGGACTGGGAGATGCCGGAAATGAACGGCATGGAGGTTTTTGAGATAGCGGTCAAGGCGGGTGTCAACCCCAAGCGCATCATCATCTGCTCGTCTCACCCTGCCCAACGCCTGCACGACGCCTTCGACCACACTGCCTGTCTTGCGGTCATCGAAAAAGTTGAACCCCAACAGCAGGCGGCATTCCTGATGATCCTCGACAGTATTATGAAACGGTAGGGACATCTCGCATTGCCCGAAGGGCAATTACGGCAAAGCCGTGAGGCCACGAAGTGGCCAGCGTGGACAGAGCGAAGGGCCCATACTCCTACGAAGTGGGTTATGCAGCAGCTCCCAATCTAGCAATTCGTGATCCAATGGTTCAAGAGCTCGTTGGTTGAACGGCATTACCCAAGAACCAATGGTTCACGAATTGCTGAGAGCTTCTATTCCCCCGTCTTCATCCACAGATACGTCATCTCCAGGGCAGTCATCCGGGCCTTCTGGCCGTGGTCGGCGGCGGCGGCGTGCCCACCTTCGGTATTCTCGTAGTAGAGCACCGGGTGACCCAATGACTGAAGGAGAGCGACCATCTTCCGTGCGTGGCCGGGATGGACGCGGTCGTCCCTGGTTGAGGTGATGAAAAGGGCTTCAGGGTAATCAGCGTCTTTTGTGACGTTGTGGTAAGGCGACCACTTCTGAATGAAGGCCCACTCCTCTGGGATGTCTGGATTGCCGTACTCCGCCATCCAACTCGCGCCGGCCAGGAGCTTGTTGTAGCGTTGCATGTCCAGCAGAGGGACCTGGCAGACGACGGCGTCGAAGAGGTCCGGTCGTTGGGTCATGACCGCTCCGACCAGGAGTCCGCCGTTGGAGCCGCCCATGATGCCCAGGTGCTCCGGCGAGGTAATCTTGCGTTTTCCAAGATCCTCCGCCACGGCGATGAAGTCCTCGAAACTCTTGTAACGATTGCTCTTGAGGGCCGCCTGATGCCAGGCAGGACCGAATTCGCCGCCACCGCGAATATTGGCCAGAACTGCGACTCCTCCACGCTTGAGCCAAGCGGTTCCCCACACGGCCGAATAGAAGGGCGTTTCGGAGATTTCAAACCCGCCGTAGCCGTAGAGCAGGGTCGGGTTTTTGCCGTTGGGGGTGTAGCCCTTCGGGGTTACCAGGAAGTAAGGAATTTTCGTGCCGTCCGCCGAGGTGGCTTCATGCTGAGTGACGCCCATGCCTTCGCTGTCGAAGAAGGCCGGCGTCGACTTGAGTCTTTCCGGTTCAGCATCGCCATTGACCAGCCAGAGGCTGGAAGGTGTCAGAAAGTCCTGATAGGCAAAGAAATAAAGGTCTTTGTCCCTGGCGGTCGCCGCGAAGGAGGCTTGCCCGAGGCCCGGCAGGGGCACCTGTTTGCTGTTCCATCCCTCGTCTGTCGGCTGCAATTCGTACAGACGGCCGCGCACGTTATCCAGGGTGGTCATCAGCAGGCGATCGCGGGTCCAAGCAACCCCTGCCAGGGAGACCTTGGCCGACGGCTCAAACAAGAGGTCGAATGAACGACACCCACGGAGAAAGGCGTCCAGGTCAATAGCCATCAGGGCGTCCTGGGGATAGGTTGTGCCGCCGATCGTCCAGTCTGACCGAAGAGCGATCATCAGCTGATCTTTGAAAAAGCCCTGGAATTGCACATCGTCCGGCAGATCCATTTTGATGAGCCGGTCTCCAAGCCTCAGGAAACGTTCGCCCCGGAAGAATTCGGGTGTCCGGTAGATGATGTCGTATCGGCCCTCCGGAGTGTGTTGGCTGTAGGCACCGACCGAGACATCTTCCGCCTTGCCTTCGAATACCGTCACGGCGTTTTCGAGAGGTGTGCCCCGAGTCCACAGCTTGACGATGCGTGGATATCCGGAGTCAGTCAGGGATCCCTCACCAAAATCGGTTCCGATCCACAGGTGGTCCGCATCCTGCCAATTGACCTCGCTCTTGGCTTCCGGGAGAGAAAAACCGCCTGAGACGAAGGACTTGCTGACGGTGTCAAACTCTCGGTAGACCACGGCGTCGCCGCCACCGCGCGACAGGGCGATCATGCAGTGCCGGTAGTCGGGCGCGAGACAGGAAGGGCCCTTCCAGACCCAGCTTTCGCCCTCGCTTTCCACCAATGCGTCGATATCGAGCATGGTCTCCCACTCCGGTTCGGTCTTGCGGTACTGCTGCAACGAGGTTCGCCGCCAGATCCCCCGGACGTGCTCTTCGTCCTGCCAAAAATTGTAGAGGTGATCTCCTCGAATACCAACGTAGGGGATACGATTGGCCGAATCCAGGATCTCAAGGGTCTGTTTTCGAATAGGCTCGAATTCCGGACGAGCCTCGAGTGCCTTGGTCGTCACGGCACTTTGCTCTGCGACCCAGGCGAGAGCCTTCTCGCCTTCGACCTCTTCGAGCCAAAGGAAGGGGTCGTCGTCCGCCGAGAGCGGCGTGGTCAAGCCGAGGACCAAAACTGAGAGAACGAGAGTGGTGAATAAACGCATTGAAGAACCTCCACACTGATCTGGTACGCCCTCTGGGGGCCGGGGTTGCAGGCGCTCATGGCTTGGAAGGGTAGCAGAGTGTTGGCAACTGATTCCCTGAAATTTTAGGGAATCAGGGATCCCCTGATTTATCAATTGTGGTTCCCCTTTTTGGGAACTGTGGCGGATCGGGTGCAGGCACGAACCCGGGCTCAGGGTCAAGGCACACTGTTTCCTTGGGGTCTCCGTCCTGCCGGGGTGTGGAGGCGGTACACTGGGGACATGGAACACAAACACCCCGTGGACGAGTCCATGATCTTCGCCATCTCACGTCCCGCGCCGGCCTTGATGAAATACTACCTTCTGACATCGTTGGCTTTGGGACCGTTCTTTTTCTTTGTGTTGATCCCGCTGTATTTCAGATTTCACACCCTACGCTACAGCTTCGACAGCGAGGGCATCTCGATGCGTTGGGGCATCCTCTTCAGGCGTGAAATCAACCTGACCTATGCCCGCATCCAGGACATCCATCTCAGGTCCAACCTGGTCGAGCGATGGCTGGGCCTTGCCAGGCTCGAGGTTCAGACGGCCAGCGGCAGTTCCGGGGCGGAGATGGTCCTCGAGGGACTTTTGGATTATGAAGCAATTCGGGATTACCTGTATGGCCGCATGCGGGGCGGGCACGGGACCGGTTCTGCGGTATCGATGGTCTCAAAGTCGGTCTCAGACGGTGGCGGGATAGACGCAGATACGGTTGGTCTGCTGATCCAGACCCTGAGTGATGTAACGGGGGAGATCAAGGCCCTGCGGGAGACGCTGGAACAACGAGCCGGAGATCAAGGCAATGGTTGATCGATTCAAGGCCATGGTCCTTCGCATGATGAAGGTTCCGCCTGAGCCTGAGCCGCCTGCGGGTTCGGACGGGTCGGTCACGATCTTCCGTGCTTCCAAGAGGTTCTTTCAGCTCAATCTCGTTCGGTGGGGATTTGCCCAAATCTCGACCCTGATTGGCATCATCGTTGCCTTGACCTTCCTTCGCGTCGGCGCCTTCGGCCTTGAGGCCGTCCTTGCACGCATTCCCTACGAGGACCTCGCGACGACTCTGGTCACGGCGGCCGAGGTATTAGGTATTGCACTGTTCATCATCCAATTGCCGATTTCGTTCTTTCTCGTGGTCCTGGATTGGGAGATGCGATGGTACATCGTCACCGATCGCAGCCTGCGAATTCGCGAAGGCGTTGTGAGGGTCAAGGAGATGACGATGACCTTCGCCAATGTGCAGGAGGTCTCTATTCAGCAGGGCCCGCTGCAACGCTTGCTGGGCATCTCGGACCTCAGGGTCCGCACTGCCGGCGGCGGGGCGGTTTCGGGACCACCGGCCAAGCAGCGCCAGCAGGAGGCGCACTCCCTCCACATCGGTTACTTTCACGGAGTCGACAATGCCGGCGAGATCCGAGATCTGATCCTGAAGCGCCTCAAGCAGCTGCGGGACGCCGGTCTCGGTGACCCGGACCAGGTTCAAACGGAGTTGGTTGGATCCGAGGTGGAGACCATGGCCGGAACTCTGCTGACCGCCGCACGTGGCCTGCTGACCGAGACCCGGGCTTTACGGCAGAGTGCAGGGGGTTAGACACTTACCCTCGAACTGCTTCGAAAGTCGAAGCAAATACGAAGGGTAAGTGCGCTGTCAGCTGAGCCTCTTGCAAAAAGCCACAAGAAGAGTAGCCACAAAAAGGCACGAAAATGCACAAAAAGGGAAACAAGAAGAGGGCAACCTACTCATTCCTATAGGTTTGAAAATCAAGATTCTATTTCATATGTGTCTCTCTTCGTGCCTTTTTGTGCCTTTTTGTGGCTATTTTCCCCTCTTCGTGGTGTTGCTCTCGAATTGTGCAAGCGCCTCAGCTGACAGCTCCTCTGGTTCTGGCCTCGCCGGGTTGGTCAAACGCTCATGCACCAGGACCGTTAAAGCTCACACGCAGCCACTCGGTTCCGCCCCTGTTGTTTTGCGGCATAGAGATTCTTGTCTGCCAGAGATAACAGATCATCGACAGTCGGTATCTGCCCTGGAGGTAGTTGGTCGATAGAGGCGAGACCGATAGAGATCGTCACTCGAACCATACGTCCGTCCTCCGCCCGAATCTGGAGGACGTCAACCGACTCACGGATTTTCCCGGCCACCGCCACCGCATTTTCACAGTGGGTTTCCGCCAAGACAAAGAGAAACTCGTCACCGCCGTACCGACCGATTTGATCGCTGTCACGAAGACCCTCTGAAATGGTCTTGGCGACCCGCTTCAAGACCGCGTCCCCCGCCAAATGGCCGAATGTGTCATTGACCTGTTTGAAATGGTCCAGGTCGACCAAACCTATCGTCAGAGAACGGTGATAGCGCTGGGCTCGGGCGATCTCGCTCTTGAGTCGTTCCAGGATTGGTTCCCGGCGGAGGAGACCGGTCAGTCCCTCATAGGTGGCGGACTCGAACAGTCTGGCATTTTCGAAGGTTGTGGCGACGTGGTGGGAGAGCAGACTGAGGAGTTCCAGTTCTTCGGCAGGGAAACGGTATCCGGCATCACGCTTTCCGAGGAGAATAATGCCGATAAGGGTGCCGTGGGTGGTCATTGGAACAGCAAGAGTTGTTTCGAGCGAGTCCATGTGCCGAGTCAAGGTAGAGCCGGACTCCAGCAGGGAGCTGACCCGTGTCGGTCGACCCGCCTGGACCAGAGCTTGGATGGCTGTATCGTCCGGCGGAATAAAGACAGATCGTTCCAATCGTGTTTCGAGATCAGCCTCTGTGGAGGCGAGTGTTGTCAAGATGCCGGATATGTGGTCGCCGATCAGCAGGGTCACGGAACTGACGCCGAAGATACCCTGAAGCTGCTCAGCAAGGTATTGACCCATTTTCGGCAGGTTGCCCAGGGAGGACAGTTCCTTGGAGAGCGTGATCAGTTGCCTTCTAACGGCATAGCGTTCCGGGAAGAACCGGCGGTCAATGGTCTTTTTTGCGGCCCCACGAAGCGGCGAAAACAAGAGCCCGAGAATGAGGGTCGCTCCGGACGCCAGCCATACGGTGAAGGTCTCTCCGACAATGGTTGACAGCATGGTTCCGCCAACGCCGACAAATGTGAAAAACAGGAGAACCAGGGTCGCTGTCAGGAGCGAGTAGACTAAGCCTCGGCGCACAACCAGCTCGATGTCAAAGAGGTGGAACCGGAAAATAGCGAAGAATACGGTAACCGGGTACATGAGTAGGACCACGGACTGTAACGGTCCGAAATACCAGACGGCCTGATTCAAGACGGTCGGGAAGGCCAACGAAAACAGGGTGAAAACAGTCCACGGAAGGACCCCGACGAGCACAAGGCCGGCCTGATGCCGACCCGTCGGATCGGGATACCTCAAGGCCTGGTGCGCGAGCAGAAGTGGTACTGCCACCGCCCAGAACGGCATTATGAGGTTGTCCAGGAACCAGTAGATATCGCTGGTATTCCAGGGCGAGATGCTTGACCCAAAGGTGTCGGTGGCGAAAATCGAGGCCCCAGCCAAGCCGAAACCCAATCCGAGCACGTAGTACGAAGGGATGACCCACGAACGGCGGGATATCCACACCTGTTTTTTCGGAATCACGGAAGCAAGATGGAGTTCGACTGCCATCTGAAAGCCCGCAAGAAGCATGAATGCTGCTCCTCCGAGAGCCGCCAGGCCGACCGGAGCAAAAGCCAAGCCGGGAACCGCCAATTCGACCGCAACGGCCGCAGAAAAAATCATCAATAATCGAGCACTTCGGTCTTTCGACCCCTTGAAGAGTACAACGAGAGCAAGAGCCAGGTAGGCCAACACCGTCAATGTGGTGGTGAGGAACCTGATCCATTGAAATTCAATTCCCGGGATGACCTTGAGTACGAGGTTTTCTGTCCCGCGGAGAATGCCGAACTTCACAGGTTCTGGAGTGAAAGTCCTTGCATGATGGTCATAATCGGCGAGGGTGTCGACCGGGAATCCGTTGATGGACGTGAGCCTGTCGCCCGCGAGGAGTCCCGCTATCTCGGCAGGGCGGCCTGCGACAGTGCCTGAGATGAGAATGCCGGTCTCGGTCTGTTTGATCAGAATGCCTACGATTCGGCCGACGCTGCGTTTGTTCTCAGACAGCCCGGCCAAAACCAGTACAAGGACCGTAACACTCAGGATACAGCCTACAAGGACCCTTATTTTCGACCTGTTCAGCACGAGCGTTCCTCCCGCCCCGCCATCTATTGAACAACTGTACCAAAGTCTGAGAAATATTGGGGCACGAACGGCGCAGGGGCAATAGTGTCGGGTTTGGGCGAGTGTCTAGTTGATGTATCCAAGCGCCTTGAGTTGCTCCAGGCTGTCTCCTGTGAGATGTGCCGAGGCTCGGTCAGTCCAAGGAGCTGAAACGTTGCGATCGAGATCTTCCAATAGGCCTGGGATCAGTTTTCGGTGGTGGCGAATTAGATTTCGGGTTTCTCCGGGATCCTTCCGGCGATCATAGATCTCAAGGGTTGGACCCAGTGCCGACTGGATGAAAAAGAGCCCTTCACGTTCAACCGCCCTGATGCAGACGTGTCGGTATTCCGGGCGATAGCGTGGGAGGTTCGTTTGCAGGTATTCCGATGTGTAGCGAATCGGTCTGTCTTTCGAGAGGGCCCAACGGGAAGGGTCAAATTCGGGATCTGCGGCCGCTTGTAATACCAGATCGAAGAGGTCTCTGCCTTCGAGACGTGCCGCGACCCTATCGCTGGTCCCCGCTGGTGTGCGGATGAACGCAGGAATTCTGACAACCTCCTGGTAGGCGGTATATCCATGCCCTTTTCGACGGTGCTCACCGAACTCCTCGCCATGGTCCGAGGTAACCAGTGTGAACACGGGCCCCTCAAGTGATTGTTCAAGGCCATGGATCAAACGGTTTGCATGCTCGTCAACGAATACCAGCTCGCTTTCATAGGCCCTTCGGGCTCGTGAGAAAACGTAGGAGTCATCACCGCCGCTGAGGTAGGGCGTATGTGGGTCGAGGAAATGGACGTAGAGAAACAGCGGGTGTTGATTACGTGCTGGATCGCGACTTCGTTGTTTCACCCACCGCATTACTTTTTGTGTCACAGCGTCGGCCTTGAGGTAGGGATCGCCGGTCCCCCGTAATTCCCGAAAGCTCTCAAATCCCTGATCAAAACTGGTTCCGCGTCCGATGATGCCCCAGTTGGCCACAAACGCTGCTGTTTCATAGCCGTTTTCGGACAGTATTTCGGCCAGGGTCAAATTGGCCTGGCCGAGGATGTCCTCCCTGCCAACGGCCCCGTGGTACTCCTGGTACAGCCCGGTGAACATCGATCCGACGGACGCTTTGGTCCAACTGGCGTTGGCCAAAACGTCCTCAAATACAACGGACTCCTGGGCGATGGCGTTGAGTCTCGGCATCAGGTCCGGGTCGCCGCCATAGGCGCCGAGTGAGTCCCGTCGAAGAGTATCAATCAGGATAAAAACGATCGTAGGCGGTCGAAGCCTTTGATCCCACTCGAATGTTTGCGGTTGGGATTGTCGGCCAGGTCCGGCTCGGTCGGCCCACAGGTCTTCCTCGATCTGTACGACCGATGGTCCAAGGATTGACCACGCAGGCAATCCGAACTCGGTGTGTCGCCGGATCAATTGCCAGCGAAAACTGTGCGACACCTCGTACGAAAACCCGACGATCAAAAGGCACATCAGTGCAGCCGCTGTGGCGCGAATCAGGAGGCGACGGGGAGCCATGCTCCGGCCGCCCACGGAGGCAAGAACAAAGAGAACGGTGGCAGCCCCGGCGCATGCGAATGGAAAGCCGGATTTTGGATCGGGGAGTCGAATGACCTCCCGAAACTGCCACACAAATATTGGACTGAGGGCTATGGCTCCGGCGGCTGCCGCCAACCGGTGCACGGTGGTCAACCATCGGATGCTCCACATAGAGGCACAGGCAAAAAGCAGGTAGATTGTCGAAAGAACCAATACATCGACCGGATCCAGTTCGAGAGGTTGGCAGAAAAATGCGATGACCAGCAGCCAACAGAAGACAATTACCACTGGAAGGAATGTGGTGATGGACTTCTGAATTTGAGGACTGTCAGTATGCAACTGTTCGCGCCTCCAGCATTTCAAGGATACAGAGACATGGAAGGAAAATCAGGTGGTGAGCGCTCGGTAGTCACTCATCGGCATTCTTGGCTTTGAGCAATAGCCAGGTCTTGATTTCGGAAGCCATCGTGTCGTTTTTGGGTGAGGGGTTCGCTTCGAGGTCCTGAAGGAGCTGACGGCCGAGCATCGCGGCCCGTTGTGTCTCTTCGCCGTTGGCGACCAGAATTTTGGCTTCGGCAAATCGCACAAGGAACAACAGATAGGTATTCGGGACCGTCACTGGGGCCGAGGTCAGGGCCGGTTGCAGGGCGGAACGGGCGGCGTCGAAATTTTCCATCTTGAGGTGGGCCAATGTGACCATCAATCGGGCCTTGATGGTCTGTTTGTTGTTCTCTCCAAAATGCCGACGGTAGATTTCGAGGGCCGCCGCAGCTGTTTCTTCGGTTTCCTGATACTGCCCGAGCTCGAAGGTGGAAACGGCGATATTCGATAGGGCATCGGCGGTGTTGAGAGATTGGGGGCCGCTGGCGGTTCTCAGCAGAGAAGCGGCTTCTCTGGCGAGGTCGGCAGCCTCAGAATACTGTTCAGCATCGATCGCGACCACGGAGAGATTGTTCTTGAGCAGGCCGAGATTGACATGCCCTGGGGGCAGGATGTCCTCGGCCAGCTGAATGGCATAGTGGAGATAGGCCTCGGCTTCGTCTTTCCGGCCCGTAGCACCCAGGAGCTGGGAAAGGCCGGTCAGTGAGTGAAGAACGGACGGGTGATTGGGTCCAAGAAGGCTGAGCCGCATCTGGAATGCCTCTTCCATCAGCTCCAGGGCCTCTTCAAACTGCCCGAGCCCCTCAAGGAGCTGGGCACAGTTCTGCATCGTCGAGGCCACTTTCGGGTGCTCTGGGCCGAACGCTTTCCTTCTGAGATCGAGGGCCTGGCGGCACACAGCCAGTGCTTCTTTCGGTTGCTCTTTCATGAAGAGGATGATGGCCTGATGGTTGGCAAGCGCTCCCTCGAGTTCAGGGTCGTCACCGCTGCGGGTGATTGCCGCCTCAGCAAAACCTGCCAGTTCGTCGGCGCCTTCGAAGTCGGACATCATGGGCCCATGGATCCAGACTCGGCGGATCCATGCCTGGGCGACCTTCCGGTCATGGCGGCCTGATTCACCGGCCAGGATCGCCTGCATCAGTGCGTGATCGGCTTCGGCGGGCGCCCCAAGTTTTTCGCCGAGAAGTCCCTCGAGATATCTGTATTCTGCGGTCAAGGGTGAATGATCGATTGCTGTGACATCGCGTTCGAGAGCCTGAAGTTGTTCCCATGCTCTTCCAAAGTCGCCGGCGTCGAGCCGCGCCTTGATCCGAGAGAGGTCCTCCCGTACAGCCTGAACTCGGGCGATGGTCACGGGATCTTCCGGAAGGGGGACTCTGGCCGAAAGCAGGCGTGTATCCAGGCAGGTCATCAGCGGTGGCAGAGAATGCGCGGCCAGGGCTGCCTTGTCCTTGATAGATGACAGGTTGTCGCTGAAGACCTCCAGCAGAGCCTCGAGATCGGCCAGCCTCCGGTCAAAACATGCCATCTCCAGGTCGAGCATCTCTGGTGTCTGTTCACCGCGCATCCAGGTCGCCTCACAGGCTTCGGTCCTGAGGGCAATCCATTTTTCGGCATAGGCGTCGAAGGCAGATTTGACTGAGGGCCAAGCTCCGAGGGCATCCGAAGTCACGAAGACCTT
>Ga0164313_10000794_pt1 | contig 26556 bp, 28 predicted proteins | sample GuaBasSedimGuay4_FD_113735 | JGI IMG/M metagenome (GOLD analysis project Ga0164313, IMG submission 113735) | Subseafloor sediment microbial communities from Guaymas Basin, Gulf of California, Mexico - Guay4, Core 4569-4, 0-3 cm | ecosystem: Environmental > Aquatic > Marine > Hydrothermal vents... | reverse complement strand
TGACTCATCGTGTATGCCTGCGGTGAATTGTGCGGGAACGCCGGATGCGGGAAATCCGCACGTCCGGTGTGACGAGGGAGGGGGTCGCGGGTCTACGGACCCGTCCCCTCTACTCTACCGGTTCACTCTTCGCCCACTGGTCGGGGGTGAGGGTGCGCATTTCCAGAGCGTGAATGTCGTTGGTCATGAGCTCACCGAGGGCCTGATAGACGAGCCGCTGAGCGGCCACCCGCGACAGATCCTCGAAGCGCTCAGAGACGACCAAGACTCGATAGTGGCCACCGCCCTGGGCGCCGAGGTGACCCGAATGCGCTGCGCTGTCATCGACGATCTCGATGTGCTCCGCCTCGAGTCGGTCTTCGAGGGTGGTCTTGATGATCTGGACTCGTTCTTCGGCTCGTGGCATGGTCTCCTCCAGACACACTTCACCCGAGGTCAACCGTTTCAGGTTGCAGTCTCTTCCCGGTGATGTCGTGGTTGGGGCCTACTTGGGTTCGACGGGCCCGGTCTTGGGGGCGGGATCGGTATCGCCATCGTCGTTGTTGCTGGATTTCACCGAATCTTTGAAGTTCTTGATGCCCTCGCCGAGACCCTTGCCGAGCCGGGGTAGCTTGTTGACACCGAAGATCAGGACCACGATGGCGAGGATAATGAGCAACTCGGGCAAACCGAGTGATCCGAACATATCGACCTCCGTTCGGGGCGCTGGGCGCCCACCAGCTTAGTCTAACCTAAACTGAGCGATTCTGCCGGATGAGATGTGCCAACTCCTTAATGCTCTGGTATTTGCAAAAACTTAAGGATACTGGTGGTATGTCGAGGCCTTTTGCAAATACCCAGAGCGCAAGGAGTTGGTGCAGACGCCTGAGAGAATCGCTCAATTTAGGTCTAATAGAAAGGCCGTCACATCCGGGGGTGCGCCGGAGTCCGAGAGCAGCTCCGCCAGGGTGTCCGCAAGCTCGTCGAGCCAGGGTTTGTAGCGCTGATCCCCGCAGACTACAAAGCGGGCAAAGGTCCCGAGCACCTTGAGGCCTCGTTGGATCCGCACCAGCTCGGCCCGTTGCCGCCAGCCCGTCTGTGCTCCGGTACGATCGGCCCACTCCTCGAGCAGGGCCCGCCGTTCGTGGGTCCCGACCAATCGGGTTGCGGCCCGTTCATAAACGAGCGACACCGCATCATAGGTGTCGGGTCCCACCAGGATGTCCTGGATGTCGATGACACCGATCTCCCCCGTGTCCCGGATGAGGAGGTTGTTGAGGTGGTAGTCGCGATGACATACCCGCGTGGGGTGCCGGGTCGCCCGGGTGGCCACATCGTCGAGCCAACGCGTCAGATCAGCCGATGGTCCTCGCGCTCGATAGTGCCGGATGAACCAGAGTTCGAAACCGGCGAGCTCCCAGCGCATCCGCGCGCCATCAAGCGGAGGGTTCCATGATGGGAGATCGGCGGGATTGACCTTGGCCAGCTGCTCGAGGGGTTCGAGCAGGCGTTCGAGGAGGGCCGGGCGGGCCTCGGGCCGGGTGGCTTCCAGGGCGATCTCGGCATCATCCACACCAAGGTCTTCGAGGATGGCCCGACCCCCGGCGAGATCGACCGCCTGGAGATCGGGAACCCGGATACCGAGATCGCGACACCACGCGAAGACTTCGAGATCGCGTTCGAGCTGAAGGCGAACCGCCTTCGGGTACTCCACCAGAATCGCGGTGCGTCCGTTTTTCCACAGACGCGTGTATCCGCGCGCCGAAGCGTCCCCGGTAAGGGCGCTGGTCCGATCCCAGGAGGACAACGAAAACAGTGCTGGTGTCGATGGTGGTTTCATGTGGTCCTATCGAAGCTACACCACGACCGCCCGAGGGGCAATCCTCTCGGTTTGGTGGTCTGGTGTAGGCTTGTGTTTTGGAGGCTCGTTGGACGACTCACGAAGAAAGAGAATCAAGAATCTGCTCGAGCGGCTTGGCCGGATGGTCCATGCCGCCGTGGTGGATTCGGATGAGGTCAACGGCTGTCTTGCCGAACTGCACAGCGATGGGTGGGATGCGGTGATGTTCCTTGAGGCTTCGATACTCTGCCGCTCCGACGACGGTGAAGGTCCCGTTGACGGGTTGCGAATCCACGTCGAACAGACCGGCCCGGTCGATGAGTATCGGCTCGACCCGGCCGATGCGCGTTGGCTCGCCACCCTCGGGATCTCCCCGACGAGACATCGCAGTCTTCCCAGGCGAGCTCTTCCACCCCTCAGCCAGCCGCATCCCTCCGCCAGCGACGAAGGCTGAGGAGCGGGGTAAGTGCCTTGACCACCGTCGCGATCGATCCGCGTATCAACCTTGTCGGCAGACCTCCGGCCGAGATCGAGACCCTCGTCAAACCGCATATCGACCGGGCGTTCCGCGCCCGCCAGATCGGACAGTGGGTCATCGATCGCAACGCGACCGATTTCTCAGAAATGAGCAATCTCACCAGGGAGCTCCGAGCCGAACTCGCTCGTCACTTCCGGATCACCGATCCCGAGATTCTCGAGAAGAGCGTCAGCTCAGACGGTTCGGTCAAATGGCTCTTCGGGCTCGAAGACGGGCTCAGCCTCGAGGGCGTCTCCATGCCCGAGGGCGGCAAACTGACCATGTGCCTGTCGTCCCAGACCGGCTGCGCGGTTGGGTGCACGTTCTGCGTCACCGGTGCTTTGGGTGCGGGGCGCAATATGAGACCCGATGAGATCGTCGGCCAGTACCGTGTCATGTTGCGGCAGTTCACGGACCCAATGGACCGGGTGAACATCGTCTTCATGGGGATGGGCGAGCCGTTGCTCAACACGGCCAACCTCGGTGTCGCCCTCGAGACCCTCTATGAGCGGGTTTCACCCAGGAGAATCACCGTCTCCACCTCGGGAATCCTCCCCGGAATCGAGTGGCTTGCGGGTCTGCCGCGCAGACCCAAGCTCGCCATCTCATTGAATGCGCCCGATCAGGAGCGACGGCAGGAACTGATGCCCATCGCTCGGCGTTACCCCCTGTCGGCGCTCATGGCCGAGCTCCGCCGTTTTCCTCTCGATCGCGCGCGACGCCTCACCTTTGAGTACGTGCTGATCCGCGGCTTCAACGATTCCGAGGACGACGCCAGGATGTTGGTTCGTCTGATCCGCGGGATCCCATCCAAGGTCAATGTCATTCCTTTGAACGAGGACCCCGAACACTTTCCGGATCTCCACCGTCCGGATGACGAGACCATCAACCGGTTTGCGGTGGTGTTGCGGGATGCCGGGTTGACGGTGACGGTGCGCTGGTCCAAGGGCCTCGATGTCGACGCCGCCTGCGGGCAACTCAAGGGCCGCCACCAGGCGAGGGCGACCCGCTGATCAGCATCAGCGATCCGCGAAAGACCACAAACCTCGATCATTCAGAGCTGTAGGCAGGGCATTCATGCCCTGCGGCCAACACATTCAAGGAAGGTCTTGCCCCCCGGGGATCTTTTGAGCTGAGGGTCGTGACGATCTCCACGTCGGTAGGGTCGGTAATTTCGGGCTTCACGGAGCACCGGCCTTCTGGGACGCCGGGTCGCACCCGACGTCCCAGCGTCGCACGGGCAGCGCGGTCGCGCGGGGGTTGAATGAGGGATTGCGACCACGCTGCCCGTGCGCCGGCGGCCTGCTTTGCAGCTGGGAGAGGTGCACCGGATCGCACTCCCCGAGGGTGCCCGGTCGGCAGTTGTGCGCAGCGCGCCGCGGTGCCGGTGGGTTGTTCCGGCACAACTGCGGACCCGGCACGCCCGGTGAAGGTGATCAACGCGTGCTCGGGAGCCGCACCGGTAATGCATCGCCCACTCTCAACTGCGATGCATTAGCGCTTTTCGATGGTCGACCTTTGTATTCTTTGCGATGCTACCCTGCGATGGGTGCGATGAGATCTGCGTCTATCCGCGTGATCTGCGGGCAATTTGTGATGTCTTCTCTGTGATTTTTCGTTGCTCCGAGCATCCAAAGTGTCTCGGTCATCGCCCGAGATACACCATCGACCACTGCCGTCCCGCTGCTTCGCCGTCCCGCCTGAACGAGGCGAGGTCAGGAGACTCGACGGTACAACCGCCGACGGTTTCGATCCTCTCGGCGGGAATCCCAAGGGCCTCGAGGCGAGCGGCGAGAAAGGCGCGGAGATCGACGTGGTCACCGGCGAGCCAGCGGTGCTCATCGAGACCGAAAGCGGCGAGCGCCTCCGGCACCTCGGATCCGACCCGATAGCAGCGTCCACAGACCGACGGGCCGAGGGCCACGTGGAGATCCGTGGAGATGGCCCCATAGTCCTGCGCAAGGGTTCTCACGGCGGTGCCGACCACATCGGCGGCGCATCCACGCCAGCCCGAGTGGACGGCCGCGACAACTCCATGAGTCGCAAGGAGCACCGGGACGCAGTCGGCGGTCCAGATCAAGAGGCTGCGCCCCGGTTGATCGGTCACCAACCCATCGCCGTCGCCGACCATCTCGATCGCTCCCGCCTCCCCCTCGATCCGATGAACGGTGGATCCGTGAACCTGTCGACAATGGGAAATGGAGCGCAGTTCATCCGGCTGAGCTTTGCCGATCATGGACAGACGGTGGGTCCGGTCGGGCTCGCCGATGGCGGGGCCGGCGGCAAAGGCCATGGTCGCTGAACCCAATCGTCTGACCAGCGCTCGATCCCCGCCCACGACAAGATCTCGCCAGGTCTCTTCCCGTCGTGATGTCATGGCTGCGGTTCCATCACCCAATGGTACAATGCGGGCCCCGGAGGCAGCGTGAAACCACCTCGGGAACGACTCCCCCGAGCCCACCCGAAACCCGTCGAACGATCGTTGATTCGGTCGGCGGGATTGGGCGTTCGACCCCACCGATCAGCGACCGGCGGGTCGCCGACCCACGAGGGCGATATCGGGCCGTGATTCGGATCCGCGGTGTCACCAAGGTCTACGATCGCCGGCAGATTCTGCGTGGCCTCGATCTGAGTGTCGACGCGGGTGAGATGGTCTTTCTCACCGGACCTTCAGGCGCCGGCAAGACCACCCTGCTCCGACTCCTCTACGCCGCCGAAAAACCGACCACCGGCGAGATCTGGCTGGCCGGTGAGCGGGTGGATACCATGAAGCGGTCAGGTCTGCCACAGCTGCGCCGGAAGATCGGAGTGATCTTCCAGGACTTCAAACTGCTTCGGCGCAAGACGGTCATGGAGAACGTCACCTTTGTTCTTCGGTTCCACGGGATAGCACCCCGCGAAGCCAACCGCCGGGCGTACAAGGTGCTTAAGCGTCTCGGACTCCACCACCGGCAGTCGGCCCTTCCGGAGTCACTCTCCGGTGGGGAGCAACAGCGGGTGGCCATTGCCCGTGCCCTCGTTTATCAACCCCGGTTGATCCTTGCCGATGAGCCCACCGGCAACCTCGATGCGGATCTCGCGGCAGAGCTTCTGAGTCTGCTCTGCGACATCAACTATCAGGGCGCCACCGTGGTCGTGGCGACCCACGATCACGCCCTGCTCGAAAGCCTCCCGGCCCGGACGCTTGTCCTGCGCCGGGGTGTGATCGACTATGACGGCCGGTGGCCGCCATGATGCGCCACGCCATCGCCGAAGGCTGGCTCCTGCTGCGCAGTCGTGGCCTGGTCAGTCCGATCCTCGCCCTGGCCCTGGCGATCCCGATCAGCCTGGCCGGGGTGACCATCAGCGTTCGTCAGTGGTTGGAACCTGTGATCGATCTCGGTGACCGTGAAGGGGTCGTGGCGATTCTGCTTCACCCTCGACTGGATGAGAGCGGACGGAGAGCCTGGATCGACGAGCAGACCCGGAGGCACTCCGAGTGGCGGCTGGTGGCGGTCGAACCGGAGGAACTCGCCCAGCGGATGTCGGCCTGGTTTCCGTATCTCGAGGAACTGCTCGAGCGCGAGGGACCCGAGATGCTCCCACCCATGGTCGAGATCCGCACCCGGGATCCCGAGGGCGTACGTGAACTCAAGACCGACGACGAGGTGCTTGCCGTAGGACCCACGTCATCGGTCAACCAGGTCGTCGGGCGGGTCGCAGGTCGGTTTGCGACGGTGCTCTTCACCGTGGCTGGTCTGCTGATGGCAGGCGCCGTGCTCTTCGCCGGGGTGTGGGTCCATCTCGAGCTGCACCGCAACGCCGAGGAGATCGCCATCATGCGGCTCATGGGCGCCACCGAGTCTACGGTTCGCGGTCCGTTCCTAGTTGCCGTGACGGTTCCGGCTCTGCTGGCGGCGGCGGCATCGGTGGTGATTACGGTTGTCGCGGTGGGCTGGATCTCGCGACTCGCGGCGCCCCTCGGTCTGGCTGCCACGGGGCCGTCCCTGATGGTCGTGGTGGCGCAGGTGTGTTGCGCTATCGTCCTTCCACTCGCTGCGGCGATCATCACCCTGGAACGCCACGCCACCACCGAAGAATAAAAAACGCGGCCCGAAGGCCGCGTGTGAATTCCTGGGTTTTCAGGTCGTGACTATCTGCAGGTCTCTGTGTACTGGCGCTGCAACACGGCGAGCTGGTCGCGCATCTGATTGGCGCTCTCCATGTCACCGAGCTTCTCGAACTCCTGGGCCTGCATGGCGAGGGCGTCGATTTTGAGCTTGAAATCCCTGCACGCCTGCTCGTGCTCTACATTGCCGGCCTGGGCTTCGGCCTTGTTATCCATAGCCGCCGCTTGGCGTGTGTTGTCGGCTTCGAGATAGGACTGCTTCGCCTTGGCGAAGTCCTTGTTTTTCTCGTGGACATAGCCCATCTGGTTGTAGATCTTCTTGCGCAGATCGGCGTTACCGCTGCCCAGGTTGAGCGCCTGCTGGAGCGACGAGAGCGCGTTGCCCATCTGGCCCATCGAGGTGTAGCACTGGCCGATGTAATAGTAGACCAGAGCGTTGCGCGACTGCTGAGCCTTGGCCTTTTCGAACCAGGTCAGCGCCTTGGAATACTGTTGCGCGCCCAGCCACGCTTCGCCGGCGTAGAGGTTGTGCTCGAAGCTCGGATTGGACGCCGCGAGGCGCTCGGCAATCCGAGCGGCCTCGGTGTAATACCGGGTCTTTTCTGAAGACGACGAACTCCGACGGGCAACCTTGATGGCGGAGCGGACCGCGTAGCGGCCGCTGGTCTGGTCCTTGGGGTTGAGCTCGTAGGCCTTTTTGAAGGCCGCATAGGCCTCGCTGTCGTAACCGAGATCGTCCTGGGCCACACCGAGAGCCTGGAACAACGCCGCGTTGGACGAATCCGCCCGGGTCTGAGCCTTGAGGACATTCACCGCCTCGCCCGAGCGGTTGGTCTCGTTGGCGGCGTTGGCGAAGAGAAGCGCATAGCTGGTTCGGTAGCTCGCCGGGAGGCTGCCGAAGTCAAACGCCTTCAGGGTCGTGTAGGCATCGCTGTACTGCTTGGCCTGGTTCAGGCCCTGGGCCAGCGCGATGCTGTAGCGCGGATCCGGTTTTTCACCTGCAGCGTCGAGCTCGACTGCTTTCCTTAGATTGCCGAGGGCCGCGGAGAGATTGTTCTGGGAACGCTGGCAGAGGCCGAGCATATAGTAGCCGCCGACATAGTCCGGGTTGGTCTTGGTGACTTCCTGGAACTCTGTGGCCGCCCTGGCCCAGTCCTTCGCTTTGTAGGCCTCAAGGCCCTTGTTCCACTCCGCGTAAACCGGTGCGACTGAACCGATCGCGATGATGAGCGCGATGCCGATTGTCAGCCGGCTTGCCGTTGATTTCATGAGTTCGTGCCTCCCTGGTTATTCATCACTGCAACCGGAGCGCCGTCGGCGATCCCGAGCAATGGCTGGACCTGCTCGTCGAACATGGCAGCAATGTCGCTCCCCTTGAGCAGGGTGATGGCTTTGCTGTGTTGCTCGACCATTGTTCTGATGGCCTCGATGCCGGCCCCTTGTTCGATGAGGTTCCGAGCTCCGGCGAATTGTTTGTCGATGGTGTTCTCTCCGCTGTCGCCGATCACATTCAGGGCAACCGCACGGATTCGACTGGCCAGACCGATGAGGGTCACCGGGCCCGGGCCCTGGCCTTTGGTGGTTTCTGAGGATCCTTCCGCTGCAGAGCGCAGCGCCACGAGACCCGAGGTGATCATCCCGAAGAGCAGCTTGGAGACATCAAAGGCCGACCAATGGAGCGTATCGGCGATTCCTTCTATGGTGTGCTCATCGTCGATGCGGGTCACCAGGATCCATTCATGTGGACTCAGGGTGACCTGGTCGCTCTGATCGCGCGAGGTGAAGAACGGCACCAGATCGAGGGAGGGGATCTTCCGTGAGAGAACCCGCCACTCATCGAGCCGGCGGGCGGCCTCCATCATCAGATTGGCATTGGACAGATGGATCGTGACGTTGTCGGTCTGCTCACCGGGAACGAAACTGAACTCACCCTCCGACCAGATCGCCATTTCATACACGGCATTGTCACCGCGCAGAGCTCCGACGAGAGCATCGACGATCTGGCCGTCACTGAGGTAGATCTTACCGACCTCCCCCGAACGTTTGACTTCGAACACACCGGTCTTTCCCGAGACGCTGACCATTTGAATCACGTCTGGTAGAGAGAGCTCGGAAAGAGACCCTTGCAATGCCATGGACTGTGAGCCGTGACCTTACTGAAGGTTGAACCGTACAGTCAGGATGTACAGCACCTCCACCGGTTTACCGTTGAGGGTCGACGCTTTGAACTTCCACTTCTTGACCGCGTCGATCGCAGCTTCGGTGAGCCCGAGGGGCAAGGGTCGAAGGGTCTTCACCGCCTGAACATTGCCCTGTTTTCCGATGGTGCACTCCAGGACAACGACGCCCTGGATGCGTGCGCGACGGGCAGCCTCTGGATAGACCGGGTTGGGACCGCTGAGCTTCTCCGGTTCGGTGATGTTGCCACCGACCACGAACCGCACGGGGCCTTCGGGCTCCGGTGGCGGAGGGGCATTGGGAATACCGAGAACCAGGTTGTCATCCGGGACGAAGTCGATGTCCTCATCGGGCTCGTCATCACGGATGGGTTCCGGCTCATCCGGCGTGGGATCCGGAATCGGAACCTTTTTGCTCTTCGGCTTCGGAATCTGCTGGAGTTCCTGTTTCGGGGGTTGTTTGAACTTGACCTGTTTGACCACGTAGATCTTGGTCTTTTTCTCGGTCGCGTCCTTCAATCCACTGGCAAAGGTCGGCCAGTGAAACGCGAAGATGAAGATGTGCAGGACGACGGCCACGGCGATGGCCGCACGAGTGAACTTCTTGTCCTGTTGCTCTTCCTGCGCGATGATCTCGATGACCGTCGGTTTAATCTTGGCCTCAGGCGCCTTAGATGCTGCTGCTTGTGGCGTCTCGGTCATGCGATCCTCCTCACCCCATACCCAAGAGATTCCAGATGTTCTCGATTTCCCGCTGGGTGGGGATCGAGATGGTCTTGATCTCGGTCAGATCATTGCCTTTGACATCCTTGTACAGGGCTCTGCGTTCTTCGCTGCCTTCAATTGGTTCGGTCCACTCTTCGTTCGCTCGTCGAAGACGGTCGAAGACGGAGATCATGTCGCCATAGGTGGCATCGGGATCGGTCCGGAGAATCACCGGTTTCTCGGGATTCTGCAGGAGCTTCTCGAGCACGTACGGCAGCAGGCCATCCAGGGGCAGGTCCTTTTTGTCGACTTCAATGGCCCCGCCGGACATGACGTGGACCTCGATGGAGTCTTCCTGCTTGATTTCCGGAGTATCGGTCTCTTCCGGCAGCGCGAAGTCGAGACCACGGGTCGCCGAAAACGCCGAGGTGATCATGAAATAGATGATCAACAGGAACGAGATGTCGGCCATGGATCCGGTGAAGATCTCGGACGCGATATCTTTCTTTTTAATATTCATCGTCGTCCCCCGGCCTAACCTTCGTCGGCCGTCAACTGCTCGGACAGCAGGTAGATATACTTCACCTTTGACTGTTTGAGCGCGTCGAGAACCTCATCAACCGTGCCGTAGGGAGAGTCCTTGTCCGCCTTGAGAATGAACTCCCGATTGGGGTTCTTGGCCACCTCGGTCGAGGCGAAGGTGATCACCTCTTCGATGGTGCTCACCGGCAGTGCCATCTCTTCTCCCGTGGAAACTCGAATCGTCGAACCCTTGTCGGGCGGCGAGATCGAAATCACGGCGGCCTTCTCGGGTACTTTCTTTCGGACCCAGGTTTCCGGCAGGTTCATCTGAGTTTTATCGACCTCAACCTTGTAGGTGAGGACGAAGAACACAATCAGGAGGAAGACGATGTCCGCCATGGAGGCGGTGAAAATCGCCGCTCCTGTTCCTCGGTCTCTGCCGCGAATCAGTGCCATCGCGGACTCCTTCCTCAGGCCTTGTCGCCGCTTCCGTCCATCTCAGCGAAGGTTTCCAAGAGCATGTTGGTTGCGGTTTCGATGTCACGCACGAAACGAGTGATCTTCGTGGTGTACCAGTTGTAGGCAAGCTGGGCCGGGATCGCGATGATCAGACCGGCGGCGGTGGTGATCAGCGCCTCTGAGATACCGACGGCAACCGCGGCGGGATTGGTCAGACCCTGCTCCGCAAGAGTGGCGAAGGATTTGATCATGCCGGCAACCGTACCGAGGAACCCGAGCATGGGCGCCACGTTGGCGGTGGTGGCGAGCACGCCCATCCGCTTCTCGAGACGATCGAGCTCATAGAGCGCCGCGTTCTCGATGGTCTTTTCGATGTCTTCCCGGCTGTGCCCATAGCGCAGCAGGCCGGCTTTCATCACCGATGCCACGGGACCGCGATTTGACTCGCAGGCCTTGATGGCCTCTTTGACGTTTCGGTTGACGAGCAGGGCTTTGCGGATCTTGGTCAAAAACTCATTGACGTTGATCCGTGCCTTGGTCAGCACGATGAAACGTTCGATGATGACGGTTAGGGCCAGCACCGAAAAGAAAAGCAGCGGCCACATGAAGATTCCACCCTGGCGGAAAAGATCTGTTACTTGTCCCACGTTCAGCCTCCTCCAAGTTCGAGTTCGCCGGTCGGAAAAAGTTCCAATCCGATCGACGGTCCATTGTGAACGAGCGCATTGACCGACACAAGTGGCAACTCCACTTATGACCGTCCACCATTTCAGTCTTCATTTCAGCTTCATTCCAAATGATGAAGGCAGTGCATCCTAGCATGAGGATTTCTGACCCGTCAACGAGGGCGAAGACGGGTTTTACCTTGGGACACAACTGAGTCAGTTTCCACGGGTGCCCAAGGACCTCAGGACGCGACTGTGGATGTGGGTCAGCGCGACTCCCGCAGCATCCGCCGCGTCGCTCGGGGGGGGCTCGTTCAGACCGAGCAGCCGGACGATCATGAAGGCCACCTGTTTCTTCTCGGCGGTGCCGTGGCCGACCATGGCGGATTTGACCTGGGCCGGAGTGTAGGAATGGACCGGGACGGTCGCTCGCCCGAGGGCGGCGAGGAGAACTCCCCGACTTTCGGCCAGAACCAGCCCCGACTTCGGGTTGCGGCCGGTGAAGCCCGATTCCACCGCCGCGCAGTCTGGAGCGAGATCGCCGATGATGATCGAGAACTTCTGATCCAGGTCGGCCAGTCGGGTCGCGTGTTCGGATCCCTTTGGTCTGACAATCCCAAAGGTCTCGAGCTGCGACTTGTTGCCCGAGGTGACGATCATCGCCCAACCCGTGGCCCGCGACCCCGGGTCGACGCCTAGGACGCGCACCGGAACCCCGTTGTTGTCACCCCATGCCCCGCCACCTGGTCGACACGATCAGACGTCGTCAAACTCACTGTCGTCGATATCGAAGTTGGCCCACACGTTCTGGACATCATCCTGATCATCGAAGGCCTCCATGAGCCGGATCATCTGCTGGGCCTTTTTGCCCTCGAGCTTCTGGGTGGTTGAGGGTTCCATGTCGATCTCGGCTCCTTCGACGACGACGCCGTTCGCTTCGAGGCCTTCCTTCACAACGTGCAGCTCTTCCGGCGCCGTATAGACCCGGTAGTAATCGTTGTCATCGGTGTCGAGGTCCTCGGCTCCGGCCTCGAGTGCCTGCTCGAGCAGGGTGTCTTCATCCAGTTCGTCGGTCCTGGACACCAGGAGGAGACCCTTGCGGGTGAAGAGCCAGGACACGCATCCGTTCTCACCGAGATTGCCACCGGCCTTGGCGAAGATGTGCCGGACCTCCGGAGTGGTTCGGTTGCGGTTGTCGGTGAGGGTCTGCAACAGAACCGCCGCGCCACCCGGACCATAGCCTTCGTACTGGACCTCCTCGTAGATCACCCCGGGGATCTCACCGGTGCCGCGTTGGATGGCCCGTTTGATGTTGTCCGCCGGCATGTTGCCCGCCTTGGCCGAGGCGACCGCGGCACGGAGTCGAGGGTTGGCGTCGATGTCGCCGCCGGATTCGCGCGCCGAAACCGTGATCTCGCGGATCAGTTTTGTGAAGAGTTTGCCGCGCTTGGCGTCGGCTCGTCCCTTTTTGTGTTTAATGGTGCTCCACTTGTTGTGGCCGGACATCGTGCCTCCCCATCTTTGCCCCTATGCCGGGGCCTCAAGCCCAGGTAGTATAACTGTCTTGCGAACACTTGAGGAACGTGGCTACGGTTGACTTTGGGAACCGGTCACAGATAATGAGAACGGACCCTTCGAATCGCGGAGCATCCAGGGACGAAATCAATGAGCGTCAATATTCTACTCATCGAGTACGAGCGGAGTTCCGTCAATGAAGTGCGGAACGCCCTCACGGGTCGGGGCCACCGCCTCGAGGTTGCCGGCGATCTGAACGCCGCCGTCGACACCTGTGCTCATTTCGAGCCCAAGGTCGTCATCATCACCTCGGCGCTTCCTCAGGTCCCCGTTGGCGATGCGATCACCCAGCTTCGCGCTCGTGCGGGACTCAGAGCGACCCCGTTCCTGATTCTCATGGAGGGCTACCACGGCGCCGATCCAAAGACCGACGCCGAGGGCCACGGTGCGCAAGACATCCTGTCGCGACCCTTCGCCGGCGACGAACTCAACACGAAGATCGACGAGATGGTGACTCGGGCGGCAGCGATTCTCACCACCCAAGCGGTGCCGCAGGAGACCCTCGATGCTCTGCGCAAGGGCGGATCAGGGAACGACGGAAAGTCGTTCACCTCCGACGACCTTTTTGCGGACATTCTGTCTGACGTGGAGAAGGGTGACGACAAACCCGCCGCTCCGACACCGCTTCCGGAAGCACCGACCGAAGCACGTGAGGCATCAGACGCCAAAGTCGATCAAGCTCTCGCCGATGTTCTCGGGGGTGCTGGGGAAGAGGGTCAGCAACGTGCACCTTCCAAGGGGAAGGATGTCGATGCGATGTTGTCCGAGACCCTCGCCGGTCTCGAGCTTCCACGCCAGACGCCGGCCCCAAAGCAGGCGCCACCAGCGAGTCCCTCCGGCGAAACGCCGCAGGTAGAAAAGCCAAAGGTCCCCGTCGAGAAACCGAAGCCGGTCACGCCCGAGGAACCGGTTGCCGAGAAACCATCGACCGGCGAGGCCACATCACCGTCTCCGTCTGGGACGACCTTTGGCCAGTATGTCCTCGAAGAGCACATTGCCACCGGTGGAATGGCACAGGTCTACAAGGCGCGGATGTTGGGTCTCGAGGGTTTTCAGAAGACCGTCGCCATCAAGCGGATCCTGCCACACCTGACGGATAACGATGAGTTCGTCAAGATGTTTGTCGACGAGGCCAAGCTCGCGGCGCAGCTCAGCCATCAGAACATCATCCACATCTATGATCTCGGCAAAATCGAGCAGTCCCACTTCATCGCGATGGAATACATCGAGGGGCGGGATCTCCGGACGATTCTCGATGCGTGTCGCGAACACGATGTTCGGGTGCCGGTGCCCCTGGCTCTGTATGTGACCACCCTGCTCGCCGGTGCGCTGGACTACGCCCACAAGAAACGCGATTTCGACAACCGTGATCTTGGGCTCGTTCATCGGGATGTCTCACCACAGAATGTACTGATCTCATCCGTCGGCGAAATCAAACTCTGCGATTTCGGCATCGCCAAGGCGGCTTCCAAGGCCTCCCACACCCGTGCCGGCGCCCTCAAGGGCAAGCTCCAGTACATGTCTCCCGAGCAGGCCTGGGGCAAGGACATCGACCACCGGTCGGATGTCTTTTCGCTCGGTCTCGTGCTCTATGAGATGTTGACCGCCCACAAGGTCTTTGCCGGCGACTCGGAGTTGTCGATCCTCGAGCAGGTTCGCAACCCCGAGATCAGCGCGCCGTCAGCCATCGTGCCGGAGATCCCAGCCGAAGTCGATGAGATTACCTTGAAGGCGCTGGATCCCGAACGCGAGGATCGCTACCAATCCGCCCTGGATCTCCAGCGCGAGTGCGAGAATCTCCTCAAACGCCATGGCTGGGAGCCTGACACCGCCGCCCTGGTCACGTTCATCGGCGAACTGGAGTCGGGATCCAAGATCACCGATTACCCGGCCGCTGTGGTGGTCGAATCCGCCCCGCCGGCCAAGCCACCCAAGAAGAAGGCGGCGCCCGTAGCCGACCAAGGTCCACCGGACGAACCCAAGATGGTCACCGATGTGGTGCCCACGGTTGTGGCGGATGATGGCGACTCTTCCGGGGGTATGGGCAAGTGGCTGGCGATCGGCGCCGTGGTGCTGGTCCTGGCCCTGATTGCCGGATGGTGGTTCTTCATGGGTCCGGGTTCCGGTGGTGGTGCGGATTCGCAACCCACACCGGCGCCCGCCACTTCTCAAGTGGCCGAGACTCCGACCCCGGAGGCGGGCGCCGGCGCCGGTCTGATGGATGAGGCCGAGCTCATGGAGCGTGCCCGCGAGGTGGCGTCTGCAGAAATGGCCAAACAGGAGCAGGAACTCCGCGATCGTCTCGAGAAGGAGTTCCCGACGCCGACACCGCTTCCGCCGACTCCGACCCCCACGGATACCCCGACCGAAACCGCGACTGCGAGTCCGACCTCGACACCGAGGCCCCCGACACCGACACAGGTGCCGCCGACCCTTACCCCGATTCCCCCGACGCCCACCCCCGTCGTCAATGAGGGTGACATCGTGGAGCCCGGTCCGGGGGTGGTGGCGCCGGTCCTGCTCCATCGGGTCAGCCCGGAGTATCCGCCGATCGCGCAGCGAGCCGGAATCAGCGGCGAGGTTGTCGCCATGGCCCTGGTGGGGACCGATGGCCGTGTCGAGGACGTGAAGATCCAAGAGGTCACCCACAAAGGTGTGGGTTTCGAAAAGGCGACCGAGGATGCGGTTCGCCAGTGGCGTTACCGTCCGCCGACCAAGAACGGGGTCAAGGTGCGGATGTGGGTGCGGATCAGAATCAATCTCTCATTGAAATAGCGTGGAGGAATAATGTCTTCAATCCTGACGGATGATCAAAAACAGTTTTACGAAGATGCGCGGCAGCGCACCAAATCCGAGCTCGAGACCTTCCAGGGCCAAATCGATGCTGAACTTGCCAAGGTGAAGGAGCGGATTTCCGACCTCGACAACGGTCGCAAGGCGGTGCGCCAGATGTATGACGCGGCCTGCACGATGCTCGGCGAGCCGAACGAGTTCGAAGAGGAAGAGAACGAGGACTGAGAACCGACAGCCTCCTGTGGTGTGACCCCGGCCGACCCGGGGTCTCGCTGACTGTGGGAGACGATGAACCAAGGCCGGATCGACGCCAATTGCAACAGATGGTCATCCGGCCGGTGACTGGTGGAGGGAAGCCGATTTGATGGCGCAGACCGCGGGCATGCCCAAAGGGCTGTGGATAAAGTGCAATGCTTGCCGAGAGATTCTCTATCATCGCGAGGTCTCCGGCAATCTCGACGTGTGCCCGCGGTGTGGATATCACTTTCGTATCTCGGCGACTCAACGTCTTGAGCTGCTCTTCGACAACAAGAGGTACAAGAAGTTCTTCGGCCGGGTTCGGTCCGCCGATCCCCTGGGCTTTGCCGATTCGAAGCCGTATCGGGACCGGCTCACCGTCTACAACAAGAAGTTTTCCGGATCCGACGCCGTCGTCGTGGCCCAGGGTGAGATCGAGAAGCAGTGCGCCATCATCGCCGCCATGGAGTACGGGTTCATGGGTGGATCCATGGGGTCCGCCGTGGGCGAGAAGATCGCCCGCGCCATCGAGCGATGCCTGGACAAGAAGCTTCCGCTGATCGTCATCTCGGCCTCTGGTGGCGCCAGAATGCAGGAAGGCATTCTGTCGCTGATGCAGATGGCCAAGATCTCGGCCGGTCTGGCGCGGATGCGGGACCGCCACCTCGCCTATCTCTCGATCCTCACCGATCCCACCACCGGTGGTGTCACCGCGAGCTACGCCATGCTCGGCGATGTGAATATCGCCGAACCGGGGGCGCTGATCGGCTTTGCCGGACCGAGGGTCATCGAGCAGACGATCCGGCAAACGCTCCCCGAGGGCTTTCAGCGTTCGGAGTTCCTGCTCGAGCACGGTATGCTCGATCTCGTGGTTGAACGCCGCGAGCTCAAGGCGACCGTCGCCCGATGCCTCAAGTACTTCCGGTAGGAGGGTGTAGTGCATAGACGCTGGACGGGTTTCGGAGGGTCGGTTGAGGCCGGTTTCTGTTGGATTTGCAGGTTCATACTGTTTGTATGGGCCAAGAATCCGACGGAAAACGGGCCAAACGACACCCGAAAGGCGCCACCAGTTCTATGGACAACACCCTCCTAGGTCTTCGAAATCGCCGGCCGGGGCGGATCCGCCCCGAGCTCGGCCCCCTCCGCGCGGCTCTTGGACGCCTCGGGGACCCCCAGTTGGCCCAACCATCGATTGTGATCGTCGGCACCAATGGCAAGGGTTCGACCGCCGCCATGCTCGAGGCGATCCTCGATGCCCATGGGATCACGACGGGTCTCACCACATCGCCGCATCTGGTATCGGTGGAGGAGCGGATCCGGATCAACGGTCGACCCATCGACCGTGCGGTCTTCGAGACCCACCTCGACCGGCTGGCTCCAGAGACGGATCTGACCTTCTTCGAGACCATCACCGGCGCCGCCTTCCTCGCCTTTGCCCAAGTAGGGGTCGACGTGGCCATCCTCGAGGCCGGGATGGGCGGCAGCTGGGACGCCACCAGGGTTGCCGGGAGCCGGATCGCCGGTATCACGAACGTCGGGTCCGACCATGCCGACTGGCTCGGCGAGGATGTGATGGATCGGGCGCACGACAAGGGAGCGCCCCTGCGTTCGGCAGAATGGGCGGTTCTGGGTCCGGGTCTCTCGGCCGAGGTCCTCTCGGCCATTGCGGCGCCGCACGCCGTGGCGGCCGGTGATCTCGTTGATGTCCGAGGCTCCGGTGAGGGCAGGGCTCGGGTGTCGTGGGAGACGCACGATCTCGAGCTTGAACTCCCCCTCGCCGGCGAGCACCAGTTGGCGAACCTCCACTTGGCTCTGGCTCTGGCGATCTGCGCCGAGAAGGCCGGTCTGGTATCGCCTTTGGATCCCGCGGCGGTGGTCCGCGGTCTCGAAAGGGTGTCGTGGCCCGGTCGCCTGTCACAGATCCACATCGGTGATCGCACCGTGCTCCTCGATGGAGCCCACAATCTCGAGGGCGCCGAGGCGCTCGCCGCCGAGCTCGGTCGCCGACCCGAACGGCACAATCTGTTGTTCTCCTGTCTTGACGACAAACCGTTGGAGGCCATGGGCCGGGTGCTCTCACCGGTGGTCGGCCGAATCGCGGTGTGCGAGCTGACCGACCCTCGGGCCATGCCCATCGGAAGGCTCTTAGCCGCCTTCCCCCTCGCAGAACCCGTTCCCGATCTCAAGGCAGGGGTTGATTCTTTGGATGATCCCGTCGTGGCGGCGGGCAGCCTACGGTTGGTCGGTCGTCTTCTCGAACTCGCCGAGGAGGGAGCCATGTCATGAGTGGAGATCTCATTCGTCAGAGGCAGGATCTCGAAGAGGCGGAAGCGGACAGTCTCGCGATCTTTGCCGTTCGTTCGACCGAGGCCGTCCGACGACATGAGGTCGAAGGGCCGGACAGCACCTCTCGTTTGGCGTTTCAACGCGATCGCGACCGGATCCTCCACGCCAGGTCCTTCCGCCGGCTCAAACACAAGACCCAGGTCTTTGTCCCGCACACGGCGGATCACCCCCGAACCCGCCTCACCCACACTCTCGAGGTCGCCCAACTCGGCCGCACCATCGCACGAGCGCTCGGGCTCAACGAGGATTTGGTCGAGGCCATCGCCCTGGGTCACGATCTCGGTCACACGGCCTTCGGCCACACCGGAGAAACGGCGATCAACGAGATCCTGGGCGGACGCAACCCGGTGGTCGATCTGCCCGTAGCGGTGATTGCCGAGACCGGTTCTTTCAAACATAACTACCAGTCGCTCCGGGTGGTCGACCTCCTGGAGTGGCGCTATGACCACCCGGGCCTCAATCTGACGGATCAGGTTCGTGAGGGCATCCTCAAACACACCCGGTGGCGGGTCGGTTTCGACTTTCCTCTGCCCAATCCAGAGGGTCTGGCCCTCGATCGACCCTGTCACCTCGAAGGTCAGACGGTGGCGGTGGCCGACGAGATCGCCCAGCAGACCCACGATCTCGAGGATGGTCTTCGGGCGGGGTCGGTGGCCTTCGAGGACGTGGAGCGGCTTGCTGTCTCTCGGAAGATCATCGCCGGGCTCGGTGACGGTTACCCGTCCAAGGGGCCCCGGTGGCTGCGGCAGAGCACCCTGATCCGAGAGCTCATCGGGTTCTTTGTCCACGACGTGATCTCGTCATCGGCGGGTCGGATCCGGCCCTTTCTCGATCGTCATCAGATCGACGACCACGGGACCTTTGTCGATCATGCACGTGAGGTCTCGCAGACGACCGTGGCATTGTCGAGCGATGTCCAGGGGCTCTTTGACGAGCTCAAGGCGTTTATCTATCAGTTCATCATCAACCATATCGATGTCAATCGGCAGGATTGGCGGGCCCGCAAGGTTGTCACCGCGCTGTTCCGCGCCTTCTGGACCAACCCGTTGATCATGCCCACCTACGTTCTCAAGCGGGCGCACGCCGAACTCGACTTCCCCTTTCTGCGTGACGTGCCTTTGGCGTCGGTTGCGGACGAGGTGGCCACTCGATACCATGCGTCAGCCGGCTTTGCCCGGCTGATCGCAGACCATATCGCAGGAATGAGCGACCGGTTCGCCCTCGAGGAGTTCAACGCCCTCGAAGCACCCTCGCTCGGGCAGAGATTCACAGGAGGAAATCGATGATTGCTCTCGCGTCCGATCACGCAGGTGTCGAGTTGAAAACCGAGATCTGTCGGGTCCTCGAGGGCCTCGGTCTCGAAGTCGAGGATCTCGGTCCGTCGGAGAAGAAGTCGGTGGACTACCCCGACTACGCCCATCTCCTGGCCTGTGCAGTGTCGGATGGGCGGATCGAACGCGGTATCTTGATCTGCGGTACCGGGATCGGAATGTCCATGGCGGCCAATCGTCACCCCGGGGTCCGGGCCGCGCTGTGCCACGATGCCTACACCGCCGAGATGGCCCGTCGGCACAACGACGCCAACGTGCTGTGCATCGGCGCGAGGGTCGTCGGTGGCGGTGTCGCTGAACAGATGGCGCGGGTCTTTGTGGAAACATCGTTTGAAGGCGACCGGCACCAGCGGCGAGTGGCGAAGATCGAGCGGGAGGAATCATGAGTCAGACTTTGAAAGAGCAGTTCTTTGACGTGCACAACCGACTCGTCGAGGCCGCGGATCCTGAGATCGCCGCCGCGCTGGAAGCCGAACGGCAGCGGCAGAACGATGGTCTCGAACTCATCGCGTCGGAGAACTTCGTCTCGCCGGCCGTCATGGCCACCATGGGCTCGGTCATGACAAACAAATACGCAGAGGGCTATCCCGGGAAGCGTTATTACGGGGGCTGCACATTCGTCGACATCGGTGAGGAACTCGCGCGGCAGCGTGCCAAGGAACTCTTCGCCGCCGAGCACGCCAACGTCCAGCCCCACTCGGGCGCTCAGGCCAACATGTCGGTCTACCTCGCCGTGCTCTCTCCGGGCGACACCATGCTCGGGATGGATCTCACCCATGGAGGTCACCTTACCCATGGGCACCCGCTCAATCAATCGGGCAAACAGTACGAAGTGGTGTCCTACGGGGTCCACAAAGACACCGAGACCATCGACTACGACCGTCTGCGTGAACTCGCAGTGGAGAACAAGCCAACGCTCATCGTCTGTGGCGCCTCGGCCTACCCGCGGATCATCGATTTCGCCCGGCTGCGCTCCATCGCCGACGAGGCCGGATCGCTGCTCATGGCGGATATCGCCCATATCGCGGGGCTGGTGGCGGCGGGCCTCCACCCATCGCCGGTGCCGCACTGCCAATTCGTCACTTCCACGACGCACAAGACACTCCGTGGTCCCCGCGGTGGTCTCATCCTGTGTACCGAGGAGTGGGCGGAGCGGATCGACAAGGCGGTCTTCCCCGGGATCCAGGGTGGTCCGCTCATGCACACCATCGCCGCCAAGGGCGTCGCCTTCAAAGAGGCGTTGCAGCCCGAGTGGAAGATCTATCAGAAACAAGTTGTCGACAACTCGGCAGCGCTCTGCGCCGCCATCTCCGAACGGGGATGGCGGATCGTCTCCGGCGGCACCGACAATCACCTCTTTCTCATCGATCTCGGCACCGACTTCATCTCGGGCAAGAAGGCCGAGCGGTGGTTGGGCTTGGCGGATATCACGGTCAACAAAAACACCGTGCCCTTCGACACCAGAAAACCCTACATCGCCTCGGGGCTGCGGATCGGCACCCCGGCGATCACTTCCCGAGGGATGGGCACCGCCGAGATGGAGACCATCGCCGAACTCATCCATCGCGTGTTGTCCGCCGACGAGGACAAGACCGACGAGGCCAAGTACGCCGCGTTCGGCGCCGAGATGGAGGCCGTCAAAGCCGAGGTTCACAAGCTGACCGCCAAGTTTCCGTTGTACTAGGGGGTCCGCGTCCGGAACGATCCCGATCCCGAAACGCGATGGAAGGGGAGCCAGGCACGCACAATTGTTCGCGGCGAACATTTGTGGAGCCAGGCACCCATCCCGCGACACATCGACCGTCGTCCTGCCGGAGGACGGCGCGGAGGTGGGTCTCCCTCATTCGGCCGTCTCGTTCACACAAACTCCCACCCCCTCACCCCCCCCACCCGCCCGCCCTCAGAAATCCAGATCGTCGTCGCTTCGCTCCGTCGTTTCTGAATTTCCGTGGGGTGAGGAGAAGAATACCCTTCGCAATATTGCGGGGAGTTCTCTGAAGGAATTGTTAGGTCATCAGAAGTGTGAGGTGTGTGTTGAACGGGTTTTGCTCGCATTGGAAGGCGGGGCATTCTGATGAGTCAATCGGATGCTGCATTCGCGAGTGAACCGTTCTCGAGACGAGATTACCCGTTGACCGGGGTGCCACTTGTTACATTGTTCGGGGATCAATCTTCCGGTTCGGTGTTTCGTGGGGGCCGAACAATGCTACGGGTGGCTCCCTCGACCACCATCGACGGGAACACCATGCTCGGAAGCCATTGATGTAATGATTGTGGGAGCGGGCCTCTCGCCCGCTCTTCAGAGTCAATCCGGTGACCAGTTCGCCCCCACGTCAGTCAGACGCCCATGAAGCAACGCGACACCGACATGATGTTGTGAGCGCAGTCGCCCGAGAGTGCCCCCTCAAACATTGTTTGGCCCCAACGCGAGAGGCTGCCGCGAGGCTCTCCCTCCAAACAATGATTTGAAGCGGCACGTCCGATCAGCATCGAGCATCCATCGATAGCGATAGCGATAGCGATGGCGATGGCGATCGCGATGGCGACGTGAGATGTGCGATGTCACTGGGACGGAGCCCGGCGACGGCCCACCACAATTCGTCCGACGAATTGTTAGAGGTCCTGCCGCTTGAAGATCCACATCGCCAGCAGCACAGGAACTACGATCCAGGCGATGAGACCGATGATCCCGACCATCGTCGCGATTGTGGTTGATCCGGCGAGCTTGATCAGAGTCGCTCCCGCGGGACCAAAGAGGTGCGGCCCACCGACGTGGAGCAGCGCCAGGACCCGGGCGATGTCCACCGGGTTGCCGAAAAGCCCGACGAGCAGCGTGGTCTTGAGGATCTTCGCGGGCAGATACAGGGTCGTCCCGAGCATCAGCATCCCATAGACGAGTTCGAAGAAGATCCACACGCCGATGGCGATCCCGAGCGCGATCTGTCGTCGACCCGTCGCCAACGCGATGAGCACCGAGAGACCGACAAAGATGACCGCCAGCAGGGTGTTGTAGACCACGACCATGAGATAGCCGAGGGCCCCTTCGGTCCCGATGGACATGGCGATGACGGCGCCCGGGATTCCGAAACCGATGGCCGATGCAGCGATCACCGTCAGGCACAGGCCGCAGATCTTGCCGAGGAGGACGTGTGATCTTGGGATGGGCTGGGTTGCGAGGATCTCCAAATACTCGCGTTCGCTCAAGAAAGAAAAAACACCGAGGAGCAACGCGAAGAGAGGGATGAGAAATCCGCCGAGATTGGCCAGACTGGCCGCGGTGCGGATGAAGTCCTGAAACCCGGCATAGCCCGAGGTCACCATCCCGAAGTAGGAGATCACGGTGGTCGTCACCGCGAAAAGACCGGCAAAGAAGACCACCCAGCGGTTGCGCCGGTTGAGGACGAACTCCTGCCAGGCGATGCTTCCGATGGCGGATCTCATTGAGCCGCCTCGTCGGCCGTGTGGGCGCCGGTCACCCGGATCATGCCGAGTGCCTGTTCATCGGATCCGATGACGGGGAATCCCGCTCCTGGTCGGGTGGCGAAAAAACGTACTTCGGTGGGCTCCTGGGTGGGTGCCACAATGATCTCGCCGATTTCCGGGTAGCCGCGGATTTCGAGGGAGACGGCGTCTTCAAGCTCGTCGCCTGAGAGCTTGAAGAGCACGAGATCACCCTTTTCGACCTCGAGGATCTCGGGTTCAAGCGAGGTGGCGGTGACCACCGCCTCAACCACGGTGTCGGGTTGGCCGCTGCGGCGGCGGTAGCCCTTCCAGTCGGTGACGACCTCGTCTGCGGCAGACCGATGATCCTCTGCGTCGGCGCTCGAACCAAAGCAGAGCACCCCGGCGCCCATGACCGTTGGCCTGTGTTGGGTGAGAAGAAGCACCGCCCGGTCTGCGGGCACGAACTCACCGGTTGTGTAGAGCGCGAGGTAGACCTCGGTCGGAACCGGTGTGCCGCGGCGCCGCATCTCGTCGTGGCTTCGCAGCAGACAGCCCGGGCTGTCGAAGGGAACGAACTCGCCATCGGCGACATGACCGCAGGCCTGATTGACCTCGTCGATGACCATGTTGCACTCGGCGCACGCATCGAGACCGGCGGTCACCTCTGGGTGAACGGGGCCGGAGCATCCACAGAGGATGACTGTCGCGACAACAGAACCTATGACGGCGGACAACAAGGTATTGCTCTGCGATCTCATGGTGTGGTCTCCGATTCTCGACCGTTGACATGATCGCGGACCACGGACTCCCAGTCCGGCGCCTCGGTGTGGAACTCCTCGACCACTCCCCCGGCCGTTTGGATGGCCTGGATCACCTCGAGGCGTCGTTGGGGTAGCGCCGTGAACGAGAGCTGTGACTCATCGCAGTGACAGGCGGACGCCCCGGCGGCCTCGGCCGCAGAGACCACCATTTCGGCCTGACCTGCGAGCACCACCCGTACCCGCGTCTCCCGAGCCACGGTGGTCATGAATGCCGGGACATCCTGCAGTTTGGCGAGCTCACCCTCCACCAATACACCGACCCGATCGGCGAGCTGGACGGCGCTGTGGACGATGTGTGAGGAGAAGACGATGGTGCTCCCCTTCTCCCTGAGCTCGGCCAACAGCTTGTGGAGGCGTGCGATACCCAATGGGTCGAGGTTGAGCGCCGGTTCGTCGAGCACGAGAATGGCTACTTCCTCGAGCATCGCCACCGCCAGCCCGAGCCGCTGAAGCATGCCGCCCGAGTACTCCACCGTCAGCCGGTCGGCATCATCGGTGAGCCCGAAGATCGCCAGTACCTCGTCGACCCGGTCGGGAGAGACCCTCCTGAGATGGGTGAAGAGGTCGAGGATCTCTCGCGCCGTGAGCTGGCCCGGCATGGTGACTCGTTGCGGAACGTAGGACACGAGCTTCTTGACCCGGTCCGGAGCCTTGGCCAGATCCTCGCCGTCGATGAGGATCCGCCCCGACGTCGGCGCATGGAGACCCACGAGCGCCCGCAGAACGGTGGTCTTGCCACCGCCGTTGGGACCGAGGAAGGCAAAGGACTCGCCGCGCAGGATTTCCAGGTTGAGCGGTTTGACAGCTTCGACCTCGCCATAGCTCTTGGTGAAAGCCTCGATGCGGATGATCGGTGCGGCGCCCGACATCAGCGGCGCCTTTCCAATCGGGAGCGACGGCGAGGCCGACGACTGAGGTGGAGCAGGACGCCGGCCGGCGCGATCGCGCCGAGGAGGAATGCGGCCGCCCAGACAGGGTCGCCCCTCATGGAGAACTCCTCCACCGCCTCCCAGGGCACCGCTTCGTTTGCTTGAGGGCGGATCAACGGTCGAGGGTCTTCGGCGTCGCCGATTTTGAGGATCGGTAGCGTTTCCTCGGCTGCGCGCAGCAGCTCGGCGGCCGGACTCAGTAGATAGAACCTGACCTCGGGCACATCCGACTCCAGGATCTGGAAGACGTTCTGGATCACGAAGGGGATGTCGCCGATGCCGTCTCGGTCGAGATCGTAGCCCCGGTACCGGGTCCAGAAATTCCCATTATCATCGTTTGCCCAGCGGGTTTCACGGTCGCTGACATCGAGCAGCAGCTCCGAAAGATTGTTGATGAAGTTGTTGTCGTGAAAAATGTTTTCATCGCAGCCGCCGTTGAGCTGTACCGCCAGGTCGTTATCGACCACGTCGTTTCCGACGATGGTGCTCGCGTTGGTGTTGTTCATGAAGATCCCGCGGCTGTTATCGAGTACGAGGTTGGCCCGAGCCGTCACCCTCGCCATGGACTGCAACAGGATGCCGTAGGCCCGAAACCCGCGGCACCGGGCAAAGGTGTTGCGCTCGAAGACGATATCCTCGGAGTACATCAGCGCCGCTCCGGCGACGTTGTTCTCGAAGAGATTCTCCCGGAAGGTGTTGTTGTTGGAGTACATGTAGTGGAGCCCATAGCGGACGTTGTGGATGTGGTTGCCGGTGATCGCGGTGTCGTTGGCGAAAGAGAAGTAGATCCCGTCTCGGGCGTTGAAGATTTCGTTGTCCTCGATGGTGTTTCCGGAGGAGTTCCAGAGGTGGATGCCGTTGCCGCGGTCTGATTCGATGAGATCCAGCCGGCCCTCGATGGTGTTGCCAAGGATAGTGACCCGGCTCCCGCCCTTGACGTAGATCCCGTGCAGTGACTCGGTGATGGTGCAGTTGCGGATCGTGACGTCGTCGGCCTCGATGAGGACAACCGCCATGTCCTTGGTCAGATGTGGGCCGGCCTCGCTGATGTGGAGCCCGTCGAGCACGACCCCGGGAGCCCTGACATGAACGACATTGCCTTCGTAACCACCTCGGATGGTCGCGGCGCCGTCGCTGATGAGGATGACGGGGATGTCAATAACCAGGTTTTCGGCGTAGTCGGATCCGGTCAGAAGAACGGTGTCGCCCGGCGAGACGGACTCCAAAGTTGCGGAGATCGACTCACCGTCACCCACGGTGTGGATCTCACCGTGACACAGGGGCACCGCGACCAGGCCCACAAGGATCGCCATCAAGGTTTTCGACATCATCATCGATGCACCCACCTCCAAGGTGGTGGCAAATAGACTAACCCAGATTGGTGCCGGGATTGGGAAAACTACGCCCGGCGCGGGCCGCGACCCGCGCCGGGCGGTCTCATTCTGCGTTGCGGCCTATGGGCTGAGGAAGCTACCCCTTCAGCCGTGCGAGCTCGCTGTCCAACATTTGCTTGGAGCGAACCCCGGCAACACCGGTCTTGACCAGTCCCTGCCACACCTCTTCGAGATCCAAGAAGAGTTGCTTGTCGAACTCGCCGTTGGCCATCCGCTCCTGACAGGAGCCATAGAGGGTGGTGGCCTGGGTCAGTTGGACCTGGGTGTCGCCCCACTCCTCGTGGAGGGTCTCACTGAAGCTCGAGCCATACTGCTCGAAACCGACGGTGATATAGGCCGCGATCGGTTGGATGATGTTGATGACCTGAACGACCTCGATATTTTTGTTGTGGGCCTTGGCCTCCCAGTCGTCCTCCCCGGTCACCTCTTTGGGCTCGGGAACATCGAGTGCCGGCGGCGTCTCGACCTCGAGCAGCACCGGCTCGGCGGCCGGCGCCTCGGCTTCGTAGGTCGCCTCATCCGCAGCACCACCGCATCCGAATACGAACGCCGAAACGAAAATCAACATGGCGAGCTTTTTCATTACTTCTTCTCCTTCTTCGTCGTACGCAGCTCGGGGCCCGAATCCCGCCAGGTCAGCCAGAATCCCAGCAGCATCAGCGCCCCGAACACGAGGAACAGATACGTTCCAAAAGCGGGGTACGACCACACGTC
>Ga0164313_10000793_pt1 | contig 26557 bp, 17 predicted proteins | sample GuaBasSedimGuay4_FD_113735 | JGI IMG/M metagenome (GOLD analysis project Ga0164313, IMG submission 113735) | Subseafloor sediment microbial communities from Guaymas Basin, Gulf of California, Mexico - Guay4, Core 4569-4, 0-3 cm | ecosystem: Environmental > Aquatic > Marine > Hydrothermal vents... | reverse complement strand
GATGATGGGAATATAATCGTTAGTGGATATACAATTTCCGACACCGATATTGCTACACCCGGTGCACATAAAACAACCAAAGAATTTGTCGATGATTTTTTAGCAAGCTTTACCCCCGATGGCCAAATTAACTGGGGGACTTATGTTGGTGGTGAAAGACGTGAAGAGGATGGAAACGATGTTTTTGTAAAAGATAATGATATTTACTTTGCAAGTAGAACCGATTCTGAAGGTGGAATTGTTTCAAAAAGCCCTTACCAGGAAGAATTTGCCGGACCTTTTGAAACCGAGTTTTTTAATTCAGATATTTATTTGGTTAAATTTAACAGTGGCGGTGAACAACTTTGGGGTACTTATTATGGAGGAGTAGGGAGTGAAATAGTTGATAAAATTATAATGCTGGATGAAAATACCATTGCATTTGCTGCAAGTAGTGGTGATTCGGGTACAACAATTATAACCCCTGATGCGTACCAACCCGAAAATGCCGGTTTTGCTGACGGATTATTTGCCGTTTTCGATGTGGATTTATTAACCAGTATAACTGAATTTGATAAAACCCGGCTTAACGTTTTTCCCAATCCAGCATCGGATTATTTTGTGATTGATTTGCCCGTAACAATAGCCACAAACGGAAAAGTTGAAATTTATTCATTGGAAGGCAAGCGAATGGCAACATTTAAAAATTATACTACCGGTAGCCGAATTCCAATAAATTTATTGCCGGGGATGTATGTGGTGAACTATCGGGTGGGGGAATTGAATCTACATACGAAGTTGTTGGTAAAATAAGGTTTTAATTGAGGTTTCGTTCCTACGGAACTTTACAAATTTTTATTTCCTGTTTCCAGGGTCTTACGACCCCGGTTATAAGATTTACTGCCTATGGCAGTTCCCCAATTGTTCCATCGGCACATAATAATATATCAAGGGTTGCCTCTTGTGCAACTTGCCCTGAGCTTATCGATTGGGAGGATATCTTATGTGTCTTGAGTATATTTCAGGACAGTTCATTATAAATAACTTATGTGTTCTTATGTGTCTTAAGTGGTTCAGTAAATTATTTAAACCATATCAAAAAATAATTACTTTAGCCCTTAATGGAGAATAACTTACAGCAGCTTCAATTAAATTTTACCGAAGACAGTTTGTTCCTGCTTAATTTAAGCCTGGCCTTTATTATGTTTGGGGTGGCATTGGGGCTTGACAGGAAAAAATTCGTTGAAATTACACGCAATCCAAAAGGCGTGGTTGTAGGTTTTTTAAGTCAATTTTTATTATTACCTGCATTAACGTTTTTATTGGTTTACTTTATTAAGCCAATGCCCGGCCTGGCACTTGGAATGATTCTGGTAGCTGCATGCCCTGGCGGAAATGTTTCCAATTTCTTTTCGCAACAAGCTGGCGGAAATGTGGCCTTATCGATAAGTTTAACAGCTATTGCCACGGTTGGTGCCGTTTTTTTTACCCCGATAAATTTTGAGTTTTGGAGCAACCTTTATGTGGATGGAGGGATGGATAAAACCATTGAACTTGAATTCTGGAAGTTGTTTAAAACCGTGCTTTTGTTGTTATTTATTCCGCTTGTTCTGGGACTTTGGTTTTCGTCAAAATTTAAAAAAACAACACAGATTATTGCCAAACCAATTCGCATCGTTTCTTTATTGATTTTAATTGCATTTATTGTAATTGCCTTTCTTAAAAACCTCGATATTTTCTCTCAATATTACCAATACATTATTTACATTGTTCTGTTGCACAATGCCATTGCTTTAGGGGCTGGGTATTTATTCGCCAAAATCAATAAACTATCGGTTCAAGACCGTAAAACCATTAGCATCGAAACAGGAATTCAGAATTCGGGGTTGGCCCTGGTTATTATTTTCACCCTGTTTGATGGTAATGGAGGAATGGCGTTAATGGCTGCTTGGTGGGGTATTTGGCATATTATTTCAGGATTTATTATTTCATCCATATATTCGGGAAATTTTAAATTAAAAACCGGTTAAATATGCTCCAGCGATTGTTTTATGTTATTCTTAGGGCTTATGTAAAATTGGCCATGCGGATTTTTTACAAGCGGTGGCAAATTGTGCATTTTAATAAACCCGAAGAAACAGGCTCAATTCTTTTCTCTGCCAATCATCAAAATGCATTTATGGACCCCTTGATTATTCTGCAATCGCAGCCTAAAATTCCGGTGTTTCTAACCCAGGCCGGGGTTTTTCAATCTTCTGCATTGGTCCGATGGTTTTTCGATTTACTTTATATGCTACCAATATACCGCGAGCGGGATAAGGTAAACACCCTGGAAAAAAATGAAGGAGTATTTATTAAATGCCAGGATTATCTTTTAAAGGGCAGACATCCCATTGGCATTTTTACTGAAGGCAGCCACAGTTTTAAACGCACCATCAGGCCTTTAAAAAAGGGTATATGCAGATTGGCATTCGAAACCCTGGAGCGCAATCCCAACCTCGATATAAAAGTTATTCCGGTTGGGTTAAATTACAATGATCATATTGCTTTTCAAACCGAAGTATTAATCATTTTTGGTGATCCAATACCAGTTAAACCCTTTTTTGAGGAGTACCTGCAAAATAATGCTTTAGGTTATAAGCTTTTACTCGATGAAATAAGGGTTAAAATGGGCGATATAATAATTAATATTCCCGATGACGAAAACTATGAAGTGGTACACAAGCAGTGGTTGAAATCTCGGGTATTAAGCAACGATTTGTATCGAGACCTTAAAGAAAATCAAGAATTGATAAAGCAGATTATTAATGGTGACCCGGGTGAGGGTGAACTGTTAAACAAAGATAAAGCCAAACGTGAAAAGAAAAATAAGAACATCCGGCGCATCGTATTGTTCCCGATATGGATATATGGCTTTATTAATAATTTGCTGCCGGTTTGGGCTACGCGGTTTTTGCTTAATAAAATGGTAAAGGACCATCATTTCGCATCTTCGGTAAAATTTGCATTGGGAGCGTTTTTACTGCCGTTTGTTTATTTATTGCAAGCTTTGCTTTTATATCTGATTGCGGGTAACATTAGCCTCAGTCTGTGCTACTTTTTAAGCCTTCCTTTTTTTAGTTGGATTTATTTTCGGTGGTTGCGCTGAATTTCCGAACCTTTATCCCAAATCCCCCGTATTATTTTATTAAACTCTCCGGGCAATAGTACTACGTGTTTTTACTGATTGTAAATGGAAAATCTGTAGTATACATTTGTTGGAACTAAGCCAAAAGTCGTGGGACATAAAGCCAGGTCAAATCGCTCTGAAATAAAAGTATCAAGAATACTATTTGATTCTACATCTGTCAGTAACCCTGATAAAACGAGCTTTTCTGAAATAGAAAACCAGATTTGTCACCTTAAAACATTTTCAATTCTTTCGCATCGCAGGTATGCAAAAATGCTTTATAAAAAGATTAAAAAGCAGTTATTGGTTACAAAAAACTTTAATAAAAAATCTGCATTAAATAAGCTGGCCTACATCATCGAACTAAAAATAGGCAATGTAGCTTAACCCAGGTTAACGAACTCCTGAACCATTTTTCACTTCCTTACCCGGTGAAACCATAACCAGAATCCCATCGCTGTTTTCGGCCATTAAAATCATTCCCTCCGAAAGGATTCCTTTAATTTTTCGAGGCTCCAGGTTAAGTAAAATAGTTACTTGAACACCGATTAATTCTTCCGGCTTGTAATGTTCGGCAATACCCGAAACCACTGTCCTGGTTTCCATTCCCACATTAATGCTTAGTTTCAGGAGTTTCTTGGTTTTGGGTACTTTAACCGCTTCGGTAATTTCACCAATGCGTAAATCCAATTTTGTAAAATCATCAAATGTTATGGCCTCTTTTACAGGAGTATTCTGTTCGTTTTGTGTTTTTTTATCCATTAGTTTTTGCACTTGCTGATCAACCGTTTCTTCTTCAACCTTCGAAAACAGCAATTCGGGTTTGTTTATGGTATGCCCCGGATGTATTAATTCATTGGTATAGCGATTCCACCTAACGGGTTCAATGTTTAATAAATTAAATAATTTCTTTGACGTATCCGGTAAAAAGGGGTAGGCAACAACAGCCAGTTTCGCTGTTAATTCCAAAGCGATATTCATAATGGTTTTTACCCTTTCCGGATTGGTTTTAATCAATTTCCAGGGTTCGGTATCAGCCAGGTATTTATTCCCCAATCGCGCCAGGTTCATCATTTCAGCTTGTGCTTCTTTAAAGCGGTACAATTCAATTAAACCACCAATCTTAGTTGAAAAAGAAATTATTTCAGCGATTACCTGTTGGTCCAATTCATTTGTTTCCCCACGTTCGGGAACTCTACCACTATAATACTTTTGTGTAAGCACCAATGCCCGGTTAACAAAGTTTCCGAATAGAGCTACCAGTTCATTATTATTACGGGTTTGGTATTCCTTCCATGTAAATTCGCTATCCCGGGATTCGGGAGCCAGGGAAGTCAGTACATAGCGCAACACATCTTGTTTTCCCGGAAAATCCTCTAGGTATTCATGTAACCAAACTGCCCAGTTTCGGGAGGTTGATAATTTATCACCTTCGAGGTTTAAAAAGGCATTGGCCGGAACGTTTTCGGGTAAAATAAAATCGCCGTGTTGTTGCAATAAAATGGGAAAAATAATAGCGTGAAAAACAATATTGTCCTTGCCTATAAAATGAACCAGGGAGGTTTCGTCACTTTGCCAATAATCTTCCCAGTTTTTACCGTTTTCTTTCGCCCATGCTTTGGTTGCCGATATATAACCGATGGGTGCATCCAGCCATACATACAAAACTTTTCCTTCGCCGTCTTCAAGCGGAACTTTTACGCCCCAATCCAAATCGCGGGTCATGGCACGTTCGCGCAATCCACCGTCTAACCAAGAATTGCATTGGCCCTTAACCTGGTTTTTCCAATGTTTAGGGTCATGTACTTTGATACCGTTTAAAACCCCTTCGTTTATCCAGGTTTTTAGCCATTCCTGGTGGTTTTGCATAGGCAAGTACCAATGGCTGGTTTCTTTTAATACGGGGGCATTTCCACTAATGGTCGATTTGGGGTTAATTAGCTCGGTTGGGCTAAGGGCAGATCCACATTTTTCACATTGATCGCCGTAAGCTGCTTCATAACCACATTTGGGGCAAGTTCCCTGAATATACCGATCGGCAAGGAATTGATTGTTTTCTTCGTCGTAAAACTGTGCTGTTGTTTTTTTAACAAAAGCGTTATTATCATTCAGTTTTAAGAAAAATTCCTGGGCGGTTTTATGGTGTAATGGATCCGATGTTCGATGATAAATATCAAAATCGATTCCAAAATCCCTAAATGCTTTTTTGTTGATTTCATGGTATTTATCAACGATTGCTTTTGGTGTAGTTTCTTCTTTTTTAGCTCTTAACGTAATAGCTGCCCCATGTTCGTCTGAACCGCAAACATAAACCACATCCCGGGCATTGCTTTTTAAATATCTGACGAAAATATCTGCCGGTAAATAAGCCCCTGCAATATGGCCTATGTGCAAAGGTCCGTTAGCATAGGGCAATGCAGAAGTTATAGTGTATCGCTTTTTCAATGTTTTGTTTTTATATCTTGCACAAAGATAAAATATAATTCAGGCAAAAATTGAAATCAATTATTCCTCCATTTTTAAAGAAAGGTGATGAAATCCGGATTATTTCAACCGCCCGGAAAATTTCACGTAAAGAACTCGACCCCGCCGTTGGTTTTTTAAAATCAAATGATTATAAAGTGAGTTTCGGACAAAACCTGTTTAAGCAATCCCATCAGTTTGCAGGTACCGATACCGTAAGGGCAAATGATCTTCAAAAGGCCCTTGATGATTCAAATGTAAAAGCCATTTGGTTAGCACGTGGGGGTTACGGAACACACCGGGTTATTGAAAAAATTAATCTCAATGGATTTAAAAAACATCCGAAATGGATTGTGGGTTATAGTGATATTACTGTTTTGCATGCATTTATTTACAGTCAGACCGGCGTGGCAACACTGCATGCTACCATGCCGGTTAATTATTTAAATCAAACAAGCGAATCGTTTACTAAAATGCTTGAGGTATTGCGAGGTGAAAAAATAAACTATCAATTAGATCCCCATCGGTATAATCGAATTGGTGAAGCTAAGGGAACACTGATAGGCGGAAATTTGAGTATTATTTACAGTTTAACCGGAACAAAGTATTTGGAATTACCACAAAACAGTATTTTGTTTATCGAAGACCTCGACGAGTATTTATACCATATCGACCGAATGATGATGAACTTGAAATTATCTGGTGTATTGGATCAGATTTCGGGATTAATTATTGGCGGTATGTCGGATATGAATGATAATACAGTCCCTTATGGTAAAAGTGCTGAAGAAATCATTCGGGACCATACCAGGGATTATATTTTTCCTGTGGCTTTCGGTTTTCCGGCAGGTCACATTAAGGCAAATTTACCATTGGTTCTCGGTACGGAGACAATTTTGACGGTGACGGAAAAAAATATTGGGCTAAAACTGTTTTAAAAACGATACAAACTATTGTCTTTCTAATAGTTCATAATCCTCCGGTACAAAAAACAACGATTCGGGAAGTTTTTTTTCTTCAATAGTAAGCACTTCAATTTTTGTGACCATTTCACCCGATGGGCTGTACTCAATGCCAATCATAGGGAAAAAATCGGGTTTAACCTCCATTTGGTTCCAGCTACGCGCGATAAGTTCGTCCCTATTTAGCAATTTTAACATCCCATTGAAAAAAGAATAACTTCTTTTATTGACCCAGTATTCTGATTTTTCCCCACTTAATTTATTTTTTACAATCCACAGGGTACAATCCATGCCGGCAACCTTCTTTTTATTTTTGGTTTTTTCAACTTCAAGTTCTAAGGGGTCTGGCTTTTTATCGGAAATCGGAACATTTATATAGAATTTATTTGAGCCACTTAGCGCCAATATTGAGGTATTATCAAGGTTTATAAGCATTATCCCGTTTAAACTCCCATCGTCTTTAACATCTTCAACGCGAATTCTATTTTCCCCAATATAAAACTTATACAAAGTAGTATCATTTCCATCAATCTTCCTGAACGAAATAATCCCACTAAAATCACCTGCATTAACAGATAACCCGGAAAATAGAAATACAGATAAAACAAGCGTTAGAAACAATATTTTTTTCATCATATAAATAAAATACTTATTTGTATCAAAATTATCTTAAAAATTGAATTTACAAAGGGAAATTAAATTAAAAGACGATTTATGTCAGAATAAAACTTGTGTTTCTGCACCAATTACTGCTTTATAAAGTTAACATAAATCAACATCTGGTTCAATTGGATTGCATACCTTTACTTCTTATTAAAAATACAATGGAAAAGATAAAAAAAATTGATGCGCTGGAGTACCATAGCCAAGGTAGAAAAGGAAAAATTGAAGTTATTCCTACAAAGCCAACCAGTACTCAAAGAGACCTTGCATTGGCGTATTCGCCTGGTGTGGCCGAACCATGCAGGGCTATTGATGCAAACATTGACGATGTTTATAAGTACACAGCAAAAGGTAATCTTGTTGCTGTTATTTCAAATGGAACCGCCGTTTTAGGCCTGGGAAATATCGGTCCCGAAGCCTCAAAACCTGTTATGGAAGGTAAAGGTTTACTTTTTAAAATATTCGCCGATATTGATGTGTTCGATATTGAGGTAGATACGGAAGATATTGAAGTGTTTATACAAACGGTAAAAGCAATTTCACCCACTTTTGGCGGGATTAATCTTGAAGATATAAAGGCCCCTGAAGCCTTTGAAATTGAAACTCGGCTAAAAGAGGAGTTGAATATTCCATTAATGCATGACGACCAACATGGAACAGCCATTATTTCGGCTGCGGCACTTTTAAATGCTGCGGAGCTAGCCGGAAAAAAGCTTAAAGATTTAAAAGTGGTTGTAAATGGTGCTGGAGCTGCAGGTTTTTCGTGTAGTTCGCTGTACTTAAAGATTGGGATTAAAAAAGAAAACTTAGTTATGCTCGACAGCAAAGGTGTTATAAGGACCGATCGTGAAAATCTTCCGCCTTCTAAAACTAAGTTTGCTACAAACAGGGACATATATACGCTTGATGAAGCGATTAAAAATGCCGATATGTTTTTAGGATTGTCGGTGGCGGGTGTCCTTTCAAAGGAAATGGTAAAATCGATGGCGAAAAACCCCATCGTTTTTGCACTTGCCAATCCTGATCCTGAAATATCTTATGAAGATGCAATGAATACCAGGGATGATATAATTATGGCTACCGGCAGGTCAGACACACCAAACCAGGTAAATAATGTTTTGGGGTTTCCTTATATTTTCAGAGGGGCTCTGGATGTACGCGCAACAAAAATTAATGAAGAAATGAAACTTGCTGCTGTACAGGCGATTGCAGATTTAACAAAAGAACCGGTCCCTGAAGAGGTTAACCAGGTTTTTTCATCGAAAAAAATTGTGTTTGGCCCTGAATATATTATTCCTAAACCTTCGGACCCACGTTTACTTTGGGAGGTTTCCACAGCAGTTGCAAAAGCCGCAATAAAAAGTGGGGTTGCCCGGGCACCGGTTACAAATTGGGGTAACTATAAAGCGGATTTGATCCATCGGATGGGACGGGACAATAAACTCGTACAAAGTATTTCCCGTTTAGCAAGACTGCATCCTAAAAAAGTGGTATTTGCCGAAGGAAATAATTTGCAGGTATTGAAAGCTGCTTTTGCTGCAAAAGATGAAGGAATTTGTCATCCTATTATTTTAGGCCATCGTGATAAAATAGATAAACTAATCTTGGATTATAACCTTGAATTTGATCTAGATGAAGTTGAAATCATAGATCTTAGAGAAGCTCAATATCAGGCTAAAAAAGATGAATACGGATTAAAGTTATACAAGGAACGAAACCGAAAAGGCCTAACCAAAACTGAAGCTGTTAAATTAATGGATATTCGGAATTATTTTGGCACCATGATGCTTGAAATGGACCATGCCGATGCCATGATATCCGGAGTTACCCGAAAATACAGGGATGTTATCCGTCCGGCATTACAAATTATTGGTCGGCAACCGGGTGTAAATAAAGTAGCCGGTATGTACATATTAAATACACGTAAAGGACCCCTGTTTTTTGCAGATACAACAGTAAATATTGAACCAAATGCAGAAGAGCTGGCCGATATTGCAATTATTGTTGCCGATACCATTCGAACTTATAAAGTAGAACCTATAATCGCTATGTTATCTTTTTCTAATTTTGGGGCATCAAATGAGCATTGTACCAATAAAGTATCGAAAGCAACGCGATTAATCAAAGAAAGAAGGCCCGATATAAAAGTAGATGGCGAAATTCAAGCAAACTTTGCCTTAAATGCTGAAATGACTAAAGAAAATTTCCCGTTTTCTGATTTAGCCAAAAAAAGTGCAAACACACTTATTTTCCCTAACTTATCCGCCGGGAATATTGCCTATAAACTGATGCAGGAAATGGAAAAAGTAGAAGTTATAGGCCCGATATTAGTAGGAATGGACAAATCGTTTCACGTATTACAATTAGGCAGTACAATAAGGGAAATCCAAAATATGATTAGAATAGCTGTTGTGGATTCCCATTTTAAACAATTAGAACACTAAAAAAATAATGATTAATCATTTAAACGGAAAACTGATAGAAAAACACCCTTCCCACCTCATTGTAGAATGTGGTGGGATAGGGTATTTTGTAAATATATCTTTAAATACTTTTGAGAAAATACCCAATAACGAAGCCATTAAAATCTTTATCCACCTGTCTATTCGTGAAGATGCACATGTAATGTATGGATTTTCCGAAGAAAGTGAACGCGTCATGTTCCGACAGTTGGTTTCCGTTTCGGGTATTGGTCCTTCAACCGCTGTATTGATTTTGTCGGCATTGGGACCCCATCAAATAAAAGAAGCTTTGCTTAATGAAGAAGTTTCTCTTTTACAAACCATTAAAGGCATTGGTGGCAAAACAGCGCAACGAATGGTTATCGAACTAAAAGATAAAATGGAAAAAGACACCAAAATTCAACTGAGCATAACCGGCTCCCAATCAGGGATTAAAAAGGAAGCTATCGCTGCCTTGCAGGTCCTTGGTTTTGATAGGAGACGCATTGAAAAAACAATCGATCGCGTTATAAAATCGCTTCCTGAAGATGTAAAAGTTGAACTGGTTATTAAAAATGTGTTAAAAGCAATGTAATAATTATGTTTGCTGCTGCCTTTTAAGCCCCTTCTTTTTTACATTTAAAACAATACTACCCCAATCTTTTCGTTTACCATTGGCATATTGGAAATAAGCATGGTTTTTGGTTGCGAAAATTGATGCAATAAATGCTCATTAATAATATAAAAAATGGCTATTATTGCGTCCGCTGTGACTAGTGTTTAAAAAGAATCGAATTGAGGCAAGGTTACATTTCTAGAACTACGCTGTGGGTGGTTTTTTTACTATTTGGAATGCTCTTTTTAAGGGCACAATATTCTTATGCCTATTCGTTGCGTTCCGATTTTGATTTTATTCAGCAGGTAGATTCTCCTGAAGTAGATTTGCCTTTCCCTCTTTCCGACGATATTGACCCATTTACCGGAACATCTTCACGAATAGATTTTAACGATCCGGAAAATGTTTCAACAACAGTTGAGTACGACCCCGTAACTGGCCAATACATCCTGGTTAAGAAAATTGGTGATTATTATTTCAGGTATCCCATGGCCATGTCGCTCGAAGAATATCTGCAATACGATATGAACAAATCAATATCGGAATATTGGGACGAAAAGTTTGATTCCGAATCATTGGACGAAGCCACACCCTGGACCCCAAGCCTTAAAGTTAAAGGAGGTGGGTTCGACCGGATATTTGGGGGAAATTCCATTGATATTAAACCACAAGGATCGGCGGAACTGACTTTAGGCGTAAATATTTCTAAAACAGATAACCCGCGAATACCTGTTGACCAACGGCGAATTACAACATTTGATTTTGACCAGCGGATACAATTAAATGTAGTCGGAAATATTGGTGAAAAATTAAAACTAACTACCAGTTTTAACACCGAGGCGACTTTTGATTTCGAAAACCAAATGAAATTGGAATATACCGGTTATGAAGACGAAATCATTAAAAAATTGGAAGCCGGTAATGTATCTTTGGCTCTGCCAACAACACTTATTTCGGGTGTTCAGAGCTTATTCGGGATCAGGGCCGACCTTCAATTCGGGAAACTGTATGTTAGTGTTTTGGCCTCGCAACAAAAGGGCGAACGAAAAGAAATTAATGTTGAAGGAGGGGCCCAAACAGAAACATTCGAAATTTTTGCCGACCAATACGAGGAAAACAGGCATTTCTTTTTATCAAATTATTTCAGGAGCCAATACGACAACGCGATGCAATCGCTTCCTAACGCGGCTACTAATGTTGATGTTACAAGGGTAGAGGTATGGATTGTAAATACCCAAAATGATTTTGAGAATTTCAGAAATGTAATTGGGTTTGCTGATATTGGTGAAGCTGAACACTTTTTATCCGGTAATTATAAATCGTCGCGCGGACCTGAGCCTAGCGGCAATCCAATAAACGCTTTTCCAACCGGAAACGATTTTCCAGACAACAACCAAAATGTCCTTTATCAGCAAATGTTTAACAATACTGATGTCCGGGGATTTGATGATGCTACTACCGAGTTAAATAGTTTAGGTTATGTGCCTGGCATCCACTACGAAAAGGTAACCAATGCGCGAAGACTTGAACAGTCAGACTTTACCTTTAATGCCAGGTTAGGGTTTATTTCGCTACGATTGTCCTTAAATAACGACGAAGTGTTGGCGGTAGCTTATCAATATACCAAGGGAGGGATTACCTACCAGGTCGGTGAATTTTCGACCGATGGTATCGATGCCCCAAGCCCATTGTATTTGAAATTACTAAAGGCCACAATTACAAATGTAAAAGCTATTGTTTGGGACCAAATGATGAAGAATGTCTACAACATTGGCGCATTTCAGGTTTCAAGAGAAAATTTCAGCTTGAATATTGTTTACACCAACCCATTAAATGGCGTGGATATTCCTTATGTGCCGTTTCCACCTATTGAAGACATCCCTTTGATACAGGTTGTAGGTCTTGACCGGTACAATCAGAATGGAAAAAAAACCCCAGATGGCGTGTTTGATTTTTATACGGGGGCAGAATCCCTGGGGGGTACGATAAATTCGAATAACGGCCGGGTATTTTTCACAACAGTAGAACCATTCGGGAAAACATTAAATAGTGCCCTAATTGGAGATGACCCACAAAACCCAGCCACTGATACCCTTGCTCGGGCACGTATAGTTTATCAACCATTATACGATTCGACAAAAACAAGGGCGCAGCAATTTCCCGAATTAAACCGTTTTAGACTTGTAGGTACTTATCAATCGAGCGGTGGTTCAGAAATTTCACTAAATGCAGTAAATGTACCCGAAGGATCGGTTGTTGTTACTGCCGGAGGAGTCCGATTGGTTGAAAATCAAGACTATACAGTTGACTATAACTTGGGGAAAGTGAAAATTATTAACGATGGCCTGATCGAATCGAGGGTGCCGATTAAAATCCAGTTAGAGAGTAATTCCCTTTTTAATATCCAGACAAAAACCCTTTTGGGAACACGGTTCGAATATCGTTTTTCGAAAGATTTTAACCTCGGAGGTACATTTATGAATTTGTCCGAGAAACCGTTGACAAACAAGGTAAATGTAGGGGATGACCCCATCAATAATTCGATGCTGGGCTTAGATGGTAATTATTTTACCGAATCCGGATTTCTTACAAGGCTTGTTGATGCGCTCCCGGGTATAAATACAACCGAAACTTCTACGATTTCGTTAAGCGGTGAATTCGCAAAATTTATTCCCGGACATTCACGCGCAATTAACAGTGATGGTGGGACATCATACATCGACGATTTTGAAGGCAGCCAGTCGAAGATTGACCTAAGGGCATTTATATCCTGGAATTTGGCTTCTATTCCGCAAGGGCAGCCCGATTTATTTCCTGAAGGATCTATTACCAATAGTTTAATCGGGGGATTTAACAGGGCGCGTTTTGCATGGTACATTATCGACCCTTTGTTTTATCGAAATTCAAGCATTACCCCTGATAATATTGACGCTGATGTTAAATCAAACCATTTTATGCGTGAAGTCCTCGAAAACGAAGTGTTCCCAAATAAGGAACTCGCCACAGGGACCCCGCAATTTATATCAACCTTCGATTTGTCATATTATCCTTCCGAAAGAGGCCAGTACAATTTGGAGGACCCCGATGGAGAAGGGGGAATAAGCTTTGGTTTGGATGAAGATGGAAATCTTAAAAACCCCGAATCCCGTTGGGGTGGGTTAATGCGAAGTTTAACCACCACCGATTTTGAATCTTCAAATATTGAGGTAATTGAGTTTTGGGTAATGGACCCTTATAATATAGATTCACCTTATAACATAAATTCCGGGGATTTCGATGAAACTGTTCAAAACCAATATGGGGACCTCTATATAAACCTTGGTAGTGTTTCGGAAGACGTACTTAACGATTCACGAAAATCTTTTGAAAACGGATTGCCCAAAGATGAGAACGATATTACTGCTGCAACAGTTGAAACAACTTGGGGGGTAATTCCTACTGTACAAACCGTGGTAAACGCTTTTGACAATACCACTAATTCAAATCAGTTTCAAGATATTGGCCTGGATGGTTTGAACGATGTTGGTGAAAATGATTTTTTTGCGGATTATATAACTGCGATTAATAATTCTTCATTAACGCAAGCCGCCAAAAACAGGATAATTACTGACCCATCGGCAGATAATTACCATTATTTCAGAGGAAATGATTATGACCAACAAGGATTAAATACACTGGAGCGTTATAAAAAGTTTAATGGCGTTCAGGGCAATTCACCCACCAGCCAGGATTCCCCCGAACCCTATCCCACGGCTGCTACCACCTTGCCTTCTAACGAAGATATTAATAACGATAATAACCTAAACGAAACCGAAAGTTATTTTCAGTACAAAATATCGCTACGCCCCGAAGATTTGTACGATGAAGAGGGGCGTCCCCGCATTGGACATAACCATATTACCGATTTTTATCAGGCTACTCCAGTAATTGAAAATGGGGACAATAAGCCCATCTATTGGATTCAGTTTAAAGTTGATATCCGGAATATCCAAAAAGTAGTAAATAATATTGCTGATTTCAGGTCGATCCGGTTTATGCGAATGTATGCAAAGGGATTTAACAAACCATTGCATTTACGGTTTGCACGCTTAAGTTTGGTAAGGGCAGAGTGGCGAAAGTATAAGGCAATTATAGAAAATGGGATCGACCCTGGACCACCCACTACAGAAACCATATTTTACACTACGGCGGTTAACACCAATGAAAACGGAAATCGTCAACCTATAAATTATGTAATTCCTCCTGGCATTCAGGAGCAGTTGGATATTGGATCTGCAAATAACCGGGCATTAAACGAGCAATCGTTAGTGCTTGGCGTTAAAAACCTTGAAGATGGAGAGGCTAGGGCAGCTTATCGTAATTTTCAGTTAGATCTAAGGTCTTACAAAAAGTTGCGCATGTTTGTACATATCGAAAAACTAATTGAGGACAAACCCATCGACTATGGGCAGGTTTCATGTTTTATTCGTTTAGGTACCGATTTTGAAGACAATTACTACGAATATGAAATCCCACTAACCGAAAGCCCGTGGTTTAATAATAATGAGAATAGCATTTGGCCGGAAGCAAACAATATGGTCATTGATTTTAAAATCTTTCAAGATGTAAAAAACAAAAGAAACCAACAGGATTTTCCATCGTTTTTACCACTTACTTTTGAGGTTCCCAGAGACGAGGGTGGCATTGCCCGTGTTACCATAAAAGGTAACCCTACGCTGAGTGCAGTAAAAACGATTATGATAGGTATAAAAAACCCAAAAAAAAATGGGGAATTTGAAAATCCCTTCATCGATGATGACGATGGACTACCCAAAGACCTTGAAATGTGGGTTGACGAATTGCGTTTAACCGATTTTCAGGAAGACGGTGGATGGGCAACTACGGGTAGGGTAGACATGAAATTGGCCGACCTTGGAAATGTTTCGGTTGCAGGGAGTTACAGTACGCCGGGATTTGGTTCGATAGAACAGAAAGTTAATGAGCGCTCGCGGGAAACCAGCAGGCAGATTGATTTTGCATCTAATTTAAAACTCGGAAAATTTTTGCCGGATAATTGGGAAGTGAAAATCCCATTTTATTATGGTTTGTCTGTAACCAGGATAACCCCTAAATATGACCCTTTGTCGCCCGACATTGAGTTTAGCGATGCAACTGAAAACTTAACGGCAGATGAAAAAAAAGAGCGCCAGGAAGAAGTGGAAGACTGGACACGCCGGCGAAGTTTTAATTTTACGAACGTTCGTAAAAACCGAAGCCCAGATAAGAAGAATTTCTATCCCTGGGATATAGAAAACTTTTCAATTTCTTATAGTCATAACAAACTTAAACATCGGGATTACGTTACTGAATACGACAATAATTTTAATTGGAAAACCGGGTTTAATTATGTTTATAACCCCAAAGAAATATCGTGGAAACCATTTGACAAGTCGAAATTTTTCAGATCATCTAACTGGCTGAAACTTATCAAGGATTTCAACATAGGGCTGATTCCAAAACAACTTACTTTCAGGTCCAGTATTTCTAGAAGTTATACAGAAAAGCTTTTGCGTTCCAATGCCGACCTGGATTTTGAAATACCACAAATACCACAGTTTACCAAGTCGTTTACCTGGGTCAGGGATTATAATTTTAAGTATGATTTTAGCCGGAACCTCCGCTTCGATTATAATGCAACCAACAATGCTTTTATAAGGGAACCCGATGGTCGCTTAGATAAGAATGATGATTCCTGGAACGCTTATAAAGACACCATCCAAACATCGTTCCGGAATTTTGGGGAAAACCAGAATTTTAACCAAAGTTTTGGTGTAAACTATACCCTGCCATTAGACAAACTACCATTAACAGACTGGTTAAGCGCAACTGCAAATTATACGGCAGCCTATGAATGGCAACGGGCCCCTTTGTCCCAGGATACCCTCGGAAATACAATTCAAAATTCGAATAATATTTCATTCAATGGGCAGGTAAATATGGTGACCTTGTATAATAAGGTTGGTTTCTTAAAAAAGATCAACCAAAAATACTCGAATACCGGGCGAAGACGCAGTGCGTCGCGTTCGAGAAATAGCAGCCAAAAAGAAGATGATGAAACAAAAGAAAAAAAGAAAAAACAAGGGAGTTTTAGTGCAGGCGATACATTTTTTAGAATATTGATGATGGTTAAAAACCTTTCGGGGACTTATTCCCAATCAAATGGCCTTGGATTGCCAGGATATAATCAGCAATCAGAACAATTTGGGCTTAATTCTGACTGGAATGCCCCTGGCTGGGATTTTATTCTTGGCAAGCAAACCGGTTATGGTGAAACCGGTGATTTTGCCGAATATGCAGCTTCGAATGGTTGGTTGGTTAAACAGCCTTTGTTAAACAATAAATACCTGGATTCACATAATGAACAACTGAATTTCAGGGCAAATATCGAACCTATTCCACATATGCGGTTAGAGATTACCATGCAACAATCCATTTCCAGCTCGAAAAGTTCATTTTATCGTTGGGTATATGACGATCCGGACAATCCAAATCCAGATGAAGGATTTTACGAAAATCAATCTTTAATCGAATCCGGAAGTATCAGTTATTCGGTTACTACTGTTAATACCTCATTTGTTAATCTGGATGCAAATTACAAGTCAGCAACCTACGATCAGTTTTTAAATAACCGTTCCGATGCTTCTATAAGACTGGGTTCTGAAAGTCAATATGAATTGGAATTAATTAATGGGTTCTATCAAGGATATGGGAAAACCCAACAACAAGTGGTTATTACTTCTTTTATTGCTGCCTATTCCAAAAGAAATGTCGAAAGCCTGCCTGCCCAACTTATTAATAGCTTTCCGGCAATTAACTGGCGGGTTACTTATGATGGGTTTATGAAATCAAAATGGTTTAAAAAAGTATTCAAAACATTTACTATTTCACATGCTTATCGGTCTACATTAACCGCTGGGTACCAATCTAATCTGTTGGCTGGTGATTCGTTGGGTTTTCCGAGTGTTGATATAAACCAAAATATTATCCCAAATGAAACCATAGGGTCCATTACTATCTCCGAACAGTTTTCTCCTTTGCTAAATATTGATATGCAATGGAAAAATTCACTCATTACAAAATTGGAATTTAACCGAGATAGAACAATTTCATTAAACATGTCAAATCAGCAAGTATTGGAAATTTCCGGACAAGCTTACGTTTTTGGTTTAGGTTATAGAATTAACAATGTTAAGTTGCCCTTTAAATTTGGGAAAAAGACAATAAAAAGTGATTTAACATTAAGGGGTGACCTTACCATTAGAAATAGCACTACTGTTACACACCAGGAAGCAGAAAACCCACAACCAGGAGCAATCAGCCAAAATAATTTAACCGCGGGGAATAAGAATGTCTCATTAAAAATTGCAGCGGATTATGTGATTAATAAACGATTAAATGTTCGGTTTTTTTACGACCATCAAATCATTACACCACAAATTTCAACAAGTTTTCCTACCTCAAATATCTCGACAGGTATAAGTTTAAGGTTTACATTATCGCAATAATTGTTAGTGTTTTTAAAAACTTGAATTAGATTAAAAAAAAATTAATTTTGATAAAAAATAAATAATATGAATGTTCCGGTTGATTTAATGTACACAAATGATCATGAATGGTTAAAAATTGATGGCGATATTGCCATTGTTGGCATTACCGATTTTGCCCAGGGAGAATTAGGTGATATCGTATATGTGGAGGTTGAAACTGAAGGCGAATCCCTGGAATCAGAAGAGGTGTTTGGGACCATTGAGGCCGTAAAAACAGTTTCGGATATGATGATGCCTGTATCTGGAGAGGTCGTTGAATTTAACGAAGAGTTGGAAGCTAACCCGGAATTGATCAATAAAGACCCTTTCGGTAAAGGATGGATAATAAAAATAAAGTTAACCAATGCTGCTGATGCAGATAAATTAATTGATGCTGATGCATATAAAGCATTAATTGGATAAAATGGCATTGTTGTTGTTAATGTGAAGAAATAAAAATAGAATTATGGAAGAGAAAAAAAATCCCGTAGCAAACCTCGAAAATAAAAAAGGAGCTTATTTTGCAGTAGGCCTGTTATTTACCCTGGCCATTGTGTTAGCTTTATTCGAATTCAAAACATTTCCGGTACAGATACAGGATTTAGGAAAACTGGAGGTTAATCTAATGGAAGAAGAGGTAATTCCTGTTTCGATGCAGGCACCCCCTCCCCCACCTCCCCCACCTGCCCCAACAACACAAATACAAATAGTAGAAGATGATGTTGAAATTGAAGACGAACTTGAAATTGAGGATATGGAGGTAGATGAAGATACTGAAATTGATGTGGTGATTGAAGAGGAACCCGAAGAAGAAGTTGTTGAAGAAGAAATATTTACCATTGTTGAAAATATGCCTGAATTTCCTGGGGGAACAACTGCATTGTTTAAATACCTCGGGAAAAACATTAAGTATCCTGCAATGGCAAAAGATGCCGGAATTAAAGGGAAAGTTTATGTGACTTTTGTAGTTGATAGGGACGGATCGATAGCAGATGTTAAAGTTCTCCGTGGTATTGGTGGAGGCTGTGATGAAGAAGCTGTTCGTGTTGTAAAAAGCATGCCTAAATGGGCTCCCGGTAAACAACGGGGCAAGGCTGTAAGGGTTCAATATAACTTGCCAATAAATTTTATTCTGAAATAAAATATTCAAAACAAATTTTAACAAAGCCTCCATATTTGGAGGCTTTTTTTATACCCTGTATTTTCAAGTAAATATCACACCTTCTTAGAAGGTGGATTTGATTAGACCCCATTGGGGTCTTTTAAGCATTCTCTGTTTTGTCCTTTTGACACATTGTGAATATCCAATAGCCGCATTGAACACCGAATATTGATTAATCTTCCTGGGGCTGTTTTTTTTCATTTCTTTTGAAAGGCAAAAGAGGACATAGTCCGCCTAGGCGGACTATGGGTCAGGTTTGCGGGATGCTTGAAGCCTGCAAGGAAATTCCTGCTACGCTCCGATGCGCAGGACCGCGTTCAACTTTGATGCTTCATCTTACTCATCCTGCCACACAATCCAAACCCTCCGCAAAAACCCAATCCGATAGCTATCTTTTAGTATAGCAATACATTTATTTGTTAGTTTATAATAAAACAAATCGAAAAGTGTATGGTTTCAACTATCGATTGTGACCAATAAACACCAATATGTTTGGCGTGTTTTTGAAGAAAATATTTTAGTTTTAAGTTTTATTAATGATTGTGTCTGGTTGGCTTTTATCCACTAAAATTGAATCCGGCTGAACATTTTCTTATTTTAGCAACGGGACGAAAATCACCCGATGAAAATATTTATTTATTAAATCTGATAATATGACAGCCCAAGAAAGTTTAAACCGATTAAAAGAAGGAAATGCCCGTTTTATTGAAGACTGCTTAGACGGAAAACTGCAAAACAGTTCAAGGAGGGAATCATTAACCGGAGGGCAAACCCCGTATGCTATAATATTAAGCTGTGCCGATAGCCGAGTAGTGCCCGAATTGACTTTTGATACCGGTTTAGGCGAATTATTTGTCGTTCGGGTAGCGGGCAATGTAGCCAACCCGTCATCTATTGCCAGCATCGAATATGCGGTTGCTCACCTGGGAACCAAATTAATTGTAGTTATGGGGCATGAAAGCTGCGGCGCTGTAACGGCTGCTGTTGGAGGTGGAGATAATGGGTATAATTTGAATCACCTTTTGGCACATATTACACCGGCCATTGCAGCTTCCGAAAATGGGGCGGCCATAAACGATGTAACAAAGAAAAACGCCATGCTCACCGTTGCCGATTTAAAAAACCGGTCTGAAATAATCGGTAATGCTTTTAATGGAGGCGAGGTGAAAGTTGTTCCGGCGTATTATAATTTGGATTCAGGAAGTGTTGATTTTCTGTAAACCGAGCCCTTAAAAAAAGGTGACTGTCATTAATTCATAGGTTTAATTTTGCCCCTGGTCATGGTACGAACGATCAACTAGATTAGTGTTAGGAGAAAACAAGGTATATCGAAAAATTGGAGCTTTGAAATACCAAAAGCACCATATTCAATCCGTAAATAAGATAAGTTGATGTAAATTCTAATCGCATTTAGTTTTTACATCATCAAATATATCCCACACTTTTTCATTAAAACTTTTTGGCGATAACTCGAATAAAATGAGCTGTTTATTCGTATCGGGACAGTATGAATCTTTTACTTTAACATATAATATCATGGTTTTTTTGGCGAAAAAGGCATCATAAACAATTAGTTTTCCTTCAAAACCATCGGGTGTTTTGCTAAAGTAGCTCTGTGTTTTTACAGGTCGATTTTGTTCTGTTGTTTTTGTGTCTACTCCCATGAGTCCATCATAATAAAGATTCATGTTTTCAGAAAGTTTATTCTCCGTCATTTTTGGGCCTTTATCAACGTACTAGATAAAAGTATAAGCCCAAAACTCCTGGCTGGTCGAGTCCGACCAACCGGGCGAAAATCGCAGATCTTCAAATCCAATAAAATCAATTGAAGGAGCAAAACTTCTTGGAAAAGGAATGAGCTCACTTTTCCAGTTTTCAGGAGCGCTTAACACGCCTTTCTCTTCCTAAGCAAATGAGAATACGTTGGTAAGCGTGAATAATAAGAGAATTAAAACTGACTTTTTATACATGGTAATTATAAATCCGATTAGCGATTATGGGTTGTAAGTAATTTCTTAACACCCTGCTAATCCAACAACAAACTCAAACTCTTGCTTAACAGGAGATCCGTTTATGTTTTTTGCAGGCTTCCAGTTTGGCATATCGCCGATTAACTCAATTAAAAAAGTATCTACTTCAGCATTTCCTGTCGAAGTGCTTAAACTAACCTGTTCGGTTTTACCTTTTTCATTAACGGTAAAAATCACTGTTGCTTGTTGGATACCATCAAAATATTTGACTGAAATTTTATCCTTGCTAATCTCTTGCAAGTAATTTATCATTTGGTCATATCCCCCGATATATTCAGCTTCAATATCCGGAACTACCGAAAAAACGATTTTCATTTCGCGGTTTTCCATTTCCAGGGTTATGTCGTTTTTGATTATATGCTTCACTTTTATCGCAATCACATTTCCATTGGTAGCAGAATTCAATAGGGATTTTTGTTCTGCGCTCAAAATATCATTCGCACTGCTGGCCATTTTTTCTACGCCTTTACCGCTTGACGAAATCTCGACCGACCGATAATTTGATATCCAATTTGAAGGATAATATGGAACAAGATCACTAATTATTGTGGCTTTTTTTAGCTCCAATTCGGTAATGGCCTTTGTTCCCTTTCTCTTTACCAAATACATTAAATCAGGGTTAGCAACCATTAAATTGCTATTCGGGTTTCCAAAATTCAGATAAGAAATAGCCGAGGCATTTAGACTCTTCGCAGTTGGTTGAGGTTTCTCACACTCAAAATTAGCTGGTTGTTTATTAACCCAACCAATGGTTATCATTCCTGCAATTAACATTGCGGCACTGATAAAAAAAACGCTTTTTTTCATTTTAAAAAGTGATGGGACAAACCTAAGCCAAGTTCCAGCAAATTATTGATAATGAAGTGTAAAAAGATGTTAATGAAGTGTAAACGCTGCAATTTCGATTAATATTTAAGTTAATTTCGTTTACATGTCTGATAAAACCATTCGTATTATAATAATTACAATGCTTGCTACATCAGCTGCATTATTTATAACCCAGGCCTATTGGTTTAATAAATCATTCATATTACAGGAACAACAATTCGACGATAAAATAAACATTGCACTTAGAAATGTGGCACATCAATTATTATTATCAGATGGTGATTCTACTTCGAGAATAGCTCCAGTTTCTAAAATATCATCGAATGAATATTGGGTAGAAACCAATTGTTATTTTAATTTAAATGAATTGGATAACCAGATTAGAAAGGAGTTTATTGAAAGAAACATTGATGTTGATTTTGACTATTTGATTATCAATCCTGAAAATGAGAGTATTTTATTGGGCAATTCATTAAATGATTTATTTGATACTTCTGCTGTCGCTTGCAAAACGAGGTTAGATGATAAAAGCAATCTTAATTTTAAAGTCAGAATACATAACAAAACCACTTATATACTAAACTCAATGGGGATATGGATATTTTCGTCGCTGAGCCTAATTGGATTACTGGTTGTTTTTATTTTTATTATGGTTTCGATTATCAGAGGGAAAAAACTGGCCATTCTAAAAAAGGATTTTGTTAATAATATGACCCATGAACTTAAAACGCCCATTGCCAATATTTCTGTTGCTTCAGAAGCGATAAGAAATCAGAGTATTCAGATGGACGAACGAAAATTAAAGAAGTATGCAGATATCATTTATAAAGAGAATGTTAGGTTACACCATTTGGTTGATCGGGTATTACAAATTTCTGCCATTGAGAAAAAAGACGAATCGCTTAGTTTTGAAGTAATAAACCTGAACGAGATAATTCGCAACATATTATTAAATTTTGAACCCCTGATTCAAAAGAGAAAAGGAAAATTAAATTCAGATCTAAAGGCTTCGCATTTTAGGTTTCGGGCTGATAAAACACACCTGTCGAATGTGATTTATAATTTAATTGAGAACGCTATAAAATACTCAAAGAACACTCCTGAAATAGCGTTAAGTACAGCTAACATTAATGGCGGAATAGAAATTAAAGTAAGTGATAAGGGAATTGGAATAAGCAAAGAAAATCAAAAAAAGATTTTTGATCAATTTTTCCGGGCTGAGAGCGGAAATTTACACGATACGAAAGGGTATGGACTGGGCTTGAGTTACGTTAAACTAATTGTAGAAAAACACAAGGGATCGGTTACCTTTAGCAGTGTCGAAAATGAAGGAAGTTCTTTTAACATTTTTATTCCATTTAATTAATGCATAAAAAAACAAACATATTATTGGTCGAAGACGACGATAGCATGGGATTTTTACTAAAAGACAGTCTCGAAAATTATCGCTATTTGGTTACATATATGCTAGATGGTAAATCGGCATTAGTAGAGTTTAAAAAGCGTTCGTATGACTTGTGCATACTCGATGTTATGATGCCAAATATGGATGGATTTACACTGGCTTCGGAAATTAGAAAATGTGATGTAGATATTCCCATTGTTTTTTTAACAGCAAAATCGATGAAGGAAGATCGAATTAGGGGGTTTAAACTGGGAGCAGATGATTATATTACAAAACCTTTTAGCATTGAAGAATTAGAGCTTAGAATAAAAGCAATTTTAAAAAGGGGTAAGCTAATCGCAACGCCAAACAAGATTATTTCTTTCGCTGGATATAAATTAGACCTTATTAATTTAGTATTGGATAACAGTATTCAAAAAGTACAGCTTACACAAAAAGAAATGGATATTTTGGCTTTATTTACTACAAATACCAATACATTGTTAAAGCGGGAATTTATTTTAAAGTCAGTTTGGCAAGACGACAGCTATTTTGTGGGTAGGAGTTTAGATGTTTTTATATCAAAACTGCGAAAGTACTTTAAGGATGATTCAACCATTCGAATTAATAATATTCATGGTAGGGGATATAAATTTGAAGTGTTGGCCCAGGATAATGAATAGAGAAAACCGAATCTTAATCAACAAATTAAAAACCATGAAGTACAAATTAATTTTACTCCTTGCAATATTATTCGCATCGTGTGGAACAGAAAACACGAAAACAACCAAATTTAAAGTGGAGCATAAAGGAGCAATTAAAAAAATGATGCACAAAGGTGATATTTCTGCAAATGCAGATTTGAAAGACTTTGAAAATACGGCACATTTTTACGCGCTTGGTGCAATAGAAAACCTTAAGGGTGAAATTCAAATTTTTAATGGTAAACCTTTTAATTCAGTGGTTAGCGATAGCATACTTACTTTTGACTATTCGTTTAACAATAAGGCAGCATTGCTGGTTTTTGCATCAGTCAGCAAATGGAAGTCGGTTAGTATTCCTGATAGTGTTGTAGCATACGATCAGCTGGAAAGCTTTATAGCTCAAGTGGCAAAGGAGAATCAAATCAATACAGATGAACCCTTTCCTTTTTTACTTGAGGGTACAGCAAAATCTATCGATTGGCACGTGATTAACTGGAAAGATGGAGACACAGAACACTCTCATGAAAAACACAAGAACTCCGGACTACATGGCACCATAAACAACAGGCAAGTAGAGCTGTTGGGATTTTATTCTAATGCGCATCATGCTATTTTTACCCACCATACCACCAATATGCACATCCATGTAAAAACGGTTGACAATAAATTAGCCGGCCATGTTGATGGTTTAACCTTAGGTGATGGTATGGTTTTAAAACTGCCGGATACAAATGAATTAAAAAACAATCGCGAATGAAATTAAAAAAAGCTCTACATCTGATTCGAGTAACAGCATTATTAATTATTGCAACAACCATAATTATAAAAAATGCAAATGCCCAAATTGCAGATACTGTTTTGACAAATGGACAGTTTTATACAATGAATTCAGTTAATCCGTGGGCAGAAGCGGTAGCCTTTGTTAACGGTACAATTATTTATACTGGCGACATGAGTGGTGTAAGCGAACATATTGACGCCGAAACAGAGGTAATAAATCTTGAAGGAAAATTTGCGATGCCTTCGTTTGTAGAAAGTCATTTGCATCCATTATCAACTTCCTATGCCTTCAATTTTACAGCAGTGCTATATGATTTATTTACACACGAAGCGTATATTCAGGAAATTACAACATTTGCAGAAGCACATCCCCAAATGGAGGGTATTTTGGGAAATGGGTTTTCTACATCGCTTTACGGACCTTTAGGTCCAGGCAAAGAATCGCTTGATGCAATTGATAGCGAACGACCGATTGGTATTGTTTCGGATGATATACATGCCATGTGGGCAAATTCCAAAGCATTGGAAATGGCTGGAATTACGGCGAGTACACCTAATCCTCCGGGAGGTGTTATCGTAAAAGATCCCGATACCGGAGAACCCACAGGATTGTTACAGGAAATGCCGGCAATGTCGCTGGTTTGGAATATTTTACCGGCACCCACAAAAGAAGATTATAGAACATCATTATTATGGGGACAGAATTTATTGAATCGTGCAGGTATCACTACGGCTCATGATGCCTGGATGGAATTTGACCCTAATTTTTACGAGGCTTATAATGAATTGGCCAATGAGGGATTGCTGACCGTACGTTTCCGAGGCTCATGGTATATTGATCCGAATGCGGAATTCGGCTACATAGATGAGATTAATTTTGCAATTAACTTGCTGCAAAGTTTCACACATCCACACTTTCAGGTTAATTCTTTTAAGTTTTTGGCAGATGGAACTATTGAGGAAGCAACTGCATTACTAACAGAACCTTACAGTGATCAACCAGGTTATTATGGCATAAAAAATTGGGCGGATTCAGATATGGCAAATGCCTTTACAGCGGTTGATAATGCCGGATATCAGATTCATGTCCATGTGATAGGCGATAGTGCTGCTGCGCTTACCTTAGATGCTATTGAGCAATTAGATACAAGCCAAAACAGACACTCAATAGCACACTTACAACTGATAAATCCTGAAGACGTTAGTAGAATGGGGCAGCTAAATATTAGCGCACTTATGACCCCATACTGGATGGTTAAAAATGAGGCCTATTGGGATGTTTACCTCCCTGCTTTGGGAAGCGAACGAGCTGACAATACATATCCACTCAGAAGTATGTATGATGCCGGAATAAATGTAACTGTTGCCAGCGATTGGCCTACCACAACACCTAAACCGATATTGGCCATATACAATGGCATGACAAGATCTGATTTGGGAGGTGAACAATTGCCACCTTCAAGCCAGACGGTAAGCCTTGAGCAGATGTTAAATGCCTCTACAATAACCGGCGCTTATGCAAATATACTTGAAGATGAAATTGGCACTATCGAAGTAGGGAAAAAAGCAGATATTGTTGTGCTCAGTGGGAACTTACTTGAGATCGAAACAGATGAAATACCCGGTGTTGAGGTCTTAATGACTTTTTTTGAAGGTAATCTGGTATATGATAATCTTAGTTTAGGGATATCAAATCCTAAGAATGGAGATGCAAGTTTTATTCTTGAACAAAATCAACCCAATCCGTTTGATTCATCAACGACGATACACTTTACATTAAAAAAGCAGCAAAAGGTAAAACTGAGTATTTT
>Ga0164313_10000792_pt1 | contig 26557 bp, 23 predicted proteins | sample GuaBasSedimGuay4_FD_113735 | JGI IMG/M metagenome (GOLD analysis project Ga0164313, IMG submission 113735) | Subseafloor sediment microbial communities from Guaymas Basin, Gulf of California, Mexico - Guay4, Core 4569-4, 0-3 cm | ecosystem: Environmental > Aquatic > Marine > Hydrothermal vents... | reverse complement strand
ATGAAATTGATTTCTTTGAAAAAGATCTATAATACTTTGAAGTATGAGCTTCCTGAGATAACTTTGGAACAGGATTTGATGGACAGAGCAAGGGGATCCATTGTGAGGATGCTTGAGATTTCGGACCGTCTTAAACTTTAAAGGGATACATGTTGGTAAGGTTAAATCGATACTTTCTTATTGTTGCAGTTTTAGGTTTGATATCTTTTCATCTGAAGGCTCAACAAGGGTCGGATGAAAATGGATTTGTTCAATACCTATATCCCAATGATCAGGTTTCCAGCGAAGGCACCATGCGGGATGGAAAGCCCGATGGTTACTGGAAAACCTATTATGTGACCGGTGTTATCAAGTCGGAAGGCAAAAGAACCAATTATCTGTTGGACAGTATCTGGAATTTTTACAACCAGGCAGGAGAACTTACCCAGCAGATAAATTATAAATTGGGAGAGAAGAGCGGATACGCCACCAGTTACTCCTATAACAATCCCCGTAATCCTGGACAACCCACGGTGATATCATCGGAGCTCTATGTAAACGGGAGGAAGGAGGGAAATTCCTATTACTATTTTCCCACAGGCGAATTGAAGATTATGGTATACTATAAGAACGGGAAAAAGCAGGGGTTGTCAAGGGAATTTTCCACTGACAGTACCCTGATTGCAGTGGAGGAGTACAACGATAACTACGTGGTAAACAGGGAGCGATTAAACAGAACTGATCCAGAGGGAAGAAAACAGGGAACCTACAGGGATTACTATGGCAATGGAAGGATAAAGAAAGAGGAGCACTATCTGGACGATAAGTTGCATGGTTATTACAGGGAGTTTGATGGAAGGGGGGAGTTGGTGACAGCAGTGAGGTATGAGAGGGGCATGATCATGGAGGAGATAGATGAGGACCTGAAGGAGCTCCTTGATATGAAAAGCACATTTGATGCCCAAGGGAGGCTGATCTTCACCGGGGGATACATTGAGGGGGTACCGGTAGGGATACACAGGTTTTATGATACCACAGGAACAATAGAAAATTCTTATCTCTACAATGAGCTGGGTCAGAAGATATCTGAAGGGATCATTGATGCACAGGGGTTAAGGAAGGGGGCTTGGATAGAATTCTATCCCACCGGAGAGACCAGAGCAAAAGGACAGTATGTGAATAATCAGCGCTCTGGACGCTGGAACTACTATTTCTTTTCTGGTGCTGTGGAGCAGAAAGGAAGGTTCGAAAGGGACCGTTACCGTGGACTGTGGACCTGGTACTATTCCAATGGCAATGTATGGAGAGAGGAGTCCTATTTCAACGGTCGGGAAGATGGAATGTTTGTGGAGTACGACCTGGCAGGAAATATCCTCACAAAGGGAGATTATATCAGTGGAGAAAAGGAGGGAGAATGGATCTACCAGGTGGGAGATCACACGGAAAAAGGAAACTACGTGATTGGATTAAGAGAGGGCATATGGACCTATTTCTACAACAGTGGTAAGCTAAAGTATGAGGGAAATTATTCACAGGGAAATCCCGATAAAAGGCACAAATATTACTATCCATCTGGCGTCTTAAAAGAGGAGCAATATTACGCAATGGGCATTAGGGAGAAGAACTGGAAAAAATATGATGAAGAGGGGAACCTGAGCCTAACCATCACCTATAAAAATAATGTGGAACAGCGTATCAACGGATTCAAGATCAAACTTCCCGATGAAGATGTTACCTTAATCCGATAATGCATCATGGCAGAAGAATTCGAATTTAGAGAGAACCAGCTTTCAGATAAAGAACTGGAAATTGAAGCGCGTTTAAGGCCACAGATCTTTTCCGATTTTGACGGTCAGAAAAAGGTGGTTGAAAACCTGAAGGTATTTGTGGAAGCGGCCCGCTTAAGAGATGAAGCTTTGGATCATGTGCTGCTTCATGGTCCACCCGGTCTGGGGAAAACCACACTTGCACATATCATTGCCAATGAAATGAAGGTGGGTATTAAAATTACCTCCGGACCGGTGCTCGACAAGCCGGGCGATTTGGCTGGCTTGCTTACTGGACTGGAAGAGGGGGATGTACTCTTTATTGATGAAATTCACAGGCTCTCTCCCATTGTTGAAGAGTACCTCTATTCGGCCATGGAAGATTACTGTATCGACATCATGATCGACAAAGGTCCCTCTGCCCGATCGGTGCAATTGACCCTTTCACCCTTTACACTTTTAGGAGCCACCACCAGATCCGGATTGCTTACCGGACCATTAAGGGCCAGATTTGGCATCAACTCCTTGCTGGAGTATTACGATGCAGATGTGTTAACAGGTATTGTAAAGCGATCGTCCGGTATTCTAAAGATGGAAATCAGGGATGATGCTGCGGTGGAAATTGCTTCCAGAAGCAGGGGTACACCCCGGATAGCCAATGCTTTGTTGCGAAGAATTAGAGATTTTGCGCAGGTAAAAGGAGATGGGATCATCGATATGAAGATCACTAAATATGGACTGGATGCATTGAATATCGATCAGTCGGGACTGGATGAAATGGATAACAAGATCCTGCTTACCATTATTGATAAATTCCAGGGAGGTCCTGTTGGACTAAATACCATTGCCACAGCTGTGGGTGAAGAGGCCGGGACCATCGAGGAGGTGTATGAGCCCTTCCTGATCAAGCAGGGGTATATCAAACGAACACCCCGGGGCAGAGAGGTTACCAGGAATGCCTATGAACACTTGGGCAAATATAGAGAAAGCCAGAACTTTTTATTTTGATATTTTGTATATATTTGTGAGGAGTTTAATATAAGCAAGCTGATATGTTAAAAGAGTTATTGAAAAATTCAGGGCTGCTGGTAATCCTTGCCGGTGTAATTGTGCTTAGTATAATTGTCTTTGCAAAGGGGCAGACCAATTCAAGCCTTTCACTTAGCCTGGGGCTGGTCATTGGTGGACTTATCGCCCATATTGTAATCAATAAATTGGTGGATTGATCCGCTAGATATTGGCAATGTACTTTAGTCCTGGCTTGTCCAGGATTTTTATTTTCCTTCCGTTGAGTTCGAGGGCTCCCTCGTTTTTAAATTCTGAAAGCAGCCTGATAATGGATTCTGTAGCGGTTCCAACAATGTTAGATAACTCTTCTCGGGTAAGTGAAATATTTAGAATTCCCAGATCATCGGTACCAAACTCCCAGTCGAGGTGGATCAGAATCTCAGCAAGGCGCTCTTTCACCGTTTTTTGAGCAATATCAGTAATGTAAGCATTAGCTTCTCCCAGCTCCTTGCAGGTGAGTTTCATCAGTGCCACCGCAAACTCTCCATTGGTTTTCACCAGGTGAAGCAGTATGTCGGTGGGAATGTGACAAAGGGTAGCTTCCTGCAGGATCTCAGCAGTGGTGCATGCAGGTTCATTGCTTACCACAGAACGGTAACCGATCAAATCGGCGGGTTTTGCAAATCGTACAATCTGTTCCTTTCCGTCGAAGCCTGTTTTATATATCTTTACAATTCCGGAATGAACACAATAGAATCCCTTCATTCGGCTGCCTTCGCGGTAGATAATAGAACCTCTTTTATGGGTTTCTGTTATCTTATTGAGAGAGATATCCTGAAGCTCCTCTTCACTCAGGTGGCGAAACAGGGGATGTGTTCTAATGGTGCAGGAACTACAGCCACTATCCAGGGGATATTCAGTCATATAAAAAGGTTAATTGCTTAAAATTAAATAAATAAAATTTGAAAACTCACATCAATGAAAGAAACAATCAAAGCTCAGTGGCTTAACGGCCTGTCATTTGAAACAGAAGTGGACGGACATAAAATTTACATGGATACAGCCGAAGAACACGGGGGAAAGAATCTTGGTCCCAGGCCCAAACCGATGATGATGGTGGCTTTGGCCGGATGTACAGGTATGGATGTGGTTGCTATTTTGAAGAAAATGAGAGAGAATGTGGAAGAGTTGTCAGTGGAAGTGCAGGGTGATATAACCGAGGAGCATCCCAAAAGATTTGAAGGCATGAAGGTAATTTTCAGGGTGAAGGGAAAAGGTATTAACCTAAAAAATGTAGAGAAAGCAGTGAATCTATCCTCCACCAGATATTGTGGTGTCTCCACCAACTACAAAGAGGCCTTCGACATCACCTACGAAATTATTATAGAGGAGTAAATCCGATTGGTTTTTAACTGGCTTGACTATTTTATGAGGGGTGATTTATAAGCAACCTGGGATTTTTCCCGTAGGGAATAACCACGTTGCGTTAAAATACCCCGAATAATTAATAGAAAGCGTGCTAATACGCTGCCCGGAATTGCTCCAGAAAACGAACATCGTTTTCGAAGTAGAGTCGAAGATCTTTAACCTGGTATTTCAGCATGGCGACTCTTTCAATGCCCATGCCGAAGGCAAATCCGGTGTACTTCTTCGAATCGATATTGTTATATTCCAGTACGTTGGGATCTACCATTCCACACCCCAGGATCTCCAGCCAACCGGTATATTTGCATACATTGCATCCTCTTCCTCCACAGATCTGACAGCTGATATCCATCTCAGCTGAAGGCTCTGTAAATGGAAAGTAAGAGGGACGAAGACGGATCTCCACCTCTTTTCCAAACATTTCACGGGCGAAGTAAAGCAGGGTCTGTTTCAGATCCGCAAAGGAGACATTCTCATCGATATACAATCCCTCCACCTGGTGGAAAATACAGTGAGCTCTGGCCGAGATAGCCTCATTTCTGAAAACCCTGCCAGGCGATATGGTACGAATGGGTGGTTGCTCTTTTTCCATGACACGCACCTGCACTGAAGAGGTATGAGTTCGCAACAGAATATCGGGATCCTTCTCGATGAAAAAGGTGTCCTGCATGTCCCGTGCAGGGTGCTCAGGCGGAAAATTAAGTGCCGAAAACACATGCCAGTCATCTTCAATTTCGGGTCCTTCCGAAATGTTATAACCCAGGCTGGTAAATATCTCAATAATCTGGTTACGAACCACCGAAATGGGATGCCTGGCTCCTGGTTGCATAGGAGGTCCGGGAAGAGTAAGATCAGCCGAATCACTGCTATCGTTCTCGTCCGACAGGTTGGATAACAGAGTTTCAATCCTCTCAGCAACAAACTGTTTCAGTTCATTGATTTTTTTCCCCATCTCTTTTTTCTGATCTGCCGGCACCTCTTTAAAAATACTGAACAGGTCTGAAAGGATTCCTTTCTTTCCCAGGTATTTGATTCGGAATTGTTCTATTTCTTCACGGGTGCCTGCGCTGAACTGCCTGGCTTCGTCCAGGATTTTATCAATGTTCTGAATCATATTTGATTGACTTAGAGCTACAAAAGTAAAAAAAATGTGACTACTCTACCAAAGAGATTGAATAGATCACATCCTCAATGGGACGGTCATACGAATCGGTCTGTGTGGCTGCAATGCGATCGAGTATTTCCAATCCCACCACAATCTCACCAAAAATCGTATATGAACCATCAAGGTGTGGCGTTCCTCCTATGGTGGTATAAATATCAATGGATTCCTGAGTAAAAGGAGCACCTCTTTGAGCAAAATTATTAATCTCTTGTTGAGTTAATACTTTTCCCTGAACCAGGTAGAATTGGGATCCGGAAGATGCTTTTTCAGGATTTACAGAGTCTCCCTGTCTGGCTGCTGCCAGGGCCCCTTTTTTATGAATCAGTTCAGGATTGAACTCAGCGGGTATGGTGTATCCGGGTCCTCCGTTACCAAGTCGCTCTCCTTTTGCTGCGCTCACCGAATGGGGGTCTCCTCCCTGGACCATAAAATCCTTGATAACCCGGTGAAATAATTGGTTATCAAAGAAACTATCCTGGATCAGTTTGATCATATTGTCCCGGTGCAACGGAGTTTCGTTGTAAAGTTTTAGAACCATATCCCCCATGCTCGTTTCAAATTTGATCAAACGTTCAGAGGAGTTCTCCTGAGCCTTGGTCCGGTTAATGGGGAAGATTCCCAGGATCACCCAAGAAACTATAAGGATTTTGATATACGTCTTCATATTTTTTAATGTATTTTTAATAGAATAAAGCTCTGCAAAGATAAAATGAATGTTTAAAAAGTGTTCCATCCTTCTCTTATTTGGTTTGATAACGTTAATGTCTATGGGTCAGTCTGTTGGTCTGGTACTTAGCGGGGGAGGCTCCAAAGGACTTGCTCATATTGGGGTGATTAAGGCGCTTGAGGAAGAGCAAATCCCCATCGATTACATCGGGGGCACCTCCATGGGAGCCATTGTGGGGGCCTGCTATGCCATGGGATTAACGACCGATGAGATCATAAACATTGTGAAAGCGGACGATTTCAACTACTGGATGAGCGGAGTAATTGAAGAGGAGTATAACTACTACTTCAAGGCCGAATATCCCGAGCCTGATATTTTCTCCCTGGGGATCGATCTGAATGATACAGTTCCTAAAACCAGGTTGCCAATGAGCTACATACCCAATCACCTGATGGACTTCGCATTTATGGAGATTTTTTCCAGAGCCAGTGCGGCAGCCGGTTATGATTTTGACAGTCTGTTTGTTCCTTTTTTATGTAACAGTGTGGATATAAGCAACAACAGAGAAGTTGTATTCAGAACCGGGGACCTTACTCAGGCTGTGAGAGCCTCCATGACCGTACCCCTCTATTTCCGGCCTATTGTGATAGATGGAAACATCATGTACGATGGGGGTATTTACAACAACTTTCCGGTTAATCATGTGGAGAAACTGTTTAAGCCTGATGTTATAATTGGAAGCAAGGCTGCCCAGGGAAATCAACCTCCCGATGAGTTTGACATCATGCGCCAGATTGAGAATATAGTGATGAAACCCTCCTCTTACGTCATCAACCCGGAGAAGGGTATATTGATTGATATGCCCTTTAAAAACGAGTCTCTCCTGGCCTTTGATAAATTGGATGAGTTTGTGGAGGTGGGTTATAAGATCACCATGGAGAAGATGGATAGCATTAAGATGCTGGTTAAGAGAAAAGCAGAGAAATCGGAGGAGATTGACAAAAGGAGAGATGCATTTAAAGCGACCTGGCCCCCTTTAAGATTTAACGACCTGGAGATTGAGGGATTGAACAGTGCGCAGGAGTCCTATGTGGAAAGAAGCATCAGGAAAACCGATTCAATCATAGACCTGGATGAGATGAAGACAGAGTACCTGAAACTGGCTCATGATAAAAGTTTACTCTATCTCTACCCAAAGGCGACCTATAGTGAGGCAGACAGTCTCTTTACACTGGGACTTCGTGTGATTCCCCAGACTTCACTAGAAGCCAGGTTTGGCCTTTTTTTTTCAACGACCGGACTGGCACAGACTTTCCTGGGTGTAAGTTACAGAGAGATATCGGAGCTAAGTACCCACCTGAAGGGCAGCATCCAGTTTGGAAGGCTTTATGACGGTGTAAATATTGGATTCAGATTTGATTATCCGTCCCGGATTCCTGTTTTTTTCCAGGGTAGTTTTAATTACAATAGTATAGACTACAATTCGTACAATTCCAACTTCTTTTTTGAGGACCTTAAACCTTCCTATATCACTGAAGATGAGATTAACTTCAGGTTTGATGTTGGGATTCCCTACTCCATAAATGGGATTTTTAAAGGCGGAGTGGGTATTGGAAGGAACAAGGAGGTATACTATATGACCAATGATTTTTCAACCAGCGACACCTCCGAAGTCTCCAATGTCAATAACCTCTCCCTTTATGTAGCTATGGAGCGCAACACATTGAATAATAAGCAATTTGCTACAAAAGGGGTACGCCGGTTGCATGCTTTGAGGCTTGGATATGGTTTTGAGTCCTACTTTCCGGGGTCAACTTCCGAGAATGTACAGAACGAAAAACTGGATTATCTGTGGCTTTCAGCCAAATATGAGAATACCGGTTATGTGCCCATAGGGAGATCTTTCAGCCTGGGGTACTACATCAATTTACAGGCTACCTTTAAACCCCTGTTGAGCACATACTTCTCTACCCTGCTCGAAGTTCCTGTATTCCAGCCAAACATCGTCACCAAGTCTCTTTTTATGGAACACTACAGGGCATATCAGTTTGTGGCTTTTGGGCTGATGCCTGTCTATAAGTTTAACAAGCAGCTTCATGCAAAAGCCGAAGCCTATACCTTTATTCCGGTGCAGGAGATTTTGCGCGATGCCAATAACAATGCCTATCTGGGTACCTTTTTTAAAACTATAAAAACAGTGTTTGATGCCTCTGTAACCCTGGTTACTGTGGCAGGACCAGTCTCATTTCATATGGGATATATTACTGAAGAGGATGATCCCTGGGTTTTCCAGCTTAGCTTTGGTTACCTGTTGTTTAATAAAAGATCTGTGGATGAATGAAAGCGGACCCGAAACCTCTCTGGAATCTTTATTTTTACCTCCCCTTTTCTGATAGATAATGCTACTTTTACAAAAATATTGGCAGAGCTTACAGGCACAAGTGCATCGTCAGAATTCCTTCACTTTTCAACAAAATCTAGTAGAGAGCATTGAAGAATCCCATTAAACAACTGATAGGACAAACCGCAGTGTATGGTTTGGGTATTGTATTGCCGCGACTGCTGAATTACCTGTTACTCACCCCATTCTATACCCGAATTTTTGATAGGGCCACCTATGGAATTATTACCGAACTTTATGCTTATGTGGTTTTTCTTCTTGTGTTGCTTACCTACGGGATGGAGACGGGGTATTTCCGTTATGCCAGTAATTCGGAGCGGAAAGAGAGGGTATACACCACCGTACTTGGATCGCTCTTTGTAACCTCCACTTTGTTTGTAATAGCCATGGTTCTCAGTTCAGGATCTATAAGCAGGGTGCTGGGTTATGCATCAAATCCCGAGTACATCAGGTGGCTGGCCATCATAGTGGCCATTGATGCATTTACCAGCATCCCCTTTGCCCGAATCAGGCTTCTAAACCGACCAGGAAAGTATGCACTTATTCGAATTTTTGAAGTGTCCATCAACATTGGGCTCAACCTCTTTTTTCTGCTTTACTGTCCAAATCATACCGATTCGGGACTGGTATCGCTGGTTTATAACGAGGAGATTGGAGTTGGTTATGTTTTGATATCTAATGTAATAGCCTCCATCAGTAAACTGGTTTTTCTGTTACCTGATGCCCTGGCCGCATTCAAGGCGAAATTTGACCGACAATTATTACCGGTACTGCTCAGATACTCTGCCCCTTTGCTTATTGCCGGTCTGGCAGGAACAGTCAATGAGGCGCTGGACCGGATTCTCTTAAAGCACCTTCTTCCCCTTGAGTCGAATCCCATGGAGCAGCTGGGCATCTATGGAGCCAACTATAAAATGGCCGTGTTAATGACACTTTTTGTACAGATGTTTAAGTATGCGGCCGAACCCTTCTTCTTTTCAAAATCGGGAGATTCAAATGCAAAGAAGTTGTATGCTGATGTGATGACTTTTTTTGTAATTTCGGGGCTTTTTATATTCCTTCTTGTGAATATTTATCTGGAGTACTTTATCCTTTTTATTGGAAAGGATTTCAGGGAAGGAGTTGGGATTGTTCCAGTGGTTTTGATGGCCAACCTGGTCATGGGTATCTTCTTTAACCTGTCCATATGGTATAAGTTGACCAATAAGACCCATTTTGGGGCTATCCTGGTCATATTGGGGGCCACAATAACCGTAGTGATCAATGTGCTGTTTATTCCCCGGTATGGCTATGTGGCTTCGGCCTGGGCCCATCTGATATGTTACACTACCATGGTCGTAGTTTCCTATACCTGGTCGAGAAAACACTATGCGGTGCCTTACAAAACACGCCGCATTGCGGGTTATATATCTGTGGCAGTAGTGATTTTCTTTGTCAATGAACTATTTTTGCAAAATATGGAAAGAATGAAGGAGGTTTTTGGACTGGTGCTTTTGGGAGGCTTTACAGCCCTGGCCATCTACCGCGAACGTTCTGTTTTTAATGCTTATAAACAAGGTTAACTATAGATGAAAGTAAAAATTGTAAATCAGTCCGGACATGCTTTGCCGGAATACAGTACACCTAATTCGGCAGGTATGGACCTGAGGGCGAAACTTGATAAACCTGTGATATTAAAACCTATGGAGCGCAGCCTGATTCCGACAGGGCTGTTTATGGAACTTCCTGAAGGATTTGAAGCTCAGATCAGACCCAGGAGCGGATTGGCCCTGAAGAAAGGAATCTCAATTGTGAATTCTCCGGGCACCATAGATGCCGATTACCGGGGTGAGATAGGGATCATTCTGATCAATCTTTCGGATACGGATTTTGTGGTGAACGACGGAGAGAGAATCTGCCAGATGGTGATCAATAAGGTGGAGACCATCAGCTGGTCAGAAGTTAGTTTGCTGGAGGAATCGGAGCGAGGTAAAGGAGGATTTGGACATACGGGAAGAGGATAATATTCGTTAAAGAGATATGAGTATGAAAGTTAGAACCGGGATGGTGTTGGGTGTGTTGGTGGTTACCGGCTTGCTTTCCTGCTTTGGGCAGGAAACGCGCGGTAACAACGATTACCAGTATGTATTGATTGAAGCCGTAAAGCAGAAAAACCTGGGAAACCTCTCCGAGGCCGTCAAGCTTTATAACCTGGTGATTAAGGAGAAGGAAGATTGTGATGCGGCCTACTACGAGGTGGGTACCATCTATTTGATGACAAACCAGTTCGAATTAGCCAGGAAGAACCTGGAAACGGCCTATTTTCTGGATGAAAATAACAAGTGGTATACGCTAGCCTATCTTAATTCGCTGGGTGCCCTGGAGGATTATGAAACAATAGCCGAGATCCTTAAGGAGAAGAAGGAGAGCGATCCCGAAGAGGTGGAATGGGAGTACCAGCTGGCGACGGTCTATTTCTCCATGGGAAAGAGCAGGAAAGCGATCAGGATGCTTGAAAATATTGAAAAAGATCGGGGTTTCAGTGAAAAGATCACCCTGTTGAAAGCCTCCATCTACGAGAGCGATGAGAAGTATGATTTGGCAATGGATGAGGTTAAGAAGGTAATGGAGCTCTTTCCCGAGGCCATTCAATTCAGGATTGTTGCTGCCGAATTGTCTATGAAGAGTGGAGATGCAGCAGCAGCAGCAGGCTTCTACCACAAGATACTGGATATGGACAGCACCAACATTTTTGCACTCACCAATCTGACTGATTACTATCGAAAAGAAAATAACTTCGGAAAGAGTTTACAATACCTGGCACTCTCCTTTCAGAGCCAGCAGATTGATGTAAAGAGGAAGATGGCGATTATGTCCTATTATCTATCTGATAAAGAGATTATTAATAAATACCCTGAGGAGCTTGATCGTTTGATTCAGGTTTTCGTTGGGCAGCATCCCGATGCGTTTGATGGGCGTTTGCTAGTGGCTGATTTCTACATTCAAACCCAGGATTATGGTGAGGCATTTAGGCACCTGGAGTATTTCCTGGCCAAAAATCTGGGAACCTTTCCCATGTATATGCAGGCCATACTACTGGCCAATGCAGCGTCATTAAATAGTGAGCTGATCGGCATATGCAATACAGCTTTGAGGTATTATTCCGACAGTGCAGACATTAGGTTTTTCAAAGCCATCGGTCTCTATGAAGAAGAGATGTATGAGGAGCTGATCACCAACCTGGATAGTGTTTCGTTCAACAGTTTCTCACAGGAAGAGTATGTGGTGCAAGCCCAAATGCTCTATGCAGAAGCCTTTTACAGGCTCAATGACTATACAAAATCCGATTCTATTTTTGAAGTGTTAATAGAGGAAGATCCCGAAAATTATATGGTGTTGAATAATTACAGTTACTATCTGGCAGAACGGGGTGAGAAACTGAAACAGGCCAGGGAGTGGAGTCAGAAAGCCTCGTGGAACAATCCCGATAATGCCACATTTCTGGACACGTATGCTTGGGTGCTCTATAAGATGGAACTCTATGCCGATGCAGAGAAATACATTCTGGACGCACTTGAAAAGGGAGGGAAGAATGATCCTGAAGTTAATGAGCATGCGGGAGATATCCAGGTGGCCCTGGAGAGTTTTGAAATAGCTAAATCCTATTATCAGAAAGCAATTATTCTGGGGGGAGAAAAGGAGAGATTAGAGGAAAAAATTGAAACAATGAACAGGCGGCAGAATGAATAGAAGGCTGTTATTATTATTGGTACTAACTCTTATGTTACACCAGTGTAAAGTAGTGAAAGTAGCTCAGCGTCAGAACACTCCCGTTTTGAAGGGAGTAAATGGTTTGAGGCAGCAATGTGTTTCACTGGACACCGTTCAGTCAATTTTGATTAAAAAAGCTGAAGCAATTTTAATGTTTGATAATGAGCGGTATGAAGTGACCGTGACGCTCTATTCTAAAAGAGATTCAATTATTTATCTTTCGGCTGTCAACAGTGGATATGAAATAATTCGCGCCAGCGTGGATATGGATTCCATTAAAGTAATTAACAGGTTGAACCGTATCGTGTATAGAACTGCAATGAAAAGGCAGTTCGGGTATCAATTTCCAGTAAATTTTAATGACCTGCAGAATCTTATTGGAAGGTTTTATTTATGTGACGATCTGGAGGCTGCTGAAGACGATATGGTTCATATGGTTAAGTTTGAGCAGGATGAAGGTTACATTAAGAAAAGAATCCATATTGATCGCAACAGCTTAAAATTGAATATGTTCGAGTTTTATCACAAAAAAACAGAGCAATATTTAATGGGCGAAAGAAGCGATGATGAATTGAAGGTGTATTCGAATTTTATGGTTACAAAATTTGAGATGAAGGCTAAAGGTGGAACCATTCTGTACAATAAGGAGATAAAGGTAAAGATGGAAGTGAATCCAAGAAAGTATACTTTTACCGAATTGAGATGAATCTGAGAGTTTCGTTAATTGTTTTATCGGTTTTTGTTTTTTGTGCTTTACCAGGACAAACAAAAGATGATCTGCAAAAGCAGAAGCAGAGAGCTTTTACTGAGCTTAAACTGGCCAGGGAGCTTATGGGCAAAACGGCAGAGAAGCGGTCCGCTTCGGTTCAGCATTACCGTATTTTGCAGAAGGGGATTAATTCCAGGGCTCAGTTGATAAGTACACTGGAGCTAGAGGTTAAGCTGATTGACAAAGAGATCAGTGAAGTATCCACTGAGATTTCCAGACTTGAAGCGGAGAATATAAAGAACAGGGAAGAGTATGCCCGACTGATCTATTACGCCTACCGGAATCATACCGACTATGAAAAATTAATGTATATTCTGGCGGGAGCTTCCATCTCTCAATCGTACCAGCGATATAAATACCTGAAGTATATAAGTGAATACCGGGTCAAGAAGGCCACAGAAATTGAAACAGTGGTAAGAGAGCTTGATCTGAGAGATGAGGAGCTTAACCGGCTAAAGAATGATAAATTGTCGGTCATGGAAGAGAAAGAAGCTGAGCAGGAGCAACTGGTAAAAGAGAGAGGACAGAGATCTGCCATCATTGACCAATTAAAGAAGGAGGAAGCCAAGCTAAGAAGAGATATTGCTGAAAAAGAGCGGATTACTAAAGAACTGGAATCTAGAATAAAGGAGATTATTGAAGAGGAAGCCAGGAAGTTAAATTCCAGAAACATTTATGCTGCATTAACTCCTGAGCAGGAACTGGTGGGAAATGATTTCAGAAAGAACAAAGGTAAATTGCCCTGGCCGGTGGCCAAGGGTATAATTACAGTAGGATATGGAAACCATGAAATACCTGGTTTGAGAGGATCCAGCGTAATGAATAACGGCATAGATATAAACAGCGCCCCGGGAACCATGGTCAGGGCAGTGTTCGAAGGTGAGGTAACCAAGGTTTTCGCCATACTTGGGGCCAATTTTACGGTTTTGGTCAGGCATGGTGAGTATCTTACCGTTTACTTGAACTTGGTGAATGTGCGCGTTAAAACGGGTGATAAAGTTCTCACAAAAGAGATCTTAGGGGAGGCTTTTACGGATGAATCCGAAGGAGTGGCCGAACTACATTTTGAAGTATACCAGGAGAAGGAAATTTTAAATCCCGAAGTTTGGTTGAGTAAATAGTTTTTTTTTGGAACCTTTCAATAAGCAGCGCCGTATAAGAAGCGTCCAAGGAATAATTATGAGAATAGATCTGAATATCCCCTCCGAGATAGGAAACCTTAGGTTGGTAGAAAAGGCCATTGATGAATTGTCGCTTGAGCTCGATCTTAGTGATGAAATTTATGGAAATGTACTGGTGGCTACCATGGAGGCTACAAACAATGCAATTGTGCATGGAAACAAAGCCGATCCTAAAAAAAAGGTCAAAATTAAGATGGAATACGGTGAAAGGGAGCTAAAAGTTTTGATTGAGGATCAGGGCGAAGGCTTTGACCATTGGGGAATACCCGATCCAACCGCTCCCGAGAACCTTGAAAAGATTAATGGTAGAGGAATTTTCTTAATGGAACGGCTTTCCGATGAAATTTTATACTTGGAAGAGGGTAGGATTGTAGAGCTAAAGTTCAAATTCTAGTGGATATAAGTTTTCACAACGAAGGAATTCGTTTTGAATTAAAAGACAAAATCAAACATAAGAAATGGATTCGGAAGTGGCTTGAATCCAATCAATTCCACCCGGGTAAAATTTCTTATGTATTTACTTCCAATGAGCAACTCAGGCTCATGAATCAGGAGTTTTTAAACCACAACTACTTTACAGATGTTATAACCTTTGATTATACCAGCGGAAAAAAAATTTCCGGGGATGTATTTATCAGCTTAGAACAGGTTAAAAGCAATGCAGATTTTTATGGTGTATCTGTGAAGGATGAGCAAAGAAGAGTAATGATTCATGGTGTTTTACACTTGATGGGTTTTTCCGATGAAACAGATGATGAAAAGGAAACCATGCGTAAAAAGGAAAATGAAGCATTACATTTGTGGATGAAACTCTTTCAAAATGATTTTAGAATATGATGTAGTTGTAGTGGGTGGAGGACATGCGGGGTGTGAAGCTGCTGCTGCTGCTGCACAGATGGGCAGCAGAACATTACTGATAACCATGGACATGACCAAATTTGCTCAAATGTCATGCAATCCAGCCATGGGTGGTATTGCTAAGGGACAGATAATCAGGGAAATAGATGCAATTGGAGGATATTCAGGAATTGTATCAGATCGCTCTATGATACAATTCAGAATGTTAAATCGAAGCAAGGGTCCGGCCATGTGGAGCCCGAGAGCTCAGTGTGATCGATCCCTGTTTACTCTGGAGTGGAGAAAGGTTTTGGAAAACATCGACAACCTGGAATTCTGGCAGGATAAGGTGACAAAGTTACTGATCAATGAAGATGAAGTGGTAGGAGTAGAGACCCTCATGGGGATAAAGTTTCATTCCAAGAAAGTGATTCTTACTGCTGGAACCTTTATAAATGGTTTGATGCATGTGGGAAAAGTGAAAATGAAGGGAGGCAGAATGGGGGAACCTCCATCTTATGGATTAAGCGAACAGCTTGAGAATCACGGTTTTGAAGTGGGAAGAATGAAGACAGGAACACCGGCCAGAATTGATGGAAGAAGCATAAATTTTAGTAAGCTTGTGGAACAACCTGGAGACATGGAGCACCGTAAATTCAGCTACCTGGATTATCCAATGAATTACAACGATCACAAAAGTTGTTATATCGCTTATACAAATTTATCAGTACACTCGGAGTTGGAAAAAGGATTTGAAGAGAGTCCCATGTTTGATGGAACCATCGAGAGCATTGGACCAAGGTATTGTCCCAGTATTGAAGATAAGATTGTTACTTTTTCAGATAAAGAACAGCACCAGCTATTTCTGGAACCAGAAGGCTTAGATACTGTGGAGTATTACATAAATGGATTTTCCTCATCGTTGCCTTGGGAAGTGCAATATGGGGCTATGCTAAAGATTGAGGGATTGGAAAATGTAAAAATTTTCAGGCCTGGATATGCCATAGAGTACGACTATTATCCGCCCACTCAATTGTATCATACACTGGAGACTAAGAATTTGAAGAACCTCTATTTTGCCGGACAAATTAACGGAACCACAGGTTATGAAGAAGCCGGCGCTCAGGGATTGATGGCTGGTATTAATGCTAGTTTGAAAGTTAGAGGTGATCAGGAATTTGTGCTTGGGAGAGACCAGGCCTATATTGGGGTTTTGATTGATGATCTGGTTACTAAAGGTGTCGACGAACCCTACAGGATGTTTACCTCCAGGGCAGAATACAGAATTCTCTTAAGGCAAGATAATGCAGATGAAAGGTTAACAGAGATAAGCGCAGCCATAGGGTTGGCGGATAGCCATAGGGTGGAGCTGTTAAAGGAGAAAAGGGGGTTAACAGAACAGATCATTGGTTTCCTGGAAGGATATAGCATAGCCCCAGCCGAAATCAATGAATTTCTGATATCTGTGAATACTTCACCATTGAAGCAAAAAGGAAAACTTGTTGAAGTGGCCAAAAGACCTCAGGTGGGTTTAAAAGACCTTGTTAACCAGATAAATGAGTTGGGTAAAATATATGAATCGTGTGGGAACAGGGCTGATGAGATTCTTGAGTCGGCTGAAATCTCAATTAAGTATGAAGGCTATATTGTTCGTGAGCGTAAGATGGCTGATAAAATTAAGAGGCTGGAGAGAATAAAGCTGGATGAGAATTTTGATTACCATCGACTTAAAAGCCTGTCTACTGAGGCGAGACAAAAGCTTACTAAAGTAAGGCCAAGAACTATTGGACAGGCCTCTCGAATTTCGGGCGTCTCACCTAGCGATATAAGTGTGCTGCTTATTTATATGGGCAGATAGTTCCACGTGGAACGTTTTTTGAAAAATATTCAGTATGAAAAGTGAACCCAGTACATTGAAAACAACAGATGAAGCTATCGGCTATCTAAAGAAAATCACCCGATCAATTCCGGATTATCCGAAACCTGGTATAATTTTTAGGGACCTGACCACCATATTTCAGGATAAAAGAGCAATGGGTATTTCGCTTGATCTGTTGATTTCGAGTCTCAAGGATAAGGGTGGGAAAATGTTGGAATTTGATAAACTGGTAGGAATTGAAGCCCGGGGATTTATACTTGCCGGAGCGTTGTCCGGAAGGATTGGAGGAGGAGTCGTTATGGCTCGTAAGCCAGGAAAATTACCTCATGAACGAATTTCGATTTCTTATAAATTGGAGTATGGGGAGGATGCCCTGGAGGTACATGTTGATTCGATTCGGCCAGGCGAGAAAGTGATAGTTGTGGATGATCTGCTTGCCACAGGTGGGACAGCTGAAGCTGCTTGCAAATTAGTGAAGAAATTGGGTGGTAAAATCGCAAAGGTCATTTTTCTTGTTGAGTTGCCAGAATTAAAGGGAAAGCAAAAACTTGAACCCTATGATGTGGATTCAGTTATAGTTTTTGATGGTACCTGAGATTTTGTGGCCTGGTTGATACAATAGCTTGAATATCTATATATAGAGAAATTGGATTTTGAAAAGTTTAATAATGAATGATTTAGAGGTTCAAACTTCTGATATTTCCAACCTTTTACCTTCCTGAGAATTGAATATTTGACGACCACTCCATCAGATGGGTTATATTTGGAATTATTTTGACTTCAAAATCGCATGATAAGGATGAATGAGCCATCCCTTTTACAATCAAAGTTAAAGTCAATTCCCAAAAATCCGGGAGTGTATCAATTTTACGACAGACAGGGTGAAATCATCTATATCGGAAAAGCAAAGAATTTGAAGAACCGGGTTTCTTCTTATTTTACAAAGAGGAAATTTGAATCTTTCAAAGTGAAGGTGCTGGTAGATAAAATTCATGATTTGAATTTTATCATCGTGAATAATGAATCAGATGCACTGTTGTTGGAGAATAACCTGATCAAAAAGCACCAGCCCCGTTACAACATTTTATTAAAGGACGACAAGACCTTTCCCTGGATTTGCATTAAGAACGAACCTTTTCCCAGGGTGTTTTCTACCAGAACCGTTATAAACGACGGATCTCAATATTATGGTCCTTATACTTCGGCTTATGCGGTGAAGGTATTGCTTAACCTTATTAGACAATTGTATCAACTACGGACCTGTAAGCTCTCGCTGATGGAAGAAAATATTTCCGGCGGCAATTTTAAAGTTTGTCTTGAGTATCACATCGGGAATTGCAAAGGGCCCTGTGAAGGATTGCAGGAGAGGAGCGAATATGATAAGACCATCGCGCAGATTAGAGATATTATTAAAGGGAACCTGAATGAAGTTGTATCCTACCTTAAGAGTGAAATGGAAATTCTGGCAAACTCTTTTCGTTTTGAGGAGGCCAACTTGTTCAAAGAGAAGATAGAGATCCTTTCCCGTTATCAGAGCAAATCGACCATTGTAAATTCGGCCATTCACGATGTGGATGTTTTCAGTATTGTGAGCGATGAAAAGGAGGCGTTTGTGAATTTTCTTAAGGTGGTGAAGGGAGCCGTTATTCATGCGCACACTGTGGAGATAAAGAAGAGGTTGGATGAGCCAGATGAAGAGTTGTTGGTTTTCGCAATAACCGATCTGCGAAACCGCATAGAGAGCAGTGCGAAGGAGATGATTATTCCTTTAGATCTGAAAATCTATTTTCCAGAAAACCGGATTACAGTACCCATAAGGGGGGATAAAAAGAAGCTTCTGGATCTCTCTTTACGTAATGCCAAAAGCTACAGACTGGAGAAAAGTAAGAGAGTTGCCTATAAGAAAGCTGCCAGTAGTGCGGATCGAATTTTGCAGACCCTGCAGTCTGATCTTAGACTTGCCTTACTACCTACACATATAGAGTGTTTTGATAACAGCAATATTCAGGGAAGTGAGCCGGTGGCAGCCTGCGTGGTATTCAGGCGGGGAAAACCAGCAAAAAAGGAGTACAGGCACTACAACATTAAGGAAGTGTCGGGGATAGATGATTTTGCTTCCATGGAAGAGGTGGTTTACAGAAGATACAGAAGACTGCTGTCTGAAAAGGCCGCGTTGCCCCAGTTGATAGTAATTGATGGGGGCAAGGGGCAGTTAAATTCGGCTCTAAAAAGTTTGGATAAGCTGGGACTACGTGGGAAAATTGGAATCATTGGAATTGCTAAAAAATTAGAGGAAATCTATTTCCCCGATGATTCGGTGCCACTCTATATTGATAAGAATTCCGAATCCTTGAAATTAATTCAGAACCTGAGAAATGAAGCTCACCGATTCGGTATTGAATTTCATCGGCTTAAGAGGTCTGGAACCATGACCCAGTCTGTACTGGAAAACATCCCCGGCGTGGGATCAAAGTCCATTGAAAAATTATATGGTCGTTTTAAATCAGTGGAAGGAATTAAAAAGGCTTCTTTGAATGAGCTTGCAGATGAAATAGGGCACTCCCGGGCAATGACGGTAAAGGCTTTCTTTAAGGGGCAAAACGTCTAATTCTAGTTATTTCGGGAGACGGTGAATTCAACAAGGTCCCTCAGTGAATCGCGGGCTGGTGATTCCGGAAAAGAATGAAGGATCTCCATGGCGTTAGCCTTATACTCCTGCATCATCTTCATGGCAAAATCGATTCCACCCAAATCTGTAACAAATTGTACCACCTCATTCACCACCTGCTGACTGCGGTTTCCTCTTTTAATCTTTCGGATCATAGCTTTTCGATTCCCTGGATCAGACTGGTGCAGAGCATAAATAAGCGGAAGGGTGAATTTTTTCTCCTTTATATCGTTTCCTGTAGGCTTACCAATTAGCCCATGTGGCTGATAATCAAATAGATCGTCCTTAATTTGAAAGGCCATCCCAATTTGAATTCCCATTTCATGTATGCGATCCACCACCTCTTTGTCAGCATTTGCAGCTTTGGCTCCGCTGGCGGTGCAGGACGCAATCAGGCTAGCTGTTTTTTTGCGGATTACCTCATAATAGGTTTCAATGTCTATGTTAAGGCTTCTGGATTTCTGAATCTGAAGAAGCTCTCCTTCGCTCATCTCCCTTGAGGCATTTGATACGATTTCGAGCAGGTCATAGTCCTTCTTCTCTACGGCGAGGAGCAATCCTCGAGCCAGGAGGTAATCTCCAAAGAGCACAGCCACCTTTGATCTCCAGAGGGCATTTACCGAAAAGACTCCCCTGCGTTCATTGGATTCATCTACCACGTCATCATGCACCAATGTAGCGGTGTGCATAAGTTCGATTAGAGATGCTGCAGTATAGGTAGATTCGGTTACCTCTCCAATCATCTTGGAGGTAAGGAAAACAAAGAGGGGCCGCATCTGTTTTCCTTTTCTGCGCAATACATAACGGGTAACCACAGTAAGTAAGGGGATGTGACTGGAAGCCGCCAGTTTGAATCTTTTATCAAATTCTTTCATTTCCAGCCCAACAGGCTTCCTGATGTCTTCCAGTTTGATCATTTGTTAGCGGTAGAGATTTTCAAAGGTAGAAAAAGAAACCAGAATTGGAGATTATTTTGCCTGCCGGTCAGGGAACATATTTAATATCCTAAATATTGATATATTTGCATTTGATCGATATCAAAATCCTGTTAATCTCAAGAAAGATGGAATTCACAGACTTAGAACCAGATCAGGTTGAAAAAGCTGCAAATATGATCAAAGCCATCTCGCACCCCATGAGGCTGGCCATTCTTGGCTATCTTGGAGAGAATAAAGAGCTGAGTGTAACAGAGATACATAGATTACTTAAAATTGAGCAATCCACAGCATCTCACCACCTTGGTATATTAAAAGATAAGGGGATTCTCTCATCTATGCGAAAAGGAAAGAACACACTCTACTATTTGAAGCGTAAAAACCTGAGCAACCTGATAAAGTGTATCAGCGAATGTGCATGTGATTAAAAAATTGAAGGGGCCATGGATAGAATAAGGGTAACCAAAGAGTTTGATTTTGAAATGGCGCATGCATTGTGGAACTATGATGGTGCGTGTCGTAACATCCATGGCCATTCGTACAGGCTCTTTGTTACACTTATTGGCAAGCCCAATACCAACTCTAAGGATCCGAAATTTGGCATGGTGATCGATTTTAAGGATCTTAAAACCATGGTCAAGGGGCCGGTGGTAGATTTCTTTGATCACTCACTGGTGGTTTACAGTGAGGCAGAAGGGGAGATCCTGGTTACCATTCGACAGATGTATGAAAAGGTGCATGTATTTGATTTTCAGCCTACTTGCGAAAATCTGGTGCTCCATATTGTTAAAACCATCCAGGCATCGCTACTCCCGGGGATTCAGCTCCAGGCCGTTAAACTGTATGAAACGGCCAACTCCTTTGCCGAATGGTACTTGGAAGATAATTTGTAGATAACACGCCATGAACCAAGAAAAGAAACTATTTCTTTTGGATGCTTATGCTCTCATTTTCAGAGCATACTATGCTTTTATATCCAATCCAATGAAGAATTCAAGTGGATTACCTACCTCCACGGTGTTTGGATTTACATTGGCGCTTGAAGAGATTCTGCGGAAAGAAAACCCCTCACATATTGCGGTGGTGTTTGATCCGCCCGGACCCAATTTCAGGCATGAGATGTTTCCGGCCTATAAAGCAAACCGTGATGCGACACCTGAAGATATTAAAGCTGCTGTACCCTATATAAAGAGGCTGATTGAGGGATTTAATATTCCGGTAATCGAAGAGATGGGTTATGAGGCTGATGATGTAATCGGAACCATGGCGAAAAGGGCCGAAAAAGAGGGATATACCGTTTACATGATGACTCCGGATAAGGATTTTGCACAACTGGTGTCGGAGCGTATTATGATGTATAAACCTGGCAGGGGAGGTTCGGCTCCGGAAGTACTCGGACCTGATCAGGTAAGAGAGAAGTTCCTCGTGGAACATCCAGAACAGGTAATCGATATTCTTGCACTTTGGGGGGACTCGGCCGATAACATACCTGGAGCTCCGGGCATTGGTGAAAAAACCGCAAAAAAGCTGATAGGTCAGTTTAAGAGTGTTGAAGGTGTATATGAGCACATTGAGATGCTCAAAGGAAAGCAGAAAGAGAATCTTGAAAATTTTAAGGACCAGGTATTGCTCTCCAAAAAACTGGCTACCATTGTCCTTGATGTACCTGTTAAAAAAGAAGCAGGTGATCTTAAGAGGAGAGAGTTGAACCATTCAAAATTGAAAGAGCTTTTCAATGAGCTTGAGTTTAGAAACCTGACCAACAGAATATTGGGTGATGCTCCTCCGGAAGTGGAATATATCAGTCCTTCGGGGCAGGGTAACCTGTTTGGTGGGGATGATTCGGACTTGAATCAAGCTGCTCAACCTTCTTTTAAAACCATCGAATCGGTTGATCATCATTATGCGTTGGTTAATGACTTAGATGGGGTTAAAGAATTGTCTGCAAAACTTTCCAGCCAGGAGTCTTTCTGTTTTGATACAGAAACCACAGGACTAGATCCCATTGAAGCCGAACTGGTAGGGATTGCCTTTAGTTGGAAAGAGCATTCGGCATCCTATGTAGCATTTGGTGAAGATCCGGAAGAAATCCGCTCATGGATACAACTCTTATCCGGACCTCTTCAGAATCCCGGAATAGAGAAAATCGGACAGAATCTGAAATATGATCTTCATATCTTAAAGAATTATGATTTAGATGTTAAGGGTAGGTTATTTGATACAATGGTTGCACATTTTCTGTTAAAACCAGATCAAAAACATAACCTCAATGTGCTGGCCGAACAATACCTGGATTACTCCATGGTAAAGATCGAGGAACTCATTGGAAAAAAAGGGGCCAGGCAAACCTCATTCAGATCGGTAGGTCACGATCAGGCTAAAGAGTACGCAGGGGAGGATGCTGATATTACATTTCAGTTGGCTCAACTCTTCAGACCCCAGCTTGAAGAGAGTGGTATCAATTCACTGTTTGAAAAAATTGAGATGCCCCTTATACCCGTTCTGATGAGTATGGAGCACAAGGGGGTTATGCTGGATGTAGAGGCTCTAAAGATTTTTGCTGAGGAGCTAAGGGGAGATATCCTGGTTGCAGAGGAAAAAATATTTGAACTGGCGGGTATGGAATTTAACATCAGTTCACCCAAACAGTTAGGAGAAGTATTGTTCGACAGACTGAAGATTATTTCGGATCCCAAGAAAACCAAAACAAAACAGTATGCCACGGGTGAGGAGGTGTTGGTTCAGTTGAGAGAGAAACACGAAATAGTTGATAAAGTTTTAGAATACAGGTCATTAAGAAAGCTTCTCTCTACCTATGTGGAGGCACTCCCCAACCTGGTAAAAGAGAGTACAAAGAAGATACATACCTCCTATAACCAGGCCCTGGTTACTACAGGAAGGCTCTCTTCTAATAATCCCAACCTGCAAAACATTCCCATCAGGGAGGAGCGGGGAAGGGAGATCAGAAAAGCTTTTATACCTTCAGAGGCAGGAAATCTCTTTTTCTCTGCAGACTATTCACAGATCGAGCTAAGGCTTATGGCTCACATGAGCTCTGATCCACAGATGATAGAGGCTTTTGTAAATAAGGAGGATATCCATACGAGTACCGCTGCAAAAATATTTAAGGTGCCCTTAGAGGAGGTCTCAAGAGAGATGAGAAGCAAGGCGAAAACAGCAAATTTTGGAATTATCTATGGAATCTCGGCTTTTGGATTGTCACGGCGGATGCATATTTCCAGGACCGAAGCCAGGCAGCTCATCGATGGCTATTTTGAGACCTACCCGGGAGTCAGATCCTATATGGATGAATGTATAAAAATGGCCAGGGAGAACGGCTTTGTGGAAACCATGTACGGCCGCAAAAGACACCTTCCCGATATTCTATCCCGGAATTCTGTAGTACGGGGTAATGCCGAACGAAATGCCATTAACTCACCCATTCAGGGTTCCGCAGCAGATATCATTAAAATTGCCATGGTACGGATACAAAAGAGGTTTGAGGAAGAGCAGCTAAAATCGGCCATGATTCTTCAGGTACATGACGAACTAAATTTTGATGTAACCCCCGGAGAATTAGACCCTGTAAGCCAGATTGTAAAAAGTGAAATGGAGCAGGCCTCAAAGTTGCTGGTGCCGCTTACCGTTGAAATGGGCAGTGGGGCCAACTGGCTTGAGGCACATTAGATTCCCGGGCGGTGCCTGGCCAGGTCACCCAGATTACCCATAAGCACCTCCTTTACCATAGCTGGTTCCTGAAGTATTTCTTTGGCCCTGTTCAGCTGTATGTCCTCTTGAATTTGGGCCTGGATCCTTCCTGCCTGGTAATAATACCTGTTGACAATTTCCTCCGATAAGATCTGCCGGATTTCAGTTTCAAAGGTCTCAAGGTCTTTCAGGTTGTTGTGGGAAAGTTTCTCTTTCAGAGAGGTAAACTCTTCTTCAGCAATCTTATAGTATTTCTCTCGTTTTGCAGTTTTTATCAATGCTTCAAAAGTCTGTTCACTGGAGGTTTTAAATTCGAAAGTATCCTCTTGAACAAAAGCTTTAAATGACTCATATTCTTCATCTGATAAAGAAAAAGATGCGGGTGATTCTATATTATCATTTGTATTGCGGTAACGGGTGGCAAAATCGAAGAATAAACTCTGGGTAAAGAGTTGCATCGTGATTTCAGACAGCATTTCGGATACAATTTCGAAATCTGGCTGAATTCCTCCACCGTCATAGACCAGTCGCCCGTTTCGGGTTTCGTATTCAGAAATAAGTGAATCGGGAACAACACCCACGCTTCCATCTTCATTGCGGTTGGAGTAATCCAGTGCCTGAATACATCGCCCGCTGGGAATGTAATATTTGGCTGTGGTAACCTTTAGCTGGGCGTTGTATTTCAGGGGCCTGGAGGTTTGAACCAGTCCTTTCCCAAAGGTTCTCTGACCAACAATTACAGCCCGGTCAAGATCCTGCAAGGCACCTGCAACAATCTCAGAGGCAGAGGCAGAGCCCCTGTTTATAAGTACCACAAGCGGAATCTCTGTATCTAGCGGCTCATTCATAGTTACATAATCAGAATCCCACTCTTTCATTTTACCCCGGGTATTAACGATCAATTCTCCCTTGTTAACGAAAAGGTTACAGATTCTGACCGCCTCTATCAATAGTCCCCCTGGATTGGAGCGAAGGTCCAACACAATGGAGTTAACGTCGTTGTTATTTTTTAATGATTTAAGGGCTTTTTTTACTTCATTGGCAGCTCCGGAGGTAAAGTTCGAAAGGCGTATGTATCCGGTACCTGGTTCGAGCATTCCATAGTAGGGGACATTGCGGATGGATATCTTTTCTCTCACAAGTGTAAAATTGAGCGGATCATCCTCCCCATAGCGTTCCACGGTGAGCTTAAGCTCTGTACCGGGTTTTCCTTTCAACCTGTCACTTACCGATTCAATGGGCAAGTTGCCGGTGGCTTTTCCATCCACCTCAAGAATTACATCCCCTGCACGGATACCCACTTTTGCAGCCGGGAAACCATCGTATGGTTCGGCAATCAGTACCTGGTTATCCGATCTGCGGATCAAAGATCCGATTCCTCCATACTCTCCGGTGGTCTGGAATTTAAAGTCATCCATATCAGATTCGGGGATGTAGGTGGTGTAAGGGTCCAGAGATGAAAGCATTGAGTTTATACTGGTTGTAACCAGTTGTTCGGGATCGGTTTCATCCACATAAAACATATTCAATTCTCTGAATAATGTATAATAGATATCCAGGTTTTTTACCAGTTCAAGATCCTTGTTCCTGGTGGTTGTAAAACCAACACTGAGAAGAATAATCAGAAATCCTCCCAGATACAGGTTGCGCTGACTTTTTTTCATTTGGATTCAATTAAAGTATTTGATCCTCAATCTGAGGAGTACAAAGGAACTACAAAGATTTCGATCGGGGATTAAATTTAACTTTTTTTAAGATAGAGACGATGTGTATCTTTGTGTCAAATTTTACTACAAATGTCATACCAGGGTCCTGCCGTGCTGTCCGATACAGTTTTTGAGATCGCAGGTTTTGTTTCCGGAGCAGGAATTGCTGAGGGCGGTATGGCTCTAATGCAAAGGGTGCCAATTCATTATCCAACCTGGTTTTTCATCTATATTTTCGTGCTTCTTGGATTCTACGCCTGGATCAGGGTCTATTATGGTAATATTTTTATCCAAATGGTTCAAGCCACCATCAATTTCCAGGCGGCAAACAGGATGTATTTAGACAACAGCATACTAAAGAATCAGCTGGATCGGGTTCTCTATGTTCTCTATTTCCTGGTCATAGCATTCCTGGTCTATTTTGTGGAGATGAGAATAGAGTTAACTCCATATAATCTGACTGGAGGTCTGCTCTACCTCTTCAATCTGGTTGTCCTGATCACCGTATTTTTGGGAAGGATTGTTTTGCTTAACTCTGTTGGTTTCCTGTTTAACCGATTAACCATATTCAGGGAGTATTTATATAACATATTTATATTTAATAAGTTAACGGGTTTAGTGGTTCTCTCCCTGATGATTTTCATGGTATACACAAGAGGGATAATTCAGGATCTTCTATTCTGGATTACATTGTGGGTTGTTGGAATGCTGTT
>Ga0164313_10000791_pt1 | contig 26558 bp, 26 predicted proteins | sample GuaBasSedimGuay4_FD_113735 | JGI IMG/M metagenome (GOLD analysis project Ga0164313, IMG submission 113735) | Subseafloor sediment microbial communities from Guaymas Basin, Gulf of California, Mexico - Guay4, Core 4569-4, 0-3 cm | ecosystem: Environmental > Aquatic > Marine > Hydrothermal vents... | reverse complement strand
TGCCGTACCTGACGGCGGGTATCCCGGATTTCGATTCCTCTGTTGCCATCTTCGAGGCGATGTCAGATGCCGGAGCGGATGGCTTCGAGGTCGGGATCCCATACGCGGATCCGTTGATGGATGGCCCCGTGATCATGGCCGCGGGCGAGTACGCCCTCGACCACGGCGTTACCGTCGACGTTGCCTTCGACGTCGTGTCCGCTGTGGTCGAACGCACGGGTAAACCGGTGATCGCGATGACGTACGTGAACCCTGTGCTGCGCCACGGCGTGGATGCGTTCTTCGCCAAGGCTTCGCACGCCGGAGCCGCAGCGGTGATCATCGCTGACCTTCCGACAGATGAAGCCGCACCGTTCAAACAGGCCGCCGCCGACGTAGGTGTCGGGCTCGTCCTGTTCGCTGCTCCCACCACCGACGATGATCGTCTCGACAGGGTGCTTGCGGGCAATCCTGCGTTCGTTTACGGGATCGCCGAAGTGGGTGTGACGGGTGAACGCGTGGAGGCGTCGACGAACACTGCCGCCCTCGCAGCCAGGATCCGCTCTCGTTCGGATGTGCCCCTCGTGTTCGGCGTCGGGATCTCGACGCCAGATCACGTTGCGAAAGCTTCTGAAGTCGCAGATGGTGTGATAGTGGGAACAGCGGTTGTGCGCAGGGTCATGGATGCTGCAACTGGCGAGGAAGCCGCAGAGACCCTCAGCGCCTTCGTGGCGGACCTAGTCTCATCCACGAGGCGCTGACCCGTTCCGGCGTCGGTACCGACCGCAATGGACGCTTGAAGCGATGTTGGCTGACGGGCAACCTATCCTCGCAACCTAGGCCGGGATGGCGGAATGGTAGACGCGGCGGACTCAAAATCCGCTGAGTGAAAGCTCGTGGGGGTTCGAGTCCCCCTCCCGGTACCGACACAGCCATCAGCCATCAGCCATCAGCTGTCAGCCAGAATCAGAGGGGATAACAGTGGGGCCACTGGACAAGATCACGGAGATGACGGCTCAGATCGCTGCCGTTGATGCCGATCTGGATCAGGCAGTGGCTGAACTCGACATGTTGCACCATCTCGAGGACGATGCGGTTCGGGATGCCCTTGTGAGCGAAGGATGGGACGACAGGGTGGATGAGAAACACGCAAAGCGTGATGTTGCACGGTGTGAAAAGCGTATCAAAGGCCTCGAGCGGGACCGCGTGAAACTGGTGAAGCGGCGCACCGCCATGATCGACAAGTTGGCTGCTCAATAGCCGGTACTGTTGTCCCGATGCCGAAACTTGCACTTCTCGACGGACACTCGCTCGCGTACAGGGCGTTCTATGCGCTTCCCCCCGACCTCGCCACTCCCTCAGGCCAGGTGACGAACGCTGTATTCGGATTCACATCCATGCTGATCAAGCTGCTCGACGATGAGAGGCCTGATGCCATCGCTGTTGCATGGGACCGCAAGGAGCCGACGTTCCGCAAGGAGCTCTACCCGGAGTACAAGGCGACCCGCGTATCTGCTCCTGACATCTTCCGCAGCCAGATCCCCCTCATCGAAGAGGTGCTCGAAGCCATGGAGATGCCGCAGGTGTCGGTCGCCGGATTCGAAGCCGACGACATCATTGCGACTCTTGCGAAAGAGGGCAGAGAGCTTGGCTACGACGTTGTGGTCGTGACTGGCGACAGGGATGCATTTCAACTCGCGGCGGATGACCTGACCATCCTGTACACACTCAGGGGGATCACTGACACTGTCCATGCAACCCCTCAGTGGCTCAAGGAGAAGTACGACGTCACTCCTGACCGTTACGTCGAGTACGCATCCCTGAGGGGTGACTCGTCAGACAACCTCCCAGGAGTGCCAGGGGTGGGGGAGAAAACCGCGGCCAAACTGATCAACGCCTACGACAGCCTCGAATCGCTTTACGACGACCTCGATTCTCAGACCCCCAAGCTCAGAGAGAATCTCGAAGCAGCGCGTGACCAGGTGTTCCTGAACCGCACGATGATGACGATGATCGACGACGTTGCAACGGGCGACATCGACCCGGACACGCTCGTGATCGAGCCTTTCAACCGGGATGCGGTTCGCACGCTATTCGACGAACTTGCGTTCTCGAGCCTGTGGAAGCGGCTCGAGGATCTCGGAGGCGTCGGGGAATCCGACAGCGACCAGCTTGACGTCGACGTTGTAACAGCCACCACCGTCGATCGTGCCGCCGAAGCTCTCGGGGCTCCATCGGTGGCGGTCGAGGCGGTGTGGGCCGGAGACGAACTGACGGGGATCGTCTGTGCAGGGACACCAGCCGTGTTCGTCTCTCTCGACCTTGTTGGCGAGGTGCTGGGACGCGATGGCGCGTCGGCCCATATACGCGGGCACGGCATCAAGCCTCTCCTCGTCGCCCTCCTCGAAGCTGACATCCCTCTGCCAACTGTTGACTTCGACACGATGATCGCCGCATACGTGATCAATCCTGCACAGCGAGCACCATCGCTCGAAGACCTCGCGTTCAAGGAATTGGGCATCGATATTGCAGGGATATCGGAACACGCAGACGATGTCTCCCAGGGGGCATTCTCGTTCGAAGAGACGTCCGTCGACCTCGATGGGATGGCTCGACGCGCGGTTGCGGTCGACATGATGGTGGAACCGCTGCGAGAGCAACTCGAGGCACGAGGCGGCGCAGAGCTCTTCTCCGAGATCGAGGTTCCACTGATAGCGATTCTTGCAAGTATGGAACACGCAGGGGTTGGCCTCGACACGGATTTCTTGTCCGAGTTCGGTATCGATCTCAACGAACGCATAGCTGCTCTCCAGATCGCGATCCATGAGCATGCGGGCCGACAGTTCAATATCAACTCCACATTGCAACTCCGCAGCGTGCTGTTCGACGAACTTGGTCTGCCTGTGAGCAAGAAGACGCCCAAAGGTGCACCCTCGACCGACGCGTCGGTGCTCGAGAAACTGGCACATCAGCACGAGATCGTCGCTGACCTGTTGAAGTTCCGCGAGTTGGACAAACTGCGTTCAACGTATGTCGATTCGCTGCTGAAGCTCGTTGATGAGGACGGCAGGGTCAGGGGTCGCTTCAACCAGACAGGTGCTGCGACAGGCCGGTTGTCGATGGAACGCCCGAATCTTCAGAACATCCCCGCCCGATCGACCGAGGGACGGGCGATTCGCCAGGCGTTCGTGGCCGAGCCTGGGAGTGTGTTCCTGGTGGCTGACTACTCCCAGATCGAGCTGCGGATTCTGGCCCATCTCTCCCTTGATTCCGGGCTGATCGAGGCGTTCCTCAATGATGTGGACATTCATGCAGCGACAGCTGCGCGGGTCAACGACGTACCGCTTGAAGACGTAACAGACGAGATGCGCAGGACGTCGAAGATGATCAATTTCGGTTTGCTGTACGGTATGGAGGCTTACGGATTGGCGCAGCGCCTTGACATTTCACGGTCCGCTGCTCAGGGCCACATCGATACCTACTTCGAGCAGTTCCCTGACGTACGCGCCTACATGAGTGGAATCGTCGATGAGGCACGCGATACGGGATACACCACCACGATCCTTGGTCGGCGTCGCTACCTTCCTGAGCTGAATTCGCCACGTACACGTGATAGGCAGATGGGGGAGCGGATGGCGCTCAACGCACCGATCCAGGGTTCAGCGGCTGACATCATCAAGAAGGCGATGATCGACCTCGACACGGAACTCGCCGTCGGGGGCTACCAGGCCCGTGTACTCCTCCAGATCCATGATGAGCTGGTTCTCGAAGTTCCGCTCGGTGAACTCGACGCGGTCCAGGATCTCACGGTTGCCACGATGCAGGGCGTCGCGAAGCTCAAGGTGCCTCTCAAGGTGTCCCACGGCATCGGGTCCACGCTCGCAGACGCGGGACACTGAGCATTCGCTGCGGTCGTGACCGCTCGCAGGCCGCCTCCAGAATCCAGATACCAGATCGCTCGCGGGCTCGCTTTGAGATGCCAGAACGCGTGATCAGTTGTCTGGCATCTGGCATCTGGTGTCTGTTGGCTGTCGCTTGCGATACCATACCCGCGCCTCGCGTGGCGGCATAAGCGCGCGCGAAGGAAACATTGTAATCAAGGAGACCAACCCTTACATGCCCACCGACAACGACCAGGCTCTCGCTGACGCCAGCGAAGAGACCACCGAGACCACCACCGTCATCGAACCTCAGCTCGAGGATATCGAGGACGTAGTAGAGGCAGCGGCCGACGCTGCCGAGGTGGAAGAGACACAGATCGAGACAATCGAAGAGCCCGCAGTGACCGAAGAGGCCGTTATCGAGGAGGCTTCCGCAGTGGCGGAGGAATCCGTCGTGGCCGAAGAGGTCGCTGAGGAGGAAGCTCCCGTAGCCGAGGCCGTAGTCGAAGCGACCGAGGCCGTGGAGACTCCGGTAGCCGAGGTTCTGGAAGCTGCCACCGAGACCGTGGAAACTCCGGTAGTCGATACCGTGGAAGCAGCGCCCGAGGCAGTGGAGGCAGCGACCGAGACCGTGGTCGAAGCGACCGAGGACTCTGAGGCTGTGACCGTCAAGCCCGCACCGCGAGGCGATCGACCGGCGATCAGCGCACCAAAGACCATCGGCGACGTGCCCGATGACATGACCGCTGAGGACTTCGCCGCAGCTGTCGAGCAGACTGTGTTCGAATTCAAAGAAGGCGACATCGTTTCTGGTGTGGTCGTCAGAATCGACCCAGACGAGGTGCTCGTCGACATCGGATACAAGTCAGAGGGTGTGATCCCGCCGCACGAGCTCTCCGTTCGGAACAACTCGAACCCGTCGGATGTCGTGACGGTTGGTGAAGAGATCGAAACGCTCGTCCTCCAAATGGAAGACGACGAGGGCCGCCTCGTGCTGTCCAAGAAGCGCGCCCAGTACGAGCGTGCATGGGGCCGCATCGAGCGGATCATGAACGAAGGCGGAACCGTCACAGGACACGTCATCGAGGTCGTCAAGGGCGGTCTCATTGTTGACATCGGCCTCAGAGGATTCCTGCCTGCGTCGCTGGTCGACCTGCGTCGCGTCCGTGATCTCCAGCCCTTCGTCGGTGAGCCGATCGAAGCGAAGGTCATCGAGCTCGACCGCAATCGCAACAACGTCGTGCTGTCACGCCGTGCATACCTCGAAGAGGAGCAAGCAGAGCAACGTCACGCGTTCCTCGAAGACCTCAAGGAAGGCGATGTCCGCACCGGTGTTGTTTCGAGTGTCGTGAACTTCGGTGCATTCGTCGATCTCGGCGGCATGGACGGACTCGTCCACGTCTCCGAGCTGTCGTGGCGTCATGTGAACCATCCTGGCGAGATCGTCACGGTTGGTGACCAGGTCAAGGTGAAGGTCCTCGAGGTCGATCACGGCCGCGAGCGGATCTCTCTGTCTGTTCGCCAGACGGCTGAGGATCCCTGGGAGACGTTCGCCCGTTCCACTGGAATCGGCGACGTCGCAGACGGCAAGGTCACCAAGACCGTTCCGTTCGGTGCGTTCGTATCCGTTGGTGAAGGCGTCGAAGGCCTTGTCCACGTGTCTGAAATCGCCATGCATCACGTCGAAAGCCCCGAACTCGAGCTTTCCATCGGCCAGGAAGTCAAGGTGAAGGTCACGGAGATCGACACCGACAGGCGCAGGGTCAGCCTCTCCATCAAGCAGGCGCTCCCCGACTGGGAAGAGCGCTCAACGTGGAGTGATCGCAAGCCAAGTGGCGGTGGCGGCGGAGAACGTGCGCCGAGGCGTCGCGAGTTCCAGCGTGAGGACGAGACACCCGATGAGCCAACCTTCTCCGCAGGGTCTTCCCTTGAGGCGATCTTGCAGGAACTCAAGGAGCGCGGCATCGGCCGCAAGTGATCGTGCCGCTGCCGGTCTCTGACGAGGCTGGCAGCGCAGTCGGTTCCCTGTCACACCAGGCCTGTATCGTCGTGGCATGACCACGACCTCTGACGCCACCAAGCACCCCGTCCTCCTCCTTGGAGGGGGCATCGGCGCGGGAAAGTCACGAGTTGCATCCGTGTTCGCGGTGCGTGGCTTCGTCGTAATCGAGGCGGACAAGGTTGGCCACGAGGTGCTGGATCAGAACGTTGCCGCTATCGCTGCGGTTGAGGCCGCTTGGCCAGGAGTGGTGAGCGGTGGCGTTGTCGATCGCGCAGCCCTTGGCCGAATCGTTTTCGATGACCCCGACGATTTGGAGAGGCTCGAGTCGATCACTCACCCGGTCATTGGCGAGATGCTACTTCGACGACTTGAAGCGGCCGATGGGCCCGTTGTGGTCGAAGTGCCACTGGTGAAGATCCTTGCTCAGGGCCCGTACTTGAGGGTTGCTGTCGTTGCAGACGCGGGGCTTCGAGAAGATCGGGCCGTTGCAAGGGGTGCGAGCCGCGACGATGTGCGCCGAAGGATGAGTCATCAACTCAGTGACGCACAGTGGGTTGCATGGGCAGACCATGTCATCGACAATTCCCAGAGTTGGGATACGACCGTTGACGCGGTTCACTCGTTGATCGATGAGGTGCTGGACAATGGCTGAGATGCGTCCGTTCGAGGTCGTGTCCGATTTCGAACCAAGCGGTGACCAACCTGAGGCAATTGCACGCCTTGTGGAAGGTATCGAGCGTGGAGATCGCTTCCAGACACTCCTTGGGATCACGGGGAGCGGCAAGTCCGCCACGATCGCATGGACCATCGAACAGGTTCAAAAGCCGACGTTGATACTCGCGCCCAACAAGGCTCTTGCAGCTCAGCTCGCGAACGAATTCAGGCGGTTCTTCCCTCACAACCGTGTCGAGTATTTCGTGTCCTACTACGACTACTACCAGCCCGAGGCGTACATCGCCCAGACGGACACGTACATCGAGAAGGAATCGACTGTCAACGACGAGATCGACCGTCTCCGTCACGCTGCGACAGCTGGGCTGTTGACGCGGCGCGATGTCATCATCGTGGCATCTGTCTCGGCCATCTACGGCCTCGGGTCGCCCGAGCACTACGAGGGCCAGTTGCTGCGCCTTGTGACAGGTGTCGAGTTCCCCCTCGATGAGGCGATCAAACGTCTTGTGAACATCCAGTACGACCGCAACGAGGTCAACCTCACGCGGGGAACGTTCAGGGTCAAGGGAGACACCCTTGAGGTGTTCCCGACCTATGACGAGACCATCACGCGCATCGAGTACTGGGGCGACGAGGTCGAGCGGATCTCGCGCATGAACCCGATCACGGGTGAGGTCATCGAGGAGATGGACCAGGCGTGGGTGTACCCCGCAACACACTATGTAACGTCCAAGGAGATCATCGACAGAGCGATCAGCGGAATCCAGGTCGAGTTGCAGAGCCACCTGCACGAACTTGAATCGAAAGGCAAGATGCTCGAGGCCCAGCGTCTACGGATGCGCACACGCTATGACATCGAGATGATGCGTGAGGTTGGCTACTGCTCTGGCATCGAGAACTACTCGAGGTACCTCGACGGCAGGGAACCAGGAGAGGCGCCGTTCACGCTGCTCGACTATTTCCCCGACGACTTCTTGATGGTGCTTGACGAGAGTCACGTGAGCGTTCCCCAGATCAACGGTCAGTACGCAGGAGACAGGTCCCGTAAAGAGATGCTCATCGAGCACGGCTTCCGCCTACCGTCGGCGCTCGACAATCGGCCGCTCACCTTCGAGGAGTGGTACGGCAAGATCGACCAGACGATCCTGATGTCCGCCACGCCCCGCGAGTGGGAGTTGCGAGAATCTGATCAGGTCGTGGAGCAGGTCATCCGCCCGACAGGCCTGGTCGACCCCGAGGTGATCGTCAGGCCGACCAAGGGTCAGATCGACGACCTCGTTGGCGAGATCCAGACTGCCGCTGCGAACGACCAGAGGGTGCTTGTCACCACCCTTACCAAGAAGATGGCAGAGGACCTGTCCGATTACCTCCTCGAGTTGGGTGTCAGGGCGCGTTACCTGCACTCTGACATCGATACGCTCGAGCGTGTGCAGATCCTGCGCGATCTGCGCCTCGGCGAGTACGACGCCCTCATCGGGGTGAATCTGCTGCGTGAAGGCCTCGACCTTCCTGAGGTTGCTCTGGTGGCGATTCTCGACGCTGACAAGGAAGGGTTCCTGCGTTCTGGCACCAGTTTGATCCAGACGATCGGTAGAGCGGCACGCAACGTCGATGGCTTCGTGCTCATGTACGCGGACCAGGTGACCGACTCCATGCGCAAAGCGATCAGCGAAACGAACCGCAGGCGCAAGCGCCAGTTGGAGTACAACGATGAGCATGGCATCGACCCCCAGACCATTCGCAAGAAGGTTTCGGACATTCTCGATCTGATCCAGAGCAGCGATGCCCCAAGCGTCGATGTGAGGGCCAGAGAACTACGGCGCAAAGAGAACCTCGACCTGACAACGCCGGATCTCAGGAGGCTCATACAGAGCCTTGAGGAAGAGATGAACGAGGCTGCGGTCGAACTTCGTTTCGAGTACGCCGCCCGACTCCGTGATGAGATCAACGACCTCAAGCGGGAACTGCGCGAGATCATGGAAGCCGCAACGTAGGGGCTTGACCGCTCACCGAGGACACCATTCCGGTCCCATCTCTGGCTGTGAGCAGTCGGCTGTCAGCCGTCAGCTGGTCTCTTGTGATACCCGAGGCGTCTGCGTTCCTTGAACCAGCACCCCCTGTGCCAGTGTCTACGCAGGTCTGGAGCCTCTGTAGGGATGATGACGAGGTGGCCAACGCCCGGGGCGATCGTATTTTCACACCCGGGACATTGGTAGGTCTTGACTGCCTGATACGGCTGGACGGGGTGCACGACCTCGTGCTCATGGCCTGCAAGTTCCGAAAGGAACTCGGCTCGATTGGATTGAGGGGCATCGGACATGTCGGAATGGTAGAGCGCATCCGGGCATCCTCATCCTGGTGGCGCCTTTTCGGTTAGCCTGACAGCCATGGCGCCATTCCTCATCACCCGTGATACTGACACGATCCGAACCGTCACGATGTCGAACCCCGGTCGCAGGAACGCTGTGCCGCCGACGTCGTGGGGAGAACTCACCGACGCCTTCGTTGACTTCGAGGAGTCCAGCCAACGGGTTCTCGTGCTGAAAGGAAGCAACGGGGACTTCTGCGCAGGGGCGGACATGAACAAGCCGGCAACCCGTTCACCGAGTGCCGCCGACACCGCAGCCAGGATGCGGGTGGTAAGCAGAGCCGTTACTGCACTCCACAGGTTGACCAAGCCGACTATCGCTGCGGTCGATGGTGTTGCTGTCGGGGCCGGGCTCAACATGGCTATTGGGTGTGACATCGTCATCGCAACAGACAGAGCGCGCTTTGCAGAGATCTTCGTCAAACGTGGGCTCACGCTCGACTTCGGTGGCACGTGGCTGCTACCGAGACTCGTTGGCCTTGCGAGGGCTCGAGAGCTCGCTCTGACAGGCAGGATCATCGGCGCCGAGGAAGCGGTTGATATCGGCCTGATCACGTCGGTCGTGGCCGCGGGAAACCTCGATGACGCCGTGACGTTGATGGCAACCCAACTTGCGACTGGTGCCCCGCTTGCACAGGCGATGATCAAGCGCGCACTTGACCGGTCCTCTGCGATGTCGTTCGAGCAGGCCCTCGCCTTCGAGGAGTACGCCCAGGCGATACTGCTCGCCTCGGATGACCTTCAAGAAGGTTCGGCAGCCTTCCTTGACAAACGCGATCCGAATTTCAAGGGAAGATGAATGGCGATCTACGATCTACGACCATCAGTCTCCTGACAGGGCGAACCGCCACCTGCCCGCCGCATCGATCGCGGTACGGAACAACGCGTATCCGGGGAACTGTGTGATGCTGTCATCGAGTTGTTCGACGGTCATCCTATTGAGTGCAGCAACACGCTGGGCTTCTTCCTCGCCGAGAGTTTGGGACACAGGCACGGCCGCGTTCGCAGTGTTGATGACCACGGCGGCTGAAGGCCACACGTAGAATGTCTGGTCGACATGGTCTCCTGCACTGTTCTCGGCATTGACCTCGGTTGGGGCGTACGCGGTGTTGGTCAACGCGAGCACCAGTTGTCGCAGCGCACCGAACCGCCTGTCAGCCTCAACGAGGACGGCTGATGTCGATCCGCCGCTCCACCAGAACAGGTCGGTGTCGTCGCCGGTGACGAATGTGGTCAGTGTCAGGATCCTGTCGTAGTCACATGCTGTTGCAGCATCCACGATCTCGTCTCTGGCAGTGGCGACGGTCGATGGAAGACCCTCATGAGATGGCAGGTAATCCGCGTTCCTGAGTAGCGGCCCAAGGTCAGCGGCGGAGCAGACGACGGGGTACCCTGGCATCCCGCTCACAGCAAGCGCCACTCTCTGGTCCACCGATCCCCACCAGTCGGTGTGGTAGCGCCGCCAGATATCGGTAGCAGCGCGAAGCGGTGAGTAATCAAGCGGATCCCACCCTCCAGCTGATTGGGCCTCGCGTGCTCGCAGCGCCAATATCGCGTCGGCCTGATGCTGCGGTGCGGGATGCGACAAGCCGCCATCGTCTCCGAAGATGAATCGAACAATGCCGTCATCACCCGTGAGCATCGTCACCCTGTCACCGATCTCGAGATGAGCGTCGAGAGATTGGTAGTCAACTCCGTGGAGCTCTCCATTGTGGTCTTGGGGGAAGTCGCCGCCGAGCACCGTGATGTCGGACACCAGCAGGGGAGGGTTCTCGCAGCACCATCTACCAGAACCAGGTTCACCGATCCAATCGATCGTGGCCTCGATCATGGCGGTGGCGACAATGATCTCCTCGACACCGACTTCCATGTCTGCACCTACGTAGTCGTTCACAGGCACGACGTTGATCGCCCATGGGTCGTCCGTCTCGGCAACAATTGTTGTGGTGGCCCCGGGAGGCTCCGTTGGACGAGTCTCAATCGTTGTCACCACTGGCACCGTTGTAGCAGGGGGTGTGGGAGACGTTGAGGGCTCGGTCGTAGACGTGCACGCAGTAGCTACCAATGTCAGGACCGCTGCCACGGTGATCCAACGCCCTCTGACCACGTCCGTCCTCCTGTCAAGAAGCATCACAACACGTTGTCATGATACGAACGCTGTGCCTCGTGGTGCGCCTTTGCCAGTTCTTCGGAATTGGGTGGGTGTTGCTTGACAGTTGACAGGTCACAGTCAGAAGATCCGCTCGTGAGCACGGGTTTCTTTCGGAAAGCGGAAAGCGGACAGCGGAAAGCGGACAGCGGATGCCGGAGAGCGGATGCCGGAGAGCGGATGCCGGAGAGCGGACAGCGGATGCCGGACGGCGGATGCCGGAGAGCGGACAGCGGAAAGCGGAAAGCGGACGGCGGATGCCGGAGAGCGGATGCCGGACAGCGGACAGCGGATGCCGGACAGCGGTTATCCCTAAGACCATAAGTAACTAACTGAGGAATTGCGTCTGGAGTTGTGCAGACGATGGGCGGCGGGTGGTCGCACACGTTCGAGCGACTTGGAGGTCCTCAATGACAACGGCCAGTGAAACATCGGCAGCGACAGGGTTTGGAAGTGTGAGTCTCCCGTTGAAGATAAGCGGCGGCTTGTCGATCGTCGTGGGTGTGGTGTTCCTCATCGTCACGATCACGAATAGCCTTTTCCAGGTGGGGCCGGCGTTCGAGGAGATGATCGACGACTTCCGTCCCATACTGACGAGTGAGTCCCTCGACACAGCGAGGGCTGATATCGCAGGTCTCGAGGCGGTTGGTGAAGAGTTCCAGACAGCGGTGGTACCTGGCCTCGCCCAGGCATTCGGCGTGACACCAGAAGAGTTCTCAGCGACGATGGCTGCCCAGTACCCGGACATCGCTACAGGGATGGCCGCCCTTCCCGAGATAACAGCAACGTTCAACGGCCTGATCGATACTCTCGACAACCAGCAGGAACTCTTCGCCTCGGCTGACGCGATACCAACGAATGACCTTCCTGCCAATACGGTTCCATGGATTATCACTATTGCCGGTATCGCTGCCATCGCTGTTGGGGTGATGATGTTCAAACCGGGGAAGCTGTGGTCGATCCTTGCCGTTGTGCTTGGCGCGACGCTCGTCATCTCCACGTTCGCTTTGAGTCTTCCGTCCAAGGCCGCAGATGCTGACCAGTTGAACGAGAACCTCACACCGATCTACACACAGGAGCTGATCGATGGCGCCACTGGCTCCCTCGTGGTGATCGGAGCGATGGGTGATCAGATGGCGACGGAGATGATCCCTGATCTTGCAGCCCAGATGGGCATGAGCCAGGAGGAACTTGGTGCGTTCCTCGGCGAGAGCTTCCCCGCCACGGCCGCAGCGATCCAGACGATGCCTGAGACGCTCCAGCGTTTTGAAGCCTTCGTCGGCGTGTTCGCGGTGAACCTGGATAACTACATGACGATCCAGCCTGTGGCGTTCACGCCGATCATCTGGATGATGGTCATCGGCGGAGCACTTATCTTGATCGCCGGCACCTACTGCGTCATCAAGGAGAACTAGACCGCGCGTACCCAGCACAAATCGGGGGAGCAACGTCGGTTGCTCCCCCGAAACGCGTCCCTCGGTCCTGCTGATGGCTGATGGCTGCTCTTTCGTGTCATAGGCCAGACATATCTTGGTGAGATGAACTACTCATCAGTCACGTCATGCACACTCGTAGGTGTTGAGCCCCGTCCCGTCAGGATCGAAGCGACGATCGCACACGCTACGAAGGATTCATTCACGATCGTCGGGCTGCCAGATACGGCAGTGAGAGAGTCAAGGGAACGTGTCCGAGCCGCGATGAAGCAGCAGGGCTTCTGGTTCCCGAAAGGTCGGGTCGTCGTCAACCTTTCGCCAGCCGATCTGCCGAAGAACGGCGTTACCTTCGATCTTCCGATCGCATTGAGCGTTCTGGCAGCATCTTCGGAGAGTCCGATGGACTTCGATGCGTTCGTGTGCGTTGGCGAACTGTCGCTGGGTGGGGATGTGCGGCCCGTATCTGCCGCTCTGGGTGCTTCTCTGGTCGCCGAGCGTCAGGGGAAGGCCTGCATGGTTGCCTCGGCGAGCACGATTCCCTCTTCAGACGGCGCGAAGATCGCTGGCATCGCCACCCTTCGCCATGCTGTTGGTGTTGCGACAGGCACCCTGGAGGCCGATGCGGTAGCGAGTCCTCAGATTCGGGGCGGTCGAGCCGCCACTGACCTCGCATCCGTGCGGGGCAACACTGAGGCAAGGCGTGCCCTCGAGGTCGCAGCGGCAGGTGGCCACCATCTCTTGATGGTCGGTCCCCCCGGCGCAGGCAAGACGATGCTTGCAGGGTGCCTGCCAGGGATCCTTCCTCCGCTCACGGACGAGGAGATCCGTGAAGTCTCTCTCATCCATGCCGCAGCAGGTTCGGGTAGGGCGGTGTCCAATCTTGCTCCGTTTCGGGCACCGCACCACTCTGCGTCGATCGCTGCACTCGTAGGCGGCGGGTCAGGCATTCCCACTCCCGGCGAGGTGAGCCTCGCCCATCACGGTGCCCTGTTCCTCGACGAACTCGGTGAGTTCAACCCGTCGGTCCTTGACGCTCTGCGCCAACCGATTGAGCAGGGAGAGATCGTGGTGGCTCGCCAGGCCGCAACTGTTCGGTTCCCGTCGCGGGTGCAGGTGATCGCAGCATCCAATCCGTGTCCGTGCGGATTCGAGGGAGACCGCAGGACACCATGTCGGTGCACGGACATGCGCAAGGACAAGTACAGGGCCCGCCTGTCCGGGCCGCTTCTCGACAGGTTCGACATGCGTCTCGTGATCGTGCGCCTTGCACCAGATGCTTTGATGGAGCCTCCCGGCGAGGGATCGGCCCCAGTACAGGCCAGGGTCCTCGCTGCCAGAGCGTGCCAGAACGAGCGGGGAACCCTCAACCGGGATCTGTCACGCGACCAACTCGATGAACTCCCTGTGTCGAAGTCTGCGGAGGTTGCACTGATGGATCTGGCTCGGGAACCTGCGATGACTGCTCGTGGGTGGGATCGAATACGCAAGGTCGCTCGCACGCTTGGTGACCTCGATGGGATTGAGACGGTCGACGCCCGGCATATCTCTGAAGCTGCCAGTCTGAGAGGCCAGTGGAAATGAACGAATACGAGACGAGCCTCGCTTTTGCTGCGATGGCACCCCGGAGAGTCGATCGACTCTTCGAAACATACGGTGGCGAGCAGGCCGCCGTCGAGGCGATTCTCAAGGGGCGTACGAGCGCGAGCGTTCACGTGGTGTCTGCAGTGGGAGCACCTACGTCCCAACGACGTGACGAACTCGCCGCACTCGATGTCGAACTGATTGCCAGCGGCGAGGAAGAGTTCCCCGAGCGCCTCACCGTCTTCCCCGGCCACCCACGGTGGTTGTTCGTGAGGGGCCGAGTCAGTAGCTCTCCAGCGATAGGGATCGTCGGAACGCGGACATGTACCAGATACGGCACAGACCTCGCGCGGGCATACGGGCGTGTTGCAGCGGAAGCCGGATGGTCGGTCGTCAGCGGCCTGGCAAGAGGAATCGACGGTGCAGCACACACCGGCGCGACCGAGGCTGGTGGCCATTGTCAGGCAGTTCTTGGTTCGGGCATCGACGTTGTGTATCCCCGCAGCCATATGGCGCTCCATGCGGCCGTGCTTGAAACGGGCGGAGTGGTGATGTCAGAGTTCCCGCCCGGGACACCTCCAGAAGGTTGGCGATTCCCGACGAGGAACAGGATCATCGCTGGCCTCTCGGATGTGCTCCTCGTTGTCGAAGCCGGGCTTAAAGGGGGCGCTCTGATCACTGCAAGAATCGCTCTCGACTACGGAGTGCCCGTCTATGCCGTCCCCGGGGACATCGATAGGGAGGCATCCGTTGGCACGAACCTCCTCATCCGAGATGGAGCCTTCCCGATACTGGGCCCTGAGGATCTCGCCGAGGTGCTTAGCCTCCTGCAGCCACTGTACGCGAGGCGGATTGTCGTGGACAGCGAGGCATCCGTCCAGGTCGCTTGATTGCGACGAAAACGCGACGGATCCGCGACGGATCCGCGACGGGCTTCCGACAGTTCTGGGATTCACGAAGTGTTGGGTTCATGGCGAACGAGCATGCGCCGTACCGGCGTTGCGTGGGGATGAGAAGGGAGAGAACATGGCTGACAACTCGGAACACAGTGCGGAAGAGCAGATGGTGCGAGACAACGAAGGGTTTCTCGTAAGCGATGACCTGAGGACTGGCTTCATCAGCGGCACGGTCCTCAAGCCCACGGCGGTCCAGTACTCGGCCGTTGATGGTTTGGCCGTCTTTGAAGGCGACATCATTCTTGGCACAGTCGAAGAAATGGACCGCACATCAGCGGAGGTTCAAGCAGATGCACAGAGCGATGATTCAGGCATCGCCTACAGCGTGGCGATCACGGGCCAGAAATACCGTTGGCCGGGTGCGTTGATGCCGTATGTGATCGATTCGGGTCTGCCGAACAAGTCCAGAGTGACAGATGCGATCGCTCACTGGCAGGCCGAGACCAACGTACGATTCGTTCTACGAACTTCTGCCAATGCGTCGCAGTATCCGAACTACGTGCGCGTGTTCAAAGGCAACGGCTGTTGGTCATCCGTGGGGATGCGCGGCGGCAAGCAAGAAATTAGTCTCGCTGACGGCTGCGGATTCGGAGCGGCAGTTCACGAGTTCGGCCACGCGTGGGGTTTGTGGCACCAGCAGAGTCGGGAGGACAGAGACGCCTACGTGACCATCAAGTGGGCGAACATCCAATCGGGGAAGTCGAGCAATTTCAATCAGCACATCTCCGACGGAGACGACATAGGTGCATACGACTACAGCTCCATCATGCACTACGGAGCATATGCGTTCTCAAAGAATGGTCTTCCAACGATCGTTGCGAAACAAGCTGGTGTGACGTTGGGCCAACGCAACGGCCTGACACCTGGGGATGTCGCGGCGATCCACCACATCTACCGCACCACGCACCGCAACCTTCTGTGCTCACGTGTCTATGCGACACCGCATTCCAAGAATGCCTGGGCTCATTTCTCCGGATTCGGCTGGCGCAAGGTCGACTCGAAGAGTGCCGACGGTGTTACGAACGTGTTCGCACTGCTGGCGACAGCCAGAGCGAACGGACGCAGACTGGATGTCCAGATGGATGGTTCGAAGATCTATGCGGTCTACGAAACCTGATCGAACAGAGAGGGAACAACAATGAACACAGCGATCAATCGTGTGTATACCACACCACACAGCAAGAACGGCTGGGCCCACCTTGCGGCCGAGAACTCATGGCGCAAGGTAAAGCCGATCTCAACCGATGGGGTCACGAACACCCTTCTGCTCCTGGCTTTGGCACGAGCCAATTCCAAGAACGTCAGCGTCACGAAGAACGGGGCAAACGAAATAACGGTCGTGTACCTGTAACCGACGGGAGGTGATCGGCAGTGCGTGAAATGACCATCAAGATCAGCATCGAGCCAGATGCAGGTTCGTTAGGAGAGGCCTTTGTTGCCGACGCGGGCCCTGCGCCCGAGGAGGAGTCCACCTCGGGATCAGCCATGAGCTCTGATCTCGATGCGCCACCGCCACAGGACGAAGGATTCGCGGCGATGGCCACAGGAGGGACTGGGACAGACGATACCGGACCGGCCCCTTCGGACCTCGAGGCAGCAGAGCGAGAGGGAGATTCGGAAATTGGTGCTTCTGCACCAGCTCCCGAGAACCTTGAGGAGCTCGACGAGACGGAAGGCGACGTGGGCGGCGCAGAGGAGAATCCGCCGCATCCAGAGCCTCTTACCGACGTGGAGGCCTAGAACAAGGGATACAGGTCCGTGAACGAGGGAACGAGCGAGACAGGGAGGTGGCCAACACGATGAGGACGATTCGCACGAGGCAAGGATCTATCGCCCAGGGCGCACCTGCTAGCCTCTCGTCTTGATATGCAACTGCGTGGCAACGTCAGGATTATTCCAACGGTGGACGATTCCATCGTGCAGTCGAGCGTGCACGTTCGACTGCTCGACGTCACCAGAGCGGATGCTTCGGCCGAAACGCTCGCCGAGGTCACGCTGAAAGACGTGTCGTTGACAGCCGGTGAGCCGATCGATTTCGTTCTCGACAACGTTGGCAGCCTGGATGCCCGCAATACGTACTCGCTTGAGGCGCACGTCGATATCGATGGCTCTGGCGATGTTGCCATGGGTGACTACCGGACCATGGAGCACTTCGATGTCTCACACGACACCGCTGGCGAGTATCACCCTTTGGTCTGCCGGAGGGTCGACTGACGCCGAGGTCGGGCAACGCGTGTGGGCTAGCGGGGGACGGCTCATTCATAGCGGTACCGGCCCTGACCTGGAGTTCCCTACCCGAGGCGGCCATCGTCGTGAGAACGCGTGCCCATGATGCCTATCGAGTCGATTGCCTTGCGAACATCGCCGCCCACTCTGAGGCCCAGCTGTGACTCCATCATGGCTTGATACTCATTGAGCCCGCGCATTGCCCGTGCTGGGTGATGTTGCAATAGATAGATCTCCGCAAGCAGCAGCCTGGCGCTCTCTCTGAGTGGATCATCCCTGACGATGGATAGACACGTACGTTCTGCATCGATCAGCTGTCGCGTCGCGAGGTGCTGTTGTGTCATGTGTTCGAGGGCATGGAGTCGGAGGAGGTGGTAGCGGTGTCTGTGTTCTTCGAGCCACTCATCGTCCCAGTGGATGAGAAGGTCCTCCTCGAACAAATGGGCGCACGATGCAGCGCGATGCATGTCAGCGTCATCGAAGAGTTGGGAGGCTACCTCACGGGCTTCAGCGAGATCGACCCTGGAGTAGGGGGCGAGTTGGATGGTGGCGACGTTGACGAGCGCAGGATCGCGAGTGAGGGAGTTCACACGCCACACGGCCTTGCGCAGTTTGTCAAGGGCATCTGACATACGAGTATTCGGCCAGATCCGTCCCGCCATCGTCATCCGTGAAACCGGACGTGAGGCGGTGGCGAGATAGGCGAGTGGTCGCTGAGCGGCGGGAGGAACAGCCAGTTCTACGCCATTGCAGACGAACGAAAATCGACCGACCACCCCGATCGCGATGTCGTCTCGTTGCCGACGCATAGGCAGATTCCATTGAGCGCTGATATGTAGCCTACGCGACTGCAGATGAACGGGAAGAGGTTTCTGCCTCGGCATGTTCCTCGAAGACATGCCACTTCGCTCTGGCAGCGCTCCTAGCCTTGCTTGGAATAGACGACAGTCGGAATAAGACAACAGCCATCACACGGCGAGAGACACGAAGGAAGAATCGATGACAACCGAAGTCACGGTGTACGGGGCACAATGGTGCGGCGACTGCCGCAGGACGAAGCAGTATCTGGTGAAGAACAAGATCCCCTACGCGTGGGTCGACCTGGAAGCAAACCCAGACGAGATCGCAACGGTGATCAAGTACAACGATGGCCGCAAGAACATCCCCGTCGTCGTGTTCGCCGATGGCACCCACCTCACCGAACCCTCGGATGCGGACATGGATGCCAAGTTAGGTCATTGACCTTGGGCTGGCAGTACGCCACCATTGCCTGATGGACAGCACATCGATCTCGTCACAAGTTGATCTGTACCTGTCTCGCGCCAGCGATGTACGAGGGCTGTCCGCCCATACGGTGGAGGCCTACCGACGCGACCTTGATGGATTCATCGAGTTCAGCACGCGCTACGGCGTTACGGATATTCATGATGCGGACCGCAAACTTGTGAGACGCTTCACCGCGAACCTATCGACTCGAGGGTATGCACCAAGAACCATCGCTCGCAAGGTCTCGGCCGTGCGTGCGTTCCTGGCCGACGAAGCCAAGCGGGGGGTTATCGATGCCAATCCGGCAGAGGGTGTGAAACAACCGAAGATCCCGAGGTCTTTGCCCCGAGCGATACCACAGGGAGCCCTCTCGAATGTACTTGACCAGATCGACGGCGATGAGCCTGTCGACCTGCGCGACCGTGCGTTGCTCGAGATGTTGTACGGCACAGGTCTGCGGGTATCGGAACTGGCAAACCTTGATGTGGCTGGTGTCACTTCCGGCCCCTTCGTTCGTGTACGCGGCAAAGGGTCCAAGGATCGCACCGTACCGATCCCCGGCCAGGCGATGCGGGCGATCGAGCGCTATCTCGTATCCGGGCGGCCGTCTCTCGTGCGTAACGCTGACGTTCACGCTCTCTGGATCGGCGTTCGTGGTGGCGCTCTCGATCAACGGGGCGTGCGCAGGGTGGTGCGAGCGCGTATCGGGTCGTTTCCCCACGCGCTTCGGCACTCCTATGCGACCCATCTGCTTGAGAACGGTGCCGACCTACGTTCGGTCCAGGACCTCCTGGGCCACTCAGAGCTTGCCACGACTCAGCTGTACACGGCGGTGACACGTAAGCACATGACGGAGACCTACGAGCGGAGTCACCCGAGGGCGTAGAGGGGCGAAATCTCCATGGTGGGATATACGAAGGGCTGGTGGGTACACTTGCCGCATCACACACGTCCGCTGCAATCCCGTGTGGTGCATCTACGCGAGTAGGTGTTCGGGGCTCAAAGAGCGGACGGAAGAAACAACCCGAATCAAGGAGAGACAACATGGCAGCAGTAGCCATGCGCCAGCTTCTCGAAGCTGGCGTCCACTTTGGTCATCAGACCTCCCGATGGAATCCGAAGATGCGTCCGTTCATCTTCTCGGAGCGCAACGGGATCCACATCCTCGACCTTCGTCAGACCCTGGAGGCGACCGATGAGGCCTACAACCTGGTCAGGGACACGGTTGCTCGAGGTGGCGTCGTCTTGTTCGTCGGCACCAAGAAGCAGGCACAAGCCGCGATCGAGGAAGCCGCCGCCAAGGCAGACATGCCCTATGTCAACCATCGTTGGCTTGGAGGCATGCTCACCAACTTCCAGACGATCCACAAGCGGATCCTCTACATGCTCGAACTGGAGCAGATGGAGACCAGCGGTGAGATGGAGTCCCTCCCCAAGAAGGAGCGTATCCGTCTGCGGCGCGAGCTTGTCAAGCTCCAAGCAGTCCTCGGCGGCGTGCGTGACCTTCGCAAGGCACCGGACATCGTGTTCATCCTCGACGTCAATGCCGAGCACATCGCAGTTGCAGAAGCCAATAGGCTCAACATCCCTGTCATCGCTCTCGTTGACACAAACTGTGACCCTGATCTTGTGGACTACGTGATTCCAGGAAACGACGACGCTATCCGTGCGGCCCAGCTCATTGCTGGTGCGATCGCACAGGCCTGTGTCGAAGGCTCCGAGCTCGCCCAGGCGAAGCGCAAAGACGCAAAGGCACCATCGGGTGACGACAAGGGACGGGCATAGCAATGGCAGACTTCACGGCCAAGGACGTCCAGACCCTTCGTAAGACAACGGGTGCAGGGATGATGGATGCCAAGAGGGCTCTCGAGGCTACGGGCGGCGATCAGGAGAAGGCCGCGGACTTTCTGCGCGAAAAGGGCATAGCGAAGGCTGAACGGCGTGCAGACCGCGAACAGGGCCAGGGCGTCGTTGGCGTCTACATGCACAATCAATCTGGCAGGCCCGTCATCGGCGTTCTGGTCGGACTGGCATCCGAGACGGATTTCGTGGCCAAGAGTCCAGACTTCATCGCTGCCGCGAACGACATCGCGATGCACGCAGCAGCCGCCAAGCCATCGTGGGTTCGTCGTGATGATGTACCCCAGGACGTGGTCCAAAAAGAGATGGATCTGATTGCAGCCGAAGCCCGCAACGAAGGCAAACCAGACGACATCGTCGAACGGATTGTCGACGGACGCCTCAACTCGTTCTACAAAGAGACCGTTCTCGAGGACCAGGTATTCGTACGTTCGGACCGGTTCGAAGGAACCGTGGGCGAGATGGTCCAGGAACTTGCCATTCGGATGGGAGAGAACATCTCGATCTCCACGATGGCGATTGTCGAGACCGGAGCTGGTTGATCTGATGCCGGCGCGACGGGTCGTTCTCAAGCTCTCGGGTGAGGCTTTTGCCAATGCCGAACTCGGGTACGGGATCGATCCGGAGACGGTCGACGCTGTTGCCAGGGAGATCTCATCTGTGGCCGCTGAGGGATACGAAGTAGCGATCGTCGTCGGGGGAGGCAACATCTTCCGGGGAATCTCCGAAGCTGCGAGCGAGATGGACCGCGCCAGCGCTGACTACATGGGGATGCTGGCCACGGTGATCAACGCGGTGGCGCTCAGAGACGCTCTTGAGCGTGCGGGAAGCGAGTGCAGGGTCCAGAGTGCGATCACCATCCAGGAGGTCGCAGAGCCCTACATCAGGCTCAGGGCCGTACGACATCTCGAGAAAGGTCGGATCGTCGTATTCGCAGGAGGAACGGGGAATCCATTCTTCACGACCGATACCGCAGCCGCTCTCCGTGCTGCCGAGATCGGGGCGGACGCTGTACTGATGGCGAAGAAGAACGTCGACGGCGTGTATACGGCCGACCCGGCAATGGACCCTGAAGCGACGCTGTTCGATGAGCTCACGTACATGCATGCCATTTCAGAGCAGCTCGGTGTCATGGACACAACCGCGATTACGATGTGCATGGAGAACGATCTACCGATCAGGGTCTTCAACATGGCTGTGAATGGCAACATCTCTCGGGCCGTGCGTGGGGAACCTGTCGGAACGCTGGTGGATGCCGGGAGGCAACTGTGATCAACAAACTACTCAGAGAAGCACAAGACAAGATGGACCAGGCAGTTGTACACACAGTCGGTGAGTTCGGTGGTGTGCGGACAGGCCGTGCGAACCCTGGCCTCTTGAGCCGTATCACCGTCGAGTACTACGGAACCCAGACTCCGCTCCAACAGCTCGCAGGCTTCACGGTTCCTGAAGCGCGGATGTTGATCGTTCAACCGTTCGACAAGACGTCGATTCCCGCCATTGAGCGTGCTATCCAGCAGGCGGATCTTGGCCTCAATCCATCCAACGACGGCAATATCATCCGTCTTGCTTTCCCATCCCTCACAGAGGAGCGGAGGCACGAGTTGATCAAAGTAGTGCGATCCCTTGCTGAAGAAGGCAGAATCGCCATTCGCAATATACGCAGGCACACCAAGGATTCCATCGAGGCCGAAGACGTCTCTGAGGACGATATTCGCAGGGCCGAGAAAGAACTCCAGCTACTCACAGACAAGCACACCGAAGCGATCGATACCGCTCTTGGGCGTAAGGAAGAGGAACTCCTTGAGGTCTGAGCCTTCGGCAGTAGATCCCGACGGTGGCATGAACAACGCCGACTATCGAGTACGGTACTTACATCATGGTTGACGACACCACAAAAGGTGAATCCGGAGACTTCGACGATTGGCTCGATGAGCAACCGGGCCCGCCCACAGATCCGACGAACCCCTACCAGGACCTCGGATCCGACGATGCAGACGAGATCGCTGAGTGGATGGCATTCACTGGTGGGTCTTCCCCACAGGATTCAGATCCCGCAGCGGAGCCAGATTCGGAACCATCCACCCCTGGGCCACCCGCATCAGAGCCCAGCACTCCTTCGACACCCGAGCCGAATCCCTCAGTTACGCAGTCGACGCCAGCCGCTACATCCGATCCAGAGCCGCAGGCAGCGGCTGAGAATGCCGTCATCGAGACGGGTGAGATCGAAGTGGTCGCATCTTCGGACGGAGGATCGCCAGAAGATGCCGGAATCGACGAGGACACGATGCCAGACGACCAGGTCCTTCAAGACGCCGAAACCGTGGAGATCGACGCCAGCGAGATACAGGCGATGACGAGCGACGTTGAGGCTCCCTCAGCAGCGGCAGCCGCCGCGCCAGATGACACAGCCGACCCCGATGACACGGGTGAGATCGATATTGTTCCCATCGCCCCGTACGGCGGCTTCGATTCAGACCCCGCACCGATTCCGCCGAAGTCGAGAGAGCTCTTCGATCTGTCCGCGAGCGACTATGTGTCGACCGCAACAACCGAGCACACTGACCTTGCAGCGGCGGTAGCGGCCGCCTCAGCCGAGGACACCGCGCAGGTACCAATAGCTGCCCCGATTCCCGGCATGACCGACACGGTTGTTGGTTTCGAGGATGTCGTGGCTGCGGAGGGAATTGGGAGGGTTCGTGCCAAGGCATCAGGTGATCTTGCTGCTCGCGTGATCACTGGCGTTGTCCTGATCTCTGCACTGGTTGCGTCGCTGATCTGGCAGCCTGTCCTTGCGATCTTTGCTCTGGTCGTGTTCGTGCTGGGTGCAAGTGAGTTCTACACATCCCTTGTGCGCGCTGATTACAAACCGATCGGGATCTTCGGATTCATCGGAATCGTGGGCGCCTCGGTCGGTGCGTACTACTTGGGCTCGCGCGCGATCCCGATAGCGTTCATCCTGGCCGTTGCGCTTCTCCTGTTGTACTACGCTGTCGTGCCTGGCAAAGCCGACCCCCTCGGGAACCTCGCTCTGACGATCACCGTCATGGTGTGGGTCGGACTCGGTGCGTATACGATGCTCATCGTCGTCTCAGATTGGTACAGGCCTCTCGTGCTGGGCGTTGTTGTGACAGTCGCGGCGATGGACATCGCACAGTACTTCGTTGGCAGGGCGATTGGCCGCACTCCGCTGTCTCCGTGGGTCTCGCCCAAAAAGACGGTCGAGGGCCTCGTTGCGGGGATCTTCGTAGCCCTGGTGGTAGGTGCGCTGTTGCACTTCGTGGAGCCATTCGAGCTCACATCCGGGCTTGCTCTGGGGACCGCCGTGGCGATACTTGCTCCGCTTGGCGACCTGGCGATGTCCGCAGCGAAACGTGCCCTTGGACTCAAGGACATGGGCTCGGTGCTTCCTGGCCATGGCGGTTTTCTTGATCGGATCGATGGCCTCTTGTTCGTGATTCCGGCCGCCTGGGTGATCTTCTTGTGGGCAGGCATTCTCTGAGGCCGCTCGTTGTCCTTGGGGCTACGGGGTCCATCGGTGGGCAAACCCTTGAGGTCGCCGATCAGCTCAACGCTCCAATCCATGCGATCGCCGCTCGGCGCGGATCCGACGAACTCCTCGCTATCGCCCTTCGTTATAGGGAAGCAACCGTGTGCGTCTCGGACCCTGGCGATCAGCGAGACCGATTCGCATCTGAGCTTGGGTCACGGGTCCACTTCGGGCCAAGCGCCCTTGTGGAGGTGTCCGCTACTCCCGGCTGCACCGTTGTCAACGGCATCGTCGGCGCCGCTGGTCTGCCAAGTTCGCTCGCTGCCCTTGACGCTGGCAACAGGCTTGCTCTAGCGAATAAGGAGAGCCTCGTCGCTGGTGGGCCCCTCGTGGCCGAGGCTCTTGCTAAGGGGGGCGGAGAACTGATCCCTGTTGATTCGGAGCACGCAGCCATCTACCACTGCCTCAACGGCGAACCAGAAGCGAGCATTGACAGGCTGATCCTCACCGCTTCGGGGGGACCGTTCAGAGGAGCGACGAAAGAAGAGCTGGGAGCCGTGACGGTTTCCCAGGCGCTCAACCACCCGACGTGGTCAATGGGCCCACGCATCACCATCGACTCTGCAACGCTCATGAACAAAGCATTTGAGGTGATCGAGGCACACTACCTCTTCGGCATCGACTTTGATGACATCGGGGTGATGGTGCATCCCCAGAGCATCGTCCACTCGTTCGTCGAGTTTCGTGATGGGATCGTGAAAGCTGAGCTTGGATTCCCCGATATGAAGAAGCCGATACAGTATGCGATCACAGCACCTGAGAGAGTCAGCGCTGTCCACCAACCCTTCTCTCTGGCAGGTCACGACCTCACGTTCGAGGACCCGGATCCTGACGTCTTCCCTTGTCTCAGGCTCGGATACGAAGCGGGGCGGATCGGAGGTACGGCCACAGCCGTGCTGAACGCGGCTGATGAGGTTGCAGTAGCCGCCTTCCTCGAAGGGCAGATCGGATTCACCGACATCGCGGCGGTGGTGGAGTCCGCCCTGGACCGGCATGATTCCACAACGCCACATGACATCGCCGACGTCAGGGCTGCCGATGCAGAAGCAAGAATGTACGCGCGCGAGGCCATTCATGAACTACCGTAGACAGCCCTCGATGGTCCCCATCATCCCTACGGGTGACGTCGGTATCGCTCGTGAGGCTGATGCGGCCCCGACGGTCGGCTAGATACGATGACGATATGTTTTCAATAGGCCAACGACGCAGCTTTATCATCGACTCGGCGATGGCCTTTGCTGTCTTCCTTGTTGTGCTGGTGACGCTGGCCGCACCAACCGGTGCGGATTCGTATCACGAGATCGACCCCCTTCTCTACCTCCTCATTGCGGCCCAGACCCTGACCCTGGCGTGGCGGCGGCGGTACCCCGTAGGTGTTCTGAGCGTCGTGATCGTGGCGTTCATGATCGAACGAGCCCTCGATTATCCGCCGAACCTGGCGATGATCGGCATCATCTTCGCTCTGTATTCTGTCGGCGCCCAGATGCCGAAGCGGCGATCTGCGATAGTCGGTGCGATAGCCATCATCGTTGTTGTGGCGTGGACCGGAGCCGGGGTGGTTTCGTACGGTGTCCCTGCCTCGGCCATGGTCTCGACGTTCGGCTTCATGATGCTCCCGCTGATTCTCGGTCGTGAGGCGCACAGGCGTGAACAGAGATCACTCGAGCTCGAGGCGCGAGCGATCAGGGCGGAATTCGAAAAGGAAAGGCGCGCGAGCGATGCCGTGAGTGAGGAACGTGGACGCATCGCCCGCGAGCTCCACGACGTCGTTGCCCACGAGGTCACGATCATGACAATCCAAGCTGCTGCTGCCGGCAAGGTCCTGGCATCCGACCCGGATCAAGCCCGTGTTGCTCTGGGCGCGATCGAGCAGTCCGGTCACCGTGCGCTGACGGAGATGCGTCGTTTGCTTGGACTGATCCGAACTGACCCAGACACGGACCTGGCACCGCAACCAGGGTTGGACTCGCTCGAGACACTCATCGACGTGATGAACGACTCGGGAATCTCGGTTGAACTCCGCATCGAGGGCACGCCGAGGTCGGTGCCCTCTGGAATAGACCTGAACGCGTATCGCATCATTCAGGAATGCCTCACCAACGTCGTCAAACATGGCGGACCGGGAGTCGCTGCCGTTGTGGTCGTCCGCTACACCGACGCTGAACTCCAAGTCTCTGTCACCGATGATGGGAGAGGGGCTGCCCAGGCATTGACCAGCAATGGCTCCGGTCAGGGTCACGTGGGCATGCGTGAGCGGGTTGCGCTCATCAATGGAACACTCGTGACAGGGCCGAAACCAGGTGGTGGCTACGGTATGCGGGCGACGATCCCCCTTCCCTCGCCATGACAGCGCCACTACGTGTACTGGTCGTGGACGATCAAGCCCTGGTGAGGGCGGGCTTCACGATGATCCTCAACAGTGAGGCCGATATCGAGGTTGTTGGCGAGGCTGAGAATGGAAGCGACGCAATCGATCAGGTTGACAGGCTTCAGCCAGACGTTGTGCTCATGGACATTCGCATGCCGGTAATGGACGGCATCGCAGCGACAGCGATCATATGTGACAGTGAAGGGCCAGACGTGCCGCGCATCTTGATGCTCACGACGTTCGACCTCGACGACCATATCCATGCGG
>Ga0164313_10000790_pt1 | contig 26597 bp, 22 predicted proteins | sample GuaBasSedimGuay4_FD_113735 | JGI IMG/M metagenome (GOLD analysis project Ga0164313, IMG submission 113735) | Subseafloor sediment microbial communities from Guaymas Basin, Gulf of California, Mexico - Guay4, Core 4569-4, 0-3 cm | ecosystem: Environmental > Aquatic > Marine > Hydrothermal vents... | reverse complement strand
CGCAGTCAGGATGATGATAATGCAGCTAGATATGCTCTGCTCGCTGCGAACCAGGCCTTCAACAGGGGAGCTAACAGGGATGCTATTCACTGGTATACCATCTTCCTGGATAGAATCCCGTCCGATTCGGAGTTTGCGAGAAAGTTCTCCATATATATAAACCTGGGTACACTGTACTCCATTACCGGCAGCGTGGAAAAGGCGGATAGTTACCTGAAACTGGCATTGGAAGTGGCTTCGGGCTCCAGAGAATCAGCTGCAGCTAATCTGCGGCTTGGAAGGAACAACCGGAACAGGAGCCTCTATCCCCAGACCCTCGAGAATTTCAGCAGCGCGGTTAAGATGTGTATGGAGGATGATTCGGAAGATCCAGTCGTTTTGAGGATACTTCTTGAAACTCTTATTGAGACATCCTTTGTACACAGGCTTCAGGGAAATTACGATGAAGCCTTCGAGTGTCTTGACCGGGTTGAAGAAGTCATGAAAAAAGGCAGCTCCGGAGTTTTCGAAGATATCCTGGCGCAGTATTATACCAGAAGAGCTGACGTTATATCGGAGCTGGATTCGCAGGATAGTGCTCTTGAACTCTACGAGAGAGCCCTTTCTATATACAGAAGGATAGATGACCTGCACGGTCAGGGCACAGTACTGAATAATATGCATTCCATATATGCCCACCAGGGTGATTATGCTACAAGCCTATGTACTATGGAGGAATCAATCCGTATTAATATGAAACTGGATGATAAGCTTGGTCTCGCCATAGGGTACTACAATATCGCTGAGTACTACCAGGAGATAAACATGCTTGACCAGGCCAGGGAGTATTACGACAAATACATGGAACTGAACGATACAATCGAGAATGAGCTCGGATTCGGGTACGGAAGGTTAGGCTTTGGTCAGCTTCACTGGCTTGAGGGAGAACTGGAAAAATCAAGGTTCTATTTCGAGGGTGCTCTGGAGATTTTTGAAAAGCTGCAATTCGATCAGCTGAAAACATCCTGTAATCTCATGATAGCCCGGATCCACGTTCAGACAGGTGAATATGGCAAAGCGAGAGAAATACTGGATTCCTTCGATGAGGATATAAAGAATCCTAACGCTGATCTCAGTATACTCTATATGAAAGCTCTTGTGCAGCTTCATCATCCGGATTCAAACAGGGAGTCCTTTGAACGTGCAGAGGAACTGCTGAGAACAGTCATCAATTCCTCAACGGATCGTTCGGAAGTTGAAACTGCAAAGTACTATTCAGCACTCAGCATGGCCCTGCAGCATCTAGGCAGAGATGAAGATATGCTGACAGCTCTCAGAGAGGGGAGCATGAATCTGGCACAGAAACTTCAGCACATCCAATCCTTTGCCATAAGGAACAGTATCATGACCAGGCGTGAGATCGTCGAATTCATAGACCTCTGTAACAGTAGCGACCTGCCATTTCCTCCAGACGGGTTTGTTTTCAATGCGGATCGATAAGGCTGATTTTTCCATGAAGGATTACTTTCAGAGAATACTCCTTGTATTCCCTGAAACGCGATATCCATCTGGACAACCTCCTCTTGGGCTCGGAATGCTGGTGGCTATCTCCAGAAACTTGAATCGCCTGATCGAAGTATTCGATATGTCCTTCCGCAGCCATCCTTTCGAGGATCTGAAGGAGAAGCTGATCAGTTTCCATCCGGATACCGTTGGTATTTCCATCATGACTCCTCAGCTGGCGGACGCAAGCAGAACAGCCTCCATCGTACGGGAAATTCTGCCTGAGGCTCTGATCATAGCGGGGGGACCTCATGCAACGGTTCTGCCTGATGATACGATCAGGAGAACTGGCGCCGATCTGGTCTACTCAGGTGAGGCAGAAAGAGCCTGGACAGCTCTTCACAATGATGTGGAACCCTCTGATATCCCGGGAATGACGATGATCAGGGAAGGGGAAATTCTCAGCGTTCCCGGTCTGATGCTCACAGAGGATCTTGATACGCTTCCGCTTCCGGACAGGTCGGTGTTCGATATGGAGAGATATTTTGCATCATGGTACTCCATGGACCGAGTCGACCCCCGTCTGCGGGGAACATCCATAATGGCCACCAGAGGGTGCCCCTTCAAGTGTACCTTCTGTCAGCCGACGCTTAGTGAGATATTCGGAAAGAGAACACGTAAACGCTCTCCCGAATCAATAGTAGAAGAACTGGAATCTCTTGTAAAGAACTACGGTATTGACGCTTTCATGTTCGAGGATTCCACTTTCATAGTCGATGCGAAGTGGGTAAGAAGTATATGCGAACTGATGATAGATAGAGACCTTGGACTTCGCTGGTGCTGCAACGTCAGGGCAGATCTCCTGACCGGTGATCTTCTCGATATAATGATAGAAGCCGGATTATCCAAGATAAACATGGGCGTAGAGTCTGCTTCACAGAGAGTTCTGGATGACATATACGAAAAGGGTATTACTGTTGAAGGAGTAAGAAGAGCCCTTCGAATGGCAAAGGAGAGAGGTGTTTTCGTTCAGGGTTACTTCATGCTGGGAGCTCCCGGCGAGACACACGAGGAGATGAAGAAAACTATCCGATTTGCCTCACGGGAACCGTTTGATGATGCCCTGTTTGATATAACAACTCCATTTCCGCATACTGAACTCTGGGAGAGAACAAAAGAATACATTGCTAAGGATTATGAGGATTTCGATTGTTTTCATAAATCAGTGTACGAGCTTGAGGGCTTCAACCCTGAACGAATAGAGAGAATGAAGAAGAGGGCTTTCTTCAGGTTTTACCTTCATCCGCGAAGAATACTGCAGACCTTGAAGACAGTAATGGGTCCGGGTAACCTGAAAAGAACTCTGATCAAGGTCAGAAGAATCTGATTATTGTATACGCGCGATTGACTGGAGGAATGGATTGAGCAGAGTACTGCTTGTCAACCCGCCATCGGCAGTGGGTGTTTACGAAAAAAGTAAGATAAAAGTAGCAATTACAAGTGCTCCTTTCATTACACTTGCTACGCTTGCAGGAGAGCTTTTGAGGGAGGGGCACGAGGTCAGAATAGCTGACCTGATGGTTCAGAGCGATCCTCTCAATAATTACCGGGGGATACTTGAGGAATTTCAGCCGGAGTATGTCGGGATAACCTTTACAACTCCTCTGTTTCACGAGGCTGCCATGCTGGCGGGTATGGCTCACGAGCTCCTGCCGGGCTCCATAACCATTGCCGGAGGAATTCACGCCTCAACGCTTCCGCAGGAATCCCTTGAGGAAGGTCATTTCGATCTTGTGGTTCTTGGCGAGGGCGAAAGAACGCTTGCGGAGATATGTGCAGGAGCAGACCCTCAGAAGATCAGGGGAATCGCTTTCCGAAGAGGTGATGAAATAACTCTAACACCTCCCCGGGAGCTTATAGCTGATCTGGACGATCTTCCACTGCCGGCATGGGAACTTCACGATCTTTCGCGATACCGATCACCGCACATTGCCAGCAGGGATAATCCGGTGGGATACATGGAAACCAACAGAGGATGTAATCATCACTGTACTTTCTGCAGCCAGAGAATATTCGGGCACAGTATCAGATCAAAATCCTCCCGCAGGGTCGTTGACGAGATGTTCAGGATGCTGGAACTGGGTTTTCGGGATATTCACATTAAAGACGACAATTTCACTGCTGACATCGAACGTGCCAAGGAGACCTGCAGATTGCTCATAGAGGAAAAATTTCCAGCTCCCTGGGCTTTGCCGACGGGAGTCAATGTTGCGGATGTTGACGGTGAGTTCTTCCGGCTGGCCAGGGAAGCCGGTTGCTATCAGATTTCTTTCGGTATCGAAAGCGGTGCACCGGGAATACTCAGCGGTGTTAACAAGAAACAGTCCCTTGAGAAGATCAGGGAAGCTGTTAAAATGGCTCACGATGCCGGACTCGAGACGGTAGGCTTTTTCATGATGGGACTTCCAGGAGATACCGTCGAGACCATGAAACAGAGTATACGTTTTGCACAAAGTCTTCCCCTGACCTACGCAAAGGCCTCCATGACACTCCCATTTCCCTCATCTGCGCTTTACAGGCAGATTTCGAAGGAGGGAAGAATCCTCTCGGAAGACTGGCGCCTTTACAACTTTCACTCCACTTCGGAGGTATGGAAACACGAGAATCTTTCCTGGAAAACCATACAGCACTACTACTCACTCTTTCACAGAAAATTCTATTTCAGACCCTCATACATCTGGAAAAGATTCTGGCGGGACATCCGGATGGGGCAGCTCCGGGATGATATAAAAGCCGTCCTGGCAAACGATTGGTCAGGTTGATGAAAAGGGACGGAGATCAATTGGGGACGGAGGTAATTAGATATCTTAATTACCTCCGTCCCCATTTCCGTCCCCAAATACAGTTCCTATTTATAGCATTACTTGTCTTCATTGCATCATGCGGAACTTCTCCTGATGAAGTCACCGTGAATGAAGGCTGGGAGACGGATCTTCAGTGGATGGCCGATTCACTTCCGGGCCTCCATTACAACCTTTTCATGTATGTGCCGGAAGACAGTCTGCTGAATCGTCTCTGCAGGCTTGAACAGAATCTTGATAACCTGAGTGATATTGAGACGGTCATGGAGTTAACCGGTATACTGGCTTCCATGCGCTGCAGTCATACAGGTATTGCTTTCTGGAACTACGGTGATTGGAAAGCCTATCCCATCTCCGTAATGTGGCTGAATGAAGGATTATATGTAACCGCTATAGATGCTGAATACTTGAATCTTGTAGGCTCAAGGCTCATCGGATACGGGGGGTACCCGGCACTTGAAGCCGCTGCTGCAATGGGTGAAATGTTCCCTGCCACCAACGATGTAGTGCGGAGAACAAGGGCAGAGAACTTCATGATGATGGCTTATCCGATGGAGGCTCTCGGTTTCGGAGATGTTGACTCGCTGGTTTCTTTCACGTTCCTTTGCGCAACCGGGGATACCACCATCATCCAGTATAAGGCCGTTGATCAGTCAACTGTAAATATGGAGACTTTTCACAACTGCGAATCGGTTACTCTGCCGATCTGGCTCGGTTCTGATGATTTCTACTGGTATAGTTACCTCCCCGAAAGAAAGATGCTTTACTGCGCTTACAATACATGTGCATTGATGGATGATTATCACATGGATGATTATGCGGAAGATCTCAGGGAGCTAATTGATTCAGAACATGTCGAGGCAGTAGTAGTGGATCTCAGAAGAAATTCCGGCGGCAATTCCATGATAGCGGCGCCTCTGATAAGCTGGCTTCGGGAAATCTCTGAAAATGGTGATATTCAGCTGTACTTGATAATAGGCAGATGGACTTACTCATCCGGCATACTCAACGCCATTGAGATAAGCGAGATAGCAGGAGTAACGGTTCTAGGGGAGAATACCGGAGGAGCCCCCAATCATCTTGGCGAAGTCAAAACCACTCAGCTGCCATGGTCAGGATTGTCCGTTAGCTACCCTACGAAGTACTTCCAGTTCGTTACAGGCGAAGGAACCACGATGAGGCCGGATGTGCTGATCCCACTTGACGCGGGAATGCTGTTCGGCGGCGAAAACCGAATACTGGATGCTATTGACGGATTATCAGCTTCTTATGAATAAAAAGCCTCCGTCCCTATTTAATTATTGCTTTGAGACACGCTTTGGCGAGGTTTCCATAGTATGGCTTGATGCCGGTACCAGTTCACTTGTAAAAAGGATTTTCCTCAGCAGCGAAAACGAATTTGCATCATCCCTTGCTTTCGCTGCATTTCCTGAAATACCTCAAGGTTTGAACAGCCAGATCAAACGGCTCGGTGGTGAAATCACAGTTATGCTTGCAGGAGGAATACCGGATTTCGATATTAGTATCATCGATTTGGGCGAATGCTCCACATTCCAGCGCAAAGTGCTTATGGAGGAGAGGAAGATCCCCAGGGGAGAGGTTCGCAATTACGGTTGGCTTGCCCGCAGCTTAGGGAAGCCCGGCGCAGCAAGGGCTGTTGGTAACGCATTGGCCGCCAATCCGTTTCCACTTGTCATACCATGCCATCGAGCTGTTAGGTCAGATGGCAGCATCGGCGGCTTCCAGGGAGGTCCTGCCATGAAGCGCGCCCTCCTTGAAATGGAGGGAATATCCATAAGCCCCACTGGAAAAGTGCAGATTGACATGAAAGACTTATCTGGATAATATTCCCTACAATAACTATCGGAAATCATATCACATACGGAGGTGGTACATGTATATGCGTCCGCGCATCTGACCTGCAGCCATGAACTCCGTGAGAGTTCCAGAATACAAACACGCAGCAAGTTGCTGTCTCCTCAACTGAACTGACTCCCTGTTAATTCGCAGCAGCAATGCTGCTATACAGTGGAGGAGGTACTATTGTGCTGCAGCCATCAGCAGCCTTTTCTAAAACCTGAACAGATCTATCTTTTAAGAAATAATGTGATCATCAATTGTATTTCAGGAGGTTGAAATGAAAAGGTCAGCTATAATTATTATGTTATTAATACTATCAACTGCCGCAAATGCTGCAGATAGAGTCGTTCTTCTTGAGGATTTCACAAATTGCGGATGTGGTCCCTGCTGGAGCTTCGAACCAACTCTGAATGCTTTTATAAGCAATCACCCCACTGATCTGGCCGTTGTACGGCCGCATGTTTCATGGCCTTCATCCTCAGATCCGATTTATCTGGCAAATCCGGCTGAGCAGAACTACCGCAGGAGTGTTTACGGGGTGAACTCGGTTCCATGGATTCAGTTTGACGGAACGATAAAGGCATCTAACAGTTCCGGCGGGCTGATCAGCGCGTTCAACTCCAGAATGGCCGTCCCGTGTCATCTGGATATCTCTGTGGAGAATTACGTAAGCTATGGGAGCGGTACGATTCAGATCACACTTATCGCTGAGGAGGACCTTGGGGATACAGATCTGAAAGTCCATGCGATCATAGTAGAGAGTGGAATACCCGGCGTGGGTTACTTTGCAAGTTCAACTTTCGAGCAGGCATTCAGAGAGGAGCTGTTCGGTGTCACCGGTCAGGCTGTAAGTTTCGGACCGTCGTATCCTGATACCGTTGTTGTGAGCGTAGACTATGACACAGGCAGCTGGGTATTCGAAAATCTTCACCTCGCAGTATTTGTCCAGAATCATGCCTCTTCCGGTACAGAAGTTCATAACGCCTGGTACGATTATCTTGGAGCTGTAACGGGTATAGAAGGAGATGAGCCTGAAGAGCTGAATATCGATGAACTGGTGATCCAGGTCAGTCCAAATCCCTCCAATGGAAACATTTCTGTTACAGTCGGAGAGCTTTTCGAAGGAACGGGTGTCCTGACGATTTACGATACCAGCGGAAGATGCATAGCAAACGGGATCGCTCATGAAAATGCAGCTTCCCATTTTGAGATCGATGAAACCGGAGTTTACTTCGCAAGGGTAACCTCTGGCGGAAAGGTAGCCACTTCAAGAGTTGTGGTTGTCAGATAGTCCGGTCAACGATGGCTGAAATTCCGGAATCGGAGGAAAAACAAGATCATGTATAAACAATTCATATTGTTCTTCCTGCTGGCATTGAACGCGGCTGGAGGCAGTATAGAAATCGGCACTGATGAGTTCTTCTCAAACAATCCCTTCTGTGCAAGCTGCGCGGCTAGTATGAGGTACCAGACCCTGTACCTTGAAAGTGAAATAGGAGGCCCTATCGAAATAGAGTCAATATCACTTATGAGGACACCGGCGGGAGGTACCAGCGTTACACTGGATACACTTGTGATATACATCGGATACTCTAAGAGCGGCGAACTCGGGACCGGTTTCGATGATAATTACGTGCCCGGAACAAAACAGATAGTATTCTGGGAGGAAAACTGTACGATAAATGCGACTGAGCCAAATCAGTGGTTCCAGATCGATCTCGAAACACCGTTCAGCTACAGCGGCAGCGGCAATCTGATCATAGAGTACGCCTGGCCTGACGGTTACGATGAGATCTTCAACTACAACTGGACAGGAACCCTAAACAGATCCCTGACCGGCGGGTGGGGGGCTGCAACTGGTTTCACTACTCAGGATTGCCCTCATATCCTGCTTCTGGGCACTCTAAGCCTTCAGAATGTGACATTCGGGTTCATAAAAAGCCTTTTCAGCACAGAGTAGAATCGGTCGAGCGTCAGGGGAGAGCAGCTCCCCTGGCGCAAAGCCCGCAAATCCCATCAGCATTTTACTGCAGCGACGCATACAGCCGCGTCTACTTCGTTAGGCTCGCACATCCGTCCTCGACGTACTGTTCAAGTACGCCTGCGGAGTCTGCACTCGCAAGCCTTGTATCCACAACTGTCTACGACGCTTCAGAACAAAAGCTGATGAAATATGCGGGCCTGAAGAACCGGATTTGCTCCATCTTTGTTATGTTTCATGCTTCCGTTGCTATCAAAGTATCAAAGATGCTGAAAGGTCATGATCATGTATACTGAAAAGTTTCGAGATATATTAAGATCCAAGCTTGAAAAGACCGAGCAGAACGGGACGTTCAAGAGGGAAAGAATCATTAAATCAAGGCAGGGAACCTTCGTCGATGTTGACCAGTCAGGGGAAGTTCTCAATTTCTGTGCGAACAACTACCTGGGGCTTTCAGGTGATCAAAGACTGGTCGACAAAGCGTGCGAAATACTTGAAGAGCGAGGTTACGGTCTTTCTTCCGTACGCTTCATTTGCGGTACCCAGGATATTCATAAGGAGCTCGAGAGGAAGATATCAGGCTTTCTCGGCAAGGAAGACACAATCCTCTACTCCAGCTGTTTTGATGCTAACGGAGGACTATTTGAGCCTCTGCTTACTGATGCCGATGCCATTATTTCAGATCAGCTGAACCATGCTTCCATCATAGACGGGATAAGGCTCTGCAAGGCAAAAAGATATCGATACAGCCATGCTGACCTTGAGGATCTTGAAGCTGTACTTATACATGCACGGGGTGCAAGGATCAAAGCAATCGTTACAGACGGTGTATTTTCCATGGACGGGGAGATAGCGCCGCTTCAGGGCATCTGCGATCTCGCAGAAGAATACGGAGCACTTCTTATAGTAGATGATTCCCATGCAACGGGGTTCATCGGCGAATCGGGAAGGGGCAGTATAGAATACCATGGAGTGGCTGATAGAGTAGATATTGTAACATCAACCTTCGGGAAAGCTCTTGGGGGAGCTTCAGGAGGATTCACCTCGGGGCCCTCAGAAGCGATTGAGATGCTCAGGCAGCGATCCAGACCCTACCTCTTCTCCAATACCCTTGCCCCGGTAATCGCTGGAACGACTCTCGCGGTCATCGACATGATCGAAAAGTCCAGTGAAGAGCGGGACAGGCTCAGGGATAACCAGAGACGCTTCAGGAGAAAAATGACTGATGCCGGATTCAGGATTATCAAAGGAGATCATCCAATTGTCCCGGTTCTTTTCGGCCATTTTCCCGGCGATGCAGCACTTGCCCAGAAATTTGCTGATGAACTCCTCAAGAAGGGTATTTATGCCATAGGATTCTTCTACCCCGTAGTTCCCAATGGGGAATCAAGGATAAGGATCCAGATTTCCGCAGCACACACAACGGAGCAGGTGGACAGGTGTGTTGAAGTGTTCATAGATGTCGGTAAAACACTTGGAGTGCTATAAGTTAAGCTTTAGTCCCACTTGACAGAGGGTATACATTATTAGCAGATACCCTATATGAGTACAAAATCTATTGATGAATCTCTGTTCGGCTTGATAAGGCGTCAGCTTCTTTGCCTTTTCTTTCTTAATCCTGAGAAGTCCTACTATCTGCTTGAACTTATCAATATCCTCCGCACAGGCAGGGGAGGGGTTCAGAGGGAAGTTGCCAATCTAGTTGAATCGGGGATCATTACAAGAGAAAAATCAGGTATGAAGGTGTTTTTCAGCCTTTCCGAAAACTGTGTTGTCACCGGTGAGATGCAGAGACTTCTTCGTAAATTCGTAGATTACGAGGGTATGCTGTCTCTCGCAGTAAGGGATTACGGGACGTCCGTTAGAACCGCTGTAATGTCCAAAGAGGGAGAAGAGGGGAGCATTAATCTCCTTGTCTCATTCGATGGTGATTCTGAATCATTCCGCAGGGAGATCGAGAGAATCGAACTGCTGACCGGTATTGAAATTTTACTGTCAACGGTTCAGCCTCATAAACTTAAAGCATACATCAGGAACAGTGAAGCACCGTGGATTTCCAGCGGAAAGTGGAAACTGCTTGCTGGGAAAGCTGAGGATCTCATCCCTGAGGAACCTGAAATGGAATCCGGCATCAGTGAACCGGATCTGTTTTCCGGAACAGGCTTCACCTGGTGACGGGATAGGGTATTGACCTTCATCCGGGACAGGCAGTTCCATAAGTTCTCGGCCTACGGATTTCTCAAGAATCTGCGTTTTTTTGAACCATTCATTATTCTGTATTTCAGGGAAGCTGGATTCTCTTTTCTTGATATCGGCATTCTATTCGCTATAAGAGAGATAGCAACGGTATTGCTTGAAGTACCAACCGGTCTGGTGGCGGATATCTGTGGAAGAAAGATCTCAATGATCTTCTCTATGGCAGCCTACATAGTGAGCTTCCTGACTTTCTTTTTCTTTCCCTCATATGCAGCCGCAGCGGGAGCCATGATACTGTTTGCATGCGGTGAGGCTTTCAGAACGGGTACTCACAAGGCCATGATCCTTGAATATCTCAGGATTACCGGGCAGGAGGAGTGGAAGCCCGATTATTACGGTGCCACGAGGGCTGCCTCAAAGCTGGGTTCAGCGCTGAACGCATTGATTGCAGCCACACTGGTCTTCATATCGGGAAGCTTCAGGTACGTTTTCCTTGCTGCCGCTTTTCCCTGCCTGATCAACATCATCAACCTGGCCTCTTACCCGCATGCGCTCAACGGAACGGATGTAAGAAAGAAACATGTTAGACCTGGTATCAAGGATACTTTGAAGCATTTCGCGTCAATATTCAGGAATCATGATGCCCGCCTGAGTATTATTAATTCCGCCGTTTTCGATAGCTTCTTCAAGGTTACAAAAGAATATCTTCAGCCGGTTCTGAAAGCCATGGCGATCGGGCTGCCGATATTGACCGCATTGACCGTGGACAGGAGAACTGCAATCGTAATCGGTCTTGTTTATTTTGTTCTCTTTCTTTCGGCAAGTACCGCATCAAGGTATTCCGGGAAATTCAGCAGGCGCATAAGTGGCGTTGTTCAATCAATTAATATCATCTGGATTATCGGTTTCAGTATGCTGATAATTGCGGGTGTTTTTCAGGATATTTCAGTATACGTTGTTACTATAGGGGCATATCTTGTTCTGTTCATCCTTCAGAACCTCAGGAGACCCTTATGTGTCACATACATCAGCGATAAGGTTCCGCACAGGGTCATGGCTTCGGGGCTTTCAGTTGAATCGCTCATAAAAACGCTTGCTATGGCGATACTTGCGCCAGCGTGCGGTTACCTTGCCGATCTGGCGGGGGTGGGAATAACCGTAGCCGCAGCAGGAGTGTTGATGGGATTTCTGTATCTGCCTCTGAGACTCCGAAAATCAGGGCAGGAGTCAGCTTCCGCTCTCTGATCCCTCTTCCTGTTTTTCATCTGTTCTCCGCTTAAATACAAGAATGGTGCTTCCGAGGCATGCGCCGAGTGTGGCAACTTTCCATCCCTCTTCCTGTTTTTCAGCTATTATGTCGGAGATCTTACCCCTGAGGCTCCAGAATACCTGGACAACTTCATGTTCGTATTGATGACCGTTATTCGCAAGGATCAGCATATTACCACCGGAAACCTCTCCGAGCGCGACTACGTTCCAGCTTTTCTTTTCGCTGTTTTCAATAGTCTTCTTCATGGCTGCGGCGCTTTTCCATGAGGCGGGAATCATCATGTGTTTCAGGATTCATCTCCTTTCATCGGTTATCAGCCGGGAATCCAGATTTTATCGGCAAGTATTGTTTCTGCACCTTTTGGAAGGTTCATCTATTCCTCTCATCTACATAAATAGTAATTTCAGGATGGATCAGCAATAGTGTTTGGGGCATTTGATACACTGATATCCTACAATGTTCTTTCAATGCCATGCGCGTAAGGAACGCTTTGAGGATAGTTATTCGGAGGAAGTGACCAGTAGTAGTAGAGCTGGTCAATTGTTTCCCTGCCGGGAACCAGAGGATTCTGCTCGAAAGGATCATTAGCAAGGTCAAAAAGAACAGGGGAACCATCCTGAGGATTTCCCATCACCACCATATCATCCAGCCTTATAGCCGCCATGTCCGGAGTTGCCGATACCAGGTTGCTTGAGGTTATTAATCGGGACGTTAAAGGAGATTCTGCACTGAGAATGTCCAGTCCATCGGCCCAGATGGGCACAGCCAGACCCGATATACCCAGGACTGTGGGCAGAATATCTATCTGGGCAACAACCTCGTCGTTTACACCTATCGGAATACTGCGGCCGGATATTATTAATGGTACGTTGAGTATTTCCTGGTAGAGAGTATGTCCGTGACCGAAGCCGCCATGATCCAGGAATTCCTCTCCATGATCTCCTACGATTACAAAAACGGTGTTCTGCAGCGTACCCCTTGCTTCCAGTTCAGAGAGAAGGCGACCGATCTGACTGTCCGTGAAAGCAAGTTCGCCATCGTAAAGCCCCACCATGATGTCAAGCTGAGCTGAGTTCATCTCAACAAGACCATTGTTCAGGTCAAGCACATCGTTTCTGCGACCCCAGAAGATATTGAAGAGATTATCGGACTTGGGATCCGAGTAAAGGGTATCCCATGGGGAGGGGGGAGAGTAGGGCAGGTGCGGATCTAAGAAGTGAATAGCCGAGAAGAGAGGTTTTGCAGGATCCCGGTGTGCGTCGTACCATTGCAGGAAATCGTTTACTATCTCTTCTGCGTTCCGAAGGTTTGCTTTGCCAGGAGTGTACTGACAGTCGAAAAAGTCAAAACCTTGATGGAAACCGAAATCCTCACTCATGAAGACTCCGTTGAAGAAGGCAGCTGTCTGGTATCCGGCACTTCGTCTGAGCATCAGGGGGATAGTGGGAAGGGAGGTATCAATGCCGTAAAAAACATCATTGTAATAACCTGCTCCGTGGGCTCGCTGGGACAGACCTGTCATGATTGATGCCATTGCAGGGAGAGTCCAACTGCTCTGTCCCTGAACACGGGTCCAGATGGTCCCGCCCGAAGCAAGGCTGTCCAGAACCGGAGTTGTCTCTCTGAAGTATCCGTTTATGGAGAGATGATCAGCGCGTGCGCTATCAATAAGAATAAGGACAATATCAGGATATCTGCTTAAAGAAGTATCCTCGCCGCCGCATCCGCATAGGATGAGTACCGGGATAATCAAAACGAACAGAAGGGCACCTGTTAAATACTTCATTTTCCCCGTTTCTCCTCAAAGGCTCTTTTGTTTGTCTTCAGTGCGCATAGATGACCGCACATGGAACATACATCGTCGTCGGAGGGAAGAGCTTCATTTCTCTCTTTTCTTGCAGTGAGGGGATCCATTGCAAGATTGTACTGCGCTTCCCAATCGAAATTACTTCTAGCTTCCGCCATAAGATTATCAGGTTCCATCGCTCCCTTAATACCCCTCGCTATATCAGCGGCATGAGCAGCGATCCTTGCCGAGATCACGCCTGTTTTTACGTCATCGACATCAGGAAGCCTCAAATGCTCCGCCGGGGTCACGTAACAGAGGAAATCCGCGCCGTACCATCCTGCCAGTGCGCCGCCTATAGCAGAGGTTATGTGATCGTATCCGGGCGCTATATCGGTGACGATAGGACCGAGCACGTAGAAGGGAGCGTTATTACAGAGGCTCTTCTGCATCCTGATGTTCTCAGCGATTTTATCCAGTTGAACATGTCCAGGGCCTTCGATCATTACCTGAACTCCAGCATCATGGGAACGCTTCTGCAGTTCACCAAGGGATATCAGTTCCTCGATCTGTGCCTGGTCGGAAGCATCCGCAAGGCAGCCCGGTCTCAGGCCGTCTCCAAGTGAGAAGGTGACATCGTACTCATGAAGTATCTCGATCAGTCGGTCAAAATGCTCGTAAAGAGGGTTTTCTCTGCCTCTCTTTTCCATCCATTCCGCCATGAGAGATCCCCCCCTCGAAACTATCCCCAGTTTTCTACCCTGAGCTTTCAGGAGTGTAAGAGCCCTCGCTGTTACGCCGCAGTGAAGCGTAAGGTAGTCTACGCCCATTCTGCAGTGATCCTCTACAGCTGCAAATATCTCTTCCTCGCAAACGTCACTTACATCTCTCTCATCTCTAATTGCTTTGCCGAAAACCTGGTAGAGCGGGACAGTACCTATTGGTACCGGGCTTCTTTCCATTATTCTGCCCAGTATTGATTTCCATTTTGAACCCGTTGAAAGGTCCATTACAGTATGAGCGCCGTACGCTACAGCGACTTTCAATTTTTCAAGTTCGGTTTCCGTGGATTCCAGATCCACAGAACTTCCAATATTCGCATTGATCTTTATCGTCATACCCCGGCCGATGGCTATGGGCTTTCGTACATCATGGGTGTTGTTGGCCGGTATTACAATTGTACCGTCTGCCAGACCCTCTAACAGGCTGCTTTCGGGAACTCCCTCCAGTTCAGCCGTCCTGCTGACGATTTTAAGGCATTTTCCCATCTTCGCGGCTTCAATTACTGTTGTCATGACTGCTATTTTCTCCCTCCGCTGGTGCTAACCAGATCAGGTTCATCGGGTATACTCTCAGCCTTGTTAAGCCGTGTTATCAAGGCACCCCCCATTTGTAAACTCCAGTATCTATTCTTAACAGTTTAGTCTGAAAGTCAAGTGCATATTAGTTTGAAAGTCAAGTGCGCATCGAGCAGATTTTCATTATTGTTCTGCTGGAGGTGAGAGATGACCGAGAACGACAGGGATGAAGGTAAACTTGTATCGGTTCTTGAAGCCAGGGACGAGCTGGAAGCTATCACCATACAGGCATTTCTCGAAAGCCAGGGGATAGATGCGGCAATAAGAAGCAGGCAGATACCCATGTACGATGGAATTGCCAGAGTCTGGAATCCTGTATGGGGTTACGTCCTTGTAATGGAGGAGAACCATGACAGAGCAGCAGAACTTATCATGGAGTATATAGATTCGTGCAGCAGCAATGAAGGAAATGAAGAAGAGGACGTCTCTGAAGTGGATATCGATACATGACGGTTATGCTGCTTCTGAACAGCCTGCTACTCAGCGTCAGTACATGGTACACCCTCCCGGAACCCCCTGACTCCGCTACATTCTCCGAATCCCTTTCTGCCGAACCAGTTGAAGTATTGATTTTCATGGCCAGGAGTGGATGGATCCCGGACTGGATAGATCCCGGTGAATTATCCGCAACTCTATTTGAGCAATATCCTTCCGATGCAGCTGTGATCGCCTGGACAGCCTCACTCATGAACGTTCCATTAAGAACGGAGATTATTCCTGTGCTGATAGAGTATGGTGATGATTACATCATACCGGATACAGAATCGATTGCTGCAAACCCTCAGCTTCTGAATGCCTTTCTCAGAAGAGTCCAGCATATCATAATCGCTGGAGATGAACCTGATGAGCAGGAGAGAATCGTTGAGATAATAACCGGTTCATGGAGCGATCTCCCACTGGATTGCAAAGTACTCTCCCTGGAAGTACTGGGTAAACTCGGAATTGACGTAACAGGTGATATCCGGATAGAGGAGCTTTCGGATTCAGACCTCAGGGCTTCTGCCAGATACTGCAGCGAGCTTGGCAGAGAGTATGCGTTCACTGTTTCCGGTAACGAAACACCTCTCGAGAGGATCTATGCAGCTGCCTGCAGTCCGCCCGAAGAAGCCGCTGGTATGTTGTCCGATTCGGTATGGGCAGTACGCGCCAATGCAATGACCGTATGCGACCCTGCTGTTCTGGAACCGCTTCTGGACGATCCCATTGCTTATGTCAGACTTTCTGCCGCATTGGCCAGAAGGGACGCTGGATATCCTGATGGAATCGCGGCAGTAAGGGAGATAGCCCTTATTGAAAGCCCTGTGGGGTATATGGCAACAGAAGGGCTGGGTGCTGCCGATACACTTCTTCTGAAGGAATTCATGATCAGCGGGGAACCCGGACGTCGAATTGCCGTTCAGACCGCATGGCTCAGTGATTCACTGCCTGTGGATTCAATTGTCGAAGAAATATGGATCTCCGATCCATACTGGCTGGTCCCCATCACCTGGGCATGGCATCTTGTTGATATTTCCGATTCAATTCATGCGGAAACCGTTCTGCAGGACATCAATTCCCGTCGCTCCAGCTATACCGATACCGCCATGATAGATGAGTATGTGGCTGTATTGCAGAATCGTCTTGAAGGGGCACCGGAAGAGGAGAGTTCTTATGATTCCTCCTGGATTCAATATATCCTTCCGTTCAGTATAGAAACAGCGGTTCCCGATACGGTTATAATCAAAACGGACGCTGGAGATATCCTGGTGGATTTGTGGGGTGATACAGCTCCTGCTGCCTGCAGCGGTTTTCTCTACCTTGCCCGAAGCGATTTTTATGATGGGATCAGCTTCCACAGGGTGATTCCCGGTTTCGTAGCCCAGGCAGGCTGCCCCCAGGGTGTGGGGACCGGCGGGCCGGGTTACAATCTTCCCAATGAAAGAAGCGTTATGCATTTCGGCAGGGGAGTACTGGGCATGGCGGACGCCGGGCTGAGTACCGCGGGCAGCCAGTTCTTCATAATGCTTGATGACCATGGAAGACTGGATGGAAGATATACAGTCTTCGGCTCTGTTCTAAATACTGAATTCCTTGATGAAATTACAGTTGGCACAATTATCACAGAAATTGTGTTTACCGATGAATAAACCATTGCCGGCTCGGAAAGGTATGACATGACCCGAAATATTAACAGAATCCTTGTTACAGGTGCCCTCGGTCAGATAGGTTCCGAACTTACCGCCGAACTTCGGGAGCGGTACGGCAGGGACAACGTCATCGCATCTGATATAAGATCCGATGAAAGCAGTTCCGTCGCAAAGGGTGGCCCGCTTGTCATGCTTGATGTTACAGATGACAAAGCTGTTGAAAAGTCGATAACTGATTACAGGATAGACTCGATATTTCATATGGCTGCAATACTCTCCGCCACCGGAGAGGCAAACCCGCAGCTATGCTGGAAAGTCAACATGGATGGAACACTGAACATCCTGGAGGCTGCGAGGAAGAATGATCTGGTACGTGTGATAATACCCAGCTCCATAGCCGCTTTCGGCCCTGAGACGCCAAGGGAAAACACACCCCAGGAGACTATACTGAGACCCAAGACCATGTACGGAGTAACGAAAGTTTCGGGTGAGCTGCTCTGTGATTATTACGTACGAAAATTCAATTTAGACGTCAGAGGTCTTCGCTATCCCGGTATCATCTCCTCGGAAACCCTTCCAGGAGGGGGAACCACCGATTACGCAGTAGATATCTATTACAAGGCTGTTCAAGAGGGCAGATACACCTGTTTTGTGAAGAAGGACACGATGCTGCCTATGATGTACATGCCGGACTGCATCAAAGCCACTCTGGATCTTGCTGAAGCCGATTTCAGCGATCTTGTTCATTACAGCGATTTCAACGTGGGTGCGTTATCTGTCAGTGCCGGAGATATTGCCGAAAGTATCAGGAAGCATATACCGGATTTCAAGGTTGAATACGAACCTGATCACCGTCAGGCGATAGCAGATACCTGGCCTATGGGAGTCGATGATTCTGCCGCAAGAGAGGAATGGGGCTGGGAGCCGGAATGGGATCTTGATTCCATGACTGCGGATATGCTGGAGAAACTCAGAGCAAGACTCCTGTAAACCCGTTACAGCGGGCGTGCAAGAATTACAACAGCGCAGGCCTCGCGGTATTCACCGGTATCTTCAGCTCTTGAGCTCAGGTAAATGATATACCTTCCAACCGGAAGCCTTCCTCCGTTCTCTCCGGTTCCATTCCAGGTGATGATTTTCGATAAACCGCATATCTCACGATGGAGGAGCTGCAGAAGAAGCCTGCCCTGAATGTTGTAGATCTCCAGCGTAACTTCATTCTCCGGGTGCTGGAAGTTCATTTCTATTGTTAGAACATCGTCCCGACCGTCTCCGTCCGGGGAGAAGGGATCAGGGTAGTAATCCAGGAATTTACCGGAGCCGCTGCCCGAACCAGCGGAACAACTGTTTATGGCTCCGGGCGTGCCTCCGCTGGTGCAGCTGCTCCAGTTCGCGGACTCGTATCCGCTGAAATCCGGGTTCAGTTTCTCAAGGCTCACACCCGAAGAACCGCCCCAGTCGTCGTCGTATGGGACGTAATCCATCACACTGAGGGATGATTCCCTCAGCATCAGGATATCCGCCCATTCCATGCCCTGTTGAGTATTGTTGTTCAGTACAGGCCAGCCGGACGGCTGCAGGAGGGGGCAATGAACGTTCGGCCAGACAGTTCTGAAAGCGGATGAATCGGATACAATAACAGCGAAGCTGTCCGGCTGTATTGTAATACTGTCGCTGCAGAAAATGAAACGATCCTTTGAATCCTCAAAGGTCCAGCCGATGATCTGGACGGGGTTTGAAGATCTGTTTACTATCTCCACCCATTCAGGGTCGCCGGCGGAGGGGCTGTACATTATTTCATTGATTAGAATCGGACCCGGCTCGTTCCAGTCGCACGATACTGCATCATCGGCGGGAAAGGAATCGTCCTCGCATACAGCCAGTGCGATGAGATGCATTTCTCCGCTGCACGAATTCCATTCACAATCAGCCAGAAGTGTATCTCCGGGGGCCAGAAGACCGCAGACGCGGCTGCATATGAGTTCTGCGCCGGATGGTGTGCCGCTTTCATCAATATCTTCGTAGAAATGAACAGTCATACTGTTTGCGGGTATGGTATCCGTTCCTGAATTAGTGAACGCTGCGATGAGTTCAGCAATCTCCCCTCCGGGACCCATGGGCGGTGAACATTCCATTCCCGCAGCAGTGGCGTTCACTCCCTCTATGAAAACGGGAGGGGGGCTGCCGGGTGACGGGCCTTCGGGTGATGCGAACCAGTTGTTTTCGCAGTCAGGTTCTTCCGGATGCTTCCGCTGAACGCTGTTGTCTTCACCCGGGTCGAATGGGATTCCGTCAAGTTCATCGTCATCACGGTTCAGGGGGTCATCGTGATCCAGAGGAGTTCCATAGGTGGACATCACATCGGCTGATGCTGTACCTGATGATGAATAAAGAGTAATGGGATCATTCTGCGACAGGCCGTCTCCCAGAGTGGTGTTAGCTGTGGTGAGTATGACAGTTCCGGCAGGAAAATCGTAGGGCTGAGCGCCATCTGTATACTCCCGGTCAAGGATTACTGCATAGCAATCCTGCAGAATGTAGGGTGATTCCAGTGCGTCCGGGTCCGTCAGAGATCCGATTTCATCGTTCCACTGCATAATCTGGTCGAGAGCGTCGCCGTCGGTGAAGCGGCATCCGGAGATTTCAAAGACACCGGGTCCAGGGTAGTATATCTCGATGTATTCGTCATGATCCTCTGCGGATGGATTACAGAGAACTTCGGTCACAATCAGTGGAATGCCTTCTCCGCAGCGGAAGCTCTTTAAAAGGACATCGTTCTCCGGCACCATATCTCCTGGAAGATAAACCCCTGCAGCTGCAAGATAGTACCCCTGTAACGGGGCATTTACCGTTACGGTGACGGTATCTGTCCCGCCGGGATATATGGAATCGGTTAATACAATGCAGCATACTTCATCGGGTTGTGCAAGTGAATCTGCGTTCGAATCAATGAAGATGGTCACTTCAAACCCGCTTGCTGCGGATGTACCACGGTTCGACACCACCGATGCTATCTGCAGGGGCTGCCCTGGAACGGGCTGGGCAGGTGTTAGAATGAGAGAATCGACTGCTGCGTCTGCCGTATCGGCGAATACTGCCGGGCACCCCGGTGTTCCTCCCTCGGGTGAAACCGCCCAGCAGTATTCCTCATCAGGAAGGTCTGAGGATTTTCTTTCTACACTGTGATATTCCCCCGGGTCAAAAGGTATACCGTCAAGTCCGTCATCGTCGCATAGAAGGGGATCATCGTATTGAAGAGGAGTTCCGTAGGTTGAAAGAACATTCACCTGAGAGGTTCCGTGCATGCTGTAAAGTGTCAGCGGATCGTTGCCCGTGAGTCCGTTGCCTATGGTTGTATTTTCAATGGTGAATACGAAGGTGGATTCGGCAAGGTTGTACTCCTGGGAACCGGAGATGTACTCCGGATCCATGATAAGACCGTAGCACCCTGCCGGTATGCAGCTGCCGTAAAGAGCATCGGGATCGATGAGAAGTGCTTCGGACCATTGGGAGATGCAGTCAAGGGCATCACCGTCTGTGAAACAGCAGCCGCAGATCGGGAAGATTCCGGGACCCGGGTAGTATATCTCTATGAATTCGCCAAGATCCTCATCAATCGGATTGCATAGGACCTCCGTAATCACCGGATTGACTCCGCCGCCCACAGCAAGAATGGATGATGCGAAATCGTCTTGCGGGTATTCATCCTCCGGGACGTCTGATAGAGCTGAGGGGAGGAACCAGCCCTGCTCGAGTGATAGAGAAGCGGTAAAAGTTTCCGAATATCCTGGTTGAAGAACGACAGCGGAGAACTCCGCAAGGATCTCATCAGGGGATGCGATGGAATCACACTGCTTATCGAGGAATAAAACCAGTGACCCTGAGGATGGAGCTGTGTTCCCGCTGCAGGTGAAAGAAGCATTGAGCTGGAACAACTCACCGGGTGATGGGTCGGACGGAACTGTCCATACACTGTCGCATGAGATGTTTAGAGTATCAGGAGGCGCCCCGGCATGGGAGCCGGGAGTTCCGCCTTCCGGGCCGGATGACCAGTAGCCTTCCTGGTCTGGAGAAGCCCATGGGAAACGTTCTACAGTTCTGCCCTCGCCCGGGTCGAACGGTATTCCGTCGAGTTCGTCATCGTCCCTGTTCTGCCAGATGTCCGAAGAGACAGGTGTTCCGTACGTGCTTACTGCATTGCTGTCCGCGGTTCCAGCCGGATTGAACAGAGTGAGAGGATCCGACGAAGCTGCCAGACCGTTACAGATCGAATGGTCTCCGGTAGTAAGTATCAACGTTCCTGCAGGTACCGAGTAGACCGGAGCATCCGGGTAATCCAGCTCAAAGAGCAGGGCAAAGCCGAAGGGGGGGATCGTATCTGTTCCGAGCAGCATACCTGTATGGGGGAAAGGCCCGTGAACACCCTCATTCCAGGGCAGCAGTTCATCAAGGGCGTCGCCGTCGGTGATTGTATACCCATTCAGGCAGAGGGGTTCTGAGGATGGATTGTATATCTCTACGAATTCACCGGAAATTTCGAGAAGCGGATTCGAAGCGATTTCCGTTATTACGGGAGGCTGCGAAATCAGTGTGAACAGAAGGATTGCATTAAATACCATATCTCTCTGAGTTTATCCATCAGAATCATCATCTGTCAAGTTCAAGGCAGAATCTGCAACCCGGATTCTGATGCGGGGTCAGGGAGATATCCTCTGAGGTATGCTGGTAAGGGGATTCAGGGGTAAGTGCTTTTCACTAAGTGCCAGAAAGTAAAAAGATTGCAGGCATCAAGAAGAGTTCATAAGGCAGATTTCCAGGTTTGAAGACCGTCTATTAGTGGAATATTGCTTTAAAGGATGGAGCAAGTATCGTTACAAATGAGATTGCTTATGAATACTCCATATTATTCTGGATTCAATCCGCTGTCAGGCAATTTCTTCCCGCTGCTTTGCTCTTGTACATAAGAGCATCTGCTCTTTTCAGCAGGCTCTCAATAGTGTCATTATCCTTGATAAGTGTAGCTCCGATGGAAACAGTGACAAAGAGCCTTCTCTCTTCATGTATTATGTAGGAAGATTTGATCAATGAGCGAAGCCTGTTACCGATCAGTTCAAGATCGTTAATATTTACATTGTGAATGATCCCGATAAACTCTTCGCCTCCCCACCGTCCGTATAGATCAAACGGCCGCGCATTGGCTATGAAAGTATTCGAGATGAATTTCAGAATATCATCACCTGCAATATGACCGTGAATATCATTAATACTCTTAAAATAATCGATATCAATGAACAGGATGCCAAATGCTGAATTATACCGCTTATGCTGTTCCAGTCTGTTCTGTATTTCTCTTTCGATAAAACTTCTGTTCGGCAATTGGGTTAGACTATCGAGAAGAGCCAGCTTTTCGAGCTCTATGACTCTCAATTCATTGGCTGCCTGATCTTTGATCTTCGTAAATAATTCTATCCCGCCGATGATGTTGCCGTCTTTGTCAGTTAATGTACTGACACGGATGGAAACAGGTACCCTGTGACCGTTCTTGTGGTGAATATAGAGTTCGATTTTGCGAGGTTTTCCATCCAGAATGGTTGCATCAAGAGGGCAGCATGTCCCGGTGCAATAACTGTTGCCGTCACTGTCGACATGAGTCAGTATATGATCGGAACAGGATTTTCCAACGACCTCTTCGGCGGTGAATCCTGATATCTGCTCAGCAGCTTTGTTCCAGTATGTTATAACTCTGTCACGGTTTACAAAATACAGACCGTCGTAGAGGTTATCGATGATCCTTTCAAAGGAATCAATTTCTAAGCTCATGCAACCATCCTTAAATCTTGTTCAAATGTTGTTATTTTAATTGCTGATGTCCAGGATGGTTTCCACAATTGACTCAAGTCCTCCCGTTTGCCAGCCCAGGGGGGAGGCTGTAAGAGGTATTTCCAGTGTGGTTGTGAAATCATACGGCAGGTTGATGGTTACGAAGGCTCTGGCGGTGCTTTGGGATGAATGTATGCTGTCTATTGTCATTGTGCTTCTGTTGATCGTGTGATGGTGTTCGGGGGATGATATGAGTATTTCAAGGACAGCAGTGCTGTTCCAGAATTCGATCTCATTGGGAGCGGCTTCCAGGCGGAAGGAGGCGAAAAGCTCTCCGAGCTCAAGAGGAGTGAGTGTTTTCATTTCGTCGAGATATTCATTGCAGATCTGAAGGACGTTTTCCGAGCAGGCCGGAGTGAGAGTGCTCAGAAGAATGTGAGGGGAACCATCCTGAATAGCGCTCCAGGTGTCCAGTATTGCCTCTTCAGGTGTATTCGCGCTAAGAAGCGTCAGTGTCAGAATGATCCCCTGCAGCATGATCTACTGTATTATCTCGTAAGTGACAGATACTTCAACAGTGACAGAATAGGCTCCCGGTGTTACCGGTGGTGATTCGGCGTAGTATCCAAGACCGCCGCCGTAATTATCGTAGGCCATTCCGGAGGTGGGGTAGTAGTTTGTCCATTCACTGATGCTGGTTATTTCGCCAAGTGTTACTCCAAAGCTGTCCGCCAGCTGTTCGGCCTTATCCCTTGCATGTTCAGATGCCCTGTTTCTGGCTTCCTCGTAGAGAGAAGCTGTGTCCTCAACGTAGAAGGAGACTCCGTTGATGGAGTTGGCCCCTGCGCTTACGACAGCCGCGAGCACATCACCTACGGAGCTTATATCCCGGATATCCGCCTTTACGTAATGAGTGACTACATACTCCATTTCACCGGTGTACTCGTAATCGTAATCGTCCCATATCTCCTGAACCCAGAGGCTGTAGCTGGTTGTCTGCATGTCAGCACCTGCTACACCTTCGCCGCGGGCTGCGGCCATCGCGGATTCGATAAGCTGTGCAGCATCGTTAACGGCAACGGCTGGTTCTGACCTTGTAATATTAACGCCGAATACCACCGATGATACGTCAGGCTCCGCGCCTGCGGTGCCCGATCCTGATGAGCTTATTGTGGCCGGATATTCATAGTAATCCTGTCCCATCGCCATACCGGTCATCGCAGTGATGACCAGAAGCAGAATAATACCGGTTCTTTTCATGTCTGATTCCTTTCATTTAATGTAGCACACCTGTTCGTGCTTCTAATACAATTTCAGTGGTGAAGTTATTCCCCGATTATCTTCACCATAACACGTTTGCGGCGACGTCCATCGAATTCACCGTAAAAGATCTGTTCCCAGGGACCAAGATCCAGCTTTCCATCGGTAACGGCCACAACTACTTCCCTCCCCATTATCTGCCGCTTGTGATGAGCATCTCCGTTGTCTTCACCCGTTCTGTTATGTCTATATCTGGAAACTGGCTCGTGTGGTGCAAGCTGTTCGAGCCACTCGTCGTAATCCTGAATGAGGCCCTGTTCATCATCATTGATGTAGACACTTGCAGTTATATGCATTGCGTTTACAAGGCAGAGACCTTCCCGTATACCGCTTTCCCTCAGTTCCCGCTCGACATCCGGTGTGATATTGATATAACCTCTCCGATCCGGAGTGTTGAACCAGAGGTATTCTCTATGTGATTTCATATCTGCTCCCAGTCAGGTAAAACCTCGTTATCACCAAGTATATCCTTTTCCAGCATTACAAGTTCCCACCCGGGGTTGTACATGAGCTTCTCTGCTCTATCCAGTTCTCTTTTTACTCCTGCAGGACTGCCTGAAACGAAAACAGCGGTCAGCCATGCACGCTGAATCAGGTTTGCAGGACCAACCTGGGCAACAGTGAATCCCATATTGGAAAGCCTGTCTTTGAGAGAACGCAGATGCCCCCTTCTGTCTTTGAGCGTTCTGCACCCCCTGAAGAAGAATTCAACCCTGATGATGCCCAGGTAGTAGTCAATTTTCATAATTCCGGATGAACGTAATCGATCCCAGCTTTTACCGCCATATTCACTCCCGGTAAATACGATTGATTCCAATAAGAAGATAATACAAGGATGAGTTGAAGCAATCCGGCTCTATTTGTGTTCAGGCTGGAGAAAGAGAGTGGTAAGAGGGGTATATGGCCGGAAATCAGCTTGTCAGTATCTCCGGAAACTCCAGGATAAAATCTCTGATCTCATCTCTCACTCTGCGGTAGTGCGCAAGGACTTCGTTCTCGGTTGCCGCATTCTCTGCAAGCCGGGGGGGGTCGTCGAACCCTCTATGAATGATTTCGGTCTCAGCTGGGAAGTAAGGGCAGTTCTCGTTTGCATGGCCACAGACTGTTACTACGTAATCGAATCTCTTTTCATCAAGCTCATCAACCGTTTTGCTGAGATGATTGGATATGTCAATACCGATTTCGCTCATAACCTTCACTGCAATCGGGTTGAGACCATGCTTTGCAATACCTGCTGAGAAGCACTCTATACCGGTATAACTCAAATGTTTACAGAAACCTTCAGCCATCTGGCTTCTGCATGAGTTACCTGTGCAGAGAAAAAGTATCTTGATTCTATCAGACATTTTTCATTTTCTGATTTTCGGTTTTAACATAGCGGCACTCACCACCCTGAATCCATCTGCAGGTAGGATGTGCGGGAAACATACCGGTTATCGGTGCGGGGAATGATCTTACTCTTCAAGCTGGAGGAAGACTGCCGCAAGAGGAGGAAGGGTCAGACTTACCGAGTGCGGGAGGTCATGCATGCCGTAGGGCTTTGAGTGGACTCTTCCGAGATTCCCTGTGCCGGAACCACCATAGATATCTGAGTCAGTGTTAAGGAGTTCGATGTATGTACCCTCTTGGGGTACTCCAATAAGGTAGTTCTCCCGTACGACAGGGGTCATGTTGAAAATGCACACAACCGGGGAGCCTTCACCGGGATTTCTGAGGAACGAAACAACCGTTGCCTGCTTATCGTTGAAGTCTATCCATCTGAAGCCATCGGGACTGCAGTCGAGCTTGTGAAATGCGGGGTTCCGCATGATTATCAGATTAAGATCACCAACAAAAGTTTTCAGTCCGGAGTGCTCGTTGTACTGCAGGAGTTCCCAGTCAAGTTCGGTATCGTGGTTCCACTCGTTCCACTGCCCGAATTCGCTGCCCATGAAGAGGAGCTGTTTTCCAGGATGAGCCCATTGGTAGGCTAGAAGGAGCCTTAAATTAGCGAACTGCTGCCAGCTGTCTCCAGGACACTTGCCAAGGAGGGATGATTTTCCGTGAACCACCTCATCGTGTGAGAAGGGCAGTACGAAATTCTCACTGAAGGCATAAAGGAGTGAGAAGGTAAGTTTGTCCAGGTGGTGCTTTCGGTGAACAGGCTCCAACTGAAAGAAGCTGAGCGTATCATTCATCCAGCCCATATTCCATTTGAATGTGAAGCCGAGTCCTCCATTTTCAACGGGTGTTGTGACTCCGGGCCAGGCGGTGCTCTCTTCAGCTATGGATATTGCTCCCTGAAAATCCTTAACTATCAGGGAGTTAAGTGTTTTCATGAACTCTATCGCGCCAAGGTTCTCTCTTCCCCCGTATTCGTTCGGTATCCACTCACCATCCTTGCGGGAGTAGTCAAGGTAGAGCATTGAGGCTACGGCATCGACTCTCAGTCCGTCGATATGGTATTTATCCAGCCAGAAAAGCCCGCTTGCTACTAGAAAGTTTCTGACTTCTTTTCTGTCATAATTGAAAACAAGGGTGTTCCAGTCGGGATGGGT
>Ga0164313_10000788_pt1 | contig 26609 bp, 22 predicted proteins | sample GuaBasSedimGuay4_FD_113735 | JGI IMG/M metagenome (GOLD analysis project Ga0164313, IMG submission 113735) | Subseafloor sediment microbial communities from Guaymas Basin, Gulf of California, Mexico - Guay4, Core 4569-4, 0-3 cm | ecosystem: Environmental > Aquatic > Marine > Hydrothermal vents... | reverse complement strand
GCATCAGCTTCCGTTGTTGACTCAGTCACCAACGATGCTACGACAATTCCGTTTAAGAAATTTGAGAATGAGTGATCTCGATACCCTGATTACAGATCAGAACTGACCGGTTGAGAGCAGCACTAAAGAGCAGGCGTGCAGGGTGGGGATCCCGCGAGAATTCAACTCCGCCTCGAGCTCGTTGTTCTCTGTGCCGGGGTTGAAGATTACACGGCCGGGCTCGACGGTGGCGATGGCATCGGCCATCTTGGACGACAGCTTCGGTGAGACGTAGACCGTTAGCGTGTCGACCTCTCCCTCGACCTTGGCCAGGCTGGGCACGACCTTCAGATCACCGATGGTCTCCAGCGCGGGGTGGATGGGAATGACCTCGTGTCCGGCCTCCATCAGGCGGTTGACCGCCATATTGGAGTAGCGTTCAGGGTTTTTACTGGCCCCGAGGACCACCACGCGTCGTCTTGTCTCCGTCATCGGCGGACCTCCGGATTGGCATACTATCGCATCCAGGTTCCGGCCCATATCTAACTCGTTGACACGCCCTACAGGCTCCTATTGCCATTTGTAGTGTTTGTATTACAATAACTACAGGAGGTTTTGATGGCAACTCAATCAGTCCGGCTGCCCGACGATTTGGCTCAGCGTTTGACTCACCTCAGTGCTACCACAAAACGGTCAAAATCGTCATTCTTGGTTGAAGCTCTGGAGCGATACCTCGATGAGGTTGAAGATTTGGAGATCGCCCTGAGCCGGGTGCGTGACCCAGGTTCAAAGTGGATTGACCACGCTGAGGTGAAACGTGACCTCGGCCTTGATTGAGATTCGCTGGGAGAGACGCGCACTCAAAGAACTCAAGGCCATCGACAAGGATTCCCAACGGCGCATAGTCGCCGCAGTCGAGCAGTTGGTCGAACAGCCACTGAAAGGGTCGATGTTATCAGCCCATTGGAAAGGGCTTCGGAGACTGAGGGTCGGCGAGTTTCGCGTGATCTATGCCTTTGACGGCACCCGTTTGTTGATCTCTGTCATTCGTGTAGGCCATCGGAGAGAGGTGTATCGGTAGAGCTCAGAGTTCGAGTTGAACCCTCATGGCTTCTCGGAGTGCCTCAGCTGTTTCCGAATTGTCAACCCGACCGAGTATTTTCCCCAATCGTTTCTTGGAGACTGTCCGCAGTTGATGAGCCATTGCCACCGATTCTCTGGTCAAGCCGGCACAGCCTTCCTCAAGTAGAGCCTCGTTCGGATAGATCCTGCGGCCGGCCTTCCGTGAGGTCAGGGGGAGGGCAGTCGCAACGGGGAGGACTGCCTGGGGCACAAAGGCACTGTAGGACGGGGCCGCACCCTCCCGGACAGCCGTTTCCATCTCACTGAGGAGATCGCCCAGGGAACTCGTACAACAACCGAGATACGATCTTCGCGACGTCAGCCTCCGACGGGTTGGGTTTCTTGAAGGCGCCCTCGGCGATTCCGCGCCAGACAAGGCTGCGCTTCTTGCCGTCGAGTACATCAACGATCAGTGTGCCTCTGGTCACCATGCGTGCCGAGGAGAAGCCACCGCCACCCCAACCGCCACCCCAGCCCCAATAGCCGCGGTATGGATATCCCCATCCACTGTTATAGATCTGCATGCTCTGTTGCAGGGTGATGTGGTAGGTCACCAGGAGGTCCGCTTCGCCGGGTTTGGCAGGATTGAGGCCCTTGAGGCCGAGTTCGCCGGTCACAGCATTTCGAATGCGGGAGGCAACGAAAGCGTTCGGGGCGGGGGCGGGGGCGCCTCGGTCAGGCCTCTCAGGCAGTTCGTACCACGCAAAGTCCTGAACACCAGAAAAATCGTAGTGGGTGTCCCAGTCGGTAACGTAACTGACCGACGAACAGCTCCCGAGCAGCACCGCCAGCCCTCCAAGCGCAACCACAAGAATCAGTCTTTTCATGATTGGGTCTCCTTTATTGCCTTCCCAGCACGGTCCTTGTCCGCGCCATCCACTATTTGACGTTGCAAGAACAGTGCCCGTTTACAAGCAATTACAAAATCTGATTGAACCCCCTCGTGGCCACCTGAGAGGACTGATCGTCCGGTTTCGGGGACAGGGGAGGAGGGAGGGAAGTTTGAAGGGTGAAGTTTGAAATGCTGTGGTTGGCGACGGGGATCTGTAGGGGCGGGTCCCCGTGTCCGCCCGTAGTCCAAGATCGACTCGCTATACTCCGCCGATGGCAACACGTCGCCCTCGAAAGACCGATATTCCACAGGAACACGCCGGGGGCCTGAGAAAACACCTTGAGGCCTGCTTGAGCTTTTGGCGGCTTGAAAAACTGGCTCCTGAGATCGAAATTCGGCTCAGCACACGGATGACCCGCACGATCGGCAGCGCCAATCCGGTCAAGAATCGTATTTCGCTCGCCGTTTGGCTGTTCGACCAGCCGCAGGCGATTATCGACGAGGTCCTGTGCCATGAAGCGGCCCACCTGGCGGTCCACCATCTCCACGGCCCAGGCCTTCGACCCCACGGCCGGGAGTGGCAGGCCCTGATGCGACTGGCCGGTCTGACCCCGAGGGTGCGTATCCCGCTGCCGAATCCGCCGCCGGTGGCCAGGCCTCGCCGGAGACGACGAAGATCCCGACTTCATCAAGTCGCTGCTGCTCTTGTTCGTTGGTAAACAGCCTTCGAGGGAGGGTTTGAAACAACCGGGTCAAACGAATGCCGCAATCCGAACGCTATGGCTTCGCCCTCACTGCATGCCGGCTATCGGAGTATTCGCCATGCGAATCGTTGCAGTCCAGGCAGGCCGGGCCATGGTATATTGAGTTTAGAAATCAGCGGCAGCTCAACACAAGGAGGTCCGGATGCGTCGGCTTTTATTGGTTTTCATGACCCTCGTGGCCTTCTCGGCAGGCGCCGAAACCAGTTGGATTCCGGTAGCCGCACATCTCACGGGCTTCGGCGGGAGCGTCTGGCGTTCAGATGTCGCAATCCATAACGGGTGCGGTCAGAGCGCCGAAATCGAGATCACACTGCATCACAGTGGGGGAACATCGAGCCAATCGCTGACGGTCGCCGCCGGCGCATCGGTCCTGCTCGAAGACGTGGTTGCCGATCTTGTGTCCGGCAACATCTCGGGTTCTCTCGAGATCGTTTCAGACCAGGTGTTAACCATACGATCAAGGACCTTCAATCAGGCGGATACCGGGACCTTCGGACAATCTCTCGATGCTGTGGTCGAGGACGACGGCATTGATTTTGCGAGGTCGGCAATTGTCGGTCAGCTCTTGGAAAATCAGACTTTTCGATCCAATATCGGTGTCATCAATATGGGTGGGATCGATGCCGAAGTCGAGATTGAGTTATTCGACCGGTTCGGAGCTTCGGTTGGGACCTTCGAACTCGACGTGCCCGCGGGCAGGGTGATCCAGGACGGCCGCCCTTTCTCGGCCCGATTCGGCCGTAACGACATTGAAGGCGGTTTTGCCAGGGTGATGGTTCTGCGAGGGACCGACGTCTTCGCCTACGGATCGGTCGTTGACAACGACACCGGAGACCCGACCACCGTCGTGATGGACAAGGGCACTGTTCAGCCCCTGTCCGAAGTTTCCAGGCGTGCCGCCGAAATAGCCCTTGCGGCGCGGACCACAGCCGAAGGGTCGGCTCTGTGGGTTCTTGAAGATCTCGAGGTCGGCTCCACCATTAGAGAGAATGCATATGCCGACCGAGCCCAGAAGATCGAGATTCCTAACTCAGGGGGACCGTGGCACCTGGTCGTTGTCGATCCGGAACCAAATCAACGATACGGTCACCCCATGCAGTGGATGCTGATTGACGGAAGTTCCGAACAGGTCCACGGAACAGTTACGGTTGGCTATCCTCCGCTTGTGGAACCCGCATCCAGGCCGACCGGCAGCTTCTTTACCGAGGTTGCACGAGGCACGGTCGAAGATCACCCGGTCCGAACTCTCATCGGTGATGGTGGACCGGCAGACGCCGACCACTCCCACAAACAGCCATTCAAGTCGAGGCCGATCAATATGAAGTCGGCTGCTCCGCTGCGATCACCGATCAGCATCGGAATGGTCATGGACGGCGGGGGCGATGGCGACGAAGCGATGGCCGAAAATGACGCCGACCCAATTGGAAAATGGCTCGAGGGAGAGGACTTCGAGGTCGAACGATACAGCCAATACAAGGGCAATCGCCATAAATACTTCGAAACTCCCACCAAGGTTCGGAATGCGATCAAGGCTACCGGGACTCGTCTAAGCAATCTTGGCCCACCATCAGGCGGCGAGTGTGACAACTATTTTCTCTACATTGGCGGCCACGGCACGACAACCAAGGGTGTGCCGAATGATGGCGTTGATATCTATTCCGTTGATGCTCCGGGATTTGAGTTCACTCTCGATTACGACTATCTTCTTGAGTCGTTCTCCAGTTTTCCGTCGCATGTGAAAGTCACGATCTTCGTTGACGCGTGTTACTCGGGACAACTGATCGGAAAGACCCAGAAAATCAAGCGCCTCTGCAGCAAACTGTGTGCACTGACGTTGATTACCGCAGCCGATGCGACCAGCACGACTGCAGCTTCGAATAGCCTGATCGACAGTTCGACCGAGGATTTTCTCGAAGGCGCTAAAAAGGACCATGATGGCGATGGCAACGTCGGTGACATCAAGGACCGCTACGAAGAAATGTCCAACCAGAAGGTTGTTGGAATAACCATGTCTTACCACTGTCCAGAGTGCAAGACATGGTGCACCCTCGATGGCGACGAAGAGACTGAATCGGCATGCGCCGGATCCTCTGACGAATATATTGCTGTGGTCACCGATATCATCGACCTGGGAGGGCACGACCCTTTCGACGGCGATCCTTTGGATTCACCGATCGGTTTCAACTTCGAGTGTCCGGAAATGACCGCCGAGGGTAGCGGGGACTTTGTCGATGTCGCCGGCTCGACCACATTGATGGGGGAGTCTGAGTGTGCATTCTCTGCCGTCGGGCGCGGAACGGTCGCCGGATTCCCCAATATCGCGGTTCTGATGGAGGGGGTCGTTGATAGCAACACGGACACCATGACCGGCCAGTATTCGTTCGGCGTCGAGGGAGGGTTGCCCGGGGGGCATGCCATTACCTACGTCTTCGAAGCGGCCACGGCTCGCTGAGAAGGGGAGGAAAGAATGAGACGGTTATCGATCATCATGATCACTCTTCTTGCCGGCTGGGTTTTGCCGGCTTCGGCTCAGAACGTTTATTGGATTCCGGCGGCGGCCCATCTCAGTGGTTTCGGCAGTAGTGTCTGGCGCACTGATCTTGCCCTGATCAATCTCGAGGCGCGGGCGGCTACCGTTGAGCTTAGACTGCACCGTGAATCGGGAATAGCCGGCGAGACATTTGTCATCGATCCGGGTCAACAGCAGATCTTTCAGGACGCGGTCGCGTTGCTGACCTTGGAAGATGCATCGGGCTCTATTGAGGTGCGATCGACCGAGCGCCTGACGGTTCGGTCTCGGACATACAACGCCGCCGTTGACGGCAGCTTTGGCCAGGCGCTTGACGGAATTACCAGCCTGACCGGCATCGAGCTCAACGAGGGAGCCCGTTTGGTGCAACTGAGTGAGGATGGTTCGTTTCGGAGCAACATCGGCGCAGTCAACATGGGCGAGACCGCCGCGACCATAAAGGTGGATCTTTACGAAGCATCCGGCGCCTTCATTGGCTCTTTCGATCTCGATCTGCCGGCTGGTCAACTGCGCCAGGACGGCCGCCCCTACAAGAAACGGTTCCAGAGAACCGACATCGTCGGGGGATTCGCTGAAATTCAGCTGACCGAGGGCGACCACGTCTATGTCTACGGCTCAGTCATCGACAATGAAACCGGTGACCCGACGACCATCTCTATGGAGCGGATGGCGGCTTGTAATTGAGGTCGGCCTCGACAGAACCGACATCGGAACGGCAGCCTGTGACGCCACTGACGCCGATTTCGTCCAGAGCCTGAAGGCCTTGTCGGCGAGTTTGGTTCCCTGTCTACCGCACCAGAGCTACCGTTGTGGGATCGTTCGTTCGGTTATCAACGACTGAGGCCAGCGCCACGATCACCTTTCCGGATTCCAGCGTAACCCGTGCGAAACCCTGATCGAGGTCGGTCAGACCGGCCAACGCAGCGTAGGGCCGTATTTCGAGGCGCCACTCGCCGGCGGCAAGTTCAACTGAATACTCCGCGACCTTTTCGCCGGCGCCGGTAAAGAGCTCGATCCCTACGGTGGCTTCGCCGGTTGAGAGGTTTGTGAAACCGATATTTGTCCGGAAATCGCTGTTCTCGGCCAGGCCCAGGAGATAGCCGGATTCCTCGGTAGCTAAAGCAACCCCGGAATGAACTCCGGTGTGACTCTGCCCGAAGGTTCCCTCCGGAGACAGGTTGTAGGTCCGAGACGAGATAACGACCGCCTGTGTACTGGTCACTTCCAGGGCGCCGGAACCGGAAACTCCAAAAGAGTCGACAATATCGCCAAGGACTTCTTGAGTTCCAGCCCCGATATTTTCCTGCATACTCAGGGTGCCTCCATTACCGTGGTAGCGAAGTGTGACTGTTGACGTTTGCTCACCCGTGTTCAACAGGGCAACGTCGGAACGCCATTGGCTCTGGTGGAGGCCCGGGACATGGGTCACCTCCGGTATCCAGCCGGCGCCGCCACTTGATGCCGGCGGCTCGGCCATGATGACGCTGGTTGGGTCTCCACTGATATTGTCAATGACTGATCCCAGTGCCACGATGCCGTCCCCATCCTGAACACTGACCCGAGCCCACCCGCTGTGAAGATCGGTGACACCGGCCTCCTCAAGGTATGGCCGGACCTCGAGGCGCCATTCCCCTGGCTGCAGCGGGATTTCCAGCTTCGCCAACAGGGTCCCCAGACCGTCGAAGAGCTCGAGAGCTGCGGTCGCGGGTGTTCCCCCGATATTCACAAGGCCGATGTTTGTGCGGAAGTCCTCTTCTTCAGCCAAATGTGGGAGCACGGCCGATTCTCCGAGAAGAAGTGCCTGATTGATCTCGGTAGCGGGGTAACTCTGTCCAAAAGTGCCCCCTCCGGAGATATTGTAGGTCCTCGAGGCGGCGAAAACCGTCGCGTCGGAGATGACTTCCAGTGCGCCAGAGCCGTTGCCCCCGAGAAGGTCGACAACATCGGTAAATGCCGCCTGGGAATTTCCCGGCAGAACGTAGGAGTCTTCGATGGAACCACCAGACCCGTGGAATCTCAGGAGGACCGTCGTGTTTTCGTCGCCCGGGTTCAGCACCCATACGTCGGATCGCCAGGAACTGCCGTTCAGCCCCGGCGCGTGAGTGACGACCGGTACCCACAGCGGCCGGCCCGGCAAGGTGAGCACCTGCACCCCCGCTCCGTAGCTGCCGGCATACACCGTACGCCCATCAATCGGATCGAGCGCCAAAGCTTCGACCCAAGGGGACGAGCCCCAGGAACCCACGGCGCTCCAGTCGGCGCCCCCGTCATCCGTCCGAAACACGGCGGTACTGCCGGCGTAGAAGAAAGATGGGTTCGCCGGATCGAAGACCAGGCTGTCGATAGAGCGGGAAGGAAGGCCCGAGTCGGCTTCAGCCCAGGTTTGGCCCCCATCAGTCGTCTTGAAGACTCTTGCGACCATTCCCGCAAAGGCGGTGTCGGGGTCAAGAGGGTCGACCGCAAGGGAGCGTATGCGGCCGGCATCCAGTCCCGAGCTCGCTGCAATCCAGCTCAAACCGCCGTCATCGGACCTGAATACACCATCGTCGTTGGTCCCAGCGTACGCCCGTGTTGGGTCCGAAGAGCTGATGGCGACCTCTTCAATCCGGAGGTCCGAAAGGCCTGAGCTTGAGGGGCTCCAGGAGGAGGCGCGATCCGTACTTCGAAAAACGCCATCGTTAGTTCCCGCCAGGATGATCCCGGGGTCCGGCCCTCCGACACTGATCGAGTTGACCGTTGAATAGGGGAAAAGCCCACCGCTTGCTTCCATCCAGGAGATCCCGCCGTTGCCCGTACGATAAATACCTCTCAACGTGCCGGCGTAGACGGTGTCTTGAGAATAGGGGTCTGCGGCGAGTGCTCGAACCGTTCCGTTGCCGAGACCCGAGCTTGCCCTGGCCCACGTCAGACCACGATTGTCGCTGCGGTAAATTCCTCCTCCTCCCAAGCACCCCGCATACACTGTGTCCGAGTGCCCTTTGGGCACCGCCAACGAGAGAATCCTGCTTGCGATCAGTCCAGCGTTTGAATCCCCCCAGTGAGCGCCTCCGTCCGCCGAACGAAAGACACCTGCCCCGTTGGTGCCTATCAGCATGCCGACTCCACCAGACTGGCCGAGGGTGATTGCTGAGACGACATCAAAGGGTTGATCGACCGTCTGCTCGAGCCAGGCTGCCCCGCCGTCGGCACTGATCCACACTCCGCCCTCTGTACCGGCGTAGACGGCATGAGGGGACGCCGGATCTATGGCCAGAGCAGGCACATAGGCCCCGCCGAGCTCGGTCCCCGCCGCCGCCCAGTCAGCCCCGCCGTTGGTGGATACGAACACGCCCCCGTTCCAGGTTCCCGCGTACAGGCGGTTGGGATTGGACCCGTCGATTGCGATGCAATAGACCGCACTTCCGGAGAGTCCATTTGCGGTCTCGGTCCAGTTGGCGCCTCCATCGGTTGTCTTGTAGATGCCGTGGTAAAGCGTGCCCGCAAACACCACTTCTGGGGCGGATGGGTCAGCGGCCAAGGCCAAGATAATTGTGCCGTCCAAACCTGTATTGGCCGGTACCCACGTTTCTCCGCCATCGGTGCTCCTGAACACACCATTCCGGGTACCCGCAAGCATGTTCTGCTGAGCCGAGAGCGGAATGACGAGAGAATAAACCTGTTCGGAAGAGAGCTCAGAACCCACCGCGGTCCAGGTTGCCCCGCCGTCGTGGCTGGAGTAGAGGCCGTTTGCGGCCCCGGCGTAGATCGATGCATGGTCGGCCGGATCGAAGATGATTACCCGAACCGTTGCCGGGAGACCGGAAAGCCGGCTCCAACTGACGCCGTCGTCGGTGCTCTTAAAGGTGCTGCCACCCGAGGTGCCCCCATAAACGACCTGGGGATTATCCGGGTCGCGTACCAGGGTCGAGATCGCGCCGCCACCGGGCCCCGTCGCATTCCACTCGTCAACAGCGGTTGCGGATCCTGAGGGGAGCGGGAATATGACAACAATCATGACGAACGACAACAGCCACAGTGAGATCCGCACTTTCATCTTCTGCCCCTTTCAAGTCAAATTATCGTTATCTACGGTCCATTGACTTCCTGATTGATGTGTTCTCCAAGGAAATATGCCTCTTGACCTCCGATGTGTCAAGGCATTGCCGACCGGGGGGCTGCAGCTCAGGCCGTGGTAGCCTCGAAATGTGCGAATAGGAAAATCCCATCCACGCTGATAAAGACCAGGCCGAAGAGCTGAAACGGACGCAGATCGAGCTACCCAAGCCCGAGAGCGACGTTGGTGGGCCGGGGTCCGCGCGGCGGCCATGCACGATCAGGGTTGAGGTCGATGGGCACGACACCATCAGGGAATTCACCTCGGACTTTGACATCGGCCGTGACGAGGTCTGTGATGTCGTGGTCGATGCCGTGGGTGTAAGTCGTCGGCACACAGAAGTTTACTGGTACGATGGAAACTGGCATGTCCGTGATCTTGAAAGCACGAACGGGACCCACCTTGAGAGTGTGCGGGTAGAGTCCGCTCAGCTCTCCGGGCGCAACTCCTTGAGCCTCGGTTCCAAAGGTCCGGTGGTATGGCTGACCGTGGAGGGTGATGACGAAGACTCCGGACATTCGGTGACACATTACATTCGGCACTATGTGGACGGGCAAAGTTCCGCACCGGCAGCAAAGCATACACAGATGATCCGCCTGGCAATGGAAACGGTCAGCGGTCGACAGCGCCGGCGTCACCTTGGGCTGTTGGCTGCGGTGTGTGTGGTTTTCATTCTCGCGCTGGTCGCAGTTTGGCAGTATCGTGCCGCACAACTGCAGCGCAGCCTTGAAGCGGCCAACGAGATTTTTTACTCGATGAAGGAACTTGAACTGCGCTTGGCGCGGCTGGAAGCCCGCGACGACAACCCTGCAGGCGACGCTGCAGAGTTGATCGAAGGCCGATCGCAGCTGCAGAACCTCTCGAGCAGCTACGACCGCTTCCTTGATGAGATGGGCCTGTACGACGAAACCACCTCGGAGAAGCATCGCCTGGTCCTGCAGATGGCGCGCCTGTTCGGCGAGTGTGAAGCAACCATGCCGGAGTCACTGATCACCGAGGTCGATCGCTACATCGCCGCCTGGAAGGGTGATACACGCCTCGAAAGGGCACTCAAACGGGCGGAAGCGACAGGTTTTGCGGCCCAGGTCACTACAACGTTTGACCGCTACAATTTGCCGCCGCAGTATTTCTATCTTGCCCTGCAAGAGAGTGACTTTCGCCTTGACGTCTGCGGCCCGGAAACCCGCTACGGAATCGCCAAAGGACCCTGGCAGTTCATTCCAAGTACCGCCATAGCCTACGGGCTCGAGGTAGGACCGCTCTATTTGCAGCGACGCCATGATCCCCAGGACGAACGCCACGATATCGTCAGGTCGAGCGACGCGGCGGCACATTACCTCCGCGATATCTACCTGCGCGAGGCTCAGGGCTCGGGTTTGCTTTCGCTGGCGATCTACAACTACGGAGGCGGCAACGTTCGACGTGTCATCCGTTCACTGCCTGAAAGTCCTCGCGAACGTAATTTCTGGCGTCTTCTCCTTGAACATCGCCAGCAGTTTCCCCGCGAGACCTACGACTACGTTCTGCGCATCTTCTCCGCGGCCGTCATCGGAGAGAACCCAAGCCTCTTCGGATTCGACTTCGAGAACCCTCTGGCGGGGATTGGCGTGAACGAATCCGCCGGCATTGTCACAGTTCCGGTCCCCGCGGCCCATGTCCGGCCTCAGGGCGCGTCTTGAGAATGGCGCCTGCCGAGCCCCAGCATTTCTTTCCCGCCCTGATCCGCAGGTCCTTTGATATCCTTCATTCATGAGGGCAATTATGGGGTTGGATCCGGTCGGTGCGATCACCCGTAGTGTGGAGGCATTCCTTGTCGCTCTTCTGATGGTCTTTGCCGTTGCCTGCGAACAGGCCAAGCTGCCGAATCTGCTCTTGATTTCACTCGACACTGTCAGGGCCGATCACTGTTCGGCGTATGGGTATGGCCGGTCGACAACGCCAGTCCTTGAGGCTTTATCAGCCGAAGGGATCGTCTGCGACGCAGCGTATTCGGTGTCTCCGATCACCGCACCCAGCCACGCCACTCTGTTCACCGGGCTCATGCCGCAGACGCACGGGTTGAGAGTCAATGGAGAAAGGCTCAGTGATTTCGGCCTGACCCTGGCCGAGCGGTTGACGGCTGCGGGTTATCAGACGGCTGGTGTTGCGGGTTCCTTCGTTTTGAACCGCACCTTCGGCCTCGATCGAGGATTTGAATTCTGGGATGACTATTTTCCGGCCGAGGGTTCAAAGCACCCTTCAAGTGAATGGATGGGGCATGAAGTACCTGCAGGGTTTGACCGAAGGGCCGACCAAACTACCGAGATTGCTGCTGACTTTTTGCGTGACTCTCGAGATCCTGACCGGCCATTTTTCCTTTTTGTTCACTATTTTGAACCCCACGGACCCTACGTGCCACCGGACCGGTGGCGTAAGGATTTTCCCTGTGATCAAGGGTCGAGCGAGCTTGAGAGTATGGTCTCTGCGTACGACGCCGGGTTGGCCTTTACCGACGACGAGGTCGGCCGACTGCTCAAAGTCCTGGATGAAATGGGGTCGACCGAGGACACCATTGTTATCGTCACAGCAGATCATGGCGAAGGATTGATGACCCATGGGGCGATGGCCCACGGGCAGCATCTCTATGACGAGGCTGTTCGTATCCCACTGATGTTTCGGTGGCCAAATCGGTTGGCTGAAGGCCGGAAGTTGGCGCCGGCGGTGAGTCTTGCGGATCTTGCGCCGACTATTCTCGAGTTGCTCGGGATCAACGAGGGGGCTCAGGAGATGGATGGGCGGAGTTTTGCTCCGTGGTTGTTGTCACCGTCGGTCGAAGGTGTGACATTTCCGGTATTCATGTTTCGCGGGAAGGTCCGGCGGGCGGTGGTTGAGAAGCGCTGGATTGAGGGTGAACGGTTCGGTGTGCTTGACGGGCAATGGAAATTTCTGACCTCTGAGTCTGAAGAGGACGAGTTGTTCGACCTTGAGGCGGACCCCAAGGAGCGAATGAATCTGGCATCAAGTTACCCGCAGGAAGTCGAGAGACTTGAGCTGTTGTTGAACCCATGGGTTCGAATGAAGAGCCCGACAGATGGCTCTGGAATCACCCTCAGCCTTGAAGAAAGACAGATCCTTGAGGCGTTGGGATATGGGTTCTGACGAGCAGGTGAGACCCACCGACATTGAGACCCAAAACGGCCATCGAAGGCCCATACGAGTCGATCAAGTCCGAAGCCACGGGACCCGTGGTTGCGCAGTCAGGTCACGTATCCGACGTGAAGTACTCAACAAGGGCGGTCCGGTCCGCAGCTCCGGCCATTCCTCCGGCAAGTATCAGGGCGTATTTTCAGCCCCCGGCGTTGAAATTGGATCGAAAACCCAGTCTGAGGCTGCGTTATCGGTGTCGATGCCGTTGGGGCTGCGAATCAGGGACCCGTCTCCGGTGTCGGAGGCTGTGGTAGCCACGCCTTCCACAAGGTTGGTGGGACCCAAACCGGCGATGTCGGCGGCCGTTATCTCACCTTCGTACGAGAGCGCATCGATCAGGGCCGAGGAGGCCTCGTCTATGATGGCGAGTCCATCTGGCGCACCGTTTTGAAGGTTGTTGGAAGCCAAGGCGAAGGTGATGGTTTTGGTAGAAGGCGGAACTGTACTCAAGAGGGCGCTCGAACCGATGACCAGATACTCCCCGAAACCCAGAGATGAAACTGGCGACAGGGGGATTCGACCGTATTCGGCGTTGTTGTCGCCGTTGATCCGGACCAACGAAATGTCTGTCAGATTGACGCTTGCGCTTCCGGGATTGTAGATCTCGACAAATTCGAGGGAATCGGTGCCGGGCTGGTCGTAGTCCACCTCGTTGATGACCAGGCCACCGCCGGATATCACGTTGATGGTGGCGGAGGCATTGCTCGGGCCCAGGCTGGCCGTCAGGAGTTCCGTGCCGGCAACCGGTCCCGCGGAAAAATCGAAGGAGGCGGAAATCTCGTCGGCCATCACAACCACATTAGGCTGAACGGTTCCAAAGGTATTTGGGTCGAGGCTGAGATCGACGGTGCTGCCGCCAATGGCTGCCGGAAGGTCGAGCACAACGTCAAACTGAAACGTCGTCGAAATTTGGATCCAGGCCTCTGCCGGTACTAATGCCACAACATGTCGTAGTTCGGCGTCGCCGAACACCCGAACGTCGGCGTGGAGGTCAATCCCGGCGAGGCTGGCCGTCAGGTTCACGGTCCCTGGTGAAACACCACTGAGCAAAACCTGCGCACTGTTGGTACCCTGTAATACCGTGACCCCTCCGCCGAAAACATCAACGATGCTCGGATTAATCGACGTGACGGTGACGAAAGTATTGGAGGGGACCGGACCGGCAAGTGTCACTACAAGGGGATCCGGAATCGTGTTTACTGCGGTCTGACCCTCGCCTATGAAGCTGGGCACCGGACCGAAATCGACGAGCGTGCAGGGATCATTACAATAGACAGTGTCCTGGTCAAAGCACTCATAGACCCCGCAGGTCCCGCAAGGATCTCCCGGATCGGCGGGAAGAGTCGCGCATCCGCCGCAGGCGTTGCTGCCTTCTTCATCGACGCTGCCGTCGCAATCGTTGTCGGCGCCGTCGCAGACCTCGGGATTGATGTTAACCAGGGTGCTGCATGTGAGCGAAGATCCGCCCAAATCACAAATTACCAATCCACCAGCACAGTCTCCGGTCCCACACGAATCTCCTTTGGCCAATCCAGCGTCAGGAGGGTAGGGGCCGCCATCGTACGTGACCGAACCGCCTGGGAGAAAGTCCTGATCTGCCACCCCGCTGCAATCGTTGTCGACGTCGTCGCAGATATCCGTCTCACCGGGATTTATGGCGGCGATCAGATCGTTACAGTCCGTGCCGGGTTCAAAAGGGCCAGAGCCATCGTCGCCATAGCCGTCTTCGTCGAAGTCTTTCATGCAGAGGTCCGGGCTGTCGATGGGTGCAGCACCGGGGAAGGTCCGATTCGAAGAATCGTCGCAATCCTCATTGTTGGAGACGAATCCTGCGAGCGGTTCACAGTCTTCCAGAGATTCAGTAGGGTCCCCAAAACCGTCGCCATCGGAATCCTGATAGAAGACGATCAATGGGTTCGTGACGGACCAGGCGCATGTGCCTTCAGATTCAAAACCATCGGCGAAGATCCCGGAAAGGAGGCCGTGGTCGATCCCGCGAGCGCCTGTGCCGGAGGCATGGGACATCCGAGGAATCAACAGCACCGACATGCCAAGAAACAACAAGAAAAAAGACGCGAGGCAATTCCTGCCGATAGTCATTGATCTTTCCCCTTTTTCTGTTGGATCCACTGTATCACGAGGGGGTCGATGGTCGATGGAGCACCGCTCAGTCGCGAGTCTTGATCAGCGGACTCATGGGGGCTTGACGACCCACGGTTGGGTGGGAGAAGATTTAGAAACGATCGTATGCAGGGAGAAGAGGGTGGACAATGTTTTTTCGAGCGATAGTGGCGGTGCTCTTTACCCTGATCACGGGTTCATCTTTGGCATCAGAGTTTCACGAAGGTGCAACCGGAGTCCCAAATGATCCGATATTCGCCGACGGGTTCGAGTCCGGTAATCCGCTGGCATGGTCCGGTTGGCCGGGCTGGATTTGGCAGCCGGCGCCCGGAACCCTGTGGCAGTGGCAGATCGACGGCGGGCCCATTGACACCTCTTTTGACGTCACGATGTACGACATCGACCTCTTCGAGACCTCCGAGAGCGTGATTCGACAGTTTCGCCCCGAGAGGGTGGCGATCTGTTATTTCAGCGCTGGGTCCTGGGAGGATTGGCGGCCGGATGCAGGCGATTTCCCGGCAGGGGTTCTCGGCAATGCCCTTGACGGCTGGCCCGGAGAGAAGTGGCTCGATATCAGGGACCTCGAGACCCTGGGCCCGCTGATGACCGCCCGGCTCGACCTCGCAGTGGCCAAGGGTTGTATTGGGGTCGAACCCGACAACGTCGATGGCTACACGAACAACAGCGGTTTCCCATTGAGCTCTGCAGATCAACTCGCCTACAACCTTTTCCTCGCATCAGAGGCGCATGCCCGCGGCTTGTCTATTGGATTGAAGAACGATCTCGACCAGATAGGCGATTTGATCGGGGATTTCGACTGGGCGCTCAACGAACAGTGTCACTCTTATGACGAGTGCGACACCCTGGCGCCTTTCGTGGCAGCGGGGAAGGCCGTGTTCGGTGTTGAGTATGAGATGGAGCCGGAGGACTTCTGCCCCGCCGCCAACGCCGCCGGTTTTTCTTTCCAGAAGAAGAACTGGGATCTTGATGCCTGGCGGTACGACTGCCTTGTGGATTGGGCTCCGTAAGCGAACCCTCCAGAGGCTCTGGCTCTGATTTCCTCCGGAACGAGCCGCGGTTCTCTTTCGGCGCCTACTCGACCGTGAACTGATTGACCAGCTTTCTGAGATCCTCGGCAACTTCGAGAAGTTGCCGGGCGGCACGGTCCGTGGATTCCGCACCCTGGACCGTGGTCTGCGCGGCGCCGGCAACGGTTGAGATCCCTTCAGCGATCTCAGAGCCGCCGGTTGCAGCCTCGCTGACCATTCGCCCAATCTCGGCGGTTGTTGAACTCTGCTGTTCGACGGCGCTTGCGATGGTGTTTTGAATCTCGTTAATCTCGATGATCAGGTCGGAAATGTCAGACACAACCTCGACGGCCTCAGATGCGTCGGCCACGATTGCGTCGACACGTTTGCCGATCTCGTCGGTGGCAGCGGCCGTTTGGGTGGCGAGCTTCTTGACCTCGGCGGCAACGACAGCGAAACCCTTTCCGGATTCACCCGCTCGCGCGGCTTCAATCGTGGCGTTGAGTGCCAGTAAGTTGGTCTGGGCGGCGATCCCTTGAATCACTTCGACAACTTTGCCGATCTCGGAGCTGGATTGACTCAGCCGCTCGACGGTCTCATTGGTCCTGCTGGCCTTTTCTACGCCTGATGATGCAACCTGGGCCGCAGTCGAGGCGCTGCCCGAGATTTCGAGAATAGAGGCGCTCATCTCCTCGGCGGCCGTCGACACAGCCTGGATATTGGTGCTGACCTGTTCGGCGGCAGAGGACACCAATGAAGCCTGTTGAGAGGTATCTTCAACGTTGGCTTTCATCTCCCGGCTCACCAGGTCGATGGTGTTCGACACTTCGCCCAGCCGATCGGCATTGGCGATCACCCGGCCGACCATTTCTTGTGCACCGTCGGCAACCTGGTTGAGAGCATGCCGGAACTTCCCGATTTCGTCCCTTGCATTGCCTTCAAGCCTGAATGTTAGATCTCCATCCGCCAGATGCTTCGCCAGGTCGACCGCGCCGAGCAGAGGCCGGGCGAAGGAGTTTCGCAGGACGAATCCAAGGATCAGGGCTGCAATACCGGCGCCTCCAAAAACCACGATGCCTGCCACCCACGCATCCGAACTGCCGCCGCGAAGCCGGGCCGGTTCTGAAATTTCCATGATTCCTGCGACGTCACCAAGGCGCCAGGGCGTCGCGGAGGAGGACTCCATGACATTGTGACAGTCAACGCACTGGGGTGAGTCCATGACGTCGGCGGTTGCGTAGCGAATCATCAAGCCCGTACCGGGATCTTCGAGAACCCAGAACTCGTCATCGGGATGTTGCTGGAGGTGGTTCAATGCCTCCCGCTGGAAACTGTCGAGAGAAGCCGTTGCCTGACCGCCCGAGATCCGGGCCACACCGATATGCGCCAGGTGAGTCTCTCGCAATCCAGAGAGAACACGGTCCAACTCGTGGATCATCGGGTCGGAGGTCGAGTTGCCGTTTTCTGATTGCGAGAGCCTTTCGAGGGAGTAGGCACGCAGGGCCTTGAGTTCTGCGGTAATGAACCGGGTCTTTTCAAGGGCGGTAGTCCTGACCAGACTTTGGCGGTTCCTGACGGTCAGCACCCCCATGGCCACCGCAACCAGAAGGCCCATGACACAGATGGGAAGAGCAACCTTCCACAGAACAGGGAGATCGGCCCATGCCCATGTGGAGCGTTGTCGCCGGCCAGTGCCTGTCATAGTTTCCTCCTCGAAGTCAGTGGGCTGCATCGACACACGGTATGGCGGATACCGATATCGCCTTCATCAATCATAGTCTAGGCCGGTCAGTAATGGTTCGAACCCATCACCAGGGTAGACGGTCCAGATTGACGTTCCCTCCCGAGAGGATGATGCCGATCGTTCGTCCGTGGAATGTGTCTGGATGATCCAGGATCACGGCGAGAGGAAGGGCTGCGGACGGCTCGATCAGGAGCTTGGCCCGTTCCCAGAGTAGGCGCATTGCCCGGATGATGGTCGTTTCTTCTGCCGTCATGATTCCGGCTGTCAATCCCCTGATAATCCGGAACGTGCGTTCGGACAGGGAGGTCAGCAGCCCGTCGGCGATGGTGGTCGGGTTGATCGAGGGATAGAGAGTGGCATCCCGCAGCGAGCGAAAGGCATCGTCTGCGGCTGAAGGTTCGGCGCCCCAGACTGAGACGTTGTGTCGGATGCCGGAGACGGCGATGGCCGTGCCGGACAGAAGTCCGCCGCCGCCGACCGGGGCCATGATGGTCTGCAAATCCGGAATATCAGCCAGAAGCTCAAGCGCCGCTGTACCTTGACCGGCGATGACATTGGGGTTGTCGAAGGGATGAATGAATGTGGCCCCGGTCCGGGCCTGAACCTGGGCAAGCACAGCCTCCCGAGCCTCGAGGGTCGGTTCACACTCTGTGATGATCGCGCCGTACCCTTCGACTGCGGCCCGTTTGACCGGTGGGGCCGAGGAGGGCATGACGATGTGGGCAGGAATACCTCGAAGACCCGCAGCCCTGGCCAACGCGGCCGCGTGATTACCGGAGGAGTGGGTTGCGACCCCGCAGGCGGCCTCGGTGTCACTGAGGGAGAAGACCGCGTTGGTGGCGCCTCGTGCCTTGAAGGCACCGACCTTCTGTAGATGCTCACATTTAAAAAAGAGGCGGGCGCCGGTCAGGCGATCCAGGGTTGCGCAGGTTGCTATCGGCGTTCGGTGAACGGAGGCTGCAATTCGCTCGGCCGCAGCGAGAACATCAGCGATGCTTGGGTCGTTTGCCTTCACCTTGGCGCCGAAGAGGTTGTCGCCGTCCCCACGCCATAGCCGATCAACGGCAAGAGAAGCGGGACCCAACGGAGGCCGAGCCATTCAGGACCGCCGATGCCGCCCATGGCCAACATGGCCAGACCGAGACAGGTGATCGAGATGCCGAGCAGTTGCCGCCAAATCGGAGTCGATTCCCCAGGTTTTCCCGGTCGTTCGAATCGGGAGAAAGTCAGAAGGAATGGCAGGGTGGCGACCGCGTACGCCAGAAGCCACACTGGACGAGTAGCCCACCACAAACCCGAGTCCGGCTGGGCCGACAACAGCGGTGGCCAGATCCAGAAGGCCAGACCAACCAGGAGCATCATCACGGTAGAGTGCCACAGGAAGATCGTCATGATCATGCCGTTGACCAGGATCGTCGCGGCCCAAGGGACTCGGCGGGAAAGCCAACGCTTGAGCGGTGCTTCGAAAGCAAGGATCAGCCCGATCTGGGCCGCCGCCAACGCCAGCAACGGGAGCTTGGGCGGGAGCGTATTGCTGATGGCGTCTGAGGGTACGCCGACAAGGCTCAAGGGGTAGGGTCCCAGATGGGTCATGGCAAGGAGGGAACCAAGACCGGCTACGAACAACAGCATTCCCGTGCGGAGGCCTGCAAGCCGACGGTCGTGCCATGCGTATCCCATCTGGTGCACCGCCAGCCAGACGAAGGGATAGTTGAGCCAACCGAGAGCATGCTGGTGGGCCGTGAAGAAGGCGATATCGATCAGCCCAGCCCCAACGATTGGCGCAATGATCGTGGCAATTCCCCAGCGCTGCCACGCACTATGTGTCAGGGGCACCACGGCGACGACCAGGATATACACCGCCAGGAACCACACAGGGATCAGTGCGACCTTGGAAGCGATGAAGATCATGGTGGGCCCGACGCCATTGGCGTGTGCGATGGCCACCATGACGGCCCACATGCCGATCAGGGGCATGACCGGCCCGATCAATCGGCGGATTCGGCTGTCGAACCAAGCGCGGTAGCCAAGGTTCTTTCGCTGGGCCGATTGCCAGGAAATGTAATTCGAAAAGCCACCGACGAAAAAGAACACCGGCATCACCTGGAAGATCCAGGTCAACCATTGTGACCATGGCGCCAGGTCGAGAATATGGGAGTAGGCGGGTCTGCCGTCCGAAAAATAGGGCGCCGAAATGATCCAATGGCCTAAGACGACGGCGATGATGGACAGTGCTCGAAGGAAGTCGACGGTACGATTTCGGCTCTCGGGGGTCTGGTCGGCCATCCAGAGGGCCTTGGTCCACAGACCTCTCGGCTCAGAGTCGTTGTTGGCGGTGTTCATCAAAATAGTATAGGGGAGAAATGAAGGCTAGGATTCCCGGATGATCGTACCGGTAACGGCGCATCGCAGGCGGCCGTCGACTCTTTCGAAGGGCAAGGCGACGATATGGTGGCTGACCGGGGAGATCTCAACCCTGACGGTGGCAAGATCATCAGGCCGAGCAACTTCTGCGCCGACAATCAGGTAACGAATGAAGACCCGGGCGTCCTCGAGGTCGAGGGTGCCGCCGTGACACGGTTCCTTGGGCACTTCCCCAGTGGTGGGGGCGGCCGAGGACAGAGCGAGGGCCAGAGGCGTCAGGTCCTGGAGATCGAGAGAAAATGCCGGAATGACGAATCTCTTGAGCGACGACCACCCTGGAGTGTCCCGGCCACCAGTCCTTCGACGGTTGTCAACCAGAACATTAGCCTCAATCGACCATCCAGGCCTCCAAAGCGTTGCCCGCCGACCAGGAACGGGTAACAGGGCGGTGCTTTCGACCAACTCGAGCTCGGTGTCGCCCAGAACGGCGCCGCTGCCGCAGTGGCGGCACAAAAAGATGATGTCGTGGGGCCCTGCGGTCATTGCCGACCCGCAGGCCGGGCAGTCGAGGTTGATTAGGTGAAAATTCATCTATTTCATTCCGTCCGTGATGGATTTGAATGATTCCATCAATGACTCGCCCGAATTTTCTCTGAGCAATCCAGTGCCTTCCTCGACGACTCCGCCCGATCTGAATTGGCGGAATCCCCAGTGGATGAAGGTGGCGAGAAGCAGGCCTATGACTCCGAGACCGATCAAACCGTTCTCGGATCGCATCAAACCACCGAAGTGTTGCAAAAGGGTCGTGCCCAGAAAGCAAGCGGCTGCGCAGGACCCGACGAGAGAAAAAGCCCGCCAAAGGTGGTTCCCGGGGGCCTTGCCATACGCGATGGTTCCATCCTCCGCGTCGACCAGAACTTGATAAATTCGCTGACGGAACGAGTACCTGACAACCCACAGAGGATAAAAAACCAGGTCGGTCCTTCGTCGCAGCACCGTAAACCATGAAAAGGAGGTCTTGTCTGGCATGGCGGCGGTCTTGATGCCCTCTAGCGACTGCTGGATGACGGTGTCAGCCGTTTCGTCCTCTGCCCGATTGGGCCGAAAGACCATGCCCCTTGAACGGAGTTTTTCCTCGTCGAGCGGGAGGATTTCATCCCCGGCCAGGTTGACCTTGCCAACTCCAAACTCCGACATGTCGGCGCCGGCCAAGGTCCTGTCAATGGCCTGCGAGACTTGTCTTTCCACCGGATCCTGGACGGTGACCCAGCGATTGCCGCGTTTGACCCTGCGCTCATCGATGCCGAGCACCCACCCAATGACATCGCCGCGCGCCCGGATAAATGGAAACCAGGCCAGAAAACTTTCTTCCAGCACAACTTCACGCTTGAGCGCCGGCTCTTTTCGGATGCCCTTGCGAAACCACTTGAGAATGGCCTGGGCCGCACTGTCCCGGGAGATACGGTCCAGCACCATCATCCGCCGCGTTCCTCGGCGACCGACAACAGCCTGGCCTGTCCCACAGTAGCGGCAGACGACAGTCGTCAGACCTTCTTCGACGTCGACAGTACCTCCGCACGAGGCACAGACCAGCCCCAAGACCCGAGGTGGGTTTGCAACTGGCGGCGGTGGGGGTGGCATCTTCTCCGTCATTCAGACCTTTCGGCTGATCCACCAGGCCAAAAGGAGAATCGGCAGGGCCGAAATTGAGTAAACAACTGCTTTGAGCAGAAGGTTGGAGATGATCAGCCCCTCTATCGAAAACAGGCCGATCGCCAGTGCTGCCACCGCAACAAAAGGCGCCTCGGCTTTGGCCGGGAAGTCGGCAGGAAAGACCTGCCCGCTGACTGCGTCGACCGCTGCGCGGTATGACCGACCCTTGTATCCGTACGAAAACCGGAACATCGGAAGGTGGTAGAGCACTGTTCTTAACACCTGAACCTCACCGAGGCGTGAGACCATCCATTGACGGGCAGTGTTCTGAGGCACCTCAGGTTCGATCACCGGCATCCCGTCGGCGATGTCGTCCGTCCAACTCCTCGTGTCCCCGGGAGGAAGAGTCATGTTCTGCATGCCTTGCAGGGAGGAAGGGGCGGCAGGTTCCAGCACGACCTGCTCACCGGAATCGGTCGTGATACGAAAAGCCCAGAAAGGGAAATAGAAGAGTTCCGGGTCACCGATCTGCGCCTTCTTATCAAGATCGGCAATCGTCTGCGTGCCAGCCATGAACCGTCTCAGGTGGTCAACGGCCGCTTTGTTGTTGATCGTCGGGGGTATGACTGCCCGGATCAAGGTGCCCCCTGAATCGACCACCAATGCGGTGTCGCAGAAGGGGCACTGAAGGAGGGTGGCGTCCGCCGGCACCGGCATGTCGGCGCCGCACTGACTACACTTGACCGTCAACCCTCAGACCTCTGTTTTGGTACCGCAGTTGGGACAGAACTTCGAGCCTGCCGGCAACGTTTGTTCGCAACCGGAGCACACAGCCGGCCCGGCCTGTTTGGCCCCGCAACTGGGGCAGAATTTAGCTTCGGCCGGTACCGCGCCACCGCAGTCGGTGCAAAACGAGCCTGCAGCGGCCACGGCCCCTGCCGCTGCCGCGGGTGCGGCCGGCTGAGCTGGTGGGGCAGGGGTTCCGCCGCCAGAGCCCGCCTGGTGCATGGCATTGGTGATCATGCCCGGCATCATGGCGCCGAAACCGGCCCCAAGTCCCAGCCCCATACCGGCGCCGGCGGCACCGCCGCCTTCGCCGCCGGCCTGGGCAGCATCCTGAATGGCCTGGGCCGCCTTGAACTGCATGTAGGTATTCATGTCCCCGATGGCGCCCATCGAGGCTCTCTCGTCGATCTTGGCCTGCACTTCGTCCGGCGGCGTGATCGAATTGATGTAAAAGTCGGTCAGGTCAACGCCGTATTTCCCGAAATCATCAGCGAGGCGTGCCTTGGCGGCTACGGCCAGTTCGTCATACATTGCGGCCAGGTCGAAGATGGTCTTCAGAGTTTCACCGAGCAGATCGTTGAGTCGGGATACGATGATGTCCCGGTAAAAATCCCCGAGCCGGTCGGTATCGAAAAGGCCCTGGTTCCCGACGATCGTATTGACGAAAAGCTGAGAGTCGGAGATGCGATAGGCGTAGTTTCCGAAGGCGCGCAGGCGAACCATGCCCAGTTCGGAATCTCGGAAGGCGACCGGCTCCCGCGTTCCCCATTTTTGATCTGTGAACGTTCGTTTGTTGACGAAGGCAATCGACACCCTGAAGGGAGATTTCCCATCGAAGGGTTTGGCAATCAACTTTGTCAGCAGCGGAATATTCTGGGTCGCCAGAGTATGGCGACCGGGGCCGAAGACGTCCAAGGCCCGCCCATCACGGAAGAAGACCGCCTCTTGGGATTGCTGCACGACCAATTGGGCGCCGAGCTTGATGTCGGCGGAGCCGTGAGGCGGCAACCGGTAGACGATTTCTTCGCCGGTCGGGTCGAAATGTTCCAGTACTTCCAGTTTGAGGCCCATCACGACACCCCTTTCTGGGTCACGTTTTCAATCGTTGTAGAGCGTTCGTCAAAGAACCGGTCGGCCTTCTCGACGCCATCCAGCAGTGCGAACAAGGACGCCTCATCCGTCGTGTCCGGCAAAGCATCGATCTGCCCGGCCAGTGCCTCGACAGCAAGGGACAGTTCGAGGTCAAAGCGATAGAGTTCCTGCAATTCAGCCTCGCCGATCTTGACGGCGTCGAAGAAGCCTGACGAGCCGTAATCTGCGTGGCGGATCCGATTGGCCAGCCGATCAAGCAATTTCTCGGTGGTCGAGGCAATGTCGAGGTGGTCGAGTGAGCCCTTTCGGGACCAACCGCGAATCTTGGCCTGGACCCCCTGTCGCGCACGGTCGACCTCCGAAGCGAGGAAATCCCGCTGCATCTTGTCAACCTCGCGCCGAAGCTCGCGGTCGAGGTATCCCTTGAATCCGGGGATTTTTTCCCCCAGTTTTTCCAGCCAGTTGCGGCTGTCACGCGCATTTTCGAATCCGTCCAACATTTCAAACCCCTTTCAGGAACTCAGCGCCGAGGTCTTCGTTCTGGTCGCCCACTCAAGCCGGTTATTTTGTGCAAGATATTCAGCGAGGTGAGCGGACCCGTTCAAAGGTCGGCATTTCGGTGTCAATCTCTTATGATTCACCAGTTCATCTTAATAGTTCTTACGGAAACCGGCCAGTTTTGGTTCAAGGAGCATCGGCTTCCCAGCCTCCCAGCGAGAGAGCTAGGAAGCTGGAAAGCTAGAATGCTAGAAGGCAAGACTTGAGCGCGTTGCTGTTTCGCCTGCCAGCGCCCCAGCGTCATAGCCTCCCAGCTATAATGACGCATGAGCAAGAAACCTCGAAAGAAGAAAAAGAAACAGAACGTTTCTCTGGAAGGCAAGAAATCCAAGCGGAGTGAATACTACACCGCCGGGGAACTCTTTTTAGCGGGTTTGGGCTTGGCTCTCTTGATTCTCGCTGCCGGCATCGCCATCACGTCGCTGGTTAAATAGCTGGGAAGCTGGGAGGCCAGGACGCTAGGAAGCGGGGCCAAAGCGCGCTTTTCTGATCCCTTGGGAATCAAGGGGTTAGGGGGAAAAGCGAGGTAAATTTTCAGAGGGCTAGGAACAGTGTGCGGCAACGAAATTTTCGATATCGATGTTCGATGTTGCAGAGAAAGGCACCGGGCTCATTGCTAAAAGCTAACGGCTAACAGCTTCCCGCCTTCCCTCAACGTTCGTTGGCATGCTCCGCACCGATGGCCATCAACTGGGAGACGTGTTCGTCGGCGAGGCTGTAGTAGACCATGCGGCCGTCTCTGCGGGCATGAACCAATTCCCGGTCCCGCAAAAGCCGTAGCTGATGGCTTACTGCCGAAACGGAAAGTTCGCTCAGGGCAGCCAGGTCACACACGCATAATTCGTCGATGACGTTGAGCGCGTGCAGGATCCTGAGACGGGTGGGGTCGGCGAACGCCGAAAAAAGCCTCGAGAGCCTTTCCACCGTTCGATCGGGCAGAACCCGTTCCTGAACAAATGCCACGGCCTCAGGATCGATTTCGTTGATTGAACAGACGTCAGCGCTGAAATCTTCTTTGCTCATATGTACATTCTCCCAGAAGCATCCTTCTCAGTCAATCAGATTCGCTGAGACCCGTTCAGAGGCGCCCGAACTTGACGTGGGATCGGTTATCGTCGAGTCTCGTCACCGACGATTGGAGGGAATATGGCACAGAGTGATATGAGAGGTGGAAATTACGCGGCGGAACTTCAAGCCCCGGAGGTCTATCGTGAGCGACGGCTTCGGCTTCGTGAGGCCCTTGATGGTGGTACCGCCGTTATGTGGGGAAATGGTGATGACAGAGGTGCTGGAGACGTTGGTACGTTCCGCCAGGATTCTGCCTTCTTTTACCTGACTGGCGTTGAACTGCCGAATGCCGTTTTGGTTATACGGCCTGATGATGATTTTCTTTTCCTCCCGCCGAGGGATGTCGATGTCGAAAGGTGGACTGGACCCAAATGGGGTCCCGGCGATGACGCTGCCAAGGCATTGGGTTTCGGTCAGGTGATGTCACTTTCTGCGTCGTCTATTGTGCTCGATGCCAGGATTCGACCCGTTCCCTCATTTGAGGGGCGGATGCAGGCCTGGCTCTGCGGACCGGAGGCTGTGCTCTGGGCCGAATTCCCGTCGGTTCCATCCGGTGCGGAGTTGCCGGCGACCCACCGGTTGGTGGCGCGTTTGAAGGATCGGACTCCGTCCTTTGTTGTCAGGGATATTTCAGAGGCCCTGAGTGGCCTGCGGCAAGTGAAGGATGAGGGGGAGGCGTCTTTGATGCGGCGCGCAGCCGAGATCACAACTCTCGGACACCGTGCAGCTGCCAAGGCCATCAAGCCCGGTGTTGGCGAGGGCGCCATCGACGGAGTGGTCTATCGTGCATTCAGAGAAGGCGGTGCCGAGGGCCTGGCATTCCCGTCGATCGTTGGCTCGGGAATCAACGCCACGACCCTTCATTACGACCAGAATGTGGGCCTCTGTGGAGAGGGCGAGATGGTCGTCGTCGATATCGGGGCTCGCTACGGCTACTACTGCGGTGATTTGACCCGAACCTACCCGGTCAACGGAAGGTTCACCGACCGGCAAAAATCCCTCTACAACCTGGTTCTTGAGGCTCACCACAAGGTTGATGAGGCAATCAAACCGGGAGTGACTCTCTTCGACCTTCGAAAGATCGCCTACGGCGTGTTCCAGGAGTCCAGCCTCCGGGACTCAAAAGGCGAACGCCTCGGCCAGCACTTCATCCACGGCTTGGGTCATTTCCTGGGGCTGGACGCCCACGATCCCGGAGGCGATTTAATTCCGATGGCGCCCGGCATGGTGATTACCAATGAACCTGGCCTGTACCTTCAGGACGAGGCGATTGGAATCCGCATTGAGGATGACCACCTGGTGACGGTGGACGGCAACGAAAACCTCTCCGGCGCGCTTCCGACAGAGGCGGACGACATCGAAGAGATGATGAATGGAAGCTGTTAGCTGAGGCGCTTTAAAAAATCATCAATAGCCACAAAGAGGCACGAAGAGGCACAAAGAAAGAGATCAAATAGCCTTCTTGGGCAACATTCTGGACCGCGGGGCTCCTGCCCCGCATTGTGGCCTTCGATTTTTGCAAGAGGCTCAGCTAATAGCTGTTGGTCTGCCGGGGCAGACGTCCTAGAACCTACTTCCCCGCCCATTCAACGGCGGGCTCGAGCCAACTCGGGCTGACCCGGTAGAAGGCCCCGTGTCCGGAACCGAGTTCCAGTGTGTTCTCGTCAAATATCGCTCCTTCGGGCATTC